>Ga0210409_10002561_pt1 | contig 21461 bp, 25 predicted proteins | sample IncBWH17MmetaG_FD_161649 | JGI IMG/M metagenome (GOLD analysis project Ga0210409, IMG submission 161649) | Forest soil microbial communities from Barre Woods Harvard Forest LTER site, Petersham, Massachusetts, United States - Inc-BW-H-17-M | ecosystem: Environmental > Terrestrial > Soil >...
AGTTCCAGCCGCGATGCCGCAGGCCCCGGCAACGATTACTACCGAGATGGTCGACCTGACATTGTGAGTGATGATGAAGGTTAGAATTGCCGCGCCAAGAGCGAAGTACACAAGGTAACCCGCGAGGCGATCCGCCGTTTTCTGGATGGGAGCACGTGACTTTTCCGCACGTTCAACGGCCTCAATGATTCTTCCGAATGTCGTGTCACGGCCGAGTCTCTGGGCTGCGATTTCGAGCGCCCCCGATTGATTGATGGTTCCGGCATAGACCGCATCTCCCGATGCTTTTTCAACCGGCATGGCTTCGCCGGTGATTGCCGCTTGTTCGACAAACGACTCGCCGGAAAGCACAACGCCATCCACCGGGATGTGCCCACCCGGTTTCACGATGACTGTTTCCCCAACTTGCACTTGGTCAGCCCGTACTTCAATCACCTGATCATTGCGCCGGAGTAGGACTGTCCTGGGGAGAAAATCGAGAAGGCTCTGGATGGCCCGCCGGCCTCGACCAACGGTGAGCCCTTCCAAAACCTCTGCGGCCAAGACGAAGCCGGTGATGACCAGCGCGGTGAAGAACTCTCCAATCGCCAAAGCTGAAAGAAGAGCGATGGTCATCGAGAGTTCCATCGTCATTTTTCGTTCCACGATGTTCTCGAAAGCTTCCTTGAAAATGGGATATCCCCCGATCAGGGTGGCCGCGATACCGATAACACTGAAGTGGGCGAAGGGCTCCCACAGTCGAAACCAGACTGCAGCCGCAGCCAAAGCCACGAACGCAATGCGGACGAGTTCTTTCCACTCAAGTCCGTGCCCATGCTCTTCGTGTTCGGCGCTGGGGTCGGGTTCCTTCGGCTCTGCGGACTTCGGCGTTTCGCCGAATTGGGGAGGATTGGTTACGGACTTTTCGATCGTGGGCGAAGCACTCATAAAAGGTACCCTCGGGCACTGCGAGCGCGGCTATTTCAAGTACGACTTCACCATGTCGATCACTTCATCGGCGGCCACTACTTGTTGTGAAGTCGGTTTGTGTTTTCCATTAAGAACGTGACTTCGGATGTGGCCTTCCAAAAGCTCGGCCATCAAGCTGTTCATAGCGCCTCTGGCTGCACTCATCACTTGCAGAACTTCGGAGCAGTCGCGCTCTTCGTCCAGGGCGCGCACCAGAGCTTCCACCTGCCCTCGGATGCGCTTGGCCCTAAGAAGGAGGTTCTGCTTTTCGTTGATTGTATGGCTCATGATTTGTTGTCGCCTTTCAATATACCATACGGGGTATGGTAGTATTTGAGTTTAGTGCTGGGCTTGTTGGACGCCAAGTCGGGTTTGCGTTTGCCTTGTACCTTAAGGTAGAGTCTGGAAAATGTCTCCACGAATTGCGACTTCGATGGTTCTTCTTACTGTTCTGCTGGCGGGGACTCTCAGCCCCATAGGGCTTTGCGCTCTCATGTGTGAACGGCGCTCGCGAGCGGAGGCCCACCACCACTGCAGTAAGGATTCGGACCCCATGCCGGGAATGGCTCACAATCACTCAGCCATGCATCAATACGTTGTTGGAGACATGACTTTCGTAGTGGGGGCGCAATCGTGCCAGACAGATTGTGCCGTGGTTGAGCAGTTCAACATGTCAAGAAAAGTTGTTCCTCAGGTGACAGTGGTCCAGACTGGTGCCGTAGTCCTGGACGCAACCTCCAAGTTGTTCGCTCCCCATCTCGAAGGCGCATGGAGTTTGGACAGCGGCCCGCCCCCCTTTCCTTCTGCAGACACGTCCTCTTACAGCGTTCTTCGCATCTGAGTCTTCCCCTCTCCTTCGAGCAATGGTGGCAAACGCAGCGACTTAATCTCGATTGGCCTTTGCATTTCTTCGCTTGGATCTAATGTCCGCTGAGGTTCCGCAGGACACTCGGGTCCGCCCACTTGTTGAAGAGGAAGAACCATGAAGAGCAGACGTGATTTCTTTCGAAATACGCTCGGTCTCAGCGCGATTTTCGCGGCTGCGCCTCGCCTGTTTGCAGTCCCGCATGAAGGTCGAACTGGCATGCACATGAAACACATGAGCCAAGCTACCGAGCGCAGCAACAGTCAGATCGTTTGGGTCGAAACGCCCGATGTTCCGCAACTCCCATGGCGCATGGAGGAAGGCGTGAAGGAATTCCACTTGGTCGCCGAGCCAGTGAAACAGGAGATTGTTCCTGGACGTGTAATTGACCTCTGGGGTTACAACGGCAGCGCTCCGGGCCCAACGATTCAAGTGAATCAAGGCGACCGCGTTCGCATCATCGTCGACAACCACCTTCCCGAAGCGACGTCGATGCACTGGCATGGATTTGAGGTCCCGGTCGACATGGATGGATCGCCGGGAAGTAGCCAGGACCCGATCCCACCGGGCGGGCGATTTGTCTATGAATTCACGCTCCACCAGGAGGGTACCTACTTTTACCACTCGCACATGGCGATGCAAGAAATGATGGGCATGGTCGGAGCCTTCATCATGCATCCCAGTGAACCTCACACGCCGCGCGTAGATAGAGACTTCGCAATCATTTTGCAGGAGTACGCGATTCTCCCCAATATAACCGTCCCAAACTCCATGAACATGGAGTTCAACTGGCTCACACTCAACGGCAAAGCCGGACCTGCGACAACTCCTTTAATTGTGCGGCACGGTGAGCGTGTCCGCATTCGCCTGGTCAACCTCGGTATGGATCACCACCCGATCCACCTCCACGGCCATCAATTTGTGGTTACAGGCACAGAAGGAGGACGCCAACCCGAGTCGACATGGGGCCCAGGAAACACGGTGCTCGTAGGCGTGGCGCAATCGCGCGACATCGAGTTTGTGGCAACCCATCCCGGCGACTGGATGGTGCACTGTCATCTTCCTCACCACATGATGAACCAGATGTCGTCGAATGTCGGGCCGATGACCCGAAGAGTTGGAATCCCCGCGGGTCTCGACATGGAGCGCGGGATGGGGATGCTGCGGCAAGGAAGCGCTACGTCCGAGGAAAACGGCCCAAGCCTGGGTCGCGGAATGAGTGTGGGCTCCACCTTCGAACAACCGCTGTCAAACTCGCCGCTCAAAACCGAAAGCCCGATGCAGCACGAAGGAATGCCAATGGGCAAGCCCGAAGTCAGTAAGGATGCGAATTACGTACCCGGCTTTCCGCAGGATGCCTTCATGGAAGGTCCCATGATGGCGATGGATCAGATGGTGGACAAACCCGAAACTGTTGGTCTACGCCCCGGCTGGAGCGGCTTCATGGCGGGAATGATGACGTTCGTTCGGGTGCTGCCTCAAGACAAGTACGACCAAATCATGGAGCTTCGACGAAAGCGCGAAGGCAGTAAGCCAACGAACCTGGACATGCCGGGGATGGAGCACAAACATGAATAGCCTAACCACTCCAGTTGACGAGGCAGTAGCGCCGGTACGTGGTGTAACCCGATCTGTACTCTACTTTTCCTGTTTTCTGTTCCTGGCTGCTATGCCAGGCCGGGCGCAAACTGTGGTCTCGGAACAGAAGACGATGACACTCGAAGAGCTGCAACAGTTGGCGTTACAGAACAATCCCACGTTCGGGCAATCCGCCGCCAATATCCAGGCCGCGGAAGGCAGGAAGAAACAATCCGGACTCTACCCAAACCCCACCGTCGGCTATCAGGGCGAACAAATCCGAGGCGGGTCATTTCACGGCGGCGAGCAAGGCTTTTTCGTCCAGCAGGACATCGTGCTGAGTGGAAGGCTGGGTCTGAATCGAACCATTTTTGATCAAGAGCTCAAACAGGCAGAAACAGAAGCCGAGGAGCAAAAAGCGCGCGTTGTCACGAACGTACGGATGTCGTACATCCAAGCGCTAGCTGCACAGCAGACACTGGAGTTGCGCCAACACCTCAGCAAGCTTGCTGACGATGCTGTCCAGACCTCCCGTCAGCTCGCGAATGTCGGCCAAGCGGACGCTCCTGACGTGCTCGAATCCGAAGTAGAAGCGCAACAGGCAGAACTGGCAGTCACCATGGCCGAACAGAATCAGCAGCGGGTTTGGAAATCCCTGTCCGCCGTTGTGGGGAACCCGAGGCTTCCTTTGGCGAGGCTCGAAGGAAAACTGGAGGACATTCCGCCAGTCAATGCGGATGAACTGGTGGAGAAGATCATCAGCGAGAGTCCAGCCGTAAGAATTGCCGAGCTGGGTGTCAAACGAGCGGAAGCAACCTTGGCTCGCGCAAAGCGGGAGTCGATTCCCGATCTGCAAGTCCGGGGCGGTCTTCAACAGAACGGCGAGTTGTTGTCCGAGTCCAACGGGAAACCCGTCGGACTGCAGGGCTTTGCCGAAGTGGGGGTGAGAATTCCCATCTTCAACCGCAACCAGGGAAACATTGCCACCGCTAGGGCTGACGTAGAGAGGGCGAAGCGCGAAGTGGAGCGTGTGAAGCTCGTTCTGCGGGAGCGGGCGGCAAACGTCGTCCAAAACTACGCCTTCTCGCAAACCGCAGTCGATCGGTACAAGAACCAGATGATACCGAGGGCGCAAAGGGCATACGAGATGTATGCCAAGAAATATCAGGAGATGGCTTCAGCGTACCCACAGGTTCTGATCGCCCAGAGAACTCTGATGCAACTAGAAGTCTCCTACATCACCGCGCTGGAGACGTTCGCAACAAGCTCAGTTTCTTTGCAGTCCTACCTGCTCACGGACGGCCTCGAAGCACCTTCACAGCCAAGCGCAATCGACCAACCAGTGCGTGAAGTGAATATTCCATTTCAGATGGGCACAAGCCCACAGGAAAGGTGAGCGCATGAGAAAACGCACTTTCGTTCTATCGATGACTGCTGCAGGGATCGCTGGAGCTGTTGCTCTCGGGTGGCTGACCATCCGGCGCGGCTTCAGTTCGCGGGATAACCCGTCGCCGATCGAGAAGCTCGTTGCGACGACCGCACGCCAACTGGCTGTTCCATCCCAATACCGTCAGCTTAGCAATCCACTTTCCTCTTCGTATGACCTTCACGCCGGCATGGAGCATTTCGCCGATCACTGTGCCACGTGCCACGCCAACGATGGAAGTGGCGACACATTATTCGGTAAAGGTCTCTATCCCAAACCACCGGACATGCGGCAAAAGGAAACACAAAACAAGAGTAATGGCGAGCTCTATTACACGATTGAAAACGGCATTCGGCTAAGTGGAATGCCAGCATTTGGTGAAGAACATGCCAAAGCCGGTGATATGGAGACGTGGAACCTGGTGCTCTTCATCCGCCATCTGCCAAACCAGACGACGGAGGAACTCCAGCAGATGGAACGACTGAATCCCAAGACTGAGAAGGAGCGCCAGGAAGAAGACGAGGAACAAAACTTTTTGCTTGGAGGTAGTACGGAATCCTCCAAGCGCAAATCCCACAATCAATAAAGGAGAGAAAAGATGATACGCACCATTGTTGCCTTGTTTTGCATGACAGTGATGTCCAGCTTCTGTCTTGCTCACGGGAATGAACAGCACGTGATGGGAACAGTGATTAAGGTATCGGAACAATCTGTCACCGTTAAAACCAACACGAAAACCACCCTCGAAGTGATGATCTCTTCCGAAACGAAGTTTCGCAAGAACGGCGCCCCGGCATTGCCAAACGACCTACATATCGGGGACAGAGTCGTTATCCATGCCATGCCGATGAAAGACGGAAAGCTCATGGCCCACACAGTTCAGATCGGTGTCGCGAAGGCTTCGACACAGTCTCATTGACCGAACTTCGGCTTCGGCATTCGTGAAGCGCAAAGAGAAACAAAACTACCGCTATGGAGATATGGTTGGGCTTCGTCCTGTTCGTTGCCGCCTTTTAGTCCCGAGGATGTTTTCGCAGAAGGCGACAAGGTTGCGGTCTTCGGACGGTTTACGTACACGTCGACTAAATTGCACAAGACGGTGACGACTCCATTCGCCATTCTGTGCAAGCTGAAGGCGGGTAAGGTGAGCTACATGCAGTTTATGGAGGACACGTTTTGTACCGCCTCCAGTTTTCGGTCGGGAGGAACGTGGAAGTTCCAGAGCGATCCCAATGGGGGTGAAGTGGAAATCTAGCGCTGTAGCTAGTGCTCGATGACTGCGTTGCTCCGAGGGAATCGTCGCAGCCTTGCAGTTGAGCGCGAAACGAGACTTACCACTCCAAGGAGAAATCGCATGCGTGAAAAATCAGTATCTAGCGGCCACTCAAAGTGGGATGTTCTGCGGTTTACCGCTGCATTTGCCGTTGGACTCTCCCTTCTTATCAGTCTTACTTCGGCCTCCGTTGCATTTGCCCAGAGGCCCGGGGCAGCCACCGGATCGACGCAGCTGCCTGCGAACTGGCGTGACGTCAAGGACGGAGTGGGTGGTTATCCCGCGGGACCCATGCTCGAGATCGCGCTGCGTCGTACCCACTCGGACAAACTTGAAATGTTCAAATGGCGCTCAGAATTCATTGCGATGTTGAGTGCGCAGCCGGGCCCACTAGTCGAGCGCGAGTGGCATTCGATCTGGGGCCTTCCCGAAAATTCGGGCGCAGGCACCTGGACCGGTATGACTTGGTGGGAGAGTCAGCAGAAGTGGCAGGACATGGCCAATATGCTCTTTACGAGCCCGGTTGCCGAAAAGTGGCTTCAAACGATCAACATGACACTAATTTTCGTCAAGCCGCTCGACAACCATTTCGACCTTCACACGCTGGCTCAGTCCGGGGCGCAGGTGCTCGAAATGGGCCTGCTGGTCTTTCCTGCTACTGGTACGAACGACGCTGCTGCAGCTGAAACATATCTTGACACCCTGAAGAAGAACGGTGTCGAGACATACCGATTTGCCATCTATCCAAACTCAAGCGGATTCTACGGTCCGTACACAGTCGCATACAACAAGAACGGTCCCCCTGCCTCAAAGGGCGAGAAATGGTTCGTCTACATGGCGAGCTATGAATCTCAGGATGTGCGAACGCATCTCCAGTCAAGCGACGACGTACGAAGCGCGTTCGAAAGACTCACGAACTCGATGGTGAAAGAGCACTCGGACATACAGGTAATGGCACGGACCACGTCACAGGTGTGTTGCAAGAAGACGAGCAATGCGTGTTCACTCGAACCCGATGACTGCAAGGTCGGCGTAATGGGTGGGGGTTGACACCTGGGCTCGTAGCTGCGGTGAATGCCCGCGGCCCTGCATGACGGATTACAACGTCTGCTCACGCCTCTCTCCTAAGACCTGCCTGGATGTCGGTGGCAAACTCGTCGACGCTTGTCCGGCCGCAAAGTGATCACCGAGGTATTTCTGCTTGTGCGCGGCGCGAATCTGGTAGGAACGGACGCTAGCCGCAGTCTAGCAGCGAATGCCAGTCCTGAATCATCCGTAAGAGGTGAACCCGTGATCCAGGCTGAACCGGAAGGTAGCGAAGAAATGGCAGACATTAAGGCAATCATTGAGCAGGCGTAGTCCGCATTCAACAAGCGCGACATCGACCGTGCATTACCACTGATGACGAGTGACCTGAGTTGGCCGAAGGCTTCGGAGGGGGGCGGAGTTGTTGGCAAGGAAGAGATCCGCGCCTATTGGGCTCGACAATGGACTGAGTTCGATCCCCATGTCTGTTCGCAAAGCTGAAGCAAGGGCGCAAAGACTGGTGGTTAAGTTACCTCTGACAGCGGTGGGGGTGGCCGCAGGAAAACTTTAATGGAGGCGTCACGCTTGAGAGCGGCAGCCCGGCCGGCGCCGCCGTTGCCTCAGAACGACTGGGAGAATCGTGTCTCCAGGAACTCGCCCAGTTTTGCTGTCGCCTTGAACTGGGGAATTGGGTCCAGTTCCTTGAATGCGGACGTGAACGCGTTGGAGAGACTCCAGATTCGTCCGCGGCCGGAACTCCTCGTACTTTGGCTCAAAGTACAGGTCGTGCACAGTACGGGCAAGATGCTTCGGAGCCTCCAGTTTTCCCTCCACGAACGCCTCATAGATCACCACCTTGGCGGTGACATCGGTGAGCTCACACGTCTGCCAGGCCTCTACCTGCTTGCGCATGGGCTCGAAGTTCCGTTGCATTCGGTCGACGCCAACTGAGATGCAATCGATCAGCGAAATCGATTTCGATTGTTTTGCAAGCGCCGGTGTGAACACACCAGGGACAATGTTTCCAGATTCGGATCCCGTGAACTTTAGGTCTCCCCGAATTTGCCTTCCAGCGAGCCTGGCTTCCCGTCTCTCCACTTCCGTGGTGCTCGTGACTGGGGAGCAATCGCGAGCCTTGCCAATGATCGTTTTCGGACGAGGTCAGTTCTACATGTAGCCGACCAGACCGGCCGCCAGCTTGACATTCCTAAAGCGTCGAGTCTGTAATGGTAGTCTCCCGCATCCGTATCCAACCGACAACTCACCCGACCCGCCACTGCGTTTGAAATCAAACGAAAAGGAGGAAACCATCATGGACAGAATGCTGGTAGTGGTTTTTGATAACGAGAGCAAAGCCTACGAAGGGTCACGGAGTCTTCAGCAACTGGATGGAGACGGCAGCATCGCTGTGTATGCGGCGAGAGTCGTTACGAAGAACCCCGATGGTACGGCAGTCGTGAAGGAGGGCGCTGACTCCGGCCCGTTGGGAACTCTGACGGGCACTGCGGTCGGCAGTCTCGTCGGCCTATTGGGCGGTCCAGTCGGTGTGGCAGTAGGTGCCGCCGGTGGCTCTCTCATCGGAGCAATTGCAGACCTTGACAACGTGCGCGTTGGAAGCGACTTTCTCTCGGACGTCGCGGAGACCCTTGCGCCCGGCAAGGTCGCTGTGGTGGCCGAGGTGGACGAGGAGTGGACCACTCCGGTGGACACACGCATGGAAGCACTGGGTGGTATTGTCTTGCGTCGCAGCCTTTGGGAAGTGGAAGACACTCAGGATGAACGGGACATCGCATCGATCAAGGCGGACGTCGCTCAACTGAAAACCGAACACGCCGAGGCTAAGGCGGAACGCAAAGCTAAGCTGCAAGCCCGGATTGACACGCTCAACGCAAAACTGCAAGAGAAATTGAACAAAGCTAAATCAAGACTCGAAGCTATCCGACACGAGGCAGATGCCAAGGTAGAGGCGCTCAAGGCAAAGGCGGCCCAATCGAAGCAGGACGTCAAGGCCAAGCAAGAGGAGCGTATGGCCACTGTGAAAAAACACTATAACGAGTGGCTGGATCGGCAGGAGAGACGCGCAAGTTAAACTCTGTCACGCCAAGTCCCGACCTTCCTGCCTTAGCTCCAATGATGAAGCTCGGGACTTGCACCCATCTCCATCAACCTGCGGAAACGAGGAGAAACGATCACGGCATGGCGCAGGGGCATTTCGCGGCCACGACACCCAACTGCGCCGCCGCCCCGTGGCGTTCTTGTATTGCCTTAAGATAGACTCCGTGCGTAAGATACTCCGCTCGTCCTTTTTGAGGAGGTGTTTATGGCGCAGCAAACTCCGTCCGGTATCGCGCGGCAGGCTTCGACATTGTCCATTTTGTGGGGAGTTTCGCTGATCATCTTGGGCATGCTCGCGGTGGCATCGCCATTTCTCGCTGCCGTCGCGCTCAACGCGTTCATTGCTTGGCTCCTAGTTTTGGCGGGCGTCGTCCACTTGACTGTTGCTTTTCACACTCGCGAGGCTGGCAGTTTGATCTGGAGAGTGTTGGTCGGCCTGGCATATCTCTTCTTTGCCGTGTACCTGATCATGCATCCAGCACTGGGTGTAGCATCGCTGACTTTAGTGCTGGCATCACTCTTTCTTGTTGAGGGCGTCTTGAACATCGCTCTGTTTTTCCAGGTGCGCTCAATACAAGGATCCGCTTGGCTTCTGATCGATGGGATCATTACGCTGCTATTAGGACTGATGATCTATATGCAATGGCCATCGAACTCCGCGTGGGCGATAGGCACACTGGTCGGCGTGAGCATGATCATCAGCGGCGTTACGCGTGTGATGCTGTCATTGGCGGTACGCAAGGTCGCGGACACGATTTCCTCGAAGTTGGCGGCTTAAGCGTGGCACACATTTGACGGCAAACCGGGTCGGCGAGGCGAAGGGATTGCACGCTTGGGGGTAGCTACGCCTGCTGAAACCCGGCATTGACCGGACCGGAGGACGACAAAATGGGAGGCATGGTTCCGTTAGGTGATGCGTCGCGACGCCCCGCGCGAGTGCCCGTCGTCACGGCCGGCATCATCGTCGTCAATGTCGTTGTTTTTGTGATGGAGCTGATGCGTGGCGACGCATTTGTGACTCAGTGGGCAGCTGTCCCAGCGGAGATCGTTTCCGGCCATCACTGGATCACGATCCTGACGGCGATGTTCATGCATGGTAGTTGGTCGCACATCATCGGCAACATGATCTTCTTATGGGCCTTTGCTCCCGAGATTGAAGATGCGATGGGCCGCGGCCGGTATCTTGTTTTCTACTTGGTCGGTGGGCTGGTCGCCATGCTGGCCCAGGTTGCAGCCAGCCCCCATTCGACAGTCCCGAATCTGGGCGCGAGCGGGGCAATCGCCGCGGTGATGGGGGCATTTATTGTCACCTATCCTCGTGATCAAATTCGCACGTTACTGTTCATATTTGTGTTCGCGCGGATTAGATTCATTCCGGCCGCCCTCTTAATCGGCCTTTGGTTTCTCAGTCAGCTGTTCCACGCAGGCGCTGTGGCACACGTGCAGACCGGCGGGGTGGCATACTTGGCGCATATCGGCGGCTTTATCTTCGGAGCTGCCACTGCGCGTTGGTTCGAGGACCCGCGTCGAATCGCGTGAGCTTTGCCCATATTTCGAAGGATTTGTGCCAGAAATAACGTCAAGTTAGTCGGCAAGTCGGACTCAACACTGATCGCACTTCTCCTGTTCGAAAGCTTGCGAGCGCGATCCAATTGCCAGTAAGGTCTGAACGCCACTCTGCAACGCGGACCGTTGGTAGGGTTTACCGTATGTATAGTCGGCAAACACGAAGTTATCCAGAAACAGGTTTTTAGGAACCAGTCGAATGGAAGAAGCATCGCCTTTCCCGCGAACCTCCCAGTCAATAGAGGGTAATAAGCAGCGGCGGCCGGCCCGAACCGCTGTCAACTCAGAACGACTGTGAGAATCTAGCCTCCAGAAACTCTCCGAGCTTGGCTGTCGCCTTGAATTGCGGAATGGGTTCCAATTCCTTGAATGCCGACGTAAACGCATTCGAGAGACTCCAAATGGTCCGCAGTCTGAACTCCTCGTACTTTGGCTCAAAGTACAGGTCGTGCACAGTACGGGCAAGATGCTTCGGAGCCTCCAGTTTTCCCTCCACGAACGCCTCGTAGATCACCACCTTGGCGGTTACGTCCGTCAGTTCGCTTTGCTGCCACATCTCCACCTGCTTTCGCATCGGTCCGAAGTTCCGTTGCATTCGGTCAACGCCAACCGAAATACAGTCGATGAGCGAGAACGACTTCGAGTGCTTCGCGAGAACCGGGGTAAAGTCCCCGCTAAACGCCATGTTCGAGCACACGAACACGCGATAACCGCAGGTCATCGCGAGACGCATGCTCTTGTCATGTGAATTTCGAAGACCGATGGAAAAACGGCAACCGGCCATCTCGGTCGCGAGATCAAGGACGCCGAACATCTTCATACCGTCCGGCGATACGGCATACTCGTCGTGAACCACTCCGATATGGCGGAACCCGAGGGTCTCGATCAATGCCCGCACGATTTCGTGGTGTGGAATCGGGCGGTGTGTTTCGGTCGCTGGCGGTGTGGGCACCAGCGCCAGTTCTTCGCGGCCAATCGTTCGGCCGCTATAGCCAGTGAGCGTACTTGTTTCTGACATACTATTTTTCCCTCCTTTTTGGGTGAAATGAACTGCAAAGTCTGAGAAGTGGAAGCCGGTTCACGGTGCAAAGGAATGCCTCTCACCGGTGGACGTGAGTAGACTGACGATGGCTAAGAAGTGTCAGTTATTCTCTTGATTGAAGGTGGGGCGATGAAGAAGCCAACTCTGCGCGTTACGAAATGGCTGGCGGACATCCCGGTCGAGGCCCACTGCACACAGTGCCCTGCCGTGTCGTTCAAGGCGCAGGGGACCAGCCATCGCCCGAACCGTGAGGAGTATCAGAAGTCGCTGCAGACCCAGTTTGATGTGCACTGTAAGACAGTGCATTCCGAAGGTTGAGTGAAGGCTTGGAACACTTACCCGAACAGTGAAGCTTGTTCCGGAACGGACGATTTGCTGCGGGGTCTCCTGGCCGATCCAGGTCTGCGGCCGAATATGAGAACCGACGTTGAATCCATCAGTTCCTGTACAAGCAGACCAGCATGGGAATCGTTGCCAACCGCGTTGCCCGCTAGTTCAGGCACGACTTCCTCCACCGGTTCAGATGCGGTCGGAAATAGTTTCTGGTGTTCGGCATTGAGCGCTTTCCATACAGCATCAGCAGATTCGCCAATTCCGTTCCTCTCGACGAGTTCTCTTGCCATCGCCGACAGCATGTCATCGTCTTCATCGATGTTCTGGAGTCCCTCGCCGGCAAACTTGCCCTCCATCGTGAGCGCCACCAACAGTTTCCTTCCCATCAAACGCAGACACGCGGTCTGCATCGTCCCTTCATAGCAGAGGAACTTCACGTGCACCGGCCGCCTTTGGCCGATACGCCAGGAACGGCGACTCGCCTGCCGCAAGGTGTGTAGCGAGTATCCCGACTCATAGAAAATGATGGTCGGAAAGTCCAGCAGATCTAGTCCAGTTTCAACCAGCTTCGGATGGGAAATGACAACCTGTACTCCTTCCTTGATCTGGCGTGCATACCAGGCCTCCCGCTTCGAAGTGTCCACGCTTGCGCGCAGAACTGCCGTGCGCATGCCTTCGTTGCTCAGAATCCGGTGCAGCCGCGCAGTAACGTCGTGTTTCTGCGTATACACCGCAAACACCTGGCACCTGCGCCCTTCGGCAAGTTCTTTCTTGATCTCTTCGATCAGCTTTCTTTCCTTGGAATAGAGCTGCTCTTCTGGAAGATCACGCGTTTCTGCGATTACAAAACGAACATTGCGCTTGAGTTCGGGATCAAACTCCGTCCCGTACAAGGTTCCCAAGCCGTACGGGTGGTCTGGATAAAGCAGCAGAGTGTTGAGCATCGTGCTCAGCACAGACCTGTTGCCTCTGTGTTCTTTCAAGGCTTTCCGAATGGCATCTTCCAGTTCCCGATATGCACTCATCATCAGCCCATCCATCGGAATGCTGACGTAGCTCTCCTCATACGGCGGAAGTTCACCCGAGATGTCTTCGAGGAAGACGAAGGCGCATAACTGCATCAGGAACTCGCCGAAGAGCAACGGAGACGCTCCGGGCTTGCGGCGAACCATGCTGGTGGTCTTGGCTTTCGAACAACGGTTCTCGGCCGGCTCGATTTTCGTGATGGTTTCGAGAACCCCATAGTCCTGTGTGAATGCGCTTCGTCCGGTTGTGCCCCATTCGTAGCCGTGCTCCTTCATCCTCCCGGCCTCGAGTCGAAACAACGTATTGAACAGGTCATCGGCATAGCCCCCGAGAAGCGTGCCGGTGAGCCCAACGATTCGATCGGTACAAGATGCCAAAGTGCCCAGAGCATTTCCTTGGGCGGTATCGCCGGCGAGCTGGTGAATCTCATCGCAGATCGTGTAGTCAAACCATCCCGGCATGTAGCGGCCGATGAATTCGATCGGCGCCATCCGCCGGATCTTATCTGCATCGGCCTGCCACAGGGCGCTGTGAAACGGGCGACACCGCTTGTCACCTCTGGCTTCGATCGTCTCGACGATCTTGACCTTCTCAAATTCTGCTGCAGTCAAACGGCTCTCATCCACGATGACGGGTTTGCCGGTATCGGAATTCACGACACAACCCAGGTAAGGACCGGAGCGCGGCACGCGGTAGGCGTGGCGCCAGAAGTAGCCGAGCTTTGCCCGTTCGCGTCCGACGATAAACAGCGAGGGTCGTCCACAGAGAGACAACCATCGTTTCCGCGAGCTCGGCGAATCGCGGCGCAGCCGCAGCTCGCTCAAGGTTGTGCTCAAGCCTTCTCGGAGGATGCGTCCCTGTCTGAATCGCACTTCGTTTACACCGTGATGCTTGTCTTCATCACCGCCATTTCGTAAACCATCGATGATGAATACACGCACGCCGGGCAGGGTCAGAAAAGCTTCTCGCGCCCACTTTTCCACCAGATGGGGAGGGACCATCGCGAGCGCGGTGAAGGGTTTGCCTTCGCTATGGACGTGGATCGCCCCAAGCGAGATCAGCGTCTTGCCTGTGCCGCACTCTGCGACCACCATCGCAGTCCGCGCCTGCCGCCATCGTTTGGCCAGCCCCATGATCGCGATGTTTTGAGCAGGAAATGGGCGTCGCAACAACCCTTCGATTCGCGGCGAAACGGGGTCATCGATTTGCTGAAGCGCCGGAAACTGCTCGAGAATGCGCGTCCCGAGTAAGCCAGCGTTGGCGCGCATGTAATCGTAGATCGTGCACAGTTCGGGCATGAGAATCCTCATAATGGAAAGGGAGGAGATGAGATACCGAAGGAGAGATCGAACGCACAAGCCAACCACCAATCCGGGCATTACGGGAGGAGGCTTCGGATCAAGCGGAGTCCAGACGTAATCTAAAGACTAGAGAGGCGGGCTTGATGCAACTGGCGTCGTTGCGGAAAAGAGCTTTCGAAGGACTGGCGCAGTTTCTAGCGACATTGGCGGCATTGCTGTTTGTGCCAGCTTGGTCGCTACGCTACTGGCAAGGTTGGCTGTTCTGGTTCGAGTTCTCGCTGATGGTCACTCTGATCACGCTGTATTTTCTCTGGAAGGATCCGGGCCTCATTGAGCGTCGCTTGAAGGCGGGCCCACTAGCCGAAAAGCAGAAGAAACAAAAGATCATTCAATGGTTTGCGAACTTCCTCTTCGTATCGCTCATCGTCTTCCCCGGCATTGACCACCACTTCGGTTGGTCGCACGTCGCTCTGGCCACTGTTGTTTTGGGAAGTACTCTGGTGGCCTTCGGGTTCGGCATCATCTTTCTCGTTTTTCGCGAGAACAGCTATACGTCGGGCACCATCGAGGTCGGCGAAGAACAAAGAGTTGCATCCTCGGGGCCTTACCGGCTGGTTCGTCACCCGATGTATTCGGGAGCAATTCTCCTGCTAATTGGCGCTCCCCTTGCGCTCGGCTCATCCTGGGGGTTACTAGTTTGCGTGCCTATGATTGCAGTGATCGTCTGGCGGTTGATTGATGAGGAGGAATACCTATCCGAGAACCTCCCTGGTTATGTGGAGTATTGCGCTACCACCCGCAATCGATTGGTGCCTGGGATCTACTAGCGCGCATCTGTGGTGACCTGAGAGCTTGAATTATCCACCGGCAAAAATAGTTCCTGGACGCTCAAGCCGGGCCAACGAATCGGACCTGCTTCGTCGCGAAATCGGACCGCACCGCTCTCGACACCCCAGCTAAGCCAGTCCAGAAACTGCTCTTTCTCCCCTTTGATAGTGATGGGATCGCATCCAATACCCAAGATCGGAGCGATGGCATGATGAGTCTTCAATTCATCCTCGAACCAGTCGGCCCATTCCGGAAGCCCGGGTATCCCGTAGATGTCGGCGACTGAACCCCAGACAAATTGCTTGTCCGAGCCGGCCAGTAGTAGCCTGCCTGTATTGGCCGACCTGTTTGCCGAAATCAATTCTTCCGACATTCCAATGAGATGGCGCAGGGGCTTCTTTCGTCCGGGAAGCTGAATCGACCCTTTGAAGCATTCAGCGTTCCGCTCCAGACATACTCGGATGTGTGGAACCTCCGGGCCTTCGATCATGAATCGATCTCCGAGGGAAATGGCCGCGCCGATCGCCGAGATCTGAGTATCTCCACCCACGACGGAAATAAAGTGGGCCTTTGCCTGTCGCGGAGGATCCGGCAGGAGTTCACCGATGAAACGATCGAGGTGCAGCTTGATGCTGGTCGTGGTCTTCTCTGTGCTCTTTACATACGTGAGCCAGCCGAAGCGAAGATGTGCATTCTTCATCCGGAGTCCTTCTTTTCATGGGTAAGAATCTGTGTCTTGCCGTTGGCAAAGACCAGCGTCAGTTCGTGCGAAAACCGCTCCCGGTCATGCAGAATCTTAGTGCCGTCCTCTTCCTCTTCTTCCCAATGATCGGTGAACTTCACGGAACGCCAATGCGCAATGTGGCGATCTTCTCCATCGCCGAACACGCCATTGAGCATTCCCGCGGTACAGAGCAGCCCCACGTGTCCGCCATGAAGTGGCGTAAGTGGCCGGCCCCGCACATCCCGCTGCTTGGGAAGAAGGATTCGACTGGCTTGACGATAGGCCGCGGAATCGAGCAGCAGATCTTCGACTTCATCCAACGGAATGCCTGTGTTGGTGAGTACGACAGGTCCTGAGGGCGGTACTTCGTAGGAGACTGGCGGGTAGTCGGTCAGGTCAGCGAGATCAGATTTCCAAGCCAGCATCTCTAACCAGCGCACGCTATTGAGCAACTCGGAATCACGAAGATGCTGGTGACGTTTGCGTCGCCGTCCTAGGACTGCAACCTGTTTGTACTTGACACTCGCTGGTTCGGTCAGCCGATATACGGCCAGATCGTCAAAATGCTCGCTCAGGATTCTGGCACAGGGCTTCAACTGCGGTTGCGGAATCACAAAAACCAGAACGCCACCCGGTTTCAGCCATCGGTATGTATGTTCCAAAAACACCAACTCCAGTCGCTGATGATTGGTCTGGCCCACCTCCAGGTCATACGGAGGATTCAGATAAAGGAGAGAGACTGCTTCGGCCGGGCAGCGCACATCCATCGTGTTTGCGTGCAGGGAGTCAATTCCGAGTCCTCTGGCTTGTTGGGCCCGGTTGGCATCAACTTCGATGCCGTATCGATAACCATGGGCTCCTCTCAGCATGCTGGTGAATGCCACGCCATCGCCGACACATGGATCAAGCGCCGAAAATTCCGGAGCGAACGTGAGACAGTTTCTAAGGCGCTCCGCTTCCGCCGTTGGAAGTGGGAAAAACCCAAGTTTCGTTTTACCGTGAGGACGCATGGAAGGCCTCTTTCAGGTGGTGTGCTTGAACCTATACCTCTATCGGAGGGCGTCGGGGTTCGGGAGGGATCAGCCGCAAAAGGATTGCAACTGGAGCGAAGCGTTGCGGAGGTTCTAGAGAGGGGCAGGAGTCCGCACGAGCGGTTCGCTCCTGGGAACACGATCACTTGGGATCATTCTTGCTGGCAGAACGTAGCTTCTTAGCATCTAGAATGTCTTGCTCTCGTCCGGTCGCAAGCTTATTTCGGATGAGATCACTCCTGGATATGACGGCGGCTTGGATTTCGCTTTCGATAAGTCCTTCGATTCGGTTCTCCCAAGCCTCATCGAAAGTGACACCATCAATGTGCTGCAAGATGTCAATTCGAGCCGGAGGCTGGCCGATCTGGAAGGTACTCCCATCCATAAAGTCAGCTGGAGTTAGGTCGACGAGGGGTGCACCGTACTGAGCAAGGGCGCGAAATATAGCTTTGGCGTTCTGCTCGTCCGACCGAATAAAAATGTCAAGATCCTTGGTTGCTCGCGGCTCTGCATGAACGCCGAAGGCGTAGCGCCTACGATGAGATACTTAACCCCGTGATCGTTGAATGCGCGTAATAGTTCTTTGAGGTTGTCGGGAATCATTGAGCGGAACTCCGTTAAAGGCGGCCGCGAATGCATAAGCGGCGGCGCTGACATCCCACACGGCAGACAAACGTGCCCCAACCGTCAGACTTTGCCAGTAGCGATACGCTTCTGCTTGCTGCTCGTCGGTTCCCGCGACCCTGTGAATTGTTCTGTTCGTATACAAGTTTGCGCCACCGGTGAGGGCAAGAAAACACTCTGTATCTTTCCCTCAACCCATTATAGTCTGTGCGCCGGCATTTCCGATCTGCAGCCGAGACAATGTACCTGTCAAATCAATGACTTGTATGCCTCCGCCGTCAGCACGCGAAATGGAGCGCCCCGCCCCTCCTAGCCAACACGGTGACCGAACGACGGACTAGCACGTCTAGTATTCGGCAGGCAGGAGCAGAGTGGTCGCGGATCGATCTGCTTCGGTGATCACCCAGAGCTTCTCGGCTTGTGTGACGTGGTAGCTGCTCATCAGACGGAACCCGAACTTAAGACCCAATTCGTTTTCAGCCTTGTCTTCTTGGCAGAGATCGCCCCAGTCACCGCGAAGGTGTCGAGAGAGAAATTCCAAGGGTGACTTGTTGGCCTGCTCCAAAAGCGCGAGTGCTCCCGGCGTGGCAACGATCTGACCTGCGGGAAAAAGCGGAACGGTCGGTAGAGAGTTCATGATTCAGCTCCAGTTTCAGAGCCTGTCTGCGCATCAATGGAATGTTCTTCTTCACGATCGCTGGAAGCTCGGGCCACGACGAGGTTCGCGTCTCCAGCTCTTCTTTGGGCAATCTTCGTGTAAAGGTGAATGACGTACAGAGACTCACATCCTTCACACTTCCCCTCGGATGGCCGTTCATCGCGCTTAGGGTTGTAGCGAGGATGACGTGTACAGCGTCCGTCGAAACGAAACCGGATTTTGAGCGACATCGGGCACCTCACCAGTCCCCACGGCAAGCGTGGTTTCCGTTGAGGGCCTCAGCTACGAGATCGCCAAGCCTGTCCGAAACGGACAGTTCGCGCACGGCGACAAACGAGCAGAAACCGTTCACCGGAATCGGCCGTTCATCCTCAACTCGGTAGCCGCGCTCGATGTGCTCCTGTTTCCGTTTTTCGTACAAGTCGGCCCTGGTGGTCACACGAATTCTCATGGCCATCCTCATTTCTAATGAATTGACAATCGGGTTGAAGTCGGAGCAAGGCGGGCGTTGATTGAGCACTCGGAACGGTGCTCCGGCACTAATCTTTGTGTGACCGCGGCGTCATTTGCGGAACTTCAGAGGCTGCCTCCGGCTCGGTTTCCGTCGCCGGAACGAGCCTCCCCAACGGATGGAAAAACTGCGCCAGGGTTGCCCGCCGCCATAGAGCTCAAAAACGAGTCCGTTGGAGACATAGAGCGCAATTGGCAGGGGAATCAGAGGAACTCGATCGGCGTGAGCCGGAGGATTATGTTCGACCATTGGCCGGTCCTCCTTTCCTAGTGCTTTGGCCTGAAATTCAAACCCACACCAGCGCCCAAATTTGGCGTGTCGCAGGGGTTGACAACACGGGCGCATCGGGTCTATGGTCTAAGTTAGTTAGATAACTAACTATTCCGGGTCGGAGAATATGCGAACAGCACAACCGGACAAGCGAACGCGGCTGATTGAGACTGCGACGAAGCTGGCGTATGGACGCGGTTTCCGAGAGACGAGTCTGGCGGACATCGCCGAGGCGGCTCGCGTGCCGGTAGGCAATGTCTACTACTACTTCAAAACCAAGGAAGAACTCGCCGAAGCCGTGGTGGAGCGGCGCCTCGAGGAGTTTCGCGCAGCCCGGGCGGAGTGGGACCGCTTGAGTTCTCCGAAGGAGCGGCTGTTTGCTTTTGTGGACACCATTCATGGGAACCGGGAGCAACTAGCGCGCGGAGGATGCCCTCTTGGCGGTCTGTGCACGGAGTTGCACACGGAGGGCGGCGCTCTCGCGAAGAAATCCGCGGCGCTCTTCAATGAGCCCATGCGTTGGCTTGAGGAGCAGTTCCGGGCCCTTGGCCATGAAAACAATTCACGAGAACTCGGGGTCCATTTCTTCTCCGCCTTTCAGGGTATGGCGGCTGTTGCGCTCGGCACCAACGACCCCGAGGTGGTGGTGATGGAGGCAAAGAGGCTTAAAGACTGGATCGGAACCTTATGACACGCAATCATCGAGCAACCAGGGGGATCGGCACCATGAATAAGCTTGAGGGAAAGGTGGCGCTCTTTACGGGAGCGTCGCGGGGAATCGGCGCGGCGATCGCCGTCGGGCGGCGGGCGAGTGAACTCAACCAGAGGGGCTAATGCGCACCCGTCCGATCAATAGCGTCGGAAGTGTTCGGAAACCGGGCGTCTTTGATTGGAGCGGGTATTTAATTATGAAACTCACGAGCAATACGATTTTGATCACCGGCGGTGGCAGCGGCATCGGTTACGAACTCACCAAACAACTCACGGCACTTGGTAACACGATTCTTATCACGGGCCGCGATCAAGCTAGGATGGACCGTGCGAAAGCGGCCTTTCCAAAAATTCACACCTTTCGAAGCGACGTTTCCGATCCGAAAGCGATCGCCACTCTTTACGAACAGGTCACCGAACAATTTCCCGAGCTCAACATTTTGATCAACAACGCCGGCATTATGCGTGAGATCAATGTTCACGACAAAGCTGGAAGCCTCGAAGACATCACTCGCGAGATTGAAATCAATTTGAGCGGTCCGATTCGCATGGTGAAACAATTCTTGCCGCATTTGAAAACAAAATCAGAGGCCGCAATCATGAATGTTTCGTCGGGATTGGCATTTGTTCCATTGCCCATTTCACCGGTTTATTGCGCTACCAAGGCTGGTCTGCATTCGTTCACCGAGTCTCTTCGTGTGCAACTGAAAAACACCAAAGTGAAGGTATTTGAGCTAGCACCGCCGGCGACACAAACCGAACTCTTGGCTGACTTTAATTCTGAAGACATGAAAGGCGTTTCTATCATGAAGGTGGAAGACATGGTTAAAGGCGCCGTCAAAGGAATGCAAGCCGATCGATTTGAAATACGTCCAGGGCAGGCGAATCAGCTCAAAATGATGAGTCGCGTGGCGCCTGGATTTATTTTGAAACAAATGAGCCGATCGGTCGACCGTATGCTCAGAACACAGAATTAATTCGAAGTATTGGGAAAAAATGTGCTTCATAGACCGGACCGCCCTTTGAAGCAAGTACCTTGGCGTTGTTAGTGTCACCTGATGCTTGCTGGGTCTGACGCCGATGAAGGCGCGGTCGGTGAGTTAATAGGCTAGTGCTCGACACTGCTGGCGGATTGGCCCCCTAAAGTGAAAACGAATAGTTAGGTCCTGAGATCAGAAACGAGAATGGAGTTCTTATGAAAATTATTTTGATTGGTGCAAACGGAAAGATCGGCGAACTGGTTCAAAAGGCATTAGCGGGTGCTGGCCATGAGATAGTGAAGGTCGGACGCAAATCGGGCGATTTCCGAGTCGAGATCGAGAACCGCGAAAGTGTCAGGAAGCTTTATCAAACCGTCGGCTCGTTTGATGCCGTGGTCATCGCAGCAGGTGAAGTCGCATTTGCTCCGCTTTCGGAACTCACCGCTGAAAAGTGGCAGTTCTCGTTGGGAAGCAAGCTCATGGGTCAGATCAGCCTGGTTCAGGAGGCGATCCCGTTCATCAAGGAAAATGGATCATTCACTTTGGTTTCGGGCGTTCTTAATGACGAACCGATCTTCGCCGGTGTCGCGGCTTCAACCGTCTCGGGCGCATTGGAAGGTTTTGT
>Ga0210409_10002562_pt1 | contig 21448 bp, 17 predicted proteins | sample IncBWH17MmetaG_FD_161649 | JGI IMG/M metagenome (GOLD analysis project Ga0210409, IMG submission 161649) | Forest soil microbial communities from Barre Woods Harvard Forest LTER site, Petersham, Massachusetts, United States - Inc-BW-H-17-M | ecosystem: Environmental > Terrestrial > Soil >...
CGAAAAAGTCGCGTTCGGGGCCAGGGATGACGTGTGGCCGGAGCTGATTGGTCCAGCCCCGGAGAGCTCCCGCGCTACACATGCCGTTAGGCCCAGCTGTTTTAGTTGGTCCCGGCAGCCGTTCTTTGAGGCTTCTGCTTTTCTGTCGTCTTCTGCGTGCCGGCCAATTCATCGGCGAGTGCGGTCGCGTTGTAAATAGTGCGAAGCGCCTCCTGAATCCCGCGGGAATCGACGTGCACGGCGCGAGCCTGCTTGTCATCGTAGGCGAAGTTCCAGGCGAGTGACTGAATATTTCCATCGAAAATAATGCCCACGACTTCCCCCTTTGTGTTGACAGTCGGGCTGCCGGAGTTGCCGCCGATAATGTCGGCAGTGGAGACGTAGTTCAGAGGCGTCGCAAACTTGAGTTTGGACTTGGCGGTCATCCAACTGGCGGGGAGCTGATAGGGCAGTCTGTTGTCGTGTTCGGCAGCGTGATCGAAGCTGCCGCCAATGGTAGTGAAGAAGGGAATCTTCTTGCCATTCTCGTCATAACCCTTCACGGCTCCGTAGCTGAGGCGAAGAGTGAAGGTTGCATCAGGCGGTTGATTGAAGCCGCTGCTCGCAAAGCGCGCTTTGGCAATGGCGGCACCGTCGCGACGTTCGACGGCATCGACTTTGTCATCGTACATTCGGCGGAAGTTGCGGGCATCGGGGTCGACGTCGCGCATCAGGACGATGAGTGGGTCGGTGGAGGCCTGCACCGCGGCTTGTCCGCCTTCGTAAAGTTGCTTGCGGACGGCAACATCTTCCAGCTTGGAATTTGTGATGAGATTCTTGGCGGCGTCTTCCGGAGATTTGCCGTTGAGCGCCTTCTGGACGGAGGGACTGTCGGCCCCCAGCGCGTCGCGCATTTGGGCGAGAGAGTCGGCTAATGTCAAGGTCTCGAGGGACTTGTAGATTGGAGCGGTGGAGAAGAGTTCCTGCTCGAGGGAGGGCAAAGCGGAATCACGATATTCACGCAGTCGCACATCGCTGGGCTTGGTTTTTTCGTCGGTAGCACGGACGATCCAGCGGGCGAAATTCGCGAGCTCGGAGTTAAAGCCGCGCATGCGCTCCACATAGCTGAGCGGCTGGTAGATTTCGCGTGTCAACTTGACGGTACCGGCGATTTCTTCCCAGGGATTGGGAGCGTTCTTGTTTTTAGGATCAGCCTTAAAGGCGGTTTCCAGCTTAGTTTCGTCAGCCTGCTTGGCGGCGAGAACCGCATCGTTCAGTCCTTCGAGGTAGCCAGTGATGGCTTTGAACGAATTTTGGTAGCCGAAGATGTCTTCTTTGGCGATGCGGGCGTTCTCGTCCGATTGGGCGCTGAAGTTCTGGAGCAGTGCGATCCGTCGTTTGTAGCTCTCGAGCCGAGCGGGGTAGTCGAGATCCCGCAGGAACTCGAGTTGCGCCATGGTGCGCAAACGGCCGGTTGAGCCAGGATGTCCGGAGACGAAGACCAGATCATTGTCCTTGACGCCGTCTTTGGACCAGCGGAGGTAGTGCTCAATGTGGGCTGGTTTGTCGTTCTCGTAGACGCGGAAAAAGGTGATGTCGAGGTCATAGCGCGGATAAGTGAAGTTGTCGGGGTCTCCACCGAAGAAAGCGGCGTCGAATTCAGGGGCGAAAACCAGACGGACATCGGTGTACTTCTTGTACTTGTAAAGGTTGTAGACCTCGCCGGAGTAGAAGGTGACGACGTCACAGCGGAGACCGGAGGAGGCGCAATCCTTTTCAATCTGGGACATGGCCGTGCGCTGGGCTCGACCGGCGTTCGCGGTCGACATTTCGGGTTTCACAGCATCTTTTACTCTTGACGTTACGTCTTCAATGCCAACAAGTTGATTGAGTTCCAGATCGGGGCACTTCGCCTCTTCCGCCTGAGTTTTCGCGTAGTAGCCCTCCTTGATGTAGTCGTGCCCGATGGTCGAGATCTGTTGGACGCAAACCGCGCCGACGTGGTGATTCGTGAAAGTCAAGCCGTTAGCAGAAACAAACGAGCCCGAGCCGCCGTTGTTAAAGCGAACGGACGATAGGCGGACGTGATCGAGCCACGCCTGAGTGGGCTCGAATCCGTATTTGGCCTTCACGTTGGCTTTCGGGAATGCGTTGTAGAGCCACATTCCCTCGTCTGCCGAAGCGAATGTGCTCAGAATGAGGCAAACAGCGGCGCCGAATAAAAAGAGGAGGCGTTTCATGGAGGACTCCAGAGATAAGAATGTCGGCAGGTACAGACTCGTCCGGGACATAAAAGCAAACATTTCAGTATACGTCCGCACGGCACGGGCTTGAAAGGGGAGCAGGTGGAAAGTGGGACCATTTTGGGATATAACAAAAGGTTGCCAGTCCCGCGTTCAATCCCCCCGTGGGTCAGCAACAAATCCCAGCGCACTTGCGAGGGAGTATGTCGACAGTAACCCACGCTCCAAAGGGACTTGAAGGCGTCGTTGCCACCACCTCCGGCATTTGTTACATCGATGGCGATCAGGGCGTACTAGCGTACCGCGGCATCGATATCCACGACCTCGCCGACAATTCAAACTTCGAAGAGACCTGCTATTTGTTGTGGTTCGGGCGCTTGCCCAAGCGCAACGAGCTGCGTGAACTGAGGGAGCGACTAGCCGAAGAGCGGAAGCTGGACGCGTCGATCATCAACTTGCTGCGAGTAGCGCCCAAGCATGCGCTTCCCATGGATGTTCTGCGGACGGCGGTCTCTGCGCTTTCCTTTTACGATCCGGAATTTCAGAAGAATGACCATGAAGCAAATGTGCACAAGGCGATCCGCCTGACCTCCCAAATCGCGATGATCGTGGCGGCCTATGACCGTATCCGGAAAGAGAAGACGGTGGTGGAGCCGGACCGCACACTCTCGCACGCGGCTAATTTCCTGCTCATGTTAAATGGAACGCCGCCTTCGCAAACGGCGGAACGGGCGCTGGATATTGCGTTGATCTTGCACGCGGATCACGAATTGAATGCCTCGACCTTTGCGGCGCGCGTGACCGCGGCGACGCTGTCCGATATGCACTCCGCGATCACCTCGGCAATTGGAGCCCTGAAGGGCCCGTTGCACGGTGGCGCGAACGAAGCGGTCTTCCACATCCTCATGGCAATTGACCGGGATGGCGCCGATCCGGTGGAGTACGTAAAGGGCATGCTGGCGCAGAAGAAGAAGATTCCCGGCTTCGGTCATCGCGTCTACCACACAGAAGATCCGCGAGCCACGCACCTGCGCAAAATGTCGCAAGATTTAGGCCAGTCAAGCGGCGAGTCGAAGTGGTTCGAGTTCTCGAATAAGATTGAAGGATTCGTAAAAGCGGATAAAAAGCTGAATGCCAACGTTGATTTTTACTCCGCGTCGACGTATCACACGCTGGGAATCGACGTCGACCTGTTTACGCCGGTCTTTGCGGTGTCGAGAATCGGCGGATGGTCTGCGCATGTGATCGAACAGCTGGATGACAATCGGTTGATCCGGCCCAGAGCTGAATATATTGGACCGGTATATCCATCGAAGTACATTCCGATGGAGAAGCGCTGATCTCGAGATAACAAGTAGCGTCCTCATGAAATGGCGTCCAGTGCACGGACGCCATTAGTGTTTTCGGCCAAATTGCATCGGAAAATGCTCGTAGTGCGATGCTTTATGACCAAAGTAATGGCTCGAAAACGAGCCTTACGTAGTGTTTACAACATCGCTAAGTATTTAATTATTAACGCTCCCCTCTGGAGACGGGATGGGCCAGCGCGATGGTAACTAGACCTTTGGTACTTGAGAGGGGCCGAATCTGTTAATAGGCTGCAAACATGGCAGTTGCGTCTGTGTGAGGGGGAGACGCCCCGGCTTGACGTCCGGGATCGACACTACATCCGAAACACGACAGTTGCCGCCAGGCTCAGGCATACGAGGGAATGTCGACAGCCAACTCCGAGTTTCATCGCGAAGTTGCGATGAACCCTCTGAGAGGAGCGGTTATGAAGAAATTGAAGGTGGAAGTGGCGCTCGTGCTGTGCGTTTTGTTGTGGGCGCCGAAGGGAAGAGCGCAGTCAGGATATCAAGTCATCACCGTCAACGACGGAGGGGCAATCAGTGGTACGGTGAAGTGGTCGGGACCCGTGCCGAAGGGTCCGGCCGTTGCGATCAATAAAGATCCTGAGGTGTGCGATCCACAGGGACAAAAGAAACGGGATCTCGAGAGGCTGATCGTCGCAGCCAACGGAGGCGTTGCAAATACGGTTGTGTTCTTGAAAGACATTTCCAAAGGCAAAGCAATGGATTTGCCGGAGGAACATCAATTCTTGAATCAGAAAACATGCCGTTATGAACCGCACGTGCTACTAGTGCCAACCGATGGCACGTTGCGGATCAAGAGCAGCGATCCCGTATTACACACTGTGCACATGTCTGGAGCATCGGACTATAACTTGCCATTTCCTTTCGCCAACCAGACGGTGAGCCGCACCATGAACCGTGGCGGCATTGTTGATTTGCGCTGCAATGCCGGTCATGTCTGGATGAACGCTGAAATGCTGGTGGTGGCGCATCCTTATTACGCTGTGACAGATGAAGACGGGAACTTCCGGCTGACGAATGTGCCGCCCGGCGACTATGAAATCGAAGCCTGGCATGAGGGATGGAAGGTCGTCGGTCAGGGTGCCGTTTACGATGTCATGACGCAAATGCGAGTGAATCGGCCAGTATTTTCGGATCCGATGGAATGGACGAAGCGGGTGAAGGTGCCCGCGAACGGGTCGGTCAGTGTTAGCTTCACGATTTCGGAGAAGCGCCCGGAGATGGCGTCGAACCGGGATTAAGGGCCCTTGAGGGGCGGCGCCCGCCGCCCCTCAGCATCCTCGTCAGCGGTGATTCTTTTGTTCTGAAGAACTCATAAACCTCGTTAAAGCGCCGATCTTCGCTGCCTCATCGTAAAATAGAGATGGGGTGCTTTCGATGCGACGGGTCTACCTCGACAATAGTGCGACAACGCCGGTTCTTCCGGAGGTGCTTGAGGCCATGCGCCCGTACTTCGGAGAGCAGTTCGGGAACGCCTCGTCGATTCACCACCACGGACAGGAATCACGCGCTGCCGTGGAATGTGCCAGGGAGTCCGTGGCGACGCTGCTCGGATGTCGGGCATCGGAAGTGGTGTTTACAAGCGGAGGCACCGAAGCCGACAATCTTGCGATTTTTGGGATAGCGCGCGAAGGTGACCACGTGATCACTTCGCAAGTCGAACACCATGCGGTGTTGAATGCCTGCAGGCAACTCGAATCAGAAGGCTGCCAAGTCACGTTTCTGCCGGTAGACCGGCAGGGACTTGTGAATCCCCAGGATGTGCGGGGAGCGTTGCGTCCGAATACGAAGCTGATCAGCGTGATGATGGCGAACAATGAGACCGGTGTGCTGCAGCCAGTGCAAGAGATTGGAAAAGTTGCAGCCGAGGCGGGCGTTTATTTTCACACCGATGGTGTACAGGCTGTGGGCAAGATGGCGGTGAATGTGAGTCAGATTGGGTGTGATCTCATGTCGATTTCGGGGCACAAGATCCACGCGCCGCAAGGAGTTGGCGCATTGTACGTGCGCAAGGGAACGGAGCTTCATCCAATGATGTATGGCGGCCGCCATGAACGCTCGCGGCGGGCGGGCACCGAGAATGTCCCCGGCATCGTGGGGCTGGGCAAAGCCGCAGAACTGGCGAAAAACGGTTTGGGGCGAGGCGATGATCGAAAGATGGCAGCGATGCGCGATCGCTTGGAGCGGGCATTGTTGCAGCTTGAATCCAGCGGCGTGAATGGGGGCGATGCCCCGCGAGTCGCAAATACGACGAACCTTTCCTTCGACTCGATTGATGGCGAGGCCATGGTGATTGCGCTTGATCTGAAAGGGGTAGCGGCGTCCACCGGAGCGGCGTGCTCGTCCGGCGCGATTGAGCCTTCGCACGTTCTGCTAGCAATGGGAACGGGCGTGGATCGGGCGCGCGCGAGTATCCGCTTCAGCTTGGGCAAGCAGAACAGCGAGGAAGAGATCGATTATGCGATCGGTCTGGTTCCGGAGACTGTGGCGCGGTTGAGGGAATTGTCACCGGTGTGGGGGAAGGCGGTTGTTCGTTAGTCGTTGGTCGTGGCACAAGCCAAGAACTGAGAACCTGGAACCGATGTCAGCAAAGACCATTGCGGTAGCGATGTCGGGCGGCGTGGACTCCTCGACCGTGGCCGCCATGCTGCGCACCGAGGGACACAACGTCATCGGCCTGACGATGCAGCTGTGGAATCAGCGCCGCCTTGCGGGCAGGGAAGGCATGCCCGAGCAGGTGCAGGGAAGGTGCTGCTCGCTCGATGACGTTTATGATGCGCGACGCGTGGCGCAGGCGATTGGAATTCCGTATTACGTTGTCAACCACGAGGAGCGGTTTGAGCGCGAAGTGGTACAGCCGTTCGTGCAGGAATATCTGTCTGGGCGAACCCCAATTCCGTGCAGCTTGTGCAACAACCATTTGAAGTTTGATCAGTTGCTGATGGTCGCGCGGCAGATCGGAGCTGACACACTGGCGACGGGCCATTATGCGCGAGTCGAGTTCGACCAGGCGCGCGAGCGATGGCTGCTGAAGAGGCCCGTGGATGTTGCCAAGGATCAAACGTACTTCCTCTTCGGGCTAACGCAAGAGCAGTTGAGCCGTACGATTTTCCCGCTGGGTGGCATAACCAAGCCGGCAGTGCGAGAGCTGGCGCGAGCTCAGGGGCTCGCGATCGCGGAGAAGCCTGATTCGCAGGAAATCTGCTTTGTGCCGGGGGGCGACTACAAGCGTTTTCTGGATGCGTATCTCGCAGAGCAGGGCGAGTCTCTGCCGGATACGTCGGGTGAGCTAGTGACCACCGATGGTCGCGTCATTGGAGAGCACGACGGAATTCACAACTTCACGGTAGGACAACGCAAGGGCCTCGGTGTCGCGACTGGATCCCCGCTCTATGTGATCCAGATCAAGGGAGATGCCGGTCAAGTCGTGGTCGGCAGCAGCGAAGAGTTGTATTCGAAGACACTGCGCGCTCGTCGGGTGAACCTGATCGCAGTTGGTGAGATCGATAAGCACATGCGGGTAAGCGTCAAGATACGCCACCGACATGAGCCGGCAGCAGCCACACTAGAGCATTCCGGGGATGATGAGATTTTGCTTACCTTCGACGAGCCGCAACGGGCAGTGACACCGGGCCAGGCCGCCGTGTTCTACGATGGCGACTTAGTGGTGGGTGGTGGCTGGATCGTCTGAACGTTACCACTACAGACGCCACCGGAACCTCGACGGCCAAACTCCTCCTTTCGATCGGCGCAGCACGCAACGCATATAATCGCCAGACCCGTGATGGCATCCCCCGGCTCCAGCAGTCTTGCGCGCACGGCTTTCCGCGAGAGACGCCCACCTGCCTGGACACGCGCATCCCGACCCATCAAGCAAGGACTGAAAACCGGGGTTGCGGGGCTTATCACCTACGCGATTTACGTTCACTTTCAGTTGCCCGAAGGATATTGGGCCGTCTTCACCGCTTTGGTGGTGACCCAGGCCAATCTGGGAGCTTCGTGGAAGGGGGCGCTGTATCGGACCGCAGGCTCAACGGTGGGTGCCCTCGCGGCTGCACTGGTGGCGCCGCTGGTCGGGACCGGACCGGTGCGCACGGGCATCATCTTGTTCGCGCTGGCTTCGCTGTTCGCATTTCTGACGACGGTTCATCCCAGCTTCAGCGCCGCCGGATTCACGGCGGCCCTGGTGCTCCTCCTCGGCTCACAGACACAACCCTGGCATCTGGCGTGGCTGCGAGTGCTCTACACGGTGCTGGGCGCGGTGGTTGCGTTTCTGGTGGGAATCCTGCTGTGGCCCGTGCGGGCGCGCGATCACCTGCGCTCCGAGATTGCAGATTTTCTCGATGACACAGCGCGACTATATCGTGCGGCAACGGATCCGGCATCTCGTGCGAAATGCAGCGATTCAGACTTCGAAACGTTGCGTGCCGCGATCCCAAGCGCATGGAATCGATTGATCACTGCTCTGGATGAGGCGCGAAGCGAGCCATCCTTCAGCCGGTTCAATGACGCTGGTTATGCGGCGGCGGTGGAGGAGTTGAACCATATAGGACAGCGACTACTCGCGATGTGTCGGGACAGCGATGTTTATTCGCACGCGCCGGTGGTCGATACGCTGGTGCCGGAACTACAGCCGCTTGCCGACGAGACGGCGCGCACCCTTTCGGGGCTGGCAGCAGCGGCAAGAAGCGGAAGCGCGCATTTTGATATAGAGCCTCTTAATCAAGCGGAGCGGGCTCTGGATCGGCGCCTTCATAAGTTACGCGAGGATCGTTTGACGTCGCCGTTCAGCTTGGATCGAATGCTGCCGTTCTGGTCGTACCTCTTCAATTTGAAGGAGATTGTGGCCAGCCTCCGGGCGCTGAGAGAGCACTTGCAGAAGATTTCGTAACCCTAAGTCTCCGAAAAGAAAAAGGCGGCTTTTGACAGGCCGCCTTTCCGGTGAATCCAGCTCGAAAGCTCTCAGATGAATAATTCGTCCTGAGGGACGCCGACCCCGTCGCCGCGCTGGCGACGCCGACGGCCGAGGAAATACTCCAGTCCCGCGCTGAGGCCGGTCATGAGGCCGGAAAGCTGGCGGATCGGCGATACTACGGTGCGATGAACGAGTTCGCTGGTCTCCTCGACACGATCCATCGTACGATTGACAAGCTCGTCGGCCCGAATCACCTGTAACCGTGTGCGATCGACGATGTCGGAAACGGTGACATCCAGTCGCTCCATCTGAGCCCGCGCCATACGAGCGGACTCCTCAACATTGGTCACGATATCGGTGATTCGAGGGCGCATTTCCACCAGCATGGACTGTGCGGTTTCGATGGTGGGAAGAGCCTTGGTTCTCACATCGGTAGCCAGGGACTCGACCCGCTTGCTCGTTTTTCGGACGGTGACGAACAGCCCGATGAGGATACATGCCTGAATGATCACGGCCACCGCGGTTGCGATAATGAACACATTTACGAGATCTGGCATAAATTCAACCTATCCGCACTGGTAGAGAACGAAACGGAACCGGCGAAGCGCAGTCCAGCCTGTCTATAGGTTCTTGGCGGCTGGGTTGTCGTCAGTAGTCGCTTGATGATAAGCCTGACGTCCGGCGTCGTAAGCAGCGCGGAACTGGTCTTTCTGCTGGTTCAGGGCATCTTTTCCGCGATCAACCCATTCGTTCGCCTGAGAGCGTGCCTGACGAGCCCGCTCGCGAACGTAATCGCGACCTTCGTCTGCTTTGGAGCGCAAAGCTTCGCGAGTCTCGTTTCCTGAGCGGGGAGCATACAGAACGCCAGCGATCGCGCCGACGCCCAAACCCGCTAAAAACCAGAGGAAACTGTTACTGTTGTTGTCCGACATATCTTCCTCCTCAACGTATCTTATCCCCGGATGGTAGCACTCGTACCCCGGAAAAACAATTGAGAGCAGGCAGGATAAAGGTGTAGACGATGCCGAAGACCGCGTAAACAGGGCTTCCGGGCAGCCCTTGTAGAGGGCGCGGAGTAGCGAGACAATGTGCCGGGAAGGCAGGCGACATGTCCGACCGAAAATACCGTCAACACGGATACCAGGACAGCGGGGATAAGCCGCAGCAGCGGTCCGGAGAGAAGCCAGCGCGAAAAGATACGTTTGGGCCGCGACCGTTGCAGATGCCGGCCAAGCGCTCGCTCTCGCGTTGTTCGCAGTGCGGCACGATTCTGCCAGGGCTGGGCGAGCTTCCGGAGAACTGCCCCAAGTGCGGGTTTGAATTGCACTCCTGCAAACAGTGTATGTACTTCGATCCGTCGAGCCGGTTCGAGTGCATGCAACCGATACCGGAGCGCATCCCCCGGAAGGATGTAAAGAACAACTGCTCGTTTTACGCAATTCGGGTGACGACAGAAAAAGAAACCACGACGCCGGTGAGTGCTAAGCCTAGCGATGCCCGGCAGGCGTTTGAGAATCTTTTTAAAAAGTAGCCGGACCGCTACCGCCCACGAGGTCGCTCCTCCTTCACGTTCGCGCCATCGACTGGACGCGAGACCTGAGAAGGCCGATTTTCTGCGGTGCACATCCTCCTTTACCACTACGCTCGAGCGTCGGAACCGACGATAAGATTTTTGGCTTTCGGGCCCAATCAGGGCTTTCTCGTCGGTCGTATCAGTACTTCGCTAACAAAAGACTGAGGAGCCTGGGTTACCAGCATGGCGACGACGTTTGCGACGTCATCGGGCTGAAGCATGCGGGAGGTGTCCTTGCCTTCGTGGGGCGACAGATCAGTATGAGTGGATCCGGGACAGACCACGGATACTCGAATGTTGTGCGGCCGCAATTCCTCGGCGACCGAATACGTCAGTCCGTTCAGCCCCCATTTCGCAGCGGCGTAAGCGGCACCATTGGGAAGGGCATTCTTTCCGGCCAAGGACGAGATGTTGATGATGTGTCCGGTGCCGGCACGGATCATTAACGGTGCAAAGGCGCGGATGGTGTAGTAAACGCCGCGCAGATTGGTATCGAGAATCTGATCCCAAGCCTGTGGTGTCAATTCATGTAGGGGATGGGAAAAACCGCCGATGCCAGCATTGTTCACGAGAATGTCGATGCGTCCGAATCGCTCCTCGACGTTGTTGGCGAGTACTTCCACGGACTGAAGCAGGGTGACGTCGCACTCCATGACTTCTGCCCGAAAGTCACCTGTATTAATTGACAGTGCGGCTTGTTCGAGTTGTCTCCGGGTGCGACCGCAAAGCACGGTCGAGGCTCCGAGACGCGCGAGTTTTCGAGCAATACTAGCCCCAATTCCGCGGCCAGCACCGGTGACAATAGCAACTTGAGTAGCAAGCGGGAGGTCAGAACTCGTCATTGATTACCTTTGTGCGTTGAAAGTTGGCGGTGGAGGACCATCCAGCATTGACGGTTTTGGCATCTTAGCAAGAAAGGGGGCTTGGGGATGTTCAAGCGGCTTGCCATATAGCTGAGGGGATACATATAATCCGCTCACCGGAAACGGACCTTGGCGGCCAACCCTCGACAGGTGAAGCGTTGAGAGAACTTCCGGAGCCTGCGGCATGGGCGCGGAGTACGCCTGTGTACGATTGTGGCGTGCGGCACGAATGCCGAGCAAGAAGACGTCGCTGATTTTCCCGAGAACTCAAGGAGCCATTCGAATGAACAAGATTCTACTGACGATTGTGCTTGGAAGTGCTGTCGCTGCAGTGGCGCAGGGCGCCGCGCAGCAGCCACCGGCACAACCGGCGCAACCGGCCGCCCCACAAGCCGCAGCCCCAGGACAGAAGAAGGAGATTAAGGATCCTGCGGAATACAACGCCTACATGGGAGCGGTGGGACAAGCAGACCCGACGGCCAAGATCAGCGGCCTGGAAGCATTCTTAACGCAGTATCCCAACAGCGTGATGAAGGAAGACGCGCTCGAGACCCTAATGGGCGTCTACCAGCAGAAGGGGGATGTCGCGAAGATGGGCGACACCGCGCAGCGCCTTCTGCAAGTGAATCCGAATAATGTGAAGGCGCTGGCTATCATTACCTACAGCAAGTTGGCTCAGCAGAACCTCGCGGAAGCGGACCAGTACGGACAAAAGGGACTGGCGGCGCTTCCCAATGCTCCCAAGCCGGATAATGTGCAACCGGAAGAATGGGAGAAGATGAAGACGCAGCTCGCGGGAATTTTCAATCGCGCGTGCGGCTTGGCTGCTTTGAATAACAAGGACTATCCGAAGGCAATTACCTGTCTGCACGCGGCAGTCGAGGCGGCTCCGAACGATGTGAATGTTATCTACCCGCTCTCACAGGCATATTTGAAACAAACGCCTCCAGACTATCTGAACGGGCTTTGGTTCACCGCACGCTCGGCCGGCCTCGCCCCAACCCCGCAGGGCCAGCAACAGATCGAGAAGTATGGTCTGTCGCAGTACAAGAAGTATCACGGCTCAGACCAGGGCTGGACGGACTTGCTGGCTCAAGCGAAGTCGACCCCGTTCCCGCCTCCGGATCTTGCTCAAAAATATACGCAGTACGTTCCCCCAACCCCCGCTCAGCAGGCGCACGACATCGTAACCAGCAAGAAGGTTGAAGAGATGAGCTTCGCTGAATGGGAGCTCGTGCTCTCCGAGGGGTCTCCTGAAGATGTGGACAAGGTCTGGAGCGTTCTGAAAGGGAAGCCCTTGCAGATGGTTGCGCAGGTCATGGAAATCACTTCGACCACCAACCTGAAGCTCGCAGGCAGCTCCGATGATATCGACGCGAAGAAGGCGGATATTGATCTGACGATGAAGGCGGCTCTTCCTGCTCGGCTGACGCCGAAGGTGGGAGCAGACTTCCAGTTTGAAGGGACGCCAGTCTCGTACGTGCCCAAGCCCTTCGTGATAACCATGAACGATGGAGCGGTTCTGCAAGCCAAAGCTCCCGCAGGAGCGAAAAAGCCTCCCGTGCACAAGAAGGCGGCTACTCAATAAGAAAGCACCTAGCCAACAATCACAAGGTTACGAAGGCAAAAAGGCAGCCATTTGGCTGCCTTCTTTGATGGGGGTAGCTGTTTCTCGTGACTCTTGCGTCGAAACTCAGGTGTTATCGAACCGCTTTCTTTTCCAATGCAAGCGGACGCGCACTCCGCGGGGGACGCTTGGCGCCGTCGCGCAGCAAGCGAACATCGATTTTTAATTCCGAAAGGGTACGGCTGAGAGTATTGCGGTGCATACCGAGTTCGCGAGCGGCGCGGCACTGGTTGCCTTTGTTCTCCTGGAGGACAGTTAAAATGAAACGTTTCTTGAACTCGCGAACAGCCTCCGAATAAAGAATGTTGCTCTTATACATCTGCATGATGAGGGCTTCGAGTTGATCCTTCACGGGCTCTCTCTTTCTCTGACAAACTCAGTATGAAAATCTTCGGACCTACGTCTTACTGATTCGGTCTTGCAGCCGGGCCGGGTCCCGGAGCTGCCGTCTCAGGGACATGCGCGCGATGGAGCATGTCCAGTCCTTGATAAAACTTGCCGCGTAGCTGGGAGGGAGCCACCCAAATTGCTGCTCGGCCCACTACCAGGAAATACGGTGCGAACTCTGAACCTTCCAGCCAGCTGGAAGTGGGGGTGAAGGCGGTCATTCCCATCAAGAGCACAGCAACGAAGAGCGACCCTTTCACCAATCCCAGCAAACCACCCAAAATCCGGTCAAAAATGCTGAGGCCTGCCTCCTTCATCGCCCAGCGCGTGATGCGGCCCGCGATTCCAGCCACAACCAGCACAGCAAGAAAAATGAGAACGAAGGCGGCGATCTCGCCGAGCCACGGCGACTTCAGATTGGGCAAAAACCATTCCGCCAAGCGGTGGTACTGCCAGGCGGCCAAAAGATATCCCACGACCAAGCCCGCCAGTCCGAAGGCCTGATGGAAGAAACCTTCGGAAGCGGCGACAGCTACAGACACCAGAATGACAACCAGGATCGACCAATCCGCGATGTTCATTGGTCTGTCCTGCAAAGCAGGGCGGGATCAGACATCCAGCTTGCGTCCCGTGAGCTGCTGATAAGCCTCCAAATATTTCTCGCTGGTCTTGCGAGCTACCTCAGCCGGCAATGCGGGCGCAGGCGGCTGCTTATTCCAGCGGATTTCTTCCAAGTAATCACGGACATACTGCTTGTCGTACGAATCTTGAGGCTTGCCGGGCTGATAGCGGTCGGCAGGCCAGAAACGTGACGAATCAGGTGTAAGTACTTCATCGGCTAAGGTGACGCCCTTGCGAGTTCGGCCGAATTCGAACTTGGTGTCGGCGATGATGATTCCGCACTGCCGGGCATAATCAGCAGCCTTTATGTACAGCTGAAGGGTCAAATGGCGAAGTTCTTCACTGAGCGAAGCACCGACCACCTTGGTCATCTGATCGAAGCTGATGTTTTCATCATGACCTGTAGTCGCTTTCGTCGCTGGGGTGAAGATGGGCTCTGGGAGCTGGTCGGACTCCCGAAGTCCCTTTGGAAGTTCGATTCCGCAGACCTTGCCACTGGCTTTGTACTCTTTCCAGGCGGAGCCAGAGATGTAACCGCGGACAACGCACTCCACGGGAACCATGTCCGCGTTCATGACAATCATGGAACGGCCGCGAAGCTGGTCGTCGTACTTGCGCAGCTCAGCGGGGTACTGCGCAACGTCGGCGGCGATCAGGTGATTTGGAACGACATTTTTCAGGAAGTCGAACCAGAACAGCGAGATCTGAGTCAGAACGCGACCCTTGTGCGGGATTCCGGTGGCAAGGATGTAGTCGAAGGCGGAGATCCGGTCGGTTGCCACAAAAAGGAGACGGTCGCTATCGAGACGGTAAACGTCTCGGACTTTACCACTGGCATGAAGCTGAAGATCGGGGAACTCGGTATGAAGAAGGACGGTATCGACCAGATCTGTGCTCATGACAGGAAATTTTACAGGCAAAAAACGTCGCGTATTCTAGCTGCCCAGAAATTTTTGTCAACGATTTACGTCATGGATCAACGTGACGGTCCCATGTGCTTGATCGAAAAAACGTTGACACCTCGCAATGTGGGGCGAAACGCCCGTCAGATACGGGTTTTGGGGGAGAAACTGGTGTGGAAAAACTGAGGACGATCGTGGATAAAGAGGAATAAATACACGGACGCGGTGGCCAAGTCTCTAACATGAGAATGCGCCTAGGCGCAACAGCCTTGCCGCCGTCACTTCGACGTTTTAGGTGGTAGCTCCAAAGCGGACCGAGACAAGTTTTGAAACACCAGGCTCCTGCATGGTAACTCCATAGAGAACCGGGGCGATGCTCATTGTCTTCTTGCTGTGGGTGATGAGGACGAACTGAGTTTGTACGCTCATATCGCGAACGAGTTCGGTAAAGCGACCGATGTTCGCTTCATCGAGCGGGGCGTCCACTTCGTCGAGAATGCAGAAGGGGCTGGGAGCGTACTGAAAGATACCCACGAGCAGGGACAGGGCCGTGAGCGCTTTTTCTCCGCCGGACAGAAGAAGGACGTTCTGCAGCTTCTTTCCAGGGGGTGAAGCGACCACGTCGATTCCGCTTTCGGCGCTATTTTCCTCATCGGTGAGACGCATGAAAGCATGGCCGCCGCCGAAGAGCTTACGGAAGGTTTCGGTGAAGTTGTTGTTGATCTTGTGGAAAGCCTCTTCGAATTTCTGACGGGAGACAGTGTCGATTTCCTTAATGGTAGCGATGGTGTTCTGAATGGAATCGAGCAGGTCCTGGCGCTGAGTTTCGAGGAACTGGTGGCGCTCCGCGGTTTCTTTGTATTCCTCAAGCGCCATCATGTTGACCGGCCCCATATTGTCGAGCCGCGTGCGCATCTCACGGTAGGACTGGTCTTCGATTGCAAGCTGTTCGCCTGCGGCGATGGGAATGGTGGTGTCAGCCATCAGTTCGTGACGTGGCACACCGAGATCATTCAGGCAGGACTCGGCCATGTACTGAGCATCGGATTGGAGCTTGGCGGCAGCAGCTGCGAGTTCCCCGCGGCGATCGCGAGCCTGATCGAGCAGCAAGCGGGCACTACGGAGAGCCTCGTCGATTTCAGTGAGACGGGCACGGAGCTGTTCTGACTCGACCTGCAGGAGTTCCTCGCGTGTATCGCCGGCATTCTTCTCGGCCTCGAGATCAAGGAGTTGACCGGCAAGAAGCTGATTCTCGTTCTCGCGTTGTGCTTTCTCGGCGGCGGAGGCGTCGATTTGTGTCCGCAAAGCATAGACGCGCTCGCCCATTTCGGAAACCAACGACTCGATACGCTGCAATACCGTGGACGCTGAACGATGACGCTCTTCCAGGCCCGCCACGCGCGCGACGTGCTGTGAGCTGTTTTGCGCAGCGAGATCACGGCGCTCTTTCAGAAAGGCGAGCCGTTGCTGGCCGGTAACCATGCTACGTTCAATTTCGGCGCGGTTTTCCTCGGCAGCTGTGATGTCGTTCTGACGCGCGGCGATCATTGCTTCCTGTTCGGCGCGTTCTGCCGACAAACGGTCGAATTCGGAGCGGCTGGTGTTGAGGCGCTCGCCTACGCGCCCCATTTCGGCGTCGAGCTGCCGGAGCATATGGCCCGAGGTCATTGCCTGCTTCTCAGCTTCGCGCTTGTCCTCCTCGAGGTTGTCGAGGCGGCTGGTCAATTCCTTGATTTCCCTGCCAAGCAGCAGAACACGGCCTTCACCGTCGCGAAGGGCGTGCTCGAGTTCCTCAAGCGCGCGAAGGACTTCGCGTAACTCACGCTTCATCGAAAGCGGACCTTCGGCGCGCTGCTTTCCTCCGGTCACGGTCACATTGTGGAAGCATTCTCCGGAGTGTGCCAGGAAAAAGGCATCCGGGTTCTCCAGCGCTAGCTCTCGGCCCAGGCTGGAATTCGGAACGATGTAGCCGTCCCGCAGTTTCGGCAGGATCACCTCGAGAGACTTGCCAAAGCCATCGAGTACGCGAATGGTGGTTTTTAACGGCACAATCGGCTGGCCGGCTGGAGCGGAGTGGGCGGCTTCATCGACCACGAAGGAAAACTTCGCCTGGCTGTCTTCCGGGTGGACAAGAAACGTAGCGCGGCCATCGACGTCGCTCCGAAGCAGGCGAAGGCCTTCGTCCGCGGCATCCCACGATTTCACAACGATGTAATTAAGTTCGTCGCGCAGGAAGTCTTCGACGACCCGCTCGTGTTGCGGTTCGACTTCCAGGAAGTCCGCGAGAACGCCGACCGGAGCGAGACCACCCTGTAAGAAGCCTGATTGAAACAGCCGGCGAACGGACTCAGTGGAATAGCCGTGTTCGGCGATAACCGCCTCGAGCGATCCCTTCTTGCCCAAGGCCGACGCGTACTCGGCGCGAAGGCTGTCGAGGCGAAGCTTGGCTTCGTTTTCGTCGAGGCGCTTGCTCTCAAGAGCCTGGCGGACCTCGACGATTTGTGCAACCAAGCCACTCACACGCTGAGAGACAGTTTCGAATTCAAGAGCGAGTTGTCCACGCTGCCCACCGAAAGCTTCAACCTGGGAGTTTGCGGTTGCAATCTCCGCTTCCAAACGCTGAGACTGGCGGTTCACATTCGCGAGACGTTCTTCCGCCTGGGTGAGTTGATTGCGAAACTGAGACGCGGTAGAGACGGCTTCCATGATGGAAGCGCGGCCTTGCTCGATTTCGAGTTCGATCGTGGACAGATCGGCCGTAGCGGCCGATGCCTCCTGCTTGCACAAGTCGAGTTCGTGCTGGGCGGCGGCGAGGTTGGCAGCCGCCGACTCGAGAATTTGCCGGTTTGAGTCCAGTTCCGACTCGAGATTGGTGAGGCGATTCCGTGCTTGGGCGAGTTCAGCGTCGGAGGACGCAGCGCGTGCGACCAGTTCCGCACAGCGTTCGTCGTTAGTTCGGCGGCGAGCGTGGCCACGGTCGAGTTCAATGGCGACCTGATTCAGGCGATCGCGGTTCTGGCGGAGTTCGCCGTCGATCACGTAGCCCCGCTGGGTGCCCTCGCTGTGTTCCATTTCAAACTGCTGGACGGATTCAGCGCGTTGCTGCATTTCCTCCGCCAGCGCACTGAGTTGCGATTCGACTTGCGCGCTTTCCAAATCCAGTTGCGTGAACTTGCTGGCTAGTACAACCCTCAGCTTGGCGCGCATTTCGTCGCGCAGCTTTGCATATCGTTCGGCCTTGGATGCTTGCCGCTTTAACGAGTTCATTTGGCGCGTGACTTCTTCAAAGATGTCGTTGACGCGATTGAGATTCAGTTTGGCGTCTTCGAGGCGAGCTTCGGCCAGGCGCTTCTTTGTCTTGAACTTGGTTACGCCGGCCGCTTCTTCAATGATGGCGCGGCGATCCGTGGGCCGGCTTGAGAGGATCTGGCCAATGCGTCCCTGCTCGATGAGCGCGTAAGACTCTGGCCCGAGACCCGTGCCCATGAAGAGTTCCTGGATGTCACGCAAACGGCAGAGCTTCCCGTTCAGCAAGTACTCGCTGTCGCCGGAACGAAATAGACGGCGGGTCACGACAATCTCTCCGCCGTGGTACTGCTGCTGGTTGAACTTGCGGCGACGAATTTTGAGAACGACAGCGGGTGGACCCGAGTGAACGGCTGCGGCGAGCCCAGCGGCCGTATTCTCGGATCCTCCTTGGGGTAGGGCAGCCTCCGCGCCGACTGCGGGCAAGACGCCCGCGGTTTCATTGTGTGGTCGGGGAAGGTCGCCCGCATCTCCATTCCCCAATGCGCCAGTCGCAGCAGCGGGGGCACCTTCTATTTCTTCGACTTTGCCAGGTTGCGCCTCGTCCACGGCGCGTTCAGTTTCTTCGGCGGCCCGGGCGCGGAGTTCGGCCTCATCCCAATCCTCTTCAGGGACCTCGTCGCGCACTTCGATCTCGGTAGGTTCGTTCTTGTCAGGCCCGTCGTACTGCTCAGGATCGATCAGAGTCAGGGACACTTCCGCCATGCCGGTGGGCTGGCGATCGCGTGTTCCGGCGAAGATCACGTCTTCCATGCGGGAACCACGCAGAGTCTTCGCGGACTGCTCGCCCAAAACCCAGGAGATGGCGTCGGCGATATTTGACTTGCCGCAGCCGTTGGGGCCAATGATTGCCGCCACGCCGTCGCCCGGGAACTTGAGCTCGGTGCGGTCACAGAACGACTTGAATCCAAGGATCTGGAGCTTTTTCAGTTTCAGCAACTTCGACTCCTTCGACGCTCCATCATGCGGACAGAACGCGCGATGTCGGACCCCGTCTACGTGCGCTGGCTGGGGCGCGCGGTGTGCATGATCTGGCTGGGTGGGCGCCCCGGAGGCCTGTTCACTACTTGGATGCCTCACCGCTTGCGCCCGCACATAAACCTCCCCCGCCGCGGCAAGGGAAGGTATGGATTGCAGCTACTGTAACGGCGAAATCGGGCGTGGGTCAAGATATAAAACCCCATATGTTGTGGGTATCTTATCCTGACCACGTCAGATTGCACACGCAATGCAGCAACCGCGTGGAATTAGAGCGTGGGAAGAAGGAGGAAGGAAGAATCGCGAGAGCGGAATAAGCCTAGCGCAGGCCGAACAGGCAATCAATTAAGAAGTTGGCCAATGTACCGGGATCACCAGTCGCAGAGCTCTCGACGGTCCGCTCGAATTCAGTACAGAACACTGCAAAAGTCGCGGGTTGAGGTGTCGATTTCGGCTCGGGTCGTTCGACGCCTATTTAGGGAGGAAAATGAACTCATGCTGAAAAGAGCTGTTCGTGGAATGTCCATGGCCGCAATCATGCTGGTATCCGCTCTGGCCTTCTCGCAGGGCCAGCCGGCGAGCGGGGTCAAGAGCGGTTATGCACAAGTAAATGGCCTCAAAATGTATTACGAGGTGCACGGGACCGGACAGCCCCTGATCTTGCTGCACGGAGGAGTCGGCTCGACGGGAATGTTCAGCGAGATCATGCCGGCTCTCGCCAGCTCTCGAGAGGTAATCGCGCTCGATCTACAGGCACATGGACGTACCGCGGACATCGCTCGTCCCCTCAGCTACGAGGCGATGGCCGACGACGTTGCCGCTCTCATGAAGACCCTCGAGATCAAGCAGGCCGACGTGATGGGGTACTCGTTGGGAGGCGGCGTGGCATTGCGCACGGCGATTCAGCATCCCGAACTGGTGCGGAAGCTGGTGGTCGTCTCCGCTCCATTTAAGCGCCATGGCTGGTATCCGGAGATCCAGGCCGCGATGTCCAATATCGATCCCGCGAATGCCGAGAATATGAAGCAGTCCCCGATGTATCAGGTGTACGCAAGGAGTGCACCCCGGCCGCAAGACTGGCCGCAGCTGTTCAAGAAACTCAGCGAACTGCTGGGAAAGGACTACGACTGGTCAAAAGAGGTAGCGGCCATCAAGGTGCCAATATTGCTGGTGGTCGGGGACGCGGATGCCGTTCGACCGGCGCATGCAGTGGAGTTTTTCGAACTCCTCGGCGGAGGGAAAAGGGATGCGGGCTGGGATGGAGCCGGGATGTCGGATGCGCGTCTTGCGATCTTGCCGGGCACAACGCACTACAACATTTTCGCGTCTCCCCTGCTGGCGACAACAGCGAATGCGTTTCTGGACGCGCCGCTACCGGCTAGGAAGTAGTAGGCAAGAAGAGCGCTCTACCGGGACGCTCAGAGCGGATATTGATGCTTTGTCTAATGATGACAGGCGTCACTGAAGTCGGCATTGCAATGCGCATGAAAAACGCTAGTGCCGATCAGGTATCCGAGAGTGCTACCTACAAAGATGTCCGAAGGAAAGTGGTTGCGCCCGGTAAATCGCGCTCCGGAAACCGATAATGCGACGCCATAGGTCACGATTTTCACCCAGGTCTTTGGATACTCGTGGGCAATCACGCTGGCCATTGCCCAAGTGAACATGGGGTGGCCGGCTGGGAATGAAGTGTTTACGCTGTGACGAACCCAGAAGCGGCCGTTGCCAGTTCCGTCGTCGGGGCGTTCCCGTCCAGCGATCAGTTGCATTGGCGTATAGATGAGGAAGGTGTTTGCAAGAGATTCTAGAGTGAGATAGCCGGTTTCTTTGGCGTGGGAGTCGTCGGCTCGGGTGCCATGCAGCCAGATCAGGCCTGCACTCGTTCCCATAGCGGCGATGCTCACCAGTGCGACGTCGTGGCTGATGTTGACGTGGTCCTTCGAAACTTGCCGGGAGGCTTGCCGATCGGTGGCAAGAAGGGCGCCCGTGGTTAGCAGGAACAACGCGTCCCATTTCAGGTTCTTGGGTTTCAGCGGAGCAAGGTAGAGCCGTTTCTGGTCCTGGAGTCCACGCTTCAAATTCCGAACCAGGAAACCCTGCCGTTCAGACGCGCTGCCTTGCGAGGACGTTTGGTCCGACGGATCCGAAAATGCGGCTAGTTCGGCGACGAAGTCTGGCTGCTGCGAAAACGCAGTAACATTGGATGACGGCTTTGCACTCGCAATGAGCGGAGTCGGATTTTCGAATGTTTGGGAAAAAACCTGGCCGCAACCGGCGATAACCAAAAGGCACATGATTGAACCGCGAACCCAACAGAACCGGAATGTGGTCAAGCTATGTTCCCCCCGAGTGGACTGCTCACGGCCCGGTGGGATGCGAATTTGTAACAAATCGCGGGCTTTTTTTGATCACGGTCGCGGCCGGCGTTGCGAAAACTGGGTAGGTTAAAGTTCCAGAACACGAATCGGATGCCTCCGCAGACGGGGATGCTGTCCTTTAACGCAATCCTGGTACAGCAAAACCTTCACGCGATCGAGGCGATGCGATCGGCCGAAGGCGTGTTTGAATTTTTGCCGCCGACGTCATGATGCGCGAGTTTCCCAACCGGATTGCCCAAACGGAGGAGGTGACCGCAAAGACGATTTACAGGCAGCCTACGAACGAGGGCGTCAGATAACGAG
>Ga0210409_10002563_pt1 | contig 21443 bp, 14 predicted proteins | sample IncBWH17MmetaG_FD_161649 | JGI IMG/M metagenome (GOLD analysis project Ga0210409, IMG submission 161649) | Forest soil microbial communities from Barre Woods Harvard Forest LTER site, Petersham, Massachusetts, United States - Inc-BW-H-17-M | ecosystem: Environmental > Terrestrial > Soil >...
CATCGCCAGTCACGTTCCGCTGATCGGCGATGCGGCGGTCAAATTGATGTTGGGTGGACCGATCATTGCCGGCGCTACACTCTCGCGATTCTTTGCCCTACACGTTTTCGTTATCCCGGGATTGCTCATCCTGTTCGTGGCTGTGCACCTGCTCATGGTCATCAAACTCGGAATCAACGAATGGCCCATGCCCGGACGCATCGTCAGGCGCGCAACCTACGAACGCGAGTATCACGAATTGACCGAAAAGGACGGCGCTCCCTTCGTACCTTACGCGATCTGGAAGGATATGTTCTTCGCCGCGTTCATTCTTATGGCCGTCGCCGCATGTGCTCTCTACTTCGGCCCATTCGGTCCCACCGGTAGACCCGATCCCACGATCATTCAGACCGCGCCAAGGCCGGATTATTTTTTTCTGTGGCTCTATGCTCTGCTCTCTTTACTGCCGCCATCGCTGGAAACCCCCGCGCTTCTCATCGGCCCGGTACTTGTCATCCTCGGCCTGCTCCTGCTCCCATTTCTCTCCGGTGAAGGCGAAAAAAGTTGGCGTCGCCGTCCCATCGCTGTTCTCACCGTTCTGCTGATCGCTGTAACGCTCGGCACATTTACGCATCTTGCCGGATTCGCTCCGTGGAGTCCGCACATGAACGCCTGGAGCGGCAATCCAATTCCGGAAAAATTCATCCATGGATCAACCGCGCTGCAGCGGCAAGGTGCGCTGGTATTTCAGGTCAAGCAGTGCCGCAATTGTCATTCGCTCGGTGAACTCGGCGGGCAAAGAGGTCCGGCGCTAGACAGCGTCGCCGTTCGCCTTACGCAGGACCAGCTCGTCCGCCAAGTTATCCAGGGGGGCGGCAACATGCCGGCTTACGGAAAAAATCTCAGCCCCGCCGAAACCACCGCGCTCGTTACTTTTCTGGGCACCTTGCACCCCGCCGGCCAAGCACCCGCGCGCGACGCCTCGCGTGATGCCGCGCCGGGTGATGCTAGCGAAAAATCGGGTTCCACACAGCCCTAGGACTTCGTATGACTCTTCCCCAAGCCACGCTCGGATCTTGGTCCCCGCCAGTTTTTCTCTCCTTGGCTGTGGTTGCTGTGAGTCTTGTGTACTTGCGCGGATGGCGCCATCTCCATTTAGCGTCACCGCAAGTGATTCCAGCCTGGCGCGCAGTGGGTTTCATCCTCGGATTGTTTTCGATCTGGGTCGCGATAGCTTCGCCAGTCGCCGCCCTCGACGAGCAATTGCTGACCATCCACATGCTTCAGCACCTGCTGCTCATGACCATTGGTCCGGCGTTGGTTTTGCTCGGCGCTCCGGTGATGCCGCTGATGCACGGTTTGCCGCGCCGCTTCGTTCGCTCAATTCTCGGGCCGCTGTTCCGATCGACACCAATGCAGCGCCTTGGTCGTCTATTTTCGCAACCTGCCTTCTGCTGGATTGCAGCCGCCGCGGCCTTGGTCGGGTGGCATATTCCCGCTGCGTTCACGCTTGCTCTGCGCTCAGAAAGTTGGCATGTGCTCGAGCACGCCTCTTTCCTGGGCGCTGGCTTTCTTTTCTGGTGGCCCGTTGTTCAACCGTGGCCGAGCGTTCCGGTATGGTCGCGATGGTCGCTGCTTCTGTATCTTTTTCTGGCCACGCTTCCGTGCGACATCCTCTCCGGGTTCCTGGTGTTCTCCGACCGCGTTGTCTATCCAGTTTATTTCTCGGCGCTCCACCGCTTCGGAATGTCCGTTCTCGAAGACCAGCAACGCGCCGGCGCACTCATGTGGACCTGCATCACCATCGCATATCTTGTGCCCGCGGCGATTCTCACGACACAACTGCTGGGACCCGTGCGCACCCACCGCAATGAAGTCCCCGATCGCCATCAAGACAGCGCGGGAAGCCAGCCAATAACGCAGCTCTGATCACGATGCTCTACTATCTGGAGGAAATTTCATGACGACGAAAACAGGGAACTGGTCCCGGCGCAACTTCTTGTCGACCGCTGCGTGTTTGCCGGCGGCAGCATGGTTGCCTCTGCCATCCTTCGAATCCCTCGTAGGAAAAAAGATACCCGTTGGCCTGGAACTTTATTCGGTGAGGGAATCGCTCAAGAAAGACCCGCAAGGAACCGTACGCGCGGTAGCGGAAATGGGCTACGAGTGCATGGAATTTTACGCGCCGTACTTCGACTGGTCCGAATCCGACACAAAAGATATGCGTAAGCTCCTCGATGACCTCCACGTACATTGCTACTCGACCCACAACAGCGCAGCATATTTTACGCCGGAGAGCCTTCCGCGCCTGGTCGAACGCAACCAGATGCTTGGCGCGAAATATGCCGTCATGGCGTCATCCGCTCCTATTCAGGACGCCGCCGGATGGAAGGACGTTGCCGATGTTCTGAATCGCTCCGCTGAGCAGCTTGAGCCAAAGGGTCTGAAGGTTGGATACCACAATCACCAGATCGAATTCGAAGCCAAGGGCGGCGTTCGTCCCATGGAAATTCTGGCAAAAAGCACTAAGCCGTCCGTGATGCTACAGCTCGATGTCGGCACATGCCTCGAAGCCGGATCGGATCCCGTCAAATGGATTCAAGCGAATCCCGGCAGAATCCATTCACTCCACCTCAAGGATTGGTCTTCCAGAGATGGCTACGGCGTCACTTGGGGCCAAGGCGCCGCGGACTGGAAAGCAATCCTCGCCGCGGCGGAATCGGTTGGCGGCGTGGAGTTCTACCTGATCGAACGGGAAGTAGTGCACGCGTCCGAATTGGAGGACGCCAGAGCTTGCCTGTCCAGTTTCCACGAAATCCGCGGACGCTGACGTAAGCTGGTTCGCCGCCCAGCAATGCTAGAATTTCCGCACACCAAAATTCCCTTGACACACACGAAGGTGGGAAACAGCCTCCTGGAACGTTTGTCCGAACACTTGCCGAAAATGACTCCACTGCGCGGATGACTCCGGCGCGCCAGGCGTTTTTCTTCGCCATCGCCGTCAGGCTGACAAAGGAGTGGAAATTGAGGAAGCTGATTTCGCACATGCACATGTCCCTGGACAGCTTCACCGCCGGACGACCTCTGCTCACAATCGTCTTCCGCTTTATGGCGCACAGCCCGAAATCTCACAAATATTGCGCTGCATGTGCGCAAAAATTATTAAACAAAAGTACTAACGAAACCGGGACTTTTGCCGCGAGTAGTATTTAGATTTCTCCCATTTCGTTCTTCCTTCTTTGGACCGCGCCTCCTCGCTGGCAAGTATTTGCATTGTTTACTTAGACTTACGAGGCGACGCTCCATCTCCAGCTAAATCTTCGTTTCCGTTTTCCTCGAAACTTCCGTAACTGCCCATATAGGAGACCCGGCCGGGCGAACACCCACTGCTCTCAACCCGTACCTTCGTCCAGTTGTTCCCGCACGTTCCGTCCGGTTAACTCTACGGTTGGAGGCATGTTCCATGGCCCGGGTGTAATCGCCATGAACTTAGCCGCAAGTTCTTCCGGGTTCTCTCCAGGAGAGGCCACGTGATCGGCCATTTGTGCCAAAGGATATCTGGAATGGAGTTAGCGATGAAAAGTAAGTCCAAACGTCAACGGGGTTTCACGTTACTCGAAACACTCGTGGCTATCGGCGTCATTTTCGTCGTGACCGGCATTATGGTCATGAAAAGCTTCGGCAGCATGGAAAATTATAAGGCCAATTCTGCCATGGACGTTGTCGTGAGCCAATTCCGTGTCGCGCGGCAGCTCGCAATCAGCCAGCGCCGAACAGTTTTTGTCTCGGTAGACACTACCTTTACTGGTGGCGGCGCTGGTTCGCAGCACATTAACTATCAAATCCAGCCTGCACCTAAAAGTGGCGAACAACCGGGCCCCTTAGTCACCGTCGCCCTTCCTGGACAGACTCAGTTCCTGTTGCCGTCCGGCGTTTCGGATACGCCGATGGCCTTCGGCACTTGCAGCCAAAGTGCTGTTTGCATCGGTAACGTTAATGGTGGCCCACCGATCATGCAGTTCAATTCCACCGGGACTTTTACCGACGGAACCGGACTGGCCCCTCTCAATGGAACCATTTTTGTCAGCGTCGCAGGCCAACCTCTTACTACTCGTGCGGTAACCGTCATGGGTGGCACGGGTCGCGTGCGGCCCTATACCTACCTCGGCCCAAGCGCTGGATGGATTGAATAGGAGATGTCGATGAGAAAATTTTCCCAGCGAAATAGTCGGCAGTCCGGATTCACACTTCTTGAGGCCGTCATCGCCATGGCCGTTCTTTCGTTTGGCGTGCTGTCTCTCTCGGCCATCTATACCCAAGGCCTGAAGGCTTCCGCGCAGAATCAGATCCAGTTTATTGCGCAGCAGAAGGCTCAGGAGGCGTTGGAGACGCTGTTCACGGCCCGTGACACCAAGCTCCTCTCTTGGGCTCAGATCTCCAATGTCAGCAAGGGTGGCGTTTTCAAAGACGGTCCTCAACCTCTTCTCGCCCCGGGACCCGATGGTTTGATCGGCACCGCAGATGATGACGCCGCAAATCCGAACACCATCGTGATCGGGCCGGGCAACGACAACGTTTTGGGAACGGCAGATGACAAGACCGTCAATCTTAATCCCTGGATGACCCGCACCATTCTAATTGCGCCAGTTCCAGGTGTTCCAAATCTTAATCAAGTAACCATAACCGTTATCTATGTATATCAGGGCCAAACTAGTCAGTTTCAGCTGGTTAGCTATCTTTCGGCGTTCTCGTGAGGGGTTCGATGCGAATTATGAAGTCGTCCAAAAATGCAGGTTTTACGATGGTTGAACTCTTAGTCGCGATGGGAATAACTATGGTTATTCTCTATGCTGCGGTCCAGGCCTTCCGCGACGCTTCCCAGACCAACCAGCTCGTCACTTACGCGGCGGACATGAACGACAACCTCCGCGCTGGCCTCAACCTGATTCAACAGGACCTTCAGCAAACCGGCACAGGTATTCCGGTGAACGGGATTCCCATACCTTTCACTTCGAACAATGCGGCTACGCCCTGTGGAACCACTCCGGCTATCAACCGCCCCATCTTGAACGGTGCTTCGACCTTTCCCAGCTGCAATTCCACTTTGCCGGCTATCGAACCAGGTCAGGCCATGGGTCCGCTGATTACCGCTCCAGACGCAATTGCAGGCAACCCTTCGAATCCCAGCAGCTTTACCGACGAAATTACGATCCTGTACGCCGACAACAGCGCCAGCCTCGACGACAAGCCTGTGAACAAGCCTGCCACCGCTGTTCCGGCGGATCCGGGTTGCCCCGCAGGCAAGCTTAATCTTGCTGGCAAAACATTGACGGCTACTTTTGATGCCACCTGCGTCAACCTTACAACCGCGGGCATCCAGATTCTTCCCGGCGACCTCATCATGTTCACGAACACCAACGGCAGCGCACTCCTTACCGTGACCAACGTGGCCGGCCAGGCGCTGACCTTCGCTCCGGGAGATGCCTTCGGTTTGAACGGCCGCACAGAAGCTGGCGGCACCATAAATTACCTCATGACCAGCACGGCCTGCGGCGGTGGTCCCGCTTGTTTCCCGCCGACCCTCGTAACCCGCATTTGGATGGTTTCCTATTACTTGGACAACGTCACGAGCCCCCCGTTCGTTCGTCTCATCCGCCAAATCAATTTCAATACACCCACGCCCGTCGGTGAAACCCTCGAGAATATGCAGTTCACCTACAACTACGTCGACGGTGCCACCAATCCCTCCAATCAACCTGGCATACCCACCGGGAACAACGAGTCGCAGATTCGTTCCGTCAACGTCTTTCTCGGCGCACGATCCAGTTACATGGTGCATCAGGGTGGCAAGTCGCTTTACGCACGAAACAATTTGGTCACACAGGTAAGCCTTCGCAGTATGGCCTATAGAGATCGGTACAACTAAGAGGACATGCAATGATCAAGAAAATGCTCAAATCGACAAAGAGTAAGCGTCACGAAGCTGGCGTTGCTCTCCTTACGACCATGCTCTTGCTCTTCCTGATGTCCAGCATGCTGGTGGGCTTCGCCATCCTCCTCATCTCCAACCAGCAGCTTGCTGGTTCCAACAATGATCAGGTCCAGGCCTTCTACGGCGCGGAAGCTGGCATGGAGCAGCTGACCGCTGGCCTTGGCAATCTCTTTACGCAAACCTATTCCCCGACCAAGAGCCAAATCGACACCATTCAGAATAATCCTCCCACTACCGTTCCGGGAATTACCTATCTGACCGGCGACGGTAAGACTGGCTACACCATCACGCCTCAAGCAGTAGACGGCTTGGGCAATCCCGCTCCCACGATTTCTACCATCAAGTCCGGCCCATATGTCGGCATGACCGCGATGGCCACCGAATACACGCTCGTCGTGAATGCCCGCACCATCGATGGCCGCGAAGTGAAACTGCAGCGCACCACACAAACCGTCGGCATCCCGATGTTTCAGTTCGGCATTTTTTCTGACACCGACCTCAGCTTTTTTCCAGGCCCTAATTTCAATTTCGGCGGCCGCACCCACACCAACGGCAATCTTTTCCTTGCCGGCGGTAGCCTGCTGACGCTTTCGGACAAAGTAGACGCTTATAAAGACATCATTCGCACCAACCTGGAAAACGGCTGGAACACTTCCACTAATTACACCGGTACGGTTGACATCACCACGCAACCCGGTAGCAGCAACGTCCGGGCCTTGGCCACCACTGAGGGGAGTCTCACCGGCACGATCGGATCTGGCGGCAATACTAACTGGCCCAACATCTCCAAGGTTCTTTATAGCGGCTACCTGATCAACGGCCAGGGCAGCGCCGCTCCCCAATTGTCCACCGGAGCACAAAAGTTGAACCTGGGAATCGTCACCATCGGCAGCGGCGCCACACAAGCGATCGACCTCCTTCGCCGCCCCCTAAGCGGAGAATCCACTAACGTCACGGCCGAGCGCTATTTTGCGCAAGCCAGCCTGCGGGTTCTCATTTCCGATAATCCTCAGGACATCATGAATCTCCCTTGCATCGACGCCGGCACCCAGCCTTTCGATTTGAGCAAGATGGCCACGCCAACGGCTGGTTGGGCCACTTCCACCTACGCGCCATTGGTAGCACTTACTAATCTAATGAACGCCAATAACGTTCCGTTGATTCCCCTCGCCGCTTCCGGCGCCTCCTCTGCGGGCTACACCGGCGCCTACAACGCTCTCGACGGCTACTGGACGCCCAGCACCCAGGGCGACGGCACACCTTGGCCCATCATCAAGGGCTTCATCAAGATCGACGAGCAACTTGCCTACGGCAGCCCCTGCGGCACATTTAAGGACGTAACACTGGAAGTTCTTAGCTACGGGTACGTCGGGCGCAACATTAACCCCGTCCCGCAATCTTGGGACGGACAAACTCTAAACCCGCAATGGCCCGGCACCACGACACTGATGCAGCCGGCTGCCCTTCCAGCGCCGTCTGTCCCGGCACCTCCGACCGCCGCACTCGGTTTTCAGAACGGTCCAAAGTGGGCAAACCCTGCCACCTTGTTGACTGGTCCTTCCACCGTTTCTGCGCCAAATACGTGCATGGATCCACACCCCAACGCAATCATTCGTCTCGAACGCATTCGAGACAATCCCACAACCATTCCTTATACCTCGGGCAAGTTGAAGGCGCCCGGAACTCTACCCATACAGGCCACGGTCGTTCAAGCCTGCGGTGTCGACCCGACAACAGGCAAGCTTGGCCTAAACTGGCAGACCGGCGGACAGTGGGTGCCCTCGCCCACTGACGTTTGGCCCAACGTGCTCTTCGACACGCGTGAAGGCACGCTGCGCGATGTCAGCATGTCAGCCGCGAACCTGCCGACCCTGAACGGCACGATGCACTACATCGAACTCGATGCCAAAAATCTGGCCAGCTGGTTTGGCGGCAAGATTGCCACTCTCACCACCAGCGGACAGAGCACCAAGGATCCCGCAGTAGCTCCCAACAACTACGTCGTCTACGTCTCGGATCGCCGTGGCAACTACGCGGGTTCGCAATCTATCACCGGCGGCTGGCCTCCGCTCTCCTATACCAAGAATGAGACGGGAGAATACGGCTGGACGGACATCGTAAACAGCCCCCAGAATCCCACGACGGGTTGCCCCAATTTCACCCTGGATACCGGGGAAGATGAGAACGCCGGAACTCCATTCGCAGGCGGCCTCTACTACTACGGCGCATCCGCGAGCTACATCCATGCGGCCGGCGCACAAAACACTATCGCCGCTCCGCTCGGCCCGGGCCAAATCGGCATATTTGGCACCTTGGCGGCTAACGGGCTCTTGCCCAGTCCCAGTTGCCCATCCTATCCAAGCTATATCACCGATAGCATTTGGCCGATGATGCTCTCTTCGAATACCACCGCCGCACGCCAGAACGCTCCTCTCTTCTTCCGTCGTGCGGTCAAGATCGTCAACGGCAACTTGCTGACAGCCGTTGGCCCCTGCCCCGGCGGCGTCAGCTGCGGCCTTACCATTACCTCGGAAAATCCGGTTTACGTCCAGGGTGATTTCAACGCCAACTCCGGCGGAAACGGCTGGAGTGATCCTACTATCGCGACTTCCATCGCGGGCGATGCCGTCACGCTTCTCTCCAACCAATGGAACGACGTCAATTCCTTCGCCAGCCCTTATTCCACGGCCCTTCGCAACGGCACCACAACTTGGTACCGCGTGGCCGTCATCGGCGGCGCCACCAACTATTTCCCACAACCCTCTGGTTCGAGCTCCATCATCGGCCAGGACTACGGCACCGACGGCGGTGTGCACAACTTCCTTCGCTACATCGAAGCGTGGGGCGGCACTCTGGAATACCAGGGTTCTATCATCGACTTGTTTTACAGCCGCCAAGCCAACAGCACCTTCAAGTGCTGCAACACCGTCTATAGCCCGCCAACCCGCGGCTATAACTTCGATACCAACTTCCTCACCCCTGCTCTGTTGCCGCCGCGGACCCCGTTGTTCCGCGACGTCAACACCACCGGTTGGACGCGCTTGATGCTGCCCAGCCAGTGAGACTCTAATCTCACGATTTGTCTTCCCTCCAACGTCCCGGCCTCGCCCGGGACGTTGCTTTTTCTTTAGGAGGCCGGGACTTTAGTTCCGGCGTATCGGCATCGCACCCCGTTGGAGTACGGCAGCTTGCCGCCGCTTTGCGCTTTGAACCGCCCCGTTCAAACCTCCATTTGGCAACATCGCGCGCACTCGCCCACCCCCGCTTTTTCCATGCTATCTTTAACTCTACCGCCCCGCTCGCACTGGGAATCACGAGCCCATGAACCCTCTCGAAACACTTAGCTTGGTCCTCGGCGCCGGTTTTTCTTCGGGCCTGAATCTCTACGCCACCGTCGCCACTCTGGGCCTCCTGGAGCGCTTCGGCATCATTCATCTTCCCGCGCACCTTCACGTGCTCTCCAACCCCATCGTCCTCGGCATTGCCGCCGTCCTATATGTAATCGAGTTTCTCGCCGACAAGGTCCCGTACATCGATTCCGTCTGGCAGGCCGTGCACACCTTCATTCGCCCCCCAGCGGCCGCCCTGTTGGCTTTCAGCGCCACTGCAGCCGCTCCTGAGCCCTGGCGCTGGGCAGCCGCACTTCTCGCCGGTGGCATTGCGCTCACCTCGCATGGCACAAAAGCCAGCGCGCGCGCCGCAGCCAACATGTCCCCCGAGCCGCTCAGCAATTGGGCGCTCAGTCTGGGCGAAGACCTCTTGGCTATTTGGCTTGCTTGGTTCTCTTCCGCGCATCCCACCATCGCCATCGTGGTCACCGTCATCCTTGTCGTAATCTCCCTCTTCCTCCTATACCACCTCTTCCGTTTCCTACGCCGCACCATCCAAAAACTCGCCGCAATCTGATCCGTGTACGGGCGCAGCACTGCTGCGCCACATGTCCACAAGATCGCTGCGTCTTGTGCCATCTCGGTTTTTCCGTGGGTGCCACACCCTACGATTTGCGGGGTGCGGATTTTGACTTTTGTAGCGGCGGCCTTCTGAGGCGGGCGCCTTAGGGCTAGTTTTCCTGCACCGGTCATCCCGACCGGAGTAGCGGCGCGGTTTGCTGCTGCGGAGTGGAGCGATCGTGGCAAGGTCGCACCTCACCACAACCAAATGGGACCAACATAACCTGACGCGCCACTTCCTTACTTTCAACTTTCAACTTCTTACTTTCTTACTTCAGATACTCCCCCAACCAATCCAAAAACGTCCGATACCACAACTCACTATTCTGTGGCTTCAATATCCAATGCCCCTCGTCCGGGAAAATCATCAGCTTCGACGGCACATCCTGCCTTTGCAACGAATTGAAAAACTCCAAAGACTGCGTATACGGCACACGGTAATCCCGCTCTCCGGCAATCACCAGCGTCGGCGTTTTATATTTCCCAAGGTCGCCCGCGTACGTCGATGGCGACCACTTCTTGTAATTCTCCGCCGCCGTCCACGGCGTCCCCTGCATGTCGTGCTCTTCGAACCACAATTCTTCCGTCGCCATCATCGAGTTTTTGTCGTATACGCCTGCGTGGCTGATGATCGCTTTGAAGCGGTCCGTATGCGTCGCCAGCCAATCCGCGAGATACCCGCCGTACGATCCCCCGGCCGCCGCCATTTTCGTTTTATCGATGAACGCAAATTTTCCCGCCGCCGCGTCGATGCCCTTCATCACGTCCACGTACGGCTTCCCGCCCCAATCGTTGGTAATTTCATCGGTGAACTTCTGCCCGTATCCCGTCGACCCGCGCCGGTTGATCATCAGCGTCACGTAACCCGGCGCCGAAAACACCTGCGGGTTCCAGCGATAGCTCCACGCATTGGACCACATCGTCTGCGGCCCGCCATGCAGCAGTACCAGCAGCGGGTATTTTTTCGTAGCCGTAAAATTCGGCGGGCGCATCAGCATCGCCTGCACTTTTGTGCCTTCTGCGCCTTCGAACCAGTAGGTCTCCGGCTCGCTCAATTCCAGCGTCGCCAGCAACGCGTCATTCGCGTGTGTCAATCGCTTCAGGCCGCTGCCGTCTCCCGCCGCTGCGAACAACTCTGCCGGCATCGTCAGGCTGGTGCGCTCTGCCACGAGCGTCTTTCCATCGGCGCTGAACGAAAAGGCCACGTTGAATCCGTCCAGAATTTTCTTCGGCGTTGCTCCAGCCTTGGCCTCCATCGAATAGACCGGCTCCAGCGTCTCGTTTTCTGCCGTGAAATAAATGGTCTTGCTGTCCGGCGCCCACGCCAGATTCTCCGCGCTGCGATCGAAAGTGTCCGAAATATTTTCCGTTTTTCCGCTCTGCCGGTCGTACAGCATCACCCGCCAGCGGTCCGCTTCGTATCCCGCCGTAAGCTGCGCGTGATACGCGATGTATTTTCCATCCGGCGAATACACCGGGTTGCCATCGAATCCCGGATTGCTGGTAATCTTTCTTGCTTCGCCGCCGCTCGTTGGAACCAGGAATAAATCTCCGTTGGTGCTGATCGCTTCCACCTTGTCCGTCACCGCGGTGAAGCAAATTTCTTTACCGTCTGGCGAAAAATTGATGTCGCTCGCGGATCCTCGCTCGTCCGGCGGCACATCGTAATTCGCTCCAGCCGTCAAATCCCGTGCTGCAGCGCTGCCGTCCACCGCCATCAGAAACAAATGGCTGCGTTTTCCTTCCGACCAGTGATCCCAGTGCCGGTACAGCAGGTGATCGTAAATCCGCGCCTTCACCTTGCTCTTGTCCTTTTCTTCATCCCGCTTGCGATTACACTCGTCGTCCTTGCAATCCACGTACACCGACGAAGTGAACGCGATCGCCTTCCCATCCGGCGCCCATTTGAATAAATCCGCGCCGGTCGAAAGCTGCGTCACCTTCCGCGCCTCGCCGCCATCCATCGAAATCACATACACCTGCGAACTGCCGTCGCGTGCCGAAAGAAACGCCAGGTGCTTGCCATCCGGAGACCACGTCGGCGAATTGTCGCGCCCGCCTTGTGTCACCTGCACCGGATCGCCGCCTGCCGTGCTCACCATCCAGATGTTGCTCACTCCGCGATTTGCGTCGATATCGGGCGTCGACACCGCATAGGCCACCCACTTCCCATCGCGGCTAACCTCCGGCCCCGAAATCCGGTGCACCTTCAACAAATCCTCAACGGTAATCGCACGCTTAGCCTGCGCAAACGCAGTCCCACCGCAGCACAAACTCTCAGCCAACGCAACGAGCGCCACAATGCCCACCATCTTTATCGAACGTGTCATCAGTTTCTCCCAGTTTGCAGAATAAAACCGCGCCCGCCAGGCCCATACACCGCCTAGAGTACCGTCCCGTCCCGGCAATCCTCCAGCCATTTCAGTCTGAACTCGGTAGAACCAGAGTCGATCACCTGTTGCACGAGTTGTGGCACCTGCGGATGGTACAAATGTCCAAGGCCATGTAGGGCGGCATGCTGACATTCGTGATTAGGAAGCGACAGAATGAGTTTTAGCGTTTCAAACATTTCGTCGAGCATGATTCTGGATTCTTCATCTAATTTTGAAAAATCTCCGCGATAGGTGCCAGGCACAAATTCTCGCGGGGCGGTCCAGAAGCCATGTAGCAGTAAATCCCACCACATATTAAAACCGGAAAGCCCCGGAGCTGTTGGGAACGTAGGGACATAGTCTTTGTACACCACATACATGGAGCGAATACACGCCAAGCGCTGCGATAGCGGTACAGAAGTATCGAACACCAGCTCATAGGAGCGGACGGCTTCTCCCCAGATTCCCCACACGCCTTGATCGACTTGAGCGGGTGAATAACCCGCGACGATCGCTGCAAAGTCCGAAAATAGCCTGGTCATGTAGCCCACCAAGACAGCGGGTTCGCTGCGGTCTATCTCGTCGTATATTGCTCCATCGAGGTCAGTCAGATACCAATTAAAGTGCGCATCGTCTGGCACCACGTCTCGATCAAACAAAAATCTCACATATTCTTCAAATGTCTTCGAGGAGAGCGAGAGTTCATCGATCCAAAAGTTCGGCACTCCTACAACCCAAACGTAGCCGTCCGGATCCGCTACGCTGACTTCTCGCCAGCCGTGCGGGAAATGCTTCGCCTCGTGCAGAATGGTGCATCCCGCTGCACGAGCGCGCTTTTCTACTTCATCCGGGTCGATCCCCAACACGCGCAACTCTGCACCTGCACCGCGTTCCTTCACATTCTGAACGCGTTGGAACAACGGATGATGATCGTAAGAATGATCAGCGTGCAGCATGAAGTCCCAATCGAGCAGGCGCATCGCCACAAAATCGTTGTCCGAGTAACGCACTGTCGCTCCAAGCACCCCGGCGTAGAACGGCAGCGAATCCGCAATGCTCCGCACCAGCAGATTCACCGAAAACTTCGGCAACTGCCGCCCATACTCATCGGCGGGCATAAAGGCATCGCCGGTCCGCGTCTTCGTCACCCGATCACCTCCGAACCGCCAACCAGTTTACCGCCGCAATTGCGCAAGTAATTCCAATCACCAGGAATTCGCTGCGTCCCATTTGCGTCAAGAGCACAAAGCAATATAACAGCGCGGTTCCAACGAAGAACCAAACCATCGGCAGCTGGAATGTAGCCTTTCCATCGTTCCTCCTGCGCAGTACCGGGACCGCCACGGCCATCGCGCCATAAACCGCCAATCGTGACACCGCGGACAACACTGCATTCCACTTGAAATTTCCCAGCGCCGCAAACGTGATCACCAGCGCGGCATACACGAAGATCGAAACATATGGCGTCCGGTATTTTGCATGAATCGCCGCCAGCGGAGAAGGGAACTCGCCATGTTCCGCCAGCGCAAACGCAATCCGCGGCGAATGCAGAAGGTTGGCGCTCAAATATCCAAACGCCGAAACCAGTGCCGCCACTGTCATGGCTGCTCCGCCAATCCCGCCCATAAAGCGCTGCGCCGCATCCGCCAGCGGTCCCGTCGAAAGAGCGGCATTCGGCAGCGTAGCTACCACCACGAATTGAACCGCGGTGTAGGCCACGCAAACCGCTGCGAGCGCCAGCAACAACGCCACCGGCGTATCCCGCTGCGGATTCTTTGTCTCTCCGCCGACCCACAGCGCGCCCTCAAATCCGCCATAGGCGTACACCAGCAAGAGCATCGCCGAAAACCAGTCGCCGAACGCCGTAACCGGCGCCGATAGCGGCACGCGAATTTCCGGCCGGCCCAGCCATGCGACCACTCCCGCCACAGCGAAGAACAACAGGAAGCCCACCTTCACCACAGTGAAAAAATTGCTGACGTGCTCTCCGGTCTTGACCCCAAAAAAATTGAACAATGCCAACGAACCAATCAGCAGCACCAGCACAAACAATTCACCCGCCCGCGTTCCCAAGATCGGCACAAACCGCGCAAGGTAGCTGCAGAACAAATTCGCCGCCGCGGCAGGAGCAGCGATGCGCGTCAGCCACATCAGCCACGCCACCACAATCCCCGGGAACTGCCCCAGCGCGTCTCGTGCGTAAAGATAAAGTCCGCCGGTCTCTCCATACCGCGAAGAAACCTCCGCAATACACCCCGCAATGATAAGTATTCCCGCGCCGGCCCCCACGCAACTCCACGGACTCAATCCGCCAAGCTTGCCAGCCAAATCCGCGGGCAAACGAAAAATGCTCACGCCGATGATGGAATTCACCATCAGCGCCGTCAAACTCCAACGCCCAATTGTGCGAATTAATCCCTGCGAGGTGTGTGCCACCATCAACGGTTCAAGCTCAACCACTTCTCATTTCTTTACTTTCAACTTTCAACTTTCAACTTTGAACTTTCAACCTCCTACTTCTCCGCCACAGCCACCGCTTTCATCCTCGTAATTTCACCCAACACATCCGCCTTCCCAGCAATCGCCTCAAGATGAGGAAACCTCAGCCCGCCGTGATAATCCACCTTATAACTCTGAAAATAATCGTCGTTTTCCGCCAGCAATTCGATCGGCTCTTTCGAATCCTTGGCCCGCTGAATCGCATCGCGCAGCAAATCCGGTGTCCACTTGCGCCCGTTCACCGCCATCAGATGCATCCCCGGCGCAATACCAGCCTTTGCCGCCGGCGACCCCGGTACCACATCCAGAATATGGTCGCCCTGGTCGCCACCCGGCCCGTGTACGGAAATCCCAAGCGTGAACTGCTCGTCCATTTCCTGATTTACGGTTTCTTCCGCGCGCTGATGCTCGTTCATGGTCTCGTTGAACACCAGCTTCCACCCGCTATTTTCCAACCCGCCCAGCGGCGCACCCGGTCCATGCGTGTGTATCCGTTGCTCGAAAAATGCCCGCCAGTCGTACGCAACGAGCTCACTTAACTGCGCAACCAGTTCGTCGAAGTTATACGGAACCACGCGCGGCTCGCCGCTCGGCTCCTTTTTCTTGGGTCCGTAGAATTGCTTGCAAAAATCGTCCAGTGACTTCTCGCCTTTCGTTTCCCGCCGGATAATCGTGTCCGCCTCCAGCCAGATCAGCGTGCCCTCATCGTAATAATCCGCGCTGCGCCGCCACGAAGAACCAAAAACCGGCGCACCGTACAAAAACTGCACGGAAATCGCTGTGTCTTCCAGATCGCGCCACGTGCGCCCGGGCCGGTCGTTCAAATACGCCGCCGTCGCCGCCAGATTTTCCCGCAGCTTGTCCGCGGTCCACATCCCCGAGCGCGCCGAAAGCATCACGCCGTAATATTGTGTAAGTCCTTCGTACACCCAAAGAAGATCGCCCTTCAGCGGCGTCTGATAATCGCTGGCCACCAGCCCTGCCGGCCGCCGGTATTTTCCATTCCACGAATGCGTGAACTCATGTGCCAGCAAATCCATCTGTGTTTCCATAACGTCTGGATCGAGAAACAACGCCTCTGGCGTGCGGTTATCGCTCGATTCATGGTGCTCCACGCCATCCGGCTGCATCTTGTCGCTCAGCGCCAGCAGAAAATCGTATCGCCGGTAATGCCGTGCGCCAAACAATGCGCCAGACTCCGCCACCAATTGCCGCAAATGCTGAATCTGTGCCGGTTTCACCTCCAACGCCACCGCACTATCGGCCGCGGCATGCAGAAAGTGTGTCGGCTTCGTGCCAGGCGACAAATCAATGTGCCGCAGATTCGCCCCCGCAATCACCGGCGAATCGATCAGCGTCGTCAGCGAAGCGGGCGCAAACTGAATCTCCTCGCCAACCTCCTGCGCCACCGGAAGCGCCGTCCCATAACTCCACTTCGCCGGAAGCCGCAGTCTCGCCACATACGTCAGGTCATCCGTCTTCGCGCCTTCGGGATACAGCGTCACCAAATACCAGTTGAGAACCGCAATCTGCGCCGTTGCCGCGGGCGGTTCGCGCGAGCCACTAGAATCTGTGGGCGAAAGATAAATCAAACTGGCGTCCAGTTCCTCCACTCCAGCCGGTACATCCAGGTGAAACGCGTACATGTCCACGCTGTCTCGCCGCCAGGAAATTTCCTTCCCACCCGCGAAAAATCTCAGCCCCGTCAAATCCATAATCGGCCCCGTAGGCGAGTGCTCACCCTGAATCCACTTCGGATACACCAGTGTCAACGGCCCAGGTTTCACCGGAAACGCTAGTTTTACCGCAAAGCTGTGCCGCACCGCGTCTCGCAAATCTACCGAAATCTGCACCGGTTTCTGCGTGGATTGCCCTCGCACCGAAAAGCCACCCACCAACTGCAAAGCAAAAATAAGTACGAATAAAGAAGCACCAGGAAACGCCCGATTTTTCACCAATTCCTCCAAACCCGCGCAAGAGTATCACACCCTTTGGAGTGCGGAGGCTCGCCTCCGCTTTACCCAAGCAGCCCATCTCTCCAAACTAAAATTCGCACGCTATCTCCACCCCAGCAACGCGCAAAACTCCATAACCCCTAGTCCCAAGCCGGCGCCCACCGCGCCTGGCAAACCAACTTTGTTACAATCTCCTTATGCCCCCGGTGATCCCTTCTTCGTCGCTTTTTTCCCGCAACCTTCGCAAGCCATATCCGATCGCAGCCCGCGGCGAAGGCTCCTGGATCATCGACGCCGAAGGCCGCCGCTTCCTGGACGCCTCCGGCCAGGCCGCGGTAATCAGCATCGGCCACGGCGTGAAGGAAATCGGTCGTGCCATGGCCGCGCAATCCGATCAAATCGCCTTCGCTCACACCACGCAATTCCATTCTGAACAAGCCGAAAAACTCGCCACCCGCATCCTCGCCATCGCGCCGAAAAATTTCCAAAACGCCGGCCGCGTCTACTTTACCTCGGGCGGCTCTGAAGCCACCGAAACCGCCATCAAGTTCGCCCGTCAATACTTTCTGGAAACGAAGCAGCCTGCGCGCTATCGCGTGGTTTCCCGCAAGCAGAGCTACCACGGCAGCACCCTCGGCGCGGTGTCCGTCAGTGGAAATGTCGCTCGTCGCGCGCCCTACGCCCCGATGATCCCGGAATGGGGACACGTCGCTCCGTGTTTCTGTTACCACTGCCCTTTTGGCCTCACCTATCCGCAATGCAACATCGCCTGCGCCGACGATCTAGAAACCTTCCTCAGCGCCGTCGAAAACGAAGCGTCCTCCGTCGCCGCTTTCATCTTCGAACCTGTAGTCGGCGCCACGCTAGGCGCCGCCGCGGCCGTCGACGGCTACACCGCGCGCATCGCCGAAATTTGCCGCAAACACGGCATCCTCCTGATCGCTGACGAAGTCATGTGTGGCATGGGCCGCACTGGAAAACCCTTCGCGTGCCAGCATTGGGGACTCGAGCCCGACCTCATCCTCACCGGCAAAGGAATCGCCAGTGGCTATGCACCGCTCGGCGCGGTACTCGTCGCCCCCCGCATCGTCGAAGCCTTCGAAAAAGGCACAGCCGCCTTCATGCACGGTTTTACTTATCAGTCTCATCCGGTCGCTACCGCCGCAGGCAATACCGTCTTCGATTACCTCGAATCCCACAAGCTCTTCGAAAAAGTAATGCCCGCCGGCGAAACGCTGCGCAAAGAACTAGCCGTCCTCGAATCGCATCCGAACGTCGGCCAGGTTCGCGGACTCGGCCTGCTGCAAGCCGTCGAATTCGTGAAAGATAAATCCACCCGTGAGCCTTTTCCCAAAGAAGCCGCCATCGCCGAAAAAATCCGACAAGCCGCGCTCGAAAAAAACGTTCTCACCTATCCCACGCAAGGCTGCGTCGATGGTATCCGCGGCGATCACATTCTCCTCGCGCCTCCGTTTATTCTTCAGCCGGAAGAAAGCCACCTCATCGCCGTTGCTTTGCAATTCGCGGTGAGCTCTGTCTTTTCCTCTTGATAATCGATTTTTCCCTGTTCTAATGGAAAACAATTCATCCTCAGTATTGGAGATTCTCGTGAACCGCATCCCTGCAAACTTATTACAACTCGTTGCTGTCGTGCTCATCCTGACCTCATCCCTCGCCGCTCAACAAAAATCCCCTGCCAAACCCCGTGCCCGCGATCTAGGCGTTCCCTTCGACGGCACTCCAGGTCCGAACAACGCCATCACCGACGTTGCAGGAGTCACTGTCGGCCACACCACACTCATTTCCGGTGAAGGGAAACTCGTCGTAGGCAAGGGTCCCATTCGCACTGGCGTCACCGCGGTTCTTCCCCGCGGAAAAAATTCCCTCGACGGCGGAGTGTTCGCAGGCTGGTGGTCTCTCAACGGCAATGGCGAAATGACCGGCACAACCTGGTTGGAGGAATCCGGCTTTCTCGTCGGCCCCGTCATGATCACCAATACCCACAGCGTCGGCGTGGTGCGCGATGCTGTAATCCAATGGATTGTCACGCACCGCAAAGTTGGTCCCAACGATGATTGGTGGTCCCTGCCCGTCGTCGCCGAAACCTGGGACGGCTGGCTCAACGATATCAACGGCTTTCACGTAAAGCCGGAACACGCTTTCAACGCCATCGAGTCCGCACACGGGGGTATGGTGGAAGAAGGCGCAGTCGGCGGCGGAACCGGAATGATCTGCAACGGTTTCAAAGGCGGCATCGGCACATCGTCGCGCAAGCTAACCGCAAAAGACGGCGGCTACACCATCGGTGTGCTGGTGCAGTGCAACTACGGCTCCCGTCAGAATTTCCGTGTCGCCGGAATTCCCGTCGGCCGCGAAATTTCCTCCGAAGATCCCTACGCCTATCAGCCGTCCGAAATTTCGGAGCGCGGTTCCATCATTATCGTCATCGCCACGGACGCGCCTCTCATTTCTCACCAACTGAAGCGCCTCGCCCGCCGCGCCTCTTTGGGCATCGGACGCAACGGCAGCATCTCCGGAAATGGCTCCGGCGATATTTTTATAGCGTTTTCCACCGCGAATCCCGGTGCGGCGGCGACCAACAAATTGGTCGACCTGCAAATGTTGCCCAACGATTTGCTCGACCCGGTCTTCGCCGCCACCGTTCAAGCTACCGAAGAAGCAGTGATCAACGCCATGATCGCCGCCGAATCCATGACCGGCATCGAAAATCACCACGTCACCGCCCTTCCGCACGATCAACTCCGCGCCGTTCTAAAAAAATACAACCGCCTGAACCAGTAGGAAGTATCTCAGGCGATCAAAACGGACATCGCGTCGCAAATCCGGTACAGACACAACGTATAAACCGCCTGTTCCGCGGAAACTGTCATCCTGAGGCGATCCAACAAGGATCGCCGAAGGATCTAAACCGCGAAATCTTGCTCCGCGACGCCCTGCTACACTTACTTTGTGCCCCTCCGTCGCTTGCGCTCATTAGCCTCCCCCCTCGTACTACTCGGCATCTTTTCGTTTTCAAATTCCTGTTCCAAAATCTTCCCCCCGATTCTCGCCATCACCCACGTCACATTGATCGACGCCACCGGCGCCCCGCCGCAACCCGACACCACCGTGATTGTTCGCGGCACAACAATCCTGACCGTCGGCCCATCCGCCTCCACGCCCGTTCCAAACCGCGCGAACGTCGTAAACGCCGCCGGCAAATTCCTGATCCCTGGCCTCGCCGACATGCACATCCACCTCACCGGTTCCGGTGAACCGGACGGCAGCCGCGAATTTATCCTTCCGCTGCTGGTCGCCAACGGCATCACCACCGTTCGCGATATGGGCGGCTATCTCGACGCCCTCAAAAAACTTCGCCAGGAAATCAACTCCGGCAAGCGCCTCGGACCGCAAATTTATTTCGCCGGGCCATACCTGGATGGCAATCCTCCGTCGTTCCAACCTTCCATCGTTGTTCAAAGCGCCGCGGAAGCGCAGGCAGCTGTTCATCAACTCAAACGGGATGGCGCGGATTTCATCAAAGTGCAATCGCGATTGCAGCCGCCCGCCTATTTTGCGATCGCCGACGCTGCACAAAAAGAGGGTATTCGCTTTGTCGGCCATGTGCCGGACTCGATTTCCCCATTCGCCGCCTCCGATGCGGGGCAATCCAGCATCGAACATCTAACCGGCATTCTCCTGGCGTGTTCCTCACGCGAAAACGAATTGCGCCAACAGCAGATTCCGGCGCCTCCCGCCGGCGAAACTCCGGCGCAGGAGGTCGTTCGCCAACGAAAGTGGCAGCAAGAAGTTCTCGATTCCTATTCTCAGGAAAAAGCAGACTCGCTCTTCGCGAAATTCGTGACCAATCAAACGTGGCAGGTTCCGACGTTCCCTCTCTTGATGGATTTGGCGTACCTCACGCCAGAGACTCGCCACGCGAACGACCCGCGCCTGAAATATATCCCAGGAAATGTAAGAAAGACTTGGCAACAGGTAAACAAAGATATTCTGGCGAATCGAACCGAACCTGATTTTGCGCAACGTGCCGAGCTGGTAAAACGTTCCCAGGCCGCGGTACGCGACATGAACGCCGCAGGAGTAAAAATCCTCGCGGGCACGGACTCTGCCGCCCCCAATGTTTTCCCGGGATTCGCCCTGCACGAAAGCATCGCCGATCTCGTCGAAGCGGGCCTAACTCCGTTGCAAGCGCTCCAAGCAGCCACCTCAGGCCCGGCCGAATTTCTAGACCTAACCACTCAGCAAGGGACAATCACCCCAGGAAAACGCGCCGATCTCCTGTTACTCGACGCCAATCCCCTCGATGACATCCACAACACCCAAAAAATCCGCGCCGTAATCCTGAACGGGAAACTCCTGGACCGCGCCGCCCTCGACGGTATCCTTAAGAGCACAGAACAATTCGCTGCAACCCACTAATAAGTGCTTGGCGCCGGGGGTCGGAGCTTCAGCTCCGACATTAACCGCTCGGCTTTCAATGGGCTTTAGCCCCTGAGGAACTGCTTTCCTAACCCAACGCCACTAGCTCAAGCGCTGATCGCGGCTGTTTTTCTCGGTGGGTTGAAAAATGGCAGCGGCACAACTTTCGCCGATACGGTTTTCCGCGCGGCTTCCACGGTCAATTCCATGCTAAGGCTCGATCCCAGCGTCGCCGCATCCCGCTGCACGGAAGCCA
>Ga0210409_10002565_pt1 | contig 21430 bp, 19 predicted proteins | sample IncBWH17MmetaG_FD_161649 | JGI IMG/M metagenome (GOLD analysis project Ga0210409, IMG submission 161649) | Forest soil microbial communities from Barre Woods Harvard Forest LTER site, Petersham, Massachusetts, United States - Inc-BW-H-17-M | ecosystem: Environmental > Terrestrial > Soil >...
GCGCAGGAGATTGAGAGCGTCTACCTGCAGGACGAGTGGCAGGTATGGGCACCGTTCACGCTCAACTACGGAATGCGCTTCGATCACTACAGCGCCTATTCGAACGGCAGCCTGTGGCAGCCGCGCGTAAATTTCGTCTGGCAGCTGGGCTCGGGCACCACCGTGCACGGTGGCTACTCGCGCTATTTCATACCGCCGCCCTTCGAGCTGATCGCCGCGGCAACCATCAGCAAGTTCGCCGGCACCACCGCGGCGCCGGCGATTCCGCTGGACACGCCGCCCTTCGGCGAGCGCGACAATTATTACGACCTCGGCCTGCAACAGAAGCTCTTGAACAACACCCTCACGCTGGGCGTCGACAGCTTCTACAAGCAGTCGCAGCATCTGATCGATGAAGGCCAGTTCGGCGCTCCCATCGTTCTCACGCCGTTCAACTATCGCTATGGCCTCATCGGCGGCCTCGAGTTCACCGCCAACTACTCGCTCAGTAATTTCTCCGCCTACGGCAACCTGTCCTTTCAGGCGGCTCACGGCAAGCAGTGGGAGTCGGCGCAATTCAATTTCAACCCGGGCGACTTCGCCTATGTTTACGACCACTACATTCACCTCGATCATGAGGGGCGCGTGGCGGCCTCCGGTGGGCTTTCTTACCTGTGGCAGGGGACCCGTTTCAGCGCCGACTTCATCTTTGGTACGGGTTTGCGCCAGAGCGTCGTGTATCCGAACGATGACCATGTGCCGAGTTACACGCAGGTCAACCTGGGCCTGAGTCACGACTTCCATCTCTCGGGATCGAGCGTGCTGAGTGCGCGCTTCGACGTCATCAACGTGTTCGACAAGATCTATCAGATCCGCAGTGGCTCGGGCGTCGGGGTGTTCGCGTCACAGTACGGACCGCGGCGCGGCTTCTTCGGCGGGGTGGCATGGCAGTTCTGAGATCCTGACGAACTGCTAACTCAGGGTTCCAAAAGGCGGCTCCGATGGGTGACCACAATTCAGGTACTATACCCCTGTACGGTAGTCTGGAGGCACCACGCATGAGCCATATCATCAGGAATAAGACGCGCCTGCTCGCGCGCGTGCGACGCATCCGCGGGCAAGTGGAGGCGTTGGAGCGCGCGCTGGTGGCGGAGAAAGGCTGCGCGGAGATCATGCAGCAGATCGCGGCGTTCCGCGGGGCGGCCAACGGACTCATGACCGAGGTAATCGAGGAGCACGTCCGTACGCACGTTGCTAGTCCCTCCATAGCCAGCAATGCGAGCCGCACCAAAGGCGCCGACGAGCTGATCGAGGTCGTGCGCGCCTATCTGCGGTAAGAGCGCGGCTCGACTTAGCCGCGGAGACCCGCCTTTATGAGCACGCGAGGAACCGCGTCAGCGTCCGATCCGGGGGAGCAAGCCCTGCGAGGCTCGACCGCCCCTGCCGCAAACATACAGGGCCCGGAGCGTCACGTTGAGGGTTGCCGCCCTGATCACGGGCAGGAGGAGCAGCACGAGCACGCCCTGCGATGGCCCGAGATGCTGCGTATTGGCGTCGTGGCCGCGGCGGCAGCAGCCGTCTGGTGGCACGTCTGGGAGCCCTTGCGCGTCTTCAGCCTGATCGGAATCGTGGGCTTACTGATTGGCGGGTGGCCGATCTTCAAGGAGGCGCTGGAGAACCTCTTCGCGAGGCGAATGACGATGGAGCTGTCAATGTCCATCGCGATCATCGCCGCCGCTGCAATCTCCGAATTCTTCACCGCCCTCGTGATCACTTTGTTTGTGCTGGTCGCGGAGGTGCTCGAGGAGATGACCGTATCGCGTGGCCGGCGTGCAATCCATGACCTGCTGGACGTCCTGCCACGCGCGGTCGCCGTGCGCCGCGCCGGGACGGTGGCGGAAGTCGATGCTGATGCGCTCGCCCTTGGCGACGCCGTTCTGGTGAACCCGGGCGGCCGAATTCCCGTGGATGGCACGGTGATCTCGGGCCATTCGTTCGTCGATCAGGCTCGCATCACGGGCGAATCGATGCCGATCGAGAAGACGCTGGGAGCAGCGGTATTTGCCGGGTCAATCAATCAGTCCGGCGCTCTGGAAATCCGCGCCGAGCGTATCGGACGCGATACGAGTTACGGCAAGATCATTGAGGCCGTCGAGCAGGCCGAGCGCTCGCGCGCTCCGGTGCAGCGCCTTGCGGACCGTCTCGCAGGGTACCTCGTCTACTTCGCGCTCGGCGCCGCGGCATTGACCTATCTCGTGACCCGCGACATCCGCTCCACGATCTCGGTGGTCATCGTGGCTGGCGCCTGCGGGATTGCGGCGGGAACGCCACTTGCAATTCTCGGCGCCATCGGACGCGCGGCGCGCGCCGGCGCGATTATCAAAGGCGGCCTGTTTCTCGAGCAGCTCGCTAAGGTGAACACCGTGGTGCTCGACAAGACCGGCACCCTGACCTACGGACAACCCGAGGTCTGTGAGCTGGTTCCCGCCGAGGGGGCAGATGCCGCGTCGCTATTGGACACCGCGGCGTCGGCGGAGCTTCGCTCGGAGCACCCACTGGGCAAGACGATTGTTGCGCATGCCCGGGCGCTCGGACGCATCCTCAGGGAGCCAGAGCGTTTCGGCTACACCCCAGGCCTCGGCATCGACGCGGTGCTTGGTGGGGATCTGGTGCTGGTCGGCAACCGCGCGCTGATGCGGGCTCACGATATCCCCGTTCCCGCTCAGCTGCACGCCTGCCACCCGGAGGCCTCGGCGGTCTTCGTAGCGCGCGGCGAAAGGTTGCTCGGGGTCATCGCGATCGCCGACACGACGCGTCCCGAGGCGTCTGACGCGATCGCAGCGATCCATGCGATGGGAATTAAGACCGTCCTATTGACGGGTGACTCCCGGGCCGTGGGTGACAAAATCGCCCGCGAGCTGGGCATCTCCGAGGTCGCGGCAGACCTGTTGCCCGAAGACAAGCAAACGCGGGTCAAGGAACTAGTGGCACTAGGACGCACCGTGGCGATGGTTGGCGATGGAATCAACGATGCCCCGGCGCTGATTGAAGCCCAAGTCGGGGTCGCGATGGGTTCGGGTACCGATGTGGCGCGCGAGAGCGCCGATGTGGTACTGCTCGGGAACGATTTGTTGCAATTTTCCCAGACGCTCGCGATCGCGCGCCGCACGCGCAGAATCATCTGGACGAACTTCGCGGGTACGATCGGGGTCGATACGGTCGGCGTCGCGCTGGCAGCATTCGGCCTTCTCAATCCGCTGCTGGCAGCATTCATTCACGTGGCATCAGAACTCGCGTTCATTCTGAACTCGGCACGGCTGCTTCCGGCTTTAGCAGGCGGAGGGCGAGGCGCAGACAATACCCGCTCCCTGACTCGGTAACTGGCGATTCTAGATCCGCAACGGCACGTGTATTGGTGTCCTTGCACCGCAATGCGGACCGCGCGCTTCGGTGTACTGGCGTGCCAGTGCTGATAGTGCGACGCTGAGCGCGTGTCGCATGGCAGGCGCAGCACGACGCGGACGGAGCCCGCGGCCGGGCAACGACGCCAAGGACGGCTCGAGGCTGTCGGCTTAGCTGCGGTCGCGCTGCTGACCGCGGGCCTGTTTGCGAGCGGCGCGCTCGACATCGCCGTGGCGCGGATCTTCTACTACCCCGAGCCACTCGATCACTGGCCGCTGGCGCGCGAGCTGCCGTGGTCGCTGCTCTACCGGGCCGCCCCCTGGGTCACGGCGACGCTGGTGATCGCGGCCCTGGCGGCGCTCGCGGCGAGCTTGCCCCACGCGCGTCACGACTGGCGCCGCGCCGCGGTGTTGGTGTTGCTCGGCATGGCGATCGGTCCCGGCCTGCTGGCGAACGCCGTCTTCAAGGACCATTGGCAGCATCCGCGTCCGCGCGAGCTCATCGAGTTCGGCGGACCGCTCCACTACGTGCCGTCGCCCCTGATCGGCACCGAAGGTGGCGCCTCCTTTCCCTGCGGTCACTGCAGCGTCGGCTTCATGTATGCCGTCGGCTGGTGGATCTGGAAGCGGCGCCGCCCCGCGTGGGCGGCCACTTCGCTTGGCGGCGGACTTGCGCTGGGCCTGCTGCTTGGCGTGGGACGCATGGCCGCCGGGGCGCACTTCTTCTCCGACATCGTCTGGTCGGCCCTGCTCGCATTCGCCGTGCTGCACGTTCTGTCCTACCACGCACTGGGTGTGCCAGGTGGGGAGGGCGCCGCCGCTGCCCCCGGACTTCCGGCGACAGCCGGAACCGCTGGCAGGGGGCACTGGCGCCGGGTGAGCACGTCGGTAGCGTTGCTGGCGGGCACAGGCGTACTTCTCGCGCTCTTCGCGACCCCGCATGGCACCGCGCTCACGGCGCGGGCGGCACTGACGGCCGGCTCGCCGCGCGTTCTCGAAGTTACGGCCGATACGGCGAACGTAACACTGCTGCTCATCGACGCCCCCGACGACGAGGTGGTCGTCGAGGGGGAATTGCACGGCTTTGGCCTGCCGGGGAGCCGCCTGGCGGCAAATTTCGAGTGGACCTCCCGGCCGCAGCCGGCGCTGCGTTATCGCATCGAGAGCCGCGGCTGGCTCACGGATGTCGATGGCATGGCCACCGTGCGCGTTCCGGCGGCTGCCTTCGATCGCGTGGTTGTCGACCTGCAACAGGGCAACATTCGCGTCAGCGATCTGACACGCTCGCACGTGGTGGCCACGGGGCGCATTCACCTCGAGCTGCGCACGGCTCGCGGCCACATCCAGCCTACAGATCATGCATCAGCTTGCTGACCCAGGTGTCGCTGGCGGGGGTGAGGCCCCGGCCGATGCCGTCAGCGTGCACGGCAGCTTTGCTGTACACCACTTCATCGAGCGCATCGTTCGAGTCTGCTTACCGCGCGAGCTGCTTAACCTCATCCGGGCCGGAGGCTACTATCACCTCCCTTGGTCGTCACCGCAGTCCAACCCGGCTCCAATGAGAGAGCGAACGCGTGCACCGATGTGGCGATGCGGTCGGCGTGCCGCATACAGTGCGCCGCGCGCATGGCTGCTGCTACTGCTGTCAGCGGCGATCCCTGTTTGCCGCGCGGGCATCGATCACCAGCTGCCGTACGACAACAGCGGCATCTGGAAGCGCAACTATCAGGAGTTCCTCGAGTACGGACTCATTGCCGCCGAAATCGGCGGGGCCCTCTGGGAAGGCGGTGACACGCGGCTCGGCCGCACGTTCTGGACGTCGATCGACTCTTCGGTTTCAGCCGGGCTCGTGGCACAGGTGATGAAGGTGACGTTCTCGCGCGTGCGACCGCGCGACAGCGGTCCCTATCCCGGGGATCCCAACCTCTGGTTCCAGGGCCATGGCAACCAGAGCTTTCCGAGCGGCGAGGTGACGGCGGTGAGCTCGATCATCACCCCGTTCGTGCTCGAGTACGGCCACGATCACCCCGGCGTTTATGCGCTCGAGCTGCTGCCGATCTACGACGCCATCGGTCGACTGAAGCAGCAGGCGCACTGGCAGACGGACGTGCTCGCAGGCTTTGCGCTCGGCACCGGAGCCGCGTGGCTCATTCACCGCAGTCCGAACTCGCCATTCATACTCAAGGTCATGCCGCATTCCATCTACGTAGGTCTGGACAAGCGCTTCTGACTTCTCCGCTCGTATGGCCGATAATGGGTGAGGCGCCCGGCCTGGGCAGCAGCCGTGCCCGAACGGATGAGGTCAGTTGAAGCTCACGTCCGACTCACTCGCCACGCATCTCGCACAGCGGCTGCTTCCGGCGTACCTGATCTCTGGTGACGAGCCGTTGCTGAGCGGCGAGGCGGCCGATGCCGTGCGCGAGCGCGCCCGGGCCGCCGGCTTCAGCGAGCGCGACGTGCACTTCCTCGAGCGTGCCTCCGACTGGGATGAGGTACGTGCGAGCGCCGGCAACCTGTCACTCTTCGGCTCACGTCGCCTGCTGGAGTTACGCCTCGCGAGCGCCCGTCCCGGTGCCGCCGGCAACGCGGCAATCGTATCGCTGCTCGAAGCGCGCGATCCTGACATCCTGCTGCTGGTGCTCGCTCCACGACTGGACCGCGACTCACAGAGTGCCGAATGGGTGCGGGCGATCGACACGCACGGCGCCTGGTTGCAGGTATGGCCGGTGGATCCAGCTCGGCTCGCCGAATGGCTGCGGGGGCGCGCTCGGCGCCTCGGGATCGAGGCGACCGACGAGGCGCTGGAGCTGCTTGCGGCGCGCACCGAAGGAAACCTGCTGGCTGCACACCAGGAACTGACCAAGCTCACGTGGCTCGCTGAAGGCCGCAAGATCGATGCTGCGACCGTACTCGTGAGTGTCGCCGACAGCGCACGCTTCGATGTGTTTCAGCTCGGCGAGGCGGTGTTGGCCGGCGAGACCTCGCGCGCGCTGCGCATGTTGGCAGGTCTGCGCGCAGAGGGGACCGAGGCGACGCTCGCGCTGTGGGCGCTGATGCGCGCGCTGCGGGAGTTGTGGACCGCGTATGCCGGCGGCTCCGCGCCGCCCGCGTGGCAGCGGCGCACCGCGGCGCTCGCCAGGGGGCTGCAACGGGCGCCGCGGCTCCCGTTCGCGGCACTCGCCGCGCGCGCCGTGCGCGCCGACCGCATGATCAAGGGACGACTCACCGGGGATGCCTGGGATGAGATGGCGCTGCTCGTCGCCGAGCTCTGCGGGCAGCCGCTAATCGCGCACAACGTCGCGGTGGCACGCGCGTCATAGGCAGCATGCAGCCGATCGGGCTTTTTGGCGGGACCTTCGATCCGATTCACTGCGGGCATTTGCGTACGGCTTTCGAGCTATGGCAGGAGCTTGCTCTTGCCGAAGTCCGTTTTCTCCCGACCGGCAGCCCCCCGCACCGGGCGCAGCTCTACGCGAGCGCCGAGTTGCGGCTGAAGATGGTGCAGGCGGCGGTCGCCGACCAGCCGGGCTTCGTGGTCGATGACCGCGAGGTGCGCCGCAGCGGTCTGTCTTATTCGGTGGACACATTGAGCGAGCTGCGCCGTGAATATCCGCGGCGCTCGCTGTGCCTGCTGCTCGGAATGGACGCCTTTCTCGGCCTGCCGAACTGGCACCGCTGGCGCGAGCTGCTGGCACTCGCACACATCATCGTCGCCCACCGTCCGGGGTGGCGTGCGCCCACTACCGGCCCTCTGGGCGAGGTGATGGTCGACCACGGCACCGGCTCCATCCGGGTGCTGCACGAGGAGCGCGCCGGTCGGGTGTACGTGCGCGCCGTGACGCAGCTCGAGATTTCCTCCACCGAGCTGCGTGCGCTCATCGTCGCGGGACGCGATCCACGCTATCTCGTTCCCGATACGGTGAGGCAGATCATCCTCGAGACGAGATGCTATGCTCCACGACAGGAAAGAGGCGCACCCTAGACAGCGCTTCAGGAGAAACCGCTTAGCACATGACCATCCGCACACGTCTGCGCCCCAGGGAAGAGCGCGCCTCGCCGCTGCAGCAAGCCGTGACGGCCGCGCTCGACGACATGAAAGCCGTGAATGTCAGGGTGCTCGACGTACGGGGCCTCACCGACATCGCCGACACCATGGTCATTGCCTCGGGAAACTCCGATCGCCATGTGCGCTCGATCGCCGAGCGCGTGGTGGAGCGGGCCAAGGCGGCGGGTTTCCGCCCGCTCGGCACCGAGGGCGAGCGCGACGGGGAATGGGTGCTGGTCGACCTGCAGGATGTGGTGGTACACGTCATGTTGCCGCGGGTGCGCGAGTTCTATGGTCTCGAGCGGCTCTGGGACAGCGGGCAGGCAGTGCCGGCAGTCGCCGCTCCGGCGGCGCCGCGCGTAGCCGCACGGCGGCGGCACACTCCGCGCTAAGCCCGCAAGATGCGCGTGCGCGTGATTGCCGTCGGCACGCGCATGCCGTCCTGGGTCCGCACTGCCTGCGATGACTACCTGACACGGCTGCGCGGCAGCCTCCCGGTCGCACTCACGGAAATCGCGCCCGCATCCAGGCGCGCGGGCGGCGCGCCGCGGGCGATCGCACGCGAAGGAGAGCGCCTGCTCGCGGCGCTCGCGCCCGCCGAGCATGTCGTCGCTCTCGATGAGCGCGGGCGTGAGCTCACCACGCGCGAGCTCGCCGGCTGGCTAGGCACGCGTAGGCAGCAGGGTGAGGACCTGGCGTTCCTGATCGGCGGTCCCGATGGCCTCTCACCGCAAGTGCTGGCGCGCAGCAATTTCAGGCTCGCCCTCTCGCGGCTGACTCTGCCACACGCGCTCGCGCGGGTACTTCTGACCGAGCAGCTCTACCGCGCCCACTGCATCCTCGCCAATCATCCGTATCATCGCGACTGATGTCTGCACGCTCCTTCCATGCGCCGCGTCTGTGCCTCGCCTCGGCGTCGCCCCGGCGACGCGAGCTGCTCGACCAGCTCGGCGTGCCGCACGTGCTTGCCGTGCCCAATATCGACGAAGCCGTCCTGCCTGGGGAGCCTGCAGTGGATTATGTCGTGCGCATGGCGCGCGCCAAGGCGCGCATCGTGCATCCGCACGGCGCGGGGCTGCCGGTGCTGGCCGCCGACACCATCGTGCTCGTCGAGGAGCGTATCTGCGGCAAGCCCGCGGATGCCGAGGAGGGCATCGCCATGCTGCTGCAGCTTTCGGGGCGCAGCCACGTGGTGCTCACCGCCGTGGCGCTTGCGGCGGGCGGCGAGGTGCACCACCGCCTGAGCCGCAGCGAGGTGCGCTTCCGGCACCTGAGCCTCGCAGAGGCTACCGCGTACTGGAGCACCGGCGAGCCGCGCGACAAGGCTGGCGGCTATGCGGTGCAGGGGCACGGCGCGGTGTTCGTCGAGCACCTCTCCGGCAGCTACTCGGGGGTCATGGGACTGCCGCTGTTCGAGACCGCGGAACTGCTCGCCGGCGCAGGCGTGTCGTACTGGCTGGAGAGCACTGCCAGCGGAGCCGTGCCGTGAGCATCGAGATCCTCGTGAACGTGGCACCGCGCGAGACGCGCGCCGCGATCCTCGAGAGCGGGGTGGTCCAGGAGCTGCACATCGAGCGCACCAGCCGGCGCGGGCTGGTCAGCAACCTGTACAAGGGGCGTGTGTCGCGGGTGCTGCCGGGCATGCAGGCCGCGTTCGTGGAGATCGGCCTCGAGCGCACCGCCTTCCTGCACGCCGCCGACATCGCGCACGTCGCTTCCACCGACACGCTGGTGAGCGCCGCTCCCGCCAGCCTGCCGCCGATCGAGGACATCCGCCGCCTGGTCAACTGCGGCGACGACATCCTGGTGCAGGTGATCAAGGATCCGATCGGCACCAAGGGTGCGCGGCTGACCACCTTCATTGCGCTGCCTTCGCGCTACCTGGTGTACATGCCCCGCGGCCTGGGAGTCGGTGTGTCCTCGCGCATCGAGGACGAGCCCGAGCGCACGCGGCTCAAGACCCTGCTCACCGAGCTCGCCGCCGCGGACCCGGCAGGCGTAGGCGGCTACATCGTGCGCACGGCGGCGCAGGGAGCATCGCCCGAGAACCTGCGCGAGGACATGACCTATCTGGCGAAGCTGTGGGAACACGTGCACACGCGCGCCGCAGAAGTGCCCGCCGGCAGCGTGGTGCACGAGGATCTGCCGCTCACGCTGCGGGTGCTGCGCGATGAGCTCGCGCGCGGTGTCCACCGCGTGCTGGTCGACTCACCGCGCGAGTACGAGCGGATGCGCGAGTTCGCCGCCGCTTTCATGCCACAGGGTGCGCCGGGCATCGAGCTGTACCCGGGCCCCCGGCCGATATTCGATCTCAACGGTATCGAGGAGGAGATCGCCAAGGCGCTCGATCGCAAGGTGCCTCTGAAATCCGGCGGACACCTGGTGATCGACCAGACCGAGGCGATGACCACCATCGATGTCAACACCGGTGCCTACGTCGGTCACCGTAACCTCGAGGAGACGATCTTCCGCACCAATCTCGAGGCGGCGGTGAGCATTGCGCGGCAGCTGCGGCTGCGGAACCTCGGGGGCATCATCATCATCGATTTCATCGATATGCGGGATGAGCCGCACCGGCGCGCGGTGTTGAGCGCGCTCGAGCGCGCGCTCGCCGGCGACCGTGCACAGACTCACATCGTCAGCCTCTCGCCGCTGGGCCTGGTGGAGATGACCCGCAAGCGCACCCGCGAGAGCCTGGAACACCTGCTGTGCAAGCCCTGTCCAAGCTGCGAGGGGCGCGGCTTCGTCCGCACTCCGGAAACGGTGTGCAACGAGATTTTTCGGGAGATTGTGCGACAGAGCCGGCAGTTTGCCAGTCGTGAGCTGCTGATACTGGCGCATCAGGACGTCGTGGACCGCCTCCTCGATGAGGAATCGGCCACGCTCGGAGAGCTGGAGGCCCAGGTAGGGCGGCCGATCCGCCTGCAGGTCGAGGCTCTCTACGGCGTTGACCAGTACGACGTCGTACTCGTCTGAGGTTTCAATTGGTGGGTACTACGCGAGCCGAGCCCGCTGCCGCGCTGCCCGCCGGCGCCCGACGCGCCGCCGGGAGCGTCGCCGCGCAGCTGCGCTTCGCTTTGCTGGCGCTCGGCGTGGCCGTCGCACTTCTCACGGTGTTGCTGATCGCGTACGAGCTGGCCGCGGCCCGCGTGCCGCAGCACCGTGCGGCGCTCGAGGAGCTGCTCCGCCGCCAGACCGGACTCGAGATTCGCTTCAACAGCCTCGCGGTGCGCTGGGGTTGGTATGGTCCGGAGGCGCTGTTCCAGGAGGTCGAGCTCGGTGAGCCGAGCGGCCACGGCCTGCTGCTGCGCGCGCCGAGGCTGATCGTCGGGCTCGACGCGTGGCGCATGGTGCGCAGCGGCCACCTCGAAGCCCGCCGCATTACGCTCGAAGCTCCCACCATCGATCTCGTCGGTGACGGCCAGCGTTCATTGCGCACTGCTACGCGCACCGCTGCGGATATCCGCGCCGCTGACGTGCACATCCTCACACGTTGGCGCGGTGGGCAGATCTACCTCGCGGGCGGCACGCTGCGCACCGTCCTGCCCGGTGGCACCGATGCAGAGACCTTCGGCATTTCTCACGCGGAGCTGCGCCGCCTGGATGCCGACTGGAGTGGCGAGGCGCAGGTGGTGCTGCCGCAGAGGCTGGGGGCGAGCGCGCACGTCTCGTTGCGGATGCGCGCTAAACCGGACCTGAGCGAAATCTCGAGCGCCACGGTCATCTTCGAAGGCCGGCGCCTCGAGCTCCCCGCCTGGGCTGCAATCGCTGCAATGGGTGAACGCGACGGCGTGCCCCGTTCGGGGAGCGGCGACCTCCGTATCCGCGCCGCATTCGAGCACGGACGGCTGCGCGCTGCCTCCGGCCGCTTGGCCGCTGAGGCGCTCGCGTGGCGGGCAACGAGCACATCTGGTCCCGGCCTCGGGTTCGACCTCGTTCGCGGCAACTGGCAGCTGACGCGACGAGGCGGGGCCTGGCGTCTGAGCATCGATGCGCTCGAGCTCGGCACACCTGCGCCGGCAGCGGCATCCGCCGCGACGGCGGGCACAATCATGTCCGCGCAGCCGGCCTCGACACCCGCCTCAGTGGTCGTTGATTTCACCGCAGACGGCGAGCAGCTTCGCGGGCGCATGCAGGACGCACCCATCGCTCCGCTCGTCTCGCTCGCGCGTTGGTACGTTCCTCAGCTGCCGGCCAACCGGCTCGCGCTCGGGGGCACGGCGCGTGAGCTGACCCTCGATTGGAATGCCCACCGTCCTCCAGGGGCGCGCCTTACCGCGTCGGCGGAGCTCCAGGGCCTGGTGTTGGCCGATGATGCGGCCGGGGTCACGCTTTCCGGGCTGTCCGGGCGCGCATCGGCCGATGAATCCTCACTCGCGCTGACGCTGCGCGCGCACGCCGCTCGACTCGCGCTGGCTGAGGCGCCCTCGGCGCTCGAGGGGCTCGGGATCGATGCGCATCTCACTGTCACGACCCGTCCTGTCGGAGGCTGGCAACTCGAGGCGCAGGATCTGCAGATCCACCGCCAGGGGCTGAGCCTCAGAGCGAGCGGCGCGATCGGCGCCGCCGCCGCCGGTTCCGCCCCCCTCATCGATACCCACCTGCTGATGAAGGACTCCGACGTCGCCTTGCTCGCGAGCGTTCTCGGGCCGCGTGTACTCGCCGCCCTTGGCACGGCTGCCGCTGCGCTGCGCAGCGGCAGGATGGAGAGTGCCGAGCTCGACTGGCGCGGGCCGCTGACGGAGTCTCCCTCGAGCGCTGCGGGTGGAGGCTTCGCGGGTTCTCTCGTGCTGCGCGATGCGACTCTGCGCGAGAGCGAGAGCTGGCCCGAAGCGTCGGAGCTTTCTGCGCAGATCGAGTGGCGCGGCACGCACTTTCACGCGGCGATCGACCGCGCCCGGGCGGAGGGATTCACGCTCACCGATGCGCACGCCGACTGGGATGCGCGTGCGGGCCGCGCGGGCCGCTTTGCCGGTCGGCTCGCCGGGGATGTGCAGCAGCTGCTTGCATGGCTTAAGTCGCGTCCACAGAGCGCGTCGTGGACACCGGGGCTCGAGAGCCTCGACTTACGAGGTAGTACGGTGCTCGACCTCGAGCTCGTGCTGCCGACAGTTTCCCTCGCCGATGCGCGGCGGGCTCCGCCGGGTGTACGTGCCGCTGCCCTCCTCGATGGCGTGCAACTGCGTCCGGTGCCGGGACTGCCGCCCCTCGATGCACTGCGCGGCACACTCGCCTTTGCAGGAGGCCACCTGCAGCGCTCGACGCTGACCGCGCGCTGGCTCGGTGGTCCCGCGAGCCTCACCGTCGCAGAACGACGCGAGCACGGGTTGACCGTGCTCGCCGTGTCCGGCCGCGGCGTGATGGATGCGCGCGAGGCCATGCAGGTCGGCGCGGGTAGCGCTGATCAGGCTCTCGTGAGCGGCAGTGCCGACTGGAGCGCGGTGCTCACCGTGCTGCCAGATGCCGGGGCGCCGCGCTGGCAGCTGCACGCGGACTCGAGTCTTGCGGGCCTCACGAGTCGCCTGCCGGTGCCCTTCGCCAAGCCCGCCGGCACCGCACTGCCGCTGCACATCGATTGGGAGACCCTGAATGACGGCGCTCAGCTACACCTCGCTCTCGGCGATCGCCTTGCGGCCGTGGCGGCGCTCACGCGCAGCGCGGACAGCTGGCGCATCGAGCGCGGTGCGGTGCGTCTCGGCGGCGCAGGTCCGGTGCTGCCGGCCGAGCCCATGGTGCTCCTCGATGGAAACGTTGGCCGTCTCGATCTCGGAGCTTGCCTCGCCTTGTGGCGGCAGGCCGCACATGACGCGGCTCTCCCGAGACTACGCGCCCACCTTACCGCCAATGAGCTCTCGGCTGGGGCTCACAGCTTTCCGCAGGCGAGCCTGACGGCGGAGACTGCCGCCGGCGGGGGGGCATTGCGGCTTCAGTCGTCTGGCCTCTCGGGCAGCGCGCGCTGGCCCGCGGTGGTTGACGCGGGCCACCCCGCGCTCGTGCACCTCGCCCGCTTCAACGTCACGCAGCCAGGCGACGCTGCGGTCGCGGCACAGCTGGCGGCGGTGCTGAGCCCTGCCGCGCAGCTTTCGGTCGATGACCTGCAGTGGCAGGGCCGCACGCTCGGCGCCTTCTCTGGAACGCTCGCCATGCGCGACCGGGTACTCGAGGCGAGCGACCTCGCGCTATCGGACGCGAGCGCGGAGACGCGCGGCAGTGCGCACTGCCTGGACTCGGGCTGCACTCTCAACTTCACCCTGGACACCGCTGATGCGGCGGCCGCGCTGGCGGCCTTCGGTTTCGCGCCCGAGATGAGCGCGAGATACGGGCATCTCGAGGGCCAGCTGCGGTGGTCGCCGCAGGCGTCCGCACCCCTTGCAACGCTTGGCGGAAGCCTCCATATGCGCTTCGACGACGGCGCCATGGGCCCGGCCGGGGACGGCCCTGGCGTGCCGTTCCCGCTGCTCTCGGTGCCCGCGCTGTTGACGGGGATGAACCCAGGGGCGGAGGAGTCGGCCCACTCCACGCTGCGCTTCGCACGCTTCAGCGCCGAGTACGAGCTGCTCGACGGGGAAGCTACGACCCCTGGCCTGCATTTCGACGGCGACGCTGAGATTCTGGTGCAGGGCCGCGTCGGGCTGGCGAGCGGCGACTATGACCAGCAGGCATGGATCCTGCGGGGCGAAGATCGGTTGCCGGCCGCAGTGCGTCGCCTCAGCCCGAGTCCCCGCCTCGCGGCCGTCTGGCTCTCGCTGCGGGATCTCATGGGTGGTGACGGCGGGGGCCATGCGCGCGGGGCACTGCGTTTGCGGGGGCGATGGAGCGACCCCATAGTGACACCGGTGGAATGAGGTAGAGCATGAAGGTTGCGGCGATCCAGATGACCTCGGGTCCGGAAGTTGCGGAGAACCTGCAGCAGGCGGGTGCACTTCTCGAGGAAGCGGCCGCGCGCGGCGCGCGCCTGGCGGCGCTGCCGGAGAACTTCGCCTTCATGGGTCTGAAGGATGCGGACAAGCGGGCCGTGGCAGAACCGGACGGCCACGGCCCCGCACAGGATTTCCTTGCCGCCATAGCGCGGCGGCTGCGTCTATGGATCGTCGGCGGCACGGTGCCACTCGCGACGAGCGCGGATGGCCGTGTCGCGGCGGCTTCGCTGGTGTACGACAGCGACGGCGTCCGCGTGGCGCGCTACGACAAGATCCACCTCTTCGACGTCGACCTGCCGGGACGTACCGAGAGCTACCGCGAGTCGGCACACGTCGCGCCGGGCGCGCGCGCGGCGCTGCTCGATACGCCGGTAGGCAGACTCGGACTCTCGGTGTGCTATGACGTGCGCTTCCCCGAGCTGTACCGTCATCTCAGTGCGGAGGGCGCGCAACTCTTCGCGGTGCCCTCGGCCTTCACCAGCCCGACCGGGCGCGCGCACTGGGAAACCCTGCTGCGCGCGCGGGCCATCGAGAATCTCTGTTATGTTGTGGCGCCCGCCCAGTCGGGCTTCCATGCGAGCGGACGTGAGACCTACGGTGACAGCATGATCGTGGACTATTGGGGGCGGGTTCTGCAGCGCGTGCCGCGCGGCCGCGGCTGCGCGCTCGCCGAGATCGATCTCGCTGCGCAAGCGAGCGTGCGCGAGAGCTTCCCGGCGCTCGGGCACCGGGCGTTCGCACCGCGCACGCAGCCGAGGACAGTGACATGAGCGAAACCGTGATTACCGATCCGCTCGACCTCGCGCGCGATCTCATTCTGCGGCCGAGCGGTCTCGATGATCGCCGTCTCGATCGTGTGTTCGGCGAGGTGCTCACGCACTCGGTGGATTTCGCCGATCTGTATTTTCAGCTCAGCCACCAGGAGTCCTGGTCGCTGGAAGACGGCATGGTGAAGGACGGCAGTGCGAGCATCGAGCAGGGTGTCGGCGTGCGCGCACTTGCCGGAGAGAAGACCGGTTTCGCGTATTCGGACGAGATCGTGCTGCCGGCACTGACCGAGGCCTCGCGCGCCGCGCGTGCCATCGCCGTGCAGGGCGGTGAGCGGCGCATCGCCGCCTGGCACTCCCGCAGCGGGCACCGCCTGTACCTGCCGGCCGATCCTGCGGCGGATCTGGCGACCTCGGACAAGGTGGCCTGGCTCGAGCGTGTCGACCGCGAGGCGCGCCGCGTCGACCCGCGCGTCGTGCACGTCACGGCAAGCCTGGTTGCGGTACACGAGGTGGTGCTGATCGCCACGAGTGACGGTGAGCTCGCCGCCGATGTGCGCCCGCTGGTGCGCTTCAACGTCTCCGTGCTGGTGGAGCAGGACGGGCGACGCGAGCAGGGCTATGCGGGTGCCGGCGGCCGTTTCTCGCTTGCCGAGCTCGTCGCCGGTGAGCGTCCGCTCGCGCTCGCACGCGAAGCCGTACGCCAGGCGCTCATCAACCTCGAGGCGCGGCCGGCGCCGGCCGGCACGATGACGGTGGTGCTCGGGCCCGGCTGGCCGGGAATCCTGCTGCACGAGGCGATCGGCCATGGGCTCGAGGGCGACTTCAACCGCAAGGGAACCTCTGCGTTCGCCAACCGCATCGGCGAGCGGGTCGCGGCCCCAGAGTGCACGGTGGTCGACGACGGCACCCTCGCGCGGCGTCGCGGCTCGCTCAACATCGACGACGAGGGCACGCCGACCCAGTGCACCATGCTGATCGAGAACGGCGTGCTGCGTGGTTACATGCAGGACCGCCTGAACGCGCGCCTCATGGGCGTGCAGCCGACCGGCAACGGCCGGCGCGAGTCGTTCGCGCACATGACGCTGCCGCGCATGACCAACACCTACATGCGCCCGGGGCCGCACGCGCCCGAGGAGATCATCCGCTCGGTAGAGCGGGGCATCTACGCCGTCAACTTCGGCGGTGGCCAGGTGGACATCACCTCGGGCAAGTTCGTGTTCTCCGCGAGCGAGGCGTATGCCATCGAGAATGGCCGGGTCGGCGCGCCGCTCAAGGGCGCGACGCTGATCGGCAATGGGCCCGACGTGCTCACGCGGGTCGCGATGGTCGGCAACGATCTGAAGCTCGATGACGGCGTCGGCACCTGTGGCAAGGACGGCCAGAGCGTTCCGGTCGGCGTCGGTCAGCCGACACTCAGGATCGATGGGCTGACGGTCGGCGGCACAGCCTAAGCCACCCCAAGAAATTGCGCTTGCCGTGCCCGGCGAGCGAACACCGGGGCAGCAAGACGCGCAATTTCTTGGGGACCCCGGCGGCCCGCGCAAGCGCACAGTTCACGGCGCCGCTGAAGGCTGTGCTGTCGCCATTTGCGTACGTCGTTCCGCGGCAACCCATCGTCGTTACTCCGCGACATAATGACGAGCGCTGCCGAAGGTGTGATTCTCTTCTCGCTCGGGAAGCCCGCGAGCTCCTAACGTACATCGGGCGCAATCTTGAGTGTTACGCGGAAGGAAAACCGATGTTGTCAGAAGAAGTCACCGTCGAAGTCCCCAAGCTCAATCTGCCGCCCGACCTGGTGGCGGAAGTTGCCCGTCGCAACAACGGCAAGCGCCAGCCGGACTTCCGCGTCGAGGGTTTGAGGCCATCGCTCATCGAGCGTCTGGCAAGGATGTTGGGACTGGGCTGATTTCCAACTTGCCCCTCACACACGTTAGGATGGGGGCGCCATGCAGCGCCCCAGTCCGCATTTCTCGCGTCCGGTGTACGAAGGGCTACCCTGGATTTACATAATGTTCGGGGTGGGCGCGCTCATCGCCAGCTATCTGCTCGCGGCGCGCGGAGCGCTGAGCCTCGTCGTGGGAGTGCTCGGGCTCATTTGCGTCGTCGGCGGGTTCGTGCTGCTGCTGCGCCGTCGTGACTACCGCGCGCTGCGCTCGCAGTACGCCGATCCGGACTCGCTCAGCGGCAACGACGAGCCCTGAGCGGCTTCAACGGGGACCGGTCGCCTCCAGGTCCTCGTCGTCCGCTACTTCGGTTTCCTCGGCCTCTGCTGCGCTCGCCGCGGCCTCCGCAGGCTTCCGCTCGAGCGCCGGCATGTTGTCGGTGAGTGAGGCGCGATGCCGCCCGGCGCGCTCATCGACGTAGATCAGCTCGTGCTTGCCGACCAGCACCACATCGCCGTCGTTGAGATAGTGCCGGCGCACGCGGTTCGATTTCACATAGATCCCGTTGGTGCTGTTGAGGTCCTCGACGACGCACGAGTTGAGCGTGGTGATCACCTGGCAGTGGTGACGGCTGATGAAGCGGCTGTCGATCTGCACGTCGTTGTCGGGCGTGCGGCCGATGATCAGCCGCCCGAGCCGCAGCGGCACCTCCTGCACCGTGCGCCCGTCGGCCGCGACCAGCAGGTGCCCGAGCACCCGCGCCCCGGCGTGCGCGGCCGCAGCGCGCGCCGCGGGGGTGGGCTCTGCGGCCCGCTCCTCCAGCCGGTAGCGGTGCGGTCGCGCCGCGTACTCCGGCCATTGCAGCTCCGCCACCGCGCTCGCGATGTCCCCGCGCGTCACCACACCCCGATCGGCCGTGTACGCCGCCATCATCGCGGTATCACACAGCGTGTTGACGAGGCGCGGCACGCCGCCGGTGTAGCGGAAGACCTCGGAGAAGGTGTCAGGGGTGAACAGTTCCCGATCGCCGGCGCCGGCGACATCCAGGCGATGCTGGATGTAGCTCTGTGTCTCGGAATCGGTCAGGTTCTGCAGGTGGAAGCGCAGGCGCACACGTTGCGCCAGCTGCTCGAGCGCCGGGTCATCGAGCTTGTGATTGAGCTCGGGCTGGCCGGCGAGAATGATGCGCAGCACCTTCTCCTTGGTGGTCTCGACTCCCGAGAGCATGCGGATCTCCTCCAGCACGCGCATGGTCAGGTTCTGCGCCTCATCGACGATCAGCAGCACCTTGCGCCCCGCGGCGTACTGCTCGATGAGGAAATTGTTGAGCGTGCTGATGAGCTCGCCCTTGCGCATCTTGAAGGGCGAGAACCCGAACTGCACGAGCACCGCCTGCAGGAAGTCGATGGCCGAGACCTGGGTCTGGTTGATCTGCGCCACCACCACATCGGCCGGGACCTCCTTCAGGAATGACTCGATGAGGGTGGTCTTGCCCGAGCCGATCTCTCCGGTGATCACCACGAAGCCGTCGGTGAACCAGATGGTCGACTCCATGTACGCCTTGGCGCGGGCGTGTTGCTTGGAGAGGTACAGGAATTGCGGGTCCGGGCTTAAGCGGAACGGCAACTCCTTGAGTTTAAAGGGTTCGAGGTACATGGGTGTTGGCTCGCAGCCGATGTTACGGGATGCGAACCTCCACCCTCAAATCCTTCAGCAGAGCCCGGGCGCGGGCATCGCGGGCGGCCGCGCTCGCCTCGACCACCGTGCAATGGCCCATCTTGCGCCCGGCGCGCGCGATCTTGCCGTAATCGTGTAGGTGCACTCCGGCAAGCGACAGCAGACGCCCGCGCGGCGGCATCTCGCCGACGAGGTTGACCATGGCGCTGAAACCGCGGGCGCGCGTTGCGCCGAGCGGCAGCCCGAGAATGGCGCGCAGGTGATTTTCGAACTGACTGGTGATCGCGCCCTCGATGGTCCAGTGACCGGAGTTGTGTACGCGCGGCGCCATCTCGTTGGCGATCAGCCGGCCACGACGTACGAAAAACTCGATGGTCAGTATGCCGCCGTACCGAAAGTGCGCGAGCACACGCTCGAGGTAGCGCGCGGCGCGCTGCTGCCAGCGCGGTGGGCCGTAAGGAGCGCGGGTGAGGCGCAGCACGCCTTCTCCGTGGACGTTGCCGCAAAGCGGGTACACGGCGATCTCGCCGCGCACGCTGCGGGCGCCGATGATCGACACCTCGCAATCGAAGGGCACGTACTCCTCGTAAAGGAGTGCCACCTGGCCGAGCTCCGCCCAGGCACGCTCTGCATCCGCTTGTTTACGGATGACAGCCTGGCCTTTGCCGTCGTAGCCCATGCGGCGCGTCTTGAGCACTCCCGGGACGCCGACGGTGGCCATGGCGCGCGCGAGCTCACCGCGGGAGTCGACGGCGTGCCAGCGCGTGGTGGGGATGCGCAGGCGCTCGAACAGGCGCTTCTCCGCGACGCGGTCCTGTCCGGTTGCGAGCGCGGCGACCGGCGGGCAGATGCGCGCGCGTTGACGTTGCGCGATCGCGGCGAGGCCGCTCACCGCGACGTTCTCCCAGTCGAAGGTGATGACGTCACACTGTCGGGCAAGCCGCGCAAGCAGCCGCCGGTCGGTGAACGCGCCCTTGAGCAGCGGCGCAACCTGGCCCGCCGGCGCATCGGCGCAGGGGTCCAGGCACAGGAAGTCGAGTCCCAGCGGATACCCCGCCAAAGCGAGCATGCGGCCAAGCTGGCCGGCGCCCACGATGCCGACCCTCATGTGCGCGCGGGTGTGCGCGGATCCGGATTGCCGAGCACTCCGGCGGTCTGGCGTTCGCGGAACGACTCGAGCGCAGTCGCTACGCCTGGGTGCTTGTTGGCGAGGATGGCGGCAGCGCACAGCGCCGCATTGGCCGCGCCCGCCGTGCCGATCGCGAACGTCGCCACTGGTACCCCGGCGGGCATCTGCACGATCGAGAGCAGCGAATCGAGGCCGCCGAGCGACTTCGACTGCACCGGCACGCCGAGCACCGGCAGGATGGTCTTGGCGGCGGTCATCCCGGGAAGATGCGCGGCGCCGCCTGCGCCGGCGATGAGCACCTCGAGTCCGCGCGCACGGCTGCCGGCGGCGTACTCGAACAGCAGGTCCGGAGTGCGGTGGGCCGAAACCACGCGGACTTCGTAGGGAATTGCGAGTTGGTCCAACAGCTCCGCCGCGGCCCGCATCGTCTCCCAGTCGGACGAGGAGCCCATGATGATGCCGACCAGCGGTTTCACGTGGGCATTGTAGCGAAGAATGCGCGCAGGGCGCGAAACAGCTCCCGGGACGCGGCCCCGCTCGCTCCCGTGCGCTGGCGCTCGGCCCGCGCGGCGTCGACACGTTGTCGCCATGCGCTCACATCGATCGCCGGGTGCCACTGCGCAAGCTCCTGCAGTGCAGGCTCGCCCTCGCTGATGAGCCGCTCGCGCCAGTTCTCGATACGGCGGAAGCGCTCGGCCTCACGCGCGTCGCGGGCGCTGCGCGCAGCGAGCGCGGCGCGGATCGGCTCCGGGTCGACCTGACGCATCAGCTTGCCGATGTACTGCCGCTGGCGTACCGCCGCCGCGCGGCTGTTGATGCCGCGCGCCGCACGCAGCGCATCGCGCAGCTCCTCGGGCAGGTCGATCGTGGCCAGCTGGGATTCGGGCAGGCGCAGGAGTTGCTCACCGAGATCCTGGGCCGCGTAGGCGGCGCGCTTGCGGGCGCTCTTGCTCGGGCGCTCTGGCCCCCCATCATCTCCCTCGTCGTCGTACGGTCCGGCGGTCACGGCACCCCTCTTGGCGCTGCCCGGCGCTCCTGCCTGCAGGCGAGCGTTGCGGCGGCTGCTAGAATTTAAGCGCAAACCCGCGCCCAGGCCCAAAAAGCGATCGAAAGCCAATGCCAGCCAACGACGACTCCGCCATCCGCACGCTCAGTGACGTGGTCACGCTGGCACTCGAGGAGGCGCAGCGTCAGGGCGCCTCGCAGTGCGAGGCAGACGCCTCGGTGAACCAGGGCCTGTCAGTCGGTGTCCGTCTCGGCGAGGTAGAGACGCTCGAGTACCAGCGCGACCGGGGCCTTGGAGTGACGGTATATTTCGGCCAGCGCAAGGGCTCGGCCAGCACCGCGGACCTCACACCCGCCGCGGTGCGCGAGACCGTTGCCAAGGCCTGCGCCTTCGCGCGTTACACGGCGGAAGACCCGTACGCCGGCCTGGTCGAGTCCGAGGCACTGGCGCGCGAGATCCCCGACCTCGACCTCGATCACCCCTGGGCGCTCACCCCCGAGGCAGCGATCGAGCTCGCGCGCTCCTGCGAAGGGGAGGGGCTGGCGGTCGATCCGCGCATCAGTAACTCCGAAGGCGCGGGTGTGAGCAGCCAGCGTCATACCGGCGTCTACGGCAGCTCG
>Ga0210409_10002566_pt1 | contig 21428 bp, 21 predicted proteins | sample IncBWH17MmetaG_FD_161649 | JGI IMG/M metagenome (GOLD analysis project Ga0210409, IMG submission 161649) | Forest soil microbial communities from Barre Woods Harvard Forest LTER site, Petersham, Massachusetts, United States - Inc-BW-H-17-M | ecosystem: Environmental > Terrestrial > Soil >...
GCTTTCGCCAGCGTTCCTTGCCATCCTTGGCGTTCAACGCAATGAGATTGCAGTCCGGCGTTTCCGTGTAAATCGAACTGCCCAGCATGGCCACACCGCGATGCCCGATGTGCAGGCCTTCGTTTTGCGGATATTTGAAATGCCAGATTTCCCGCCCGCTCCGCGCGTCCACGGCCCACACGTTATCCGGCATGGTGAAATAAAGAATGCCATTCACCATCAGCGGCGTGGACTTGATGACCGAACCGAACCCGGCTCCGTAATTGCTGGCGCGATACATCCAGGCCAAGGACAAAGAAGCCACATTCGAGGCGTTGATCTGACCCAACGAACTGTGACGCTGCCCAGAATATTCGCCGTTATACGTAGGCCAGCTATCGTTGCCCGGGTTCAACAGCGCGTCCGCATTCAATTCCTGCGCGCAAACAGCAACGGGCATCAGCAACAACGCAAGCGTGAGGACCCAAAGTTTCATTTCAAACTCTCCAGATACGTGAAAACATCGTGCATTTGTTGGTCGGTGTACTTCTGCAGCAGCCCTTCATGCGCGGCGCGAGGATTCTGTATATCCACAGAGGTCAGGCTCTCGCGCGGAAAGGAGCGATACCAGCCGGCGGAATCGGTCAGGGAAACCGTGAATTCATCTTGGTGCTCAAGCTTTCCCGAAATCCGCTCGCCGGTCGCCAGCACAACAGTAACTTTGGTGGGCGCAGGCGGCGCCACCGCTCGTCCCAGGATTTCATCAATCAGGTTCGGCGCGGGATACAACATTCGCCGCTGCAAATCAACCGGTTGATACTTGGTGGCCACATGCGCGAGATCACCGCTCGCGGAGTGACAGCTCGCGCAATGCCCGTCGCCATTGAAGAACGCCGCGCCCTTCTGCGCGTCACCGGTAGCCAGATCGCCGATCTTGTATGCAAAACGATTCGAGACATCCGCCGCGCGCGAATGCAAAAACACCGAGATATCCGCAATCTGCTCCGCGGAAAGCGTCGCGAAAGCCGGCATGCCGCGCTCCGGCCGCCCATTTTTTAGGACCGGGCCAAGGACATCACCTTTGTTGTCGTGCAGCACCACAGGCGAGCGCACCAGATCAGGCCCGCTCTTTCCGTGCGCATCGTTGCCGTGACAGAAGGCGCACGTGGGAATAAAAATTTTCCGCCCGCGTTCCGCCGCTTCTTTATCGATAGGCGGGCCGCCCAGCAAGGAGGCAATCGCGTCGTCCGCACTCTCCTTCTGCTGAGCGTCTTTCTTTTGCGCATCCGCGGTCTTCTGCTTCTGCGCGTCGGAAGCCTGGTCGGCCTGCCCCCAACTCATGGACGCAAACAGAAGCAAGACCGCGACAGCACCGAAGTAACGATTGGACATTCTGTCTCTCCCTGGGCCTTACGACTTGAAATTTTTCATGTACTCGTAGTCGACTTTAATTGCGTCCAGCACCGGCATATCGGCGAAAGGAGGCTCTTGTTCGACAAATAGCCCGCGAATCGACGCCTTCTGAGCAGCGGCGAAAATTCGGTGATAGTCAATCGAGCCGCGCCCCAGTTCGGTTGGCACCGGCGCACCAGAATCTTTGTCCACCATCAATTCCGTGCGCGGCGTGAATCCTTTGCGGAAGTCTTTGACGTGCAGCAAAACGTAGCGCTGCGGATATTTCGTAAGGTAAGCAACCGGATCCTGGCCGGCAACAATCGCCCAGCCGCAGTCCAGCTCCAGCTTGACCAAACCCGGATCGGTCAAGCGCAGAAATTCATCGTAAGCGGTCACGCTGCCGAAGGACTTCCACTCAAAGTTGTGGTTGTGATACGCGAGCTGCAGCCCCGCTTTTTTAACCTGCTCGCCAATTTTATTGAACTGCTCGGCATTCCATTTCCAGTCGTCCAGCGTAAGTCCCTTGACGACCTCGAGAAAAAGTCCGAGCTGTCCCGATGCCGGATCGGGCTTGAAGCGCGACGGATCGGCAACCCAAGGCACAGCGACAACCATAAACTCCTGCCCAAACTGATGGGCAAAATCAATCTTCTCCTGAAGATTGCTGAGCAAATCGGGAAGGATATAGTGTCCCGAAGGATTTTTCAGTCCGGCATCATCGAGCGCTTTCTTCAAATCTTTCGCCGGCGTTTTGGAAAGCGGAGAAAGCTCCACTTGCTTGTACCCGGCGGCAGCCACTGCCTTCAACGTTCCTGCCGGATCGCGATCCATTTCGTCGCCGACGGTGTAAAGCTGCAGCCCGATCGGCAGGTTCAGAGGATTGGCATGCAGAGACGGGATCTCCAGAAGGGAAGCAGCGAAACCGGAAGCTGCCGCGAGACCAGAACCTGCGGCTTTCACAAATGTTCTGCGGGAAGTTGTTTTGATTATAGGTTGCATGGCGCGTCCCTCATTCCGCCCTGTCGGGCTTCCTGTTAGCGGTCACAATCTATCAGAAAGCGCAGAACGGAGTCAGTCTCTGTTGCGTTTAGATTGGGCTTCGCGGGCGAGGACCATTTCGTCGAAGGCGTGGAGCAGGGCTTCGCGGGTGGAGTAGGGGCCGGGTTTGTAGGCGCGGGAGCTGATTCCTTTTTGCGATAGCTCGGAGATGGCCCAGTCTTCGCGATTGGTGAGGTCCCAGAAATCGATGGCGTCGGCGGACTGAAAGTCTGGCTTGGCCATTTCGTTGGGATGGAAATGCCATTCGCAGACGACCTCGGTACGGTCGGGCGCTTTTGGCCACAACGTGTGCACCATCATGTAATCGGGATGGAGGCTGAGAAGGAGATTGGGATAGATCGCGTAGTAGTAGACCTGCGTGCGCTGCTCATCATTCAAGCCGGGGAGATAGTCGCGGCGGAGCTTGCCGTCGAGGCTCATGGTTTGCGCGCCGTCGCGGAAACCCATGGAGCCACCGATGTAGGTATCGTGCGGAGAATCATTGTCTGCGCCGAGATAGTTGGTGAGGCGATTCAAGCAGGGGTGCAAGACGGGGCAGTGGAGGCACTCGTTGTAATTGAGTACGACGAGTTTCCAGTTAGCTTTGACTTCGTAGACGATGCGTTTTTGCAGGCGCAGATCCTGCATGCGCCAGGGGGCAAATTTATTTCGCAGCGCGGCTAGTTGATCCGTGAGGGGTTCCGGGTTGGCGCTGAGATTCAAGAAAAGATGGCCGTCCCATAAGTCGGTGTGGACGCGGTTCAGCGGATAGTCCTCGCGAGAAAAATTCGCTTCCTGCATATGCGTTGCGCCTAGAAGGCGACCGTCGAGCGCATAGGTCCAGCCGTGGTACGGGCACTGGATGCGGCCCTCGAAATGACCTTCGGAGGGCGAGCAGATACGCGTGCCGCGGTGACGGCAAACGTTGAAAAAAGCGTTCACGCGTCCGGTCGTATCGCGAGTGACGATGATGCTCTCGCCGCCGATTTCACGCAAAACGAAGTCGCCGGGGTGGGGAATTTCGCTCTCGCGGCCGGCATACACCCACATCTGCGAATAAAAGCGCTCCATTTCCTCCGTGAAAACTTGCGGGTCGGTGTAATAGCGACGCGGAAGAGTTTTTGGCGTGGGCGTCACTTCGGTTTGCATGTTCTCCCCGAGACGTTGCGTTGTTTCGGGCATATTATGCCACAACGAAAAAGGAGCATCGGACGCACAAGGGGCTTTGGTTGGGAACGGTAGCGGGCAGGTCCCATAGTGTGATAAACCAAGGCAAAATGCGGTGCGCAGCTAAGGAAATTATGCGGCGACGATGGGGGGTAGGGAGGGGAAGTGAAAAAGGAACGTGGGTCTGGTGACTTCTTAGACGGCGCGGTTTCGCGGCGCAAGTTCCTAAGGCAGGCAGCGACGGCGGCCGTTGGGTTTTCGATTGTGCCGCGGCGGGTGTTGGGCGGCGCGGGGTATGTTGCGCCGAGCGACAAGGTCAACATTGCTTTCATTGGCGTGGGATCGCAAGGTTTGCGCGTGATGCTGCACTTTCTGAAGCAGCCTGACGTGCAAGGCGTGGCAGTGTGCGACGCGAATAAGGGCAGCGCGGGTCATCCGCAATGGGACACGCATGAGTTCTGCAACTCCGTGCGCAAATTGCTGGGCGTCGATAGCGGGTGGGATTGGCTGAGTCCGGACGAACCGATTCAATTGACGCATGCGCTGCGGGTGACCAGCGGCGTTGCGGGGCGCGAGCCGTGCCAGAAAATCGTGGACGCGTATTACGGCACGCAGCAGCGGTCCGGCGAATATCGCGGCTGCGCGGCTTACAGTGACTTCCGCGAACTATTGGAGAAACAGAAGGATGTTGATGCCGTGGTGGTGTGTACCACGGACAATTTGCATGCGGCGGTTTCGGCAGCAGCGATGCGGAAACGCAAACACGTTTTCTGCCAGAAGCCTTTGACGCATACAATTTATGAGGCGCGGCGCCTGGCGGAAATTGCCCGGGAGACGGGAGTCGCGACGCAGATCGCGGTTGCTAACCAGGCATCGGAGGACACGCGGTTGCTGTGCGAGTGGATATGGAGCGGGGTGATCGGGCCGGTGCGCGAGGTGCATAACTGGTCAAGCCGTCCGTATTGGCCGCAGGGAATCGAACGTCCGAAGGACGCGGAGCCGGTGCCCAATGGGTTGGATTGGGATTTGTGGCTTGGACCGGCGCCGGAACGGGCGTTCCATCATGCGTACGTGCCGTTTGTGTGGCGCGGGTGGGGCGACTTCGGTTGCGGCGCTTTGGAGGATATGGGTTCGTACAGTTTCGACACAATTTTTCGAGTGTTGAAGCTCGAGGCGCCGGTGAGCGTGGAAGCGAGTTCGACGGAGCGCTACGAGGAGACGTACCCGCTGGCTTCGGTGATTCACTACGATTTTGCGGCGCGGGGACAGATGCCGCCGGTGAAATTCACATGGTATGACGGCGGCATGAAGCCGCCGCGGCCGGAGGAATTGGAAGAAGGCCGGCCGTTCCAGGTGGAGGGCGAAGAACGTGATGAAGGGCTGCTTTTCGTGGGAGATCGCGGAAAGATTCTTTGTGAATTCAATGGGATGAAACCGCGGCTTATTCCCGAAGCGAAAATGAATAGCTACCAACAGCCGCCAAAGACGCTGCCGAGGTCGCCGGGCAATGAACGCGAATGGCTCGACGCGTGTAAGGGAAGCAAAGTGAAACCGGGCGGGAATTTCGAATTCTCGGGGATGGTCACGGAGACTTTGCTGCTCGGGAATGTGGCCACGCGCACGGGAGAGAAACTGAATTGGGATCGCGCGAGCATGAAAGTGGCTAACCTTGATTCGGCTCAGAAATACATTCGACCGGAACGTCGAAGCGGATGGGAGCTGTAGCGAGTGCTTTGGGAAGCATTTTCATTGCAGAGAATTGTTATTGCGAAGAATTGTTTATAAGGAGGAGGAATGTCCGAGATGTCGAGAAGAGAGTTTGTGAAAAATGCGGCAATGTATTCCGCCGCGGCTGGCGTTATTTCCGGTGGAGGCGCGGAGGTACGCGCGAATCCGCTGGGGCTGCCCATTGGGTGTCAGACGTGGCCGGTGCGCGAGATGATCGCCAAGGACTTTCCCGGCACGATTAAACAGCTTGCTGGCGCCGGATTTCAGATGGTTGAGTTGTGTTCGCCGGTGGGTTACGCGGATAACAACTTTGCGGGGCTCGCGAAATATTCGGGAGCGGAGCTGCGAACAATTTTGGCCGACGCGGGAGTCGGTTGCGTGAGTTCGCATTTCACGATTACCGAACTTCGGGAGAATCAGGAAGGCCGCATCACCTGGGCGAAAGAGGTCGGCTTGAAGCAAATGATCGTGCCGACGCTGGGCGGAGCTAAGAATCCGACCATGGACGATGTGAAGCGAGCGGCTGACGAATACAACAAGATGGGCGAACGGTCGGCCAAGGCAGGCATCCAGCAGGGGCTGCACAATGAGGATTTTGAGCTCACGACGGTTGATGGCAAGCGGACGTATGACGTGTTGCTGGGACTGCTCGACCCGAAGCTGGTCAAGTTTCAGTTTCAAGTTTCGACTATCAGCGAAGGGTACGACGCCGCGGAATATTTCACAAAGTATCCGGGCCGCTTCATGTCCATGCATGTACAAGGATGGTCGGCCTCCGAAAAGAAAATTAAACCCGTGGGGCAGGATAGCCTGGATTGGAAGAAAATTTTCACGGCGGCGAAAACGGGCGGCATCAAGAATTACTTCGTCGAAATGAACCTGGACATGATGAGGGCCAGCGTTCCTTACCTGCACACATTGCAGGTCTAGGTTTCTGTCGGGCCGCAATCGCGATGATGCGGGAAAGGAATTTACCCGGCATGAAAAGCAACTCGTCCCGCTTGCCGGCGGCCGTGATTATCGAGCGGTTGAAGCTCCACTGAAGGAGGGCGAAGCTCTAGTGCTCTTGACTGCCTCCGGTAGTGGAAGCATAATTCGCTGCCCGGTCTTTGGGTAGCGAAGCTCTCAAGCGGTCCCACTGAGTGCGGTGCTCCCCTGATGCAATGTCTTGTGTAGCCATCCGACCCATCAACGTGAACCCGCGTGCAGAAATTCGGCAGAAGGAGAATTGAGGCTATGAAAAAAAACAGAGTCAGAGTTTCGGCGGCTTTGGTCAGTTTTTCGCTCGTCCTGAGTCTTGGGATCCTATCTTCCTTGCCGGCCTCGGCGCAGGATGCGGCGTTCACAAATTCCCGAGCGAACGAACCGGTTCACTTCGACGTCTCACCGCCGATACGCGAGCTGGCCCGGACGGTTGCTCCGCTTTCTCACGGCCCAAGATTGGTGCACTCGGTTCTAAAGCCAAAAGCGCAAAAGTTGGCAGCCGCCGGAGTTAGCGCTGCGCAGGACGCGGCGCTGCAAACCTCGACTGGAAATTTGGTAAGCGCCAACGTCGGCTTGAATTTGCTGGGAGTGGGGATCGGCTTTAACGGATACGTGGTTCCGGACGCCCCAACCGATGTGAACCTGGCGGTCGGTGACACGCAGGTGGTGCAATGGGTGAACGTTTCGTATGCAGTGTTTGATAAGGCGAGCGGCGCGGTCATCGCCGGGCCAATCGAGGGCAACCAGTTCTGGGCCGGCTTTGGCGGGGCGTGCGAGACGCAAAACGATGGCGATATTATCGCCCAATGGGACAAAGTGGCGCATCGCTGGTTGATGGCCCAGAACGTTTTCTCCGCGCCGTTCATGACCTGCGTCGCGGTCTCTACTACGCCGGATGCCACCGGCCCGTTCTTCCGCTACGCCTTCCCGCAACCGTTCGGCTTCCCCGATTACCCCAAGTGGGGAATCTGGACTGATGGCTACTATCAACATAACAACACGTTTGGCGGTCCCAACGGCTTTGGCTCTGAGCCCTGCGCTTACGACCGCGCCAGAATGCTTCAAGGCAATCCAAGGGCGAAGCAGATCTGCTTTTTCGCTCCCACTTTTTTCGACGACAGCATGCTACCCGCAGACATCGACTCTCCTGGCACACCGCCGCCCGCAGGGCAGCCTGAATTGTTCCTCGGCAGCATCGACAATACTCCGCCAACGAGCAATGTCATTTACGCCTATTTGTTCCATCCGGACTTCAATAACCCCCAGAAGTCGACGTTCACAGGATTTGGGGGAACAATGCCCATTAGTGTTCCCATTTTCACTTTGTCCTGCGGGAGTTCTGGAGGCAATTGCGTGCCGCAGAAAGGGAATGCTTCTCTGTTGGATTCGCTAGGTGATCGACTCATGTACCGCTTGGCATATCGGAATTTCGGCGATCATCAGACTTGGCTGGTGGATCACGATGTCACCACCGCTTCGGGCCTAGTGGGCGAGAGATGGTATGAGTTTCGCGCGCCGGAGAGCGCTTCTGTGCCGACCGTGTATCAGTCAGGAACTTTCGCGGGTTCACCGGGCGACACGAATTTTCGCTGGATGGGTTCCATCGCCATGGACAAGATGGGCGACATCGCACTCGGCTACAGCATCTCCAGCCGACAGATGTTCCCGTCCATCACCTACACTGGGCAGACTGCGGGCGACCCCTTGGGCAGCATGGAATCCGAGGCCACCATCATCAACGGCACGGGCTCGCAGAAAGATACTGGAAACCGTTGGGGTGATTACACCAGCATGGCCATCGATGCCGCGGACGGTTGCACGTTCTGGTACACGAACCAGTACTACACCGACACGGGCTCGTTCGCATGGAGCACGCGACTCGCTTCGCTCAAGTTTCCGAACTGTCACTAATCTTAGTGGATGCGACGCGGGGTCGGTCGCACCGCTCTCAAAACGCTGCAAAGTAATTGTTGGCGGGCGAGGGCATAGGTTCGCGGCGGAGGAAGGCCGTGCGGGAGCACGCGCCAGCTCCAGATAAGCCAGGTTCAATGCCGGTCGGACTCGGTTAGGGCGAGGACGGCGTAAGCAGTGGCGGCATCGTTCATGAAGCGCGCTGTGTCCGGGCTGATGTGATGAGCTTCGTTTTTGTTCAAGGAGTAGGCCGGCCAAAAGCCCGCTGTCTTGCTTTGGTCAGCCGCCAGCCACGCCAGGCCCTGCTTGAGTTGGGCATGGTCCCCGGGAACACCGGCCTGCTGTAGTACATAGGTGACGAACCCTGTGGCGTAACCGTCGCTATGCAGTTCCTGCGGAGTTCCATCCGCTCGTTTCCAGCCGCCGACCAGTGTAGATAGGCTCCAGCCACCATCTGTGTGTTGCTTGCTCATGACTTCGCTGATGATAGCCTGCTGCTGTTGTGGCTTGAGGAGGCCGGGCACTTTCGCTGAGGCCCACAAGAGGGCAACGCGGTTGATGGCGGTCTGAGCCGGGTAGTGGCGGTTCAAGTAGACGCGCAATAATTCAAGATTATTTTCAATTTCGGGTGTGGTGATGTAATGCTCCGGGGCCGTGCCCGCGGCGACAGCCGCAAGCGTGGCTCCATAAAATTCGGAATCGTCGGCTTCCCAGGGCTCATTGCGGAAGCGCAGCCAGGACCACGCGCCAGCATTATCTCCGGTGGTTTGCTGTTCCGCCCACATGTTAGCGAACGCGGCGCGCGTGTCGTTACCAAGGTGACCGCTCTGCGCGCCGTTACTGGCAAGGACCAACGCGTTGAGAACGGATTCGGTGCCGCGAGACTCGACGGTTTTGTACGCGCCGCGATCCGCGTCACTGTAGAATGGGGCGACTTCTTTCCAAAGGCGAACGCGCTTGGTGACATTATCCAGGAGCCTGCGTTCGTTGGGGGAAAGAGCTTTTTCCGCAAGCTCATTGCGGAGAGCAGGCCGGGAGAGCGCGTAGGGCACCGCAGTATGACACGAGATGCAAAATGTTTCGTGATCGCGCGCGGCCTTGGGCCATTCCATCCACCAGCTTGCCCTTTGATCGAGGTAAGCGGCGGCGGCGGCGTGATCCCAAGAGTTGGCGGATTTTCCTTCTAGGTGATGGAGATGAGCCGCCGCGGGTTTAGGATCCCCGGGGCTGACGGTTTTAGTTTCCGCGCGCCTGGAGACCAAGACGAACCCTGCAACGAGAAAAGTCGCCAGTGCGCCTATTCGCCACGCGGCCGCGTTCATAGAGAGCGTGCACCTTTAGATGGGATCCGATGATGGATCTTGCCAGTCATGACGAGACGGAAACGATCCATGCAATGCGAGAAGGTTACCACGAACATGGTATGGCGGACTCCAAGTTCCGAGCTACCCAGCCGGCAATCCTTCGCCGCTTAGGAAGCATCTAGCGAGAGGAGCGTAGTGTGACCGAGCAGTAGCGGGGCCGGACGGTTTTTTGCGGCATTGGCCCGGCGCCCGAAACGTGCCGTACGTTGAAAAGCTCACATGGTCTCGACTGCGGGAGGTCCAATGAGAATTTTGGCCGCTGGAATTGGCGTCTTGGGAGTGGGGGTGCTTGGGTCGTTGGCAGGCTATGGCGAGCGGCAGACTGCGGAGAGGCCGCGCTTTCAAATTGAGATACAGGGGGCTTCGGAAAGCGGACCGAGGTTCACGCTCACAAATCACTCGGGCAAGACTCTTACCGCCTGCTTCATAGAGATATCTTCCTCATTGGAACAGCGACAGCGATCCGGAATCGGCTGGGATGCACTGGTACAGGATGTTGAGCCATTGGCACCTGGCGAGGGTGCTTCGATGCCGCTCAGTCATGTGGTTGGCGACCCACTTCCCGACAAAGTTGAAATCTCGGCAGGAATTTGGGCTGATGGCGAAACATTTGGACGTACCGAATTGGTGGATCGACTTCTCAAGACTCGGAATTTGCGCGAGTCCGAGTATGACGAAGCGATTTCGTTCTTGCGGGGAGGAATGGAGCAAGGTTGGTCGCAAGATCAATTCTTGGCGGCGTTGAGTGGGAAAAAAGCCAGTGGGGCGCTTTACGCAATACGCTCGACCCTGCAGGCCAACAAGAACCTGGATCACCAGCCCCGTTCTTTGCAAATAGTGATGCAGCACCTGTTGGAGTGGCTCACTCAAAAAAGGGAACTACTGCGCCAAGCGAAGCCACACGGAAGCGTGCAAGTCAGCCAGTAGGAATTTTAGGGATCAGCCACGTAGTCGCAAAGACTCCGCGCGAAATTTATTTCAAGGGCAAGGCGCCGGCGAAAGTCCGCGCCCGCTACATAAGACAAGTGCCAGGAAGCCGGTGAGGCTCGGCGCGGGCACGGTTGTGCCGTGCCCCTACTGCAGCGAGGCGGAGCGGAGCGAACTAGCGTGACTACTTTGAGGCGACCTGCTTGGATTCGTTGTGTGGGGCGTTGGCTTGCAATACGCGAACGAGATGGCGGCCTGTTCTGGGAACGGAAACTTTATTTTCGAGCAAGATTGCTCTTGCTGTGATTTTGCGATGGTAGATGCGCTCGTTGGCCTTGTTATCTGGACGCAGGGTGGAACCCTCGAGGGAAATGCCGGCGAATAGTCCGCGGGAACGGGAATAGCTGAGAATTTCTGCGCGCATCCAGAGATCGGTGTCCGCGGAAGCATCGCGGCCTTTGGGGCCTGCAGCGGCGGATGCGTCTCCACCGAGCTTGATCTTGCTGCTCAGGATGGAAGAGACGCCTCTCTGGTTCATGACCAAAAGAATCAGATCAGTGGATTCGCCACCGATTTGCATGCCGAGGCTATCGCCTTCGAGGGCGTACATTGCAGGAGCGCCCCAAGGTCCATTGAATTCCTTGCCGGTGCGGCACACCATGGCGCCGCGGCCGTAGTCCTTGCCCATTCCGAAGGCGAGCTTTAATACAGAGGGGAAAACGATGACGCACTCGGCTTTGGAGAGAACTTGCTGGGGAAGATTGTCGGGAATGTTCAGGATTTCCTGCATGACGATGCCGCAATTTTCGAGGCGCTTTTGTTCCTTGGTAGCGGCGTAAACGGCAGCGGCAGCAAACAAGAGACACACGGCAACTATGAAATATCGCTTCATCGCCAGCTCCATAACAGAGACGCTTTGCAGACGTTTAGCTTGGTCCGAATCTCTGGACGCTACGAACTACCGGTGGACAGTACGGAGAAAAAGGATTGGGTTGATTAGTCTGGCCAACACAACATTTTTTCTGCAGGTTAATCTTAGACGCGCGCAAGAGACGCGTCTGTTCATTTGTGCACAACTTCGCAGTTTTGTTCTGGGCCGTGACAAGAGATGAGGTGGCTACTGGTCCGGAAGTTTCTCTTCGAGTTCACTGGCCAGCTTATGGACATCGGTGGTCTTGCTGAATCCTTGGACCTGAAGGGCGTCCGATTTGACGTCGACGCCCGCGTGCTGGCAGAGCTTTTGCAACATCTGGAGCATCATGGTGAGTTCCTGTTCGGCGAGCATACCGACCTGAAGATCGAGATGAGAGCGGCGCTCCGCCTGGCGAGCCATGCGATTCTGGCTGATCAGCACGAAGATGGTGAGGAAAACGCTCTCTGAGGAAACAAAAAGAGCGAGAATGCCGAACGGAAAAGGGTCGAAAGATTTCACGTTGGGAATCAAGTTGAGATTCACCGTGCTCCAGACAGCAACCAGAATGACGTGCAGCAGGAGGAATTTGGGACTGCCAATGAATCTTACGACGGCATCGCTTTGGCGTTCGGTACGTGTGCGGCGGTGTAAGGCTTCCTCTTCGATTTTCGCAATCGCGGCAATATTGAATTGCGTAGGATTATTCGAAATGTGGTCAGGGTGCGTTTTTTCCATGCAGCGAGCTCCGGCTCATCCAGGATTCACATTCATGCGAGCGACTGACAACGAGGCTGATTGATTTAAAGTCTACTTCGGACTGGCAGCGCTGGTTTGTGTCGCGGCGTCCGTGTCCGCCGGATAAATAATAATTTCAACGGTGCCCCAACTGGAATCCGTAGTCGGGTTCTTTCCTTTGCCGAGCCCGAGGGTTTTGAGTTGCGAATCATCAAAGGAGAAATTGGCGACGAGGTAGTCTCGAACCACCATGGCGCGCGCCTGGGTCAGGACCTGATCCTTCTGCGAATCTCCCGCCGAGCCCGTGGAAACGACTACGACGGCGACGCCGAACTCCGTGTCGGCCAGGAATTGGCCGGCCGCGCGCAGCGATTTTTGGTTCTTTGGTTTGGCGGTATCGACGTTGTCGAAAAGCTGCTTCGATTCGAAAGCAAATGTTTTCAGAGGGGCCGCGCGGGGCAGCTCCATGATTTCGTTTTTGGCCAGATCGGAAGAGCTTTCGTAGCCACGTTTTTTGAAATAGCCACGCAACAGGACGTTCTGTTTCATTGCTTCCATGTTTTCCTGGAAGGCGGCGACTCCCGCTTGGGCGTGATTGACAGTGTCACGCAATCCGACGCTGGTCTGATCCAGCTGAGTATAAATCTTCTTGTCGTTGACCAGGGCGCCGACAGTGCCCTGACCCTCGTTGATTTTGCCGCTGATGGAACTGAGATTTGCGGCGGCGACGGTAACGTTGTCCAAGGCTTGCCGACTGGTGTCCAGAATGCCGTCAGCCTTCTTCATGAGGTCGGCGATGACGAGCGGAGGTTGGCTGGCGATTGTATCGTCATCCTTCACATTGGGGGACCGGGCAGATCCAAAAGAGATGGAGACATACTCGTTCCCCAGCAGACCCTCGGTCTCAATGGCGGCTACGGAATCTCGTTTGATGATGTCGTGCGTGGAGCGTTGGAGATCCATCAGCACGGTGATTTTACCGGAAGGCACGTTGGGCATCTCGATACCACGGACACTGCCGCTGTGCACGCCACCTACGCGCACTTCCGCGCCTTCGTCCAGGCCGACTACCGTGGCAAACTGGGTTCTTAAGCGATAGGTAGGCGTGAAGAGATACTGCTTGCTGCCGATGATGAAGATTCCCGCCGCCAGAATGCCCAGCGTTGCGATGATGAAGGCTCCGAGCCTCGCCGCCTTTGACATATAAGCTCCCTATGAATCTCGCTTCAAGAATTCTGAGACAAATTCGTCGCCGCTTTTCGCCAGGTCGTTGAAGCTGCCTTCGATGAGCACATTCCCTTCGTGCAGCAGCGCTATGCGGTCCGCGATGGTCTTTGCGCTGTGCAAGTCATGCGTGACGACGATGGAAGCCATGTCGTGTTCCTCTTGCAACTTGAGGATCAACGCGTCGATCTCATCGGAGGTGATGGGATCGAGGCCGGCGGTGGGTTCATCGAGCAATAGGATGGCGGGCTCAAGAGCTAACGCACGGGCCAGCCCTACGCGCTTCTGCATGCCGCCGGAAAGATCGGCGGGCATTTTCTCGAGATCGCCTTCCATGCCCACGGCGGCCAGAAGTTCTTTGACACGATCGCGCTGCTGCGGAGCGGTCATCTTTGTGTGGCGTTTCAATGGGAAAGCAATGTTTTGCTCTACGGTCAGGGAGTCGTAAAGAGCTGCGTGCTGAAATAAAAAGCCCATCTTCTTGCGGATCTCATTGAGGGCATCGATGTCGAGGCCGGTGATTTCCTGGCCATGAATGTGAATCGAGCCGGAGTCCGGCTTTTGCAGGCCGATGATCAGCTTGAGCAGCACGCTCTTGCCGGTGCCGCTGCGCCCGAGGACGCCCAAAGTTTCTCCACTGGCCACGGTCAGATCGATCCCGTTCAGAACGACCTGGCTACCGAACGACTTATGTATGCCTCGCAGAACCAGCGCGGGTGCGTCAGTCTTTCCGGCGCTTTCTATGGCGGTGGCGCCGCTCTCCTCCGCTGCAAGCAAGAGGTCTTGTTCAGGCATCATGAAAAGAACACCAGGATGAATTTCACGAGAATGACGTCGGCCAAAATGACAAAGAGCGAAGATAGGACGACAGAACTGGTCGCCGAAAGCCCCACACCCGCAGTACCGCCCCGCGTGCGCATTCCTTGAAAGCACGCGATCATTCCGATGATCAGACCGAAGACGGCGGTCCTGAGAGTAGGCGCGAGAAAGTCGTTGAAGCTGGTGCCCGCCAAGCCTTGATGGATGAATTTCTGGAAGGAAATCGGTTCGACCAAGGTATTCGCTATCCAGCCGACCACGACGCCGAAGAAATCGGCGGTCAGGGTCAACAGCGGGAGCATGAGTATGCAAGCCACAATGCGCGTGAAGGCCAGGAACTTGTAGGGATTTACGCCGGAAGCCTCGATGGCATCGATCTGCTCGGTTACTTTCATTGCGCCCAATTCCGCGCCGATGCCGGCCCCTACGCGGCCGCTGACAATCAAGCCGGTCACAACCGGACCGGTTTCGTGAATGATGGAGAACACGATGGCGGCGGGGAGCATGGCCTTGGCTCCGAATTGAACCAAGCTGGCCCGACTTTCCAAAGCGAGGACGGCGCCGATGGCAGCGCCGGCCAAAGCCACCAACGGAAACGACCGGGAGCCGATTTCGTCGAGCTGACGGATCAGCTCGCGACCCTCAAAGGGACGTCGCACGGCTGCGCGCAGCACTTGCCACGCAAAAAAGCCAAGATTCCCAAACCACTCGAGGAAGCGGTTGGTCAGACTCCAGACGGAAGTGAGCGTAGAGCGCATGAGGGTCGCAGGAGATGCGTTTGGGACAATCCGGCGGCGAGGGATCTAATTTCCCAACGTTGCCGGGAACTTCCATGTTGAGATCGAGGTGGCAGCAGCGATAGGCCTAAAGGGACCCAAGATCCTTGTGTCAGAGATACCACGTCGGGGATTGAGTGTCTGTTCTAAAGGGTACACAAACCGCCCGAAATCTTCGTATTAGCTACGGTTAATGAAGCGCCGAGGAACTGTGGGCGCGTGTGTCATGCACGTGGAGGCGGTGCTGCGTGTGCTGAATGAAACAGAAATTATCGGGCTCTCGGCGCATAGTCGTGGCTGCTGTTGTAAGGGGTGGAACACATGACACGCGCGAGCCCGAAGTGCAATCCCGGCGGCCAACACGGGTTCCGACTGCATTATGCCCGGCGTGCAAGCGAAATTGCTGCTGTGGCGCTATTTCTCCTTCTCTCTCCGACGCTTGCGTGGCCGCAGACGGCAACTCCAGACGAGCAGAGCGGAGCGGCGCCCGAGCCGCCGACGCAGCAATCGGGAAGTGCTGGAGATTCGACAACGCTGGACGTGGCTACGGTGGCCAGCACGCAGACGGCTGTGGTTGCTCCGGCACCGGACACTATCCCAATCGAGCCAAAGCCAGAAAGCTCCGAAGGCAAGCAGACCAAGCGAATGTTCTGGATCATTCCCAATTTTGCAGCAGTGAGCGCCGATACGGAGCTGCCACCGCTCACCAAGCGAGAAAAATACACCCTGGCGCTGCAGGATAGCGTGGACTATTCGTCGTTCGTGTGGTCCGGCATGCTCGCCGGCCAAAGCATGGCTTTGCGGTCGTATCCGGAGTTGGGCAACGGAATGGCTGGGTATAGCCGCTACTATTGGCGAGCGTTTGCGGATCAAGCGTCTGGATCTTTCTTCACGGAAGCATTCATCCCTGCGCTGACGCACGAGGACCCGCGTTACTACACCCTTGGCCATGGCGGTTTCTTTCACCGGGTAAAGTACTCGTTATTACGCATCGTCGTTACCAAGACCGATTCCGGAGGCACCGGCTTTAACTACTCGGAGGTTGGGGGGAATGCGCTGGAGGCGGGCTTATCCAACCTGTATTACCCACCCGAGGAGCGCAGCTTGCACAATACGGCGATGAACTATCTGGCACAGCTGGAAGCCGCCAGCATTAATAACATCGTCCGGGAATTCTGGCCGGATATACGCCGCAAGTTGCTTCGGCAGAAATAGGCAAGCCTTGTGTTCCGACGCGATCCAAGGGCGTCAGATCAGTCCGAATTTCACGTTTTGCGAAAGAAGGGAAAATGATGATGCCAGGCACCGAAGATGAAATTGCAGGCCGAATTCACGAAGTGAAGGGCAGTATAAAGGAAAAGGTGGGCAAGTTGACGAACGACCCCGACTTGGAGGGCGAGGGCATTGGCGAAAAGATAGCAGGGAAGGTCCAGAAGAAAATCGGTCAGGTCGAAAAAGTGTTTGAAAAACCGTAGGCCGGTAACTGCTCCGAACGACTAAGCTCCACTCCCCTCATCGAGATCTCGTCTACGTGTCGATTGTTTTTCGGCACAAAGGATGAAAATATGAAAAACCTCAGATTGTCAGTAGCCGTGCTCACCCTGCTCGCCGTCGGAACCCTGGCCGGATGCTACAGGACAACCGCATCGCCCGATGTTTCTGGCACGATTCGCCAATCGCTCGATCGTGCTGGGTTCAAAGACGTGTCGGTGAGTCAGGATCCCAAGAAAGGCATCGTAACCCTCAGGGGAGAAGTCGCGAGTGAGAGCGACAAAGCAGTGGCGGACGGGCTTGCAAAGTCGCACGCAGGCACGCAGGTGGTCGCGGACGAGATTGCGGTGATTCCCAAGGGTGCGGAAAAAGAAGCCAAGGCGGTGAACACTGATCTGGACGAAGGCATCGAGAAGAATCTGGACGCCGCGTTGATCCTGAACAGGATGCGTGGAAACGTAAGGTACGAAGTCAAGAATGCCATGGTTACGTTGACGGGAGATGTGAACTCACAGTACAAGCGCGAACACGCCGAGCAGGTGGCCGCGAGAGTGCCGAACGTGAAGCAGGTCGTGAACGATGTGCAAGTGAGGAATCAGAAAGCAAGCTCTTCGCCATAAGAGCTTCGGAGTTGAGTACAGCGGACGCTGCCCTGCCTGACCGGGGAAGGAGACGCCATGTCATTCGGCCTCTATTCGATTGGGTTTGCAATTGTGATCGGCGGATTGATTTACGCCGCCTACCTGGTGCACATGCCGGCGCACTGGATGGGAGTGTGTGCGGCGGTGCTCTTAGGGCTGGGGATCCTGACGGGAGTGAAGGCGACGCGCCAGAAAGACCCGGTGGGATGACCCTTCCGTCGCGCGGAACGCACCCGGCCCGGACACAGACGAGACTGCTAGCGGGAGGCGGATTTGGCGACTGGGGCGGCTAGTTCGGAGATTAGGAATTCCATTACGGCGTGGGGATCATCGGCGCCGCCTTTTAGGCGGCTGTCGGCGGCTTGCAGCGATTGCAGGCCTTGCAAGAGGCGGGCTTTCGGGATTTTGCGGGCGGACTGCAGGGCTAGCTCGGCTTGTTCGGGGCGCATGGCCAGGGCGCGGGCAGCTTGGTAGCCATTGGAGACCCCTTTAAGTTCGCTGGCTTCGATTAGCTTCCGGTACATCCAGGTGATGGCACCGAGCATGGATAACGGTTCCTCGCCTTCGCGGAGCAGGCAGTCGAGGAATTCGAGAGCCCGCTTGCCTTCGCGTTTCGCGAGCATGTCGGCTAGTTCCCAGACTGTTGTGGTTTTTTCGGAGATCACCAGTGCGACGACATCCTGGCGGCGGATTAATTTTCGTTGCGCGACGTAGGTTGCCAGCTTGTCGATTTCGGTTTTGAGGCGCATCAGATCCGCTGCTACAAATTCGGCCAGATCTTCGGCGGCGCCTTTCTCGAACTCGACGCCTTGCTCTTTGGCCATGGCGCGGGCGAGCGGGACGGCTGCTGCTTGGCGTGCTTGAAGGTCTTCGCCTAGGCCGACATCGACTACCAGCGATTTTTCGGAGAGGAGCTTGGCGAGCTTCATGCGTTGGTCGAGCGCGGTGGCTTCAAGGACCAGGATGGTGAAGGGCGCGGGATTATCGAGGTAGGCTTCGAGCTGATCGACGGCGGCGTCGCGATTTTTCTCGCCGAGCTTTTCGATTTTTTCCACTTCGTGGAGGAAAACAATCTGGCGCGGAGCGAGCATGGGGAGCGTTTGCGCTTGCTCGAGGGCGTCTTGCGTTTCGTTGCGGTCGGCGGAATAGCGCGAGACGGCCCAGGGGCGCGCGGCTTCAGGGACGAAGGTTTCGATAAGTTCGGCGCGGCTGGCGTCGCGGAGGAAGGGCTCATCGCCTAGGAGAAGCAAGGCGGGGATGGGTTTGCCTTTGGTTAGGCGCGAGAGCAGTTCTTCGTGGGAAACGCGGGGCATGCGAATGGTGAGTTTACTTTGTTTTTGGCGGGGAGGGAAACCAGGGCAAGAGTTAGTACTGGGCCAGTTTCCGGTTTCGGTTGCGACTTATCGGCCAAAGCCGCGCGAGGCGCCGGTGATTGAACTAGGTCTTCAAATCAGTTTCTCCTTCGTGGCGTCCTAGCCGGCGCCCCCCGCCATTTTGCGGAGGCGATCATTCGCGAAATACTGAGCCTGCCCTTCTTCGATAGCTTGCAGAACGAGACCGGCCACGAATTCAGGCTTGTCGCCATCGGCGTAATCGGCGGACGGTCCGCCGTTGGCCGGGCTGCCCATCCTGTTCTTGCCGAAGTTTGTCGCGGTGATAAACGGGTAAATTTCACTAACGACGATGCGGTCCTTTTCTAGCTCGGCGCGTGCCGTGAGACTGAAGCCAAGAAGCGCACGTTTCGAAGACGAGTAAACGCTGTATTGGGGAATCGTCATGAACGCAGTTCCTGAATTGATGTTCACGATGCTTCCGCCACCTTGAGCTCGCATCACCGGGATTACCGCCTGCATCGCGATGATCGGCCCCAATACATTGAGATGGAAGATTTCGTCAAAAATCTCAGGCTCGATCTCCGCTATGGAAGCCGCATAGCTACGCCCGGCGTTATTTACGAGCCCGTCGATGCGGCCGTAATGCTGGTGGACAGCGCGCACGGCTTCCCGCACACGATCAAACTTGGTCATATCCGCCGGGACAGGCAAGCTGCCGGGAAGCTGCTGGGATAACTTTTGCAGCGCATCGCCACTGCGCGCCAAGAGGGCGACTTTCGCGCCGCGAGCAGACAGCGTGATCGCCGTCGACAGCCCGATCCCCGAAGAAGCGCCGGTGACAATGAATACGTGATCTTTGATTTGCATGGTTGGTCTCCTAACTTGGCGTTTGCCGGGATCCGGGCCGGCCTTTGTGAGCCGCGCCGATTTCTATTCTCAGTTCGGCCGGTCTGCGTCAATCAACGGGATGCGCGCAGCGGCGCTGCGGATACGCTATCCGCAGGGGTCTCCGAATAACACATTTGTTCGAGGTCGGCAATCAGTCCCGGCCCGGTTGGGCGCCATCCCAGTCGTCGCTGGGTTTGCACGCTCGAACCGATAAGGTCGCGGCCAGCGAACATCCCCAACCAGCCGAAATGGGCCGCTGCCTCCTTGGGGGATTTGGACACGACCGGCACCTTCAGGCCGCGACCGATGGCCTCAGCGATGTCCCGAACCAGCACTCCCTCTTCGGCGACCGAGTGATACCGGGCCCCTGCTTCCTGCTTCTCGAGCGCCAATCTATAGAGGCGGGCAGTGTCGAGGACGTGCGCGGCCGCCCAGCGGTTGAGTCCGTCCCCCACATACGCTGACACACTCTTCTCGCGAGCCACCGCGATTGCATAGGTAACGAGCCCCTGCTTAATTGTGTTGTGAACCTGGGGAAGGCGCACGACCGACACGTGCACACCACGCTTCAGCAACGTCTCGGCTGTCGCTTCCGAGGTGCGGGGATACGAAGGAGACATAGGGGGAGCAGGATCTTCTTCTGTAGCAGGACGCCCCTGCGCCAGCATTGCCATCCCGTTGGTGACTAGCATTGGCCGCTTCGAGCCTTCCAACGCAGAACCGAGGACCTCGATCGCGCGCCCCTCGATCTCGCAGTTCTCTGCGAACTTCGAAAAGTCATGGATGAACGCCGTGTGAATCACGCCGTCCGCAGCAGCCGCTCCCCTGCGCAGACTTTCCAGGTCGGTAAGATCACCGCGATGCACCTGGGCACCTGCAGCGACAAGTGACTTGGCGCCCGCATCCGAGCGAGCAAGACCGAGCACCTGATGCCCTGCGTCGATCAACTCCCGGACAATAGCGGAACCGATGAAGCCTGTGGCCCCCGTGACGAATACACGCATATTTTTTCTCCTTGTGCCGGCTTTCGAGTTTGGTGCCTGAAGGAGCCGGTATTGAGGAGTCTCCCCGCTTGGGATAAAGTGGAGAGTGTCTCCGAATAGTTCGATTACCGGAGGCTGTCTCCGGTTACAAGTTTTTTTAAGATGTTGAGGGTGACTAAGAGATGACTAAGAAACGTTCATCGGACGGCCGAAAGCCGCGCGCGGACGCGCAGCGGAATCGCGAGCGCATTCTGGAGGTTGCGAAGCAAGCGTTTACCAGGTCGGGCGCTGATACCAGCTTGGACGACATCGCCAAACAGGCGGGCGTTGGACCGGGAACTCTGTATCGCCACTTTCCTACGCGCGAAGAACTTCTAAAGGCGGTTTACCGGAATGAGCTGGAAAACCTAGCGAAAGCGGACGAGAAGTTTGCTGAGACCATGCCTCCAGTCGAGGCGTTGCGGGCGTGGTTATTGTTGTTCGTGGATGCTGTCGCGGCAAAACAAATTATCGCGGCGGCGCTGAATACGTTGGTTGGAGACCACAAGAAGGTGTTCGAAGCGTCCTACGCACATATGCATGAGGCAATTCGTCGACTGGTGAAGCGCGCCATCAAAAGTGGCGACATCCGCAAGGACCTCGACCCCATAGACCTGTTGCGGGCCCTTATCGGCGTCGCCAACGTGGCGTCCAGCCCCGACTGGCAACAAAGCGCCAGGAGACTCGTAGATATTCTCATCGCCGGCTCGCGGCCGGTCAGATAGACCGGGGATCTGACTCCCGAATTGACGTTTCTTTACGCGGCCCGCTTGCCTTTGCGGTTTGAATCCTGTCCGGCCCGATTAGCGTACTCGCGTGATGTCCTGCACCCAATTGGTCTCCCATGTCTTGCCCCCATCTGGCGAGTAAGCCTGTTCCCAGTGACACGATGTCGGAGTAATCTTGCTCCATAAAAATCGCGCGCGGACCGGTCTCCCGTTGTAGGTATCATCCCCGTAGAACGTTCCCACACCGTCCTTGAAGGTCCCTCTCATGGGTGGATCCAGAGGGCCCAGTAGCGTCCGACTGTCGAGCCACCAGATTGACCACTGCTGGGTCTTCGAGTCGAAGGATCGCAGCGCTACGCCACGA
>Ga0210409_10002567_pt1 | contig 21428 bp, 18 predicted proteins | sample IncBWH17MmetaG_FD_161649 | JGI IMG/M metagenome (GOLD analysis project Ga0210409, IMG submission 161649) | Forest soil microbial communities from Barre Woods Harvard Forest LTER site, Petersham, Massachusetts, United States - Inc-BW-H-17-M | ecosystem: Environmental > Terrestrial > Soil >...
GTCATCGGATCGGCAAAGCGGCGCACGTAGACAATTTTTTTGCCGTCGGGCGAGATTTGGGGATCGGTGGGCAGCTGGATTTGAAATTCGTCCATTACCGTAAGTTTGCGCGACGATTCTTGCGCTTGCAGAGCAGTCGGATACACCGAGAAAAGAACGGCGGCAGCGACAAATGCAGACACGTGAAGCTTGAATCTCATGCGTGGGAACCTCCTCGCTGCGGGGAGTAAACAATGAGCGGGAAATTGTGTCAAGCTGCGCGGAAGGCTGCTGGGCGAGAAGCAATTCTCTTTCGAGTAATGATGAACCGTAGGCACAACGGCCGCGATCCTAATTCCTACAGCCGTATTTTCTAGTGCCACGACCGATGGGATCCTCCCTCCGCAAGTGTTAATCTGACAAGCGCGATTTCCGAGTTGCGAAGGTGCGGAAGGAGAAGAAGGCATGAAGACGCTGACGACGCTTGCCGTGGCTGTTGTTGTTTTGCTTCCGACTTGCCTGCGGCCTACTCCCGCAAAGCCGGCGTTGGAAGTCGTAGTGCTGGGTTCTGGCGGTCCACGGCCGTTTAGCAGGGCCGGGTCAAGTTATGTCGTGCTGGTCGGAGGAACACCGCGGATTTTGGTGGATGCCGGGCCGGGTGCGTTCTTGCGGATTGGAGAATTGGAGCTGGACTTGGACAAAGTAGATACGGTTTTGTTGACGCATTTGCATATCGATCACAGCGGAGACCTAGCGGCTTTCTTCAACGCGCGGGCGCTTACCAGCGACGAACCAATCGCCTACCGGATTTTTGGACCGGACGGCGCGGGACTCTTCCCCAAGACCTCGCGATTTGTAAATTTGCTGGTGGGCAAAGACGGTGCGTTTGCGTATCAGAAGACCTTTGGCGCAGACGAATCGTTTACAGTTCGCGATCTGGCCATCAGCCTGGATTCGGCGCGCACGAAGATTGTGGATGAGGATGGTTTGGTGGTGGAAGAAATTGCGACGCATCACGGGGATTGTCCGTCGGTGGCTTACCGGATTTCTTATAATGGCGTGGTGCTGGTTTTTTCCGGAGACATGGATGCGTCAGCGCTGCCGAATTTGGTGCAATTAGCGAAGAACGCGGATTTGCTCATCTTTAACTGTGCCGTGCTTGACCCTCCGGATTCGCCTTCGCAGCTGTACGATCTGCATACGCCTCCTAGGAAAATTGGCGAAGCCGCGCGAGCGAGTGGAGTAAAAAGTTTGCTGCTGAGCCATCTTGCTCCAGATGTGGAAGGGCAGGAGGCTACGGTGCGGAAGTCGATTGGTGCGTCCTATCCAGGGCCGGTGGCGTTCGCTAGCGATAAGCTGCACATGCCCGTTGGGAAGTGAACGAAAAATTCGCGCGGATGGGGCTTGGGGACTAGAGTTTAATGAAGATGCCCTTCGCTTCGAGGCCAATCGGAAACTGAGCTGCCTCCGATAATACGGAGCCTTGGAAGAAAACGCCCTTTTTTGCTAAAGTAAAGCCGCCGCTTCCGTTAGGAAGTATTCGTCAGCCTTGCTCCAGGAACTCTCCCGCCCGTGATTCTGGAAGGCATCATCACAACAGTGCGTATAGGTGTTCCATGTCTCGCTCGCTGCACTCAACTCACAGACCCTTTCATCAAGGGCTCTTCCCGGGCCTGCGGCAATGGGCGAGCAACTTCCTCCGCAACGTTGGGTTTACGCAGACGTCCGCGCAAACTCACGCAAATCAGAGTTAGCGAATGTCCGCCACGACGCACCATCATCGGATTATCCCCTCTCTGCCCCGAGACTACATTCGCCGGCGCCGTATGCGCCGCCGCATCTCCAACGCCATTGTCATTCCACTTCTGAGCGGTGTTGCCGCCTACTTCATCACGCGCCAGACCGGCGGCTCGGGCTTTACTCTTCCAAAATCTGCGCAACGAGCGGCTCCTTCCGCGTCAGCAAATCCCGTATCCTTAGCGCATGACATCAGGCCAAACTCTCCTGAGCGCCTTGCGGCTGGCGCCGTTGCAAATGCAGTCTCAGGTCCAATGATCAGCGGAACTTACAAGCTGGCGGACGGCACGCATGCCGTCACAGAAGTACCGGACATCGTTCTCCACGACGCCAAGCGCAACAAAGATCTCCACGTTCGCATTTTTTATCCGAATGAACCGGGCCTCTACCCGGTTATCGTTTTTTCGCATGGCGCCGGAGGTTCGCAATCTTGCTGCGAGGCTCTCACGCGCCATTGGGCCACTTACGGTTACGTGACGCTGCAGCCCACGCACGATGATTCCACCGTGCAGCGCCGCCATGCAGGGGAAGAGGACATCAACTTCTTGATGGCCGTGCGCGACGCGCTGAAAAAGCCAGCGCTCTGGCAAAGCCGTCCCCAGGACATTTCGTTTGTTCTGGATTCCCTGCCCGTTTTGCAAAAGCGCATCCCTGCGCTGGCCGGCAAGATAGATGCGGAACATATTGGCGTCGGCGGTCACTCGATGGGCGCATTCACCGCGGACGCTATCGCGGGGGCTCTTGTCGATCTCCCCAATCATCCGGCCACAAACTTCACCGATTCTCGCGTGCGAGCAGTTCTTTTGCTATCGCCTCAGGGGCCCGGTGAATTTGGGCTTACCGATCATTCCTGGGACCACGTCACGCTCCCGCTTTTGAGCATGACTGGGTCGCTCGACTTAGGTGCAGGAAATCAAGGCCCGGATTGGAAAAAGATTCCCTTTGAGCGCAGCCAGCCGGGCGACAAGTATCACACCTTTATCGAGGGGGCGAATCACATGTCGTTTATCAGCGCAAAAACGTTCTTGCCCGGGCGCGCGACGCAGGACGACTCGATTCTCGGGTTCACCAATGCCGCATCGCTGGCATTCTGGGACGCCTATTTGAAAGCCGATCCTGCCGCAAAAAATTATCTGCAATCCGACGCACTTCCGGAATTCAGCCACAGCGTCGTTAGACTCTCCCGCCGCTGACTGACAAGCGGATCACTCGCATTCCTCAGCTTTTCCACACTTAGCTCGGGGGAGTCCTTCCGTACCATTGACGCTGTTACTAGCCGATACGGAAACTAAGTACAGTATGGCCCGCTACTCAGCCTTTCTTGGGCGCAGAGTTGAAGTCCAATACCGCGCCGGAGACATTCTTTTGCCCGCGTCCGGCACGTTTGTTGCGGATTCGGGCCGTTCCATCTTTCTGGAACAGCATTTCGAGCAGCGTGGCTCACAAAAGCATTTCCGTTGGGAGATTCCCTACCAGTACATTGTGCGCCTCGAAGAGAAACCGGAGCCCTCTGAGGCTACCGCTTCTGGCCCCAGCGTCAGCTCTCCGGCGACGCCCAGCGCTGAAGCGGCGCCTTCCGCTTCTGGCGGTGCGCCAGCGATCCTCCCCCTGCAGAACCGTCCCAAGACCGCCTAAGGTCTCCTGCTTCCTCTAGCCTTCGCAGGACTCTCCCTTCCCGATTCGGTTACAATCGACGCGTTGCAAACCAACATTTTCGCCTCGGTGGCCTAGTTCCATGTCCATCGGGCGCAGGAGGCTTTTCGTGACTCCCGATGATCCCCTTAAGACCAGCATAGGGCCCGGAGTAAAAGTCGGCCCCACTCGAAACATCCGGCCCGGCTCTAAAGTCGGACTCATAGGGCTAGGCCTCATGGGGCGGCCCATGGGTTTGAATCTCTTGAAGGCGGGTTATTCGCTGACCGTCTGGAACCGCACAGCGTCGCGGGCCGAATCGCTCGTCGCGGCTGGCGCCAAGCTTGCTAGTTCCCCTCAGGAAGTGGCCGCCGCCTCCGATGTGCTTATTACCATCGTTAGCGATCCGCCTGCCTTAGAGGGAGTCCTTTGGGGCGCTTCCGCCTCCGGCCAAGGTTCCGGGGCCCTGGGTTCTCTGCGCCCTGGCAGCATTTACATTGATTCGAGCACCGTTTCGCCGGTCCTAGCCCGCAAGATTGCGGCGGCTTGCGCGGAGCGCCAGGTCGCGTTCTTAGACGCGCCCGTGACCGGCGGGACGTGGGGCGCCGAAAAAGGGGAGCTCGTCTTTATGGTGGGCGGAGACGCGCAGGTACTCAAGGATGCGGAGCCGATCTTCAGCGTGATGGGCAAGCGCTGGTTTCACCTCGGGCCGAACGGCGCCGGACAGACCATTAAACTTGCTATGAACCTCATCTTGGCGCTTCAGGTGGACGCCTTGGCCGAGGCTCTCGCACTCGTCACCGCTGCGGGCCTCTTGGGGGAGAAACTCGTTGAAGTCCTACAGTCGAGCATGGCGCGGGCTGCCGTGCTGGATGTTAAAGCTCCCCTGCTCCTCAAGGGCGAGTATCCGCCCAGCTTCCCCTTGCGGCTCATGCACAAGGACATGGGCCTGGCGCTGGAGCTGGCCAAAGAGGCTGGCGTTTCGCTCCCGGCAGCTGAGGCCGCCTATTCCACCTATTCGGCCGTCAAAGCTGCCGCGAAGGAGGACTTGGACTACGCCGCGGTCATGAAATTTTGGAAGCGTTGAAGGGCCCTATAAGTCATTTGATATCATTTGTTTGCATAGTTCGAAGGCGTGAAGGAGAGGGAAGAGCATGATGCCAGCCGCATCGCAGGGCAAGCTGGTTTTTCTACAAAGAGCGAACTGCCGCCCGTTGGTCGAGATCGAGCGCCAAGTTCTGATCGAGAACCACTGCGACATAGCGAGAACAGATTTTCATCTCCGAAGCTGCCCAGGCGGAGACGGCTGGCTGGATCGATCGGAAGGTTTTCTCCAGCTTGGCCACAACGCTGTAGTAGCGTTTAACTTCACGCAGCCACGGCGTGCCATTTTTCAGGCGCGGAGACATCTCATCGCAAAGCCCCAGGAGCTTGCCAAAATCGTTGGGCCCGATGGTTTCGGCTTCTATGCCGGTTGTGGCGCGCAAGGAATCCGAGAGAGGCTGGTTGGCAGTGCTCAGCCAGATCATTCGCCACTGGCTAATGGCGAATTGCAGGAGAGCCAGGACGGAGAAGGCGAGTATGAGGACGGCAGTCATGGTGGTTGTTTGCTCGACTATTCTGCCCACGGCCGCAGCGATCCCCTATAGGACGCCCGTACCACTGTACAGGTACCGTTCGCGCGGACAGGACGGGCTTTTTCGGTATAGGCTGAGGCGTCGAGCCTCTACCCTCCTACTTCCTGATTTGAGGAAAGTCGCTAACCCGTAAGTAACTTCCATGCTGCAATTCCCGCAATTACCATTGACCGCTGGACGGCCTCACTCTAGGGTTGAGTTAAGGTAGTTACGCGGTATTCCCCACATGGACGTCCAAAAGAATCTGCACCATCCACCTCTCGAAACCACCAGCGATCAAGAGATCGCCGAGAACCTGCGCAGAATTGAGAAGAGAGATTGGTGGATCTGGGGTAACTCGATTTTTGTCATGCTGCTTCTCACCGGGGCGCTGATCTCCTTCACGCTGCCTTCGCTTTCGCAGGGGGCAACACCCCTTTTCAGGATCAAGGTTACGGAAGCCGTTTTTGGGTTGGTGGCGCTCGTCGTTCTGTTCAACGCCTACACCATCTACCAGCAAGTGCTGATTAAACGTTTGCGGCGGCAGCTTGCAGAAAAACAACACCATTCGATGATCCTTCGCGATCTCGCCATGATTGACGCGCTGACCGGACTCTATAATCGGAGGTTTGCCGAGCAGCGGCTCGTTGCCGAGGTGGCGCGGTCCGCTCGCAAAGGCCATCCCCTTACCGTGGTGCTCCTGGACCTTGACGAGTTCAAGCACATCAACGACACCTACGGCCACCCCGCTGGGGATTTGGTGCTGCAGGAATTTGCTGCCGCCCTCAACCGCGCCATCCGCGGAGGCGACCTCGCCGTACGCTGGGGCGGCGATGAATTCCTCCTGATTCTTCCTGAATGCAATCACGAGCAATTGAAGCTTGTTCTGGACCGCCTCGGTCCTCTCGAACTGGCCTGGGAAGGCCGAAAATTTCCTATCAAGTATTCCGCGGGCTGGAAAGATTATGCGTCCGGCGACCAGCCGGATAGCATGCTAGCCGCAGCTGATCAAGCCCTGTACGCAAACAAACGTGCCGCCAGAAATACGGCTGTTCCAGTCGTCGCCCCTGCCTAGGTTGTCCAACAGTCGCCCCTGGATTTCTCGCGCTACGTTTTGACATTGCGGCCGCCGAGTTGCGTCTCGAATTGTTCACCTGTGGGCGACGGGTTGCCCTCACGTTGATATAGTATGCTTCCGCGCTTCAGCCGCTGCGGCGAGCGATACCAGGATCGAGGGCTATGGAGATGATGCGGAGAAGAAGATCGTTCTTGATTATGTGGGCTCTCTCGATCGTTATGGCGCTGGGCACGGCGGTGGCTCTGCCGCAGACAAATAGTTTGGGAATCTTCACGAATGAAGGCAGCGTTGGGCAAACACCGCCGGGTTGCAAAGCCCAGTACGATGCGGCCAAAGGCGAATACCACATCACAGGAGGCGGCGCCAACATGTGGGGCGCTTCTGACGCGTTCTATTTCGTTTGGAAGAAAGCGTCAGGCGACGTGACTCTCTCCGCGGACATCCAGTGGGTCGGCACAAGCGCCGCGGAACATCGCAAGGCTGTGCTGATTGTGCGGCAAAGTATCGAATCTGGGTCGCCTTACGCAGACGCAGTTTCGCACGGCAATGGGCTCACTTCGCTGCAATTTCGCGGCGCGCCGAATGAACAGACCTATCAAATCGTTGCCGCGGAAGATGGGCCGTCGAGGCTGCGCATCGTCAAAAAAGGCAGCCGCTTCACCATGTACTTTGGCAAGCCTGGCGAGGATCTGAAGCCCTCGGGTCCCGTCGAATTTGTAACCCTGCAAGAGCCTTTCTACGTGGGGCTTGGAGTCTGTTCGCACGTCGCGACGACTCTCGAAACCGCCATATTTTCCAACGTGAAGCTAGAAGAAACTCCGCTGGCAAAATAGATTGCGCTTGGCATTGTGTTCGGAGGAATTGCTATGCGAATTTCGAGAGCGAACATGGTAGCCATTTTGTTCCTCGGCGGTTTGACAGCAACATGTCTTTCCGTCGCGGCGACAAACGATTCCCCGGTTCTGGGGGCGGACATGCCGCTTTATCCCGCCCTGGCACGCACAGCAAAAATCATGGGCAAAGCTGAGATTCAAGTCGTAACAGGTGCGGATGGAAAGGTGATCTCGGCCCAACCGAAGAGCGGGCATCCAGTGCTGGCACGGGCGGCTCTCGATAATGTGAAAACGTGGCGATTTGCGGGGGCCAGCGAAAGAACAATTACCTACGAGTTCAAGATCGAAGAAAGAGCAGTGAACGTTTTCGACGATTATTACCGCTATGGAAAGATCATCTTTCAACCGCCGAATTCGGTGGTTGTCGTTTTTCCTCCGCTGATCGTCGAGCCACAGAACTGACACACGGTTGAAATCATGCCTACCGTTGCCTACATCATGGCCGAGCTTAAAAAGAAAGGGAAGGAGAGCACGCGGAAAATTTATGCACGCCACGGCATGGCCACGGACAATATGTTCGGCGTGAGCGTCGCCGACCTCAAGGTCATCGCGAAAACGATCAAAGGGCAGCAGGCTCTCGCTTGCGAACTCTACGCGACGGGAAACCTGGACGCCATGTACCTTGCTGGGATGGTCGCTGACGGTTCTAAGATGATCGCAAAGGAGTTGAACGCGTGGGCCGAAGGCGCGGCGAATTTGCAGATGATTGCTGAATACACAGTTCCGTGGGTGACGGTGGAAAACCCGCAGGCTCGCGAACTGGCGCTGCAATGGATGAAATCGAAGAAGGAGCGCGTTGCAAGCGCCGGTTGGTGCACCTATTCCGGACTGGTCGCCACGAAACCGGACGACGCGTTGGACCTCGCGGAAATCGAGAGTCTTCTCGCAGCGGTCGTCAAAGGAATCAAGAGCGCGCAAAATCGTGTTCGTTACACGATGAACGGCTTTGTGATTTCCGTGGGAAGTTACGTGAAGCCATTATCCAAGCAAGCCAAAACCGCAGCTCGGCAAATCGGCGAGGTTTCCGTTGACGTGGGTGAGACGGCGTGCAACGTGCCGCTTGCCACCGCCTGCATCGAAAAAATCGAAGCCGCCGGCCGCGCTGGCAAGAAACGAAAAACTATCCGCTGCTAGCGCCGTGCCCCGTAGTTTCGGTCGACTCTGCGCGCGGGGTCCGGGCAAACTTAATTCCCTGGATGATATTCCCTTTTGGTGTGCCCTTGGAGCTGCGATTTGTAGAAATACACTTCTCGCAAATCTCCCGTGCTATATCGCTGAGCTTCATCATTAAAATGCGGGGAAGCAGGATTTCCGCTTTCGCCGCCGGCCGTCACGGCCCGCGCGCGGACTTTTTCTCCGAACTCGACCACGGCAACAAAGCTATTCCCGCTCGTGCCATACCACTTTTTCGTGCCCGGATACGGCCGCGCTCCAAATGACGCGAGCGAGCCCCATACCGCTGAAGTGAAGCCTACCGGAATGCTTGGTCCCGCGTCGCTGAACGGTTGGACGATATCTGCATTGAGCCGCTGGAATCGATTGATGTTTCCCCAAGGTGTTTTCCAGCTTCCGAAATCCGCGGCGAGTCTGTCCGACGCATCTAACAGCGATTGCAGCAGCAAATCTGGCGGCGCTTTTGTGCAAATGTAATCGCTCATGTAGATGCCCGCTTTTCTCGCGTCGGCGCCCACGCGCTTTTGAGTGTCCTCGCCCCAGAACACTGCCAAAGAAGTCGGCACGGACGCCGTACCCCAACGCAAATCCCATCCACGCAGCGCAGCAATCTGCTCGGCCACCTTCGCTTTCAAAGGATTATCCGTCCCTGTATCGTCCCAGGCCCTCGCCAGGCACGGGATCGGCTTCTCAAACCACGTCAAGTAACTGTCATACGCGGCCGCAATCAGCGAGCTGACCGTGAAGTCTTTTTTATCTTGCAACACGCGAATCGCGTGCAGCCCTCGCGCGGATTCTCCGCCCGTCTCGACATAAATCGGAAAATCCTCCTTCTTCGGGCTGCTCGGCCCTGCTGCCGACCACGGCCAATTGTTCGAGTTGTAGAGCCAGCCACTTTTCGGATTTAAGAGATGCGGGGTCTCATCGACGGAAAGAAGCCCCTTCCAGTCCGTAGCCGGATTGCTCCCGTCGACAGGTTTCGTCCAATCAAAACTTGTATCGCGCTTCGGAATAAAATTTCCGTGGAAGTAGGCAATGTCACCGTCGGCATCCGCAAAAATCGTGTTGTTCGACGAGTTCGTGTGCAGCTCCATCGTCTGGCGGAAGGACTTGTAGTCTTTCGCCTTCGTCCGCGTATACGATTGCATCAGCGCCTTCACCGGCTCCTGCATCAACCGTATGCTCATCCACTTTCCGTCCGTCTCCGCGACGATCGGTCCGTGCTGCGTGCGGTACACAGTGAACTTCTTCTCCGCCATCCCGTCTGCGGTTTTATACGTCACCGTAATTTCTTTCGCCTCCATCGGCCGCTCCTCCTTCCCGTACTTATAAAAAAACTTCTCCCCCTTTTTCTCGACGGTTTCGAGATACCAGCTGATGGCATTCACTCCGCTGGACGTGTGCATCCATCCCGCGTGCTCGTTGAATCCCTGATAGACGAAGAACTGCCCCCACGTCACCGCGCCGTATGCATCCACTCCCTCATCGCTTGCCATCTGCAGTTCGGAGCGGAAGAAAAACGACGTGTGGGGATTGATTAAGAGCAGCGAGTGACGATCCACCGTGTTGGAAGGTGCGATGGCAATGCCGTTCGATCCTCGAGGCTCCTCCACCTCGTCATCATCCGCGGAAGGCAGGGCACTCACCGCAACTTTTCCGTAGAACGCCTCAAGCTGCGCAAGGTTTACACGCTCGATGTCACCGCCGATGCTGCCTTCGGTAAAGCTCAAGGCCATCCACGGTTCGAATCGATTGATGACTCTCGGCTTCACATCTGGATGTTTCGAAAGGTAGTAGTTCAGCCCATCCGCGAACGCATTCATCAATTTCTTCAGCCATTCTGGGCTCGCCGTGTATTCCTTCTTCAGCGACTCGGGATCGATGAACAGCTTCATCCGCAAATCCTGGTAAATTTTCCCCTCGCCCTCCGCCTCCGCGAGCTGCCCCAGCGCGTTGAGGTAATTCGTCTCCACGCGGTTAAAGTCGTCCTCCGCCTGTGCGTAGATCATCCCGAAGACCGCATCGGCGTCCGTTTTTCCATGAACGTGCGCGATGCCCCAATCGTCTCGAATGATCGTGACGTTCGCTGCCTCGCGCTCCCACCGGGCTGTTTCTGGGCTGCCCGCTGTTTTCCGAGGCGCTGCCTGCGAAGCAACCGCCTGCGGCGCGACTCTCTGCGAGAGAAGCGAGCATGCAACTGTCGCGAGAATGGAAACGAAGACGAATTTCTTCATGATTGCCCCTGAAGGAAAAGAACCCACACGTTGCCAAAACATTCGAACGAGCACGCGCTCCCGGCATGCGCGCCAGCGTAGCATCATACTCCGCTCCACCCAGCGGGGCACCACTCAGCCCTTTTCAGCCGCGGACCCTTCGTGTAGATTTCTTCCCGCCATGCGTACAACTCCTCTGATGGCGCCAATTCTCATCGCGCTAGTCTCCCTAATTTCTTATGCCACTAGGGCCACAAAACAAACCGCGCCGACGAAAACAGAATCTGTCGCGCAGTCGCGCGACACCTCCGCGGACCTCGAGGCAATCGGGAGCGTCATTGCCAAGTACGCCAAATCCATCGATTCCGCGGACACATCCTTGGCATCGCAGATTTGGTGGGACTCGCCGGAAGTCTCCTTTATCCACCCGCTGGGCCACGAACACGGCTTCGACCAAATCAAGGCGAATGTCTACACGCGCCTGATGGGAGAAACTTTTTCTGAACGCAAGCTCACCCCGCGCGATATCACCATCCACGTCTACGGAGAAGCGGCCTGGGCGGAGTTCTACTGGGATTTCAACGCCAAGTTCCGGAAAGACGGCAAGCCTATCAGCACTCAGGGCCGCGAAACCCAGATCTACCGCAAAATGCAAGGCAGTTGGCGCATCCTCCACGTCCATTACTCAGGCATGCCCGCCACGCGACCCGGTCAAGGCTTCTAAACGCAATCGTTCGTTCGTCTTTCTTTGCAGTCAAATTCCGGTGCTTTGAGAAGTGACGAGTTACTCAGCACTCCTCTTCTTCACGGCCTTGCGTTGGGCGAGAAAAACCCGATCGGCAAATCCCGCGCTGTCCGCAAGCCTGCAGGAGCATCCAGAATCACCGGGATCGAATTCACCGCCACTGAGGCCGTCGCGATATCTCCGTGTGTGCCGCCAGGAATCACGAGACTAATGTTCGGATGGCCTTTCAAGGAGATGGTGTCGGCAGGCTCTTTCGCACCGACGTACATTTGCAGTTCGAGGTACACCAGTTCTTTGCCGCCGGCCGCGCCGCGCGCGATTTGGTGCACACCAGCCGCTTGTCCCGCTTCGACCGTCAAATATTCCGTCTGCACGCGTTCTGTGGCAATTTTTGGCTCGATCGTTTCCGTAATCTCATCCACTGGCAGGTTTAAGCTGTCCGCGATCATCGCCACGGATTCCGGCAACCCTACGTGCTTGATTACGCCTGCTTTCACCTGCGCGCGAAACTCGTCTTCCGTCATGCCTGCGCCGATTTTCTTTTGCAACGGCAGGCGCCGCTTGGACGCATCCACTACGCGGAGGGCTTTCGCGTGTTCAATCCGCTGCGAAACCGCTGCCAGCGTAATGAGCAGCTTGTCCATCACGAAGCCCGGGTTTACGCCCGTTCCCACCAGCGCGACACCCCAATCCTTCGCGGCCTTGTCGAGCTGCGCGGACAGTTCCGGATAGGTCCGAAGCGGATACGATAGTTCCTCGCATGTCGAAACGATGCACGCCTCTGCCTCGAGGCACGCCAGCAATTGGTCCATCACTTTCGGCAGCGAAGACGAGGTGGAGTGGATTACCACGTCGGCGGCCTGCTCCAGAACTTCTTTGGCGTCGGCGGAAACTTTCACGCCCCAAGGGGCATCCGTGGCCCCGGTTATTTCGCCGAGATCGCGGCCCACTTTTGCGGGATCCGTGTCGATGGCTCCGATAATTTCAATGGCTTGCTTCTCGCGCATCAGCCGCGCGATCGACGCGCCGATGGGCCCAATGCCGTATTGAATCACTCGAATCTTCTTTTTCACGATTTCCCCCGTCAGTTTGCAGCGCGCGGCGCACACCGCGCATTTTTGCCGCAAAAGAAACCTCTACCATAATGGAATTCACGCAGGCATTCAACGACGAACGCGACAGATCCAGCGCCCAATCGGCGTCCAAAGACGCCTGCTTTGCGGTGCTCCGCCCAGTGTGCGCAATATGCCCACGGTACGTCCGGGGCTAAGTCGCGCAATCTTGCCGATGTGTGTCAGGCGGCACATAATGGAGCCGCCCCTCACGCGCGCTACTGGAGGACCACATCATGCCCGCAAAAAAATTGACGGATGCAGAAATACAAGCACTCCTTCCCAAATTGCCAGGCTGGAAAATCGTCAACGGCAAACTGCACCAGCAATACGAATGCAAGGATTTCGTCGCGGCCTTCGGCAATATGACCCGCGTCGCTCTCGTTGCCGAAGCCATGAACCATCATCCGGAATGGTTCAACGTCTGGAACAAAGTGGTGATCGACCTCACCACGCATAGCGTAAAAGGCATCAGCGATTACGATTTCGTGCTGGCGGAGAAAATCGACGAGATTTTCGTCCCCGCCCGTTCGATTCTCGCCGGCGCGGCAAAATAACGCACGCCGGGTTTTGGCCGCCGCCCTTCGCTAGTCGGGACATTTCGCCGCAGCCGGCTGTGGCACTTCCGTGTCCCCAAGGGCAAGGTCTCTTGACACTTTCCCCGGCTGCGCCAAAATAGCTCTACTCCTTCCTAGATGTTCGCCCTTTAGTTGTTTGCAGCCTGGAAGTTTGTATTCCCGAAGGCTGTCTGCCACCCATGAGGGAAGAGCGGCGGAGCGCCGATGACGAGATCGGTGAGAGCGGGAAGAGCCGTCTACTAGTGGGAGTTCGCTTTTTGACGTTGACACGTGCGCGTCGCAGTGCTACAAAACCCCCAAGGCAAGCCCTTTGGTGGTGAGTCTCCTAGCGCATTTGAATCAGCGAGTGAGGCCGCAGACCTGCCTGGCAGGGCAGGGCTGCAAGGCCGCCTAGGGATTGTCCTGTAACACCCCACCCCACCCCGGGAGGTGAGAACCCTCGGTTTTCACCTCCTTTTTATTTTTGTTCCCATTTCGCAACAATTTCGTTTTGATGTTTCCGGCAAATCCAAGGCGGTTCTAAATCCAGGCTCCATCGCGGGGCCGGTTTCCGGCTACCGCCTCAAGCAGGGTTTTGACTGTTCGTTGAACGCGAAAACCAAATGCGCCTTCGCCTACGGCGTTATCGGATTTGCGATCATGGACGGAGAGAAGAAACCGTATCCTCAGGGAATCACCACTCCGCGATTCATAGCCGCCATCTGGGCCCCTTCGGAATCGCGGACAACGACGCGCACCAGAAATGTTCCCGGTTGCAGATCGAAGCTGGACTTGACGCTGAGGCCGGCCCTATTGACGCGCTCCAACGTCGCATCCTTCAACTTCAGGTCGAGGATCTTCTCCTGGCCGGCAAGAAAGTTTCCATTTTCGTCAAAGACGACCATCGAGATCGACAAGTTGTCCATATTGCGGTCTTCAGCCTTACGGAACTTAAGCGGCTTGGTATCGAGGTGAGTAACGACCGACAGGCGCACGCCGTTAGAGCTCTTGAAGAATTGTGTCGCGCATTCGATGGGCAGGTCGCTTAGTTCTTCTTGGGAGAAGATCGCTTGCCGGATTTCCTCTTTCGCCGTCGCCTCGGAGTCGGCTTCGCCATGCGGAGCGAAATACCCGCGACGCGCCTGCAGCAACCATTTTTGTTTGCTGGTCAGCGTCACTTTTAGACGATGATACTTCCCATCGAGCTTCAGGTTTTGGGGCGCAAACCCCAATAGGTAGGAAACCTCCGGCTCGGCCGCGGCCTGCAGCAGGCCTTGATCAATGTCGTTGCGGTTGTGAAAGAAAGTCCCGCCAGTCCCGTCGGCGAACTCTGCGAGGACGAAATTCTGTACGGTTTCTTCGGCCATGACCCATTGCGTCCTCAGCGGATTAGTAAGAGGATCAACCGGAGTAGCGCCGGATGCGTCATAGACTGAGGAAACGTACAATCCGCGTGCATCAATCGAGTTGATTACAATATTTGCCTTGGTTGCCTGGTCAATGATTCCGCCGGTCTGCTGCATCGATGGGGTCACGAAGAATCCCGGCGACATCATGACGATGATGCGCTGCCCGGGAAGCGCACTCATCCTTCGAATCAATGCATCCAGATTGCTAAACGCAACCTGAATCTGCGATTCCCCGAGCGTCAATTCCCGCTGGGCCGCAGCCTGCGCGAGGCCTTGGGCTGCTGGGCCGGTGGCCCCGCTGCAATTGATGACGTCCTGGGTCGCCACCTGCAGCGCCGTGGGATCGTTTGCGTCCACGATCTCATAGGCTTCGTAGAAGGTCATCGGCGGGCAGTCGTTGGGAGAACTCAGCGACAGCGGGCGCGGCACGATTCGCTGCAGTGCCTCATCGAGTTTCCCCCGATCGGCCGTAAAATCCTGCTTCACTTGACCGGAAGTAGTAAAGATGGCGAGACGGTCGCCTGCCCCCATGGCCGCGAACAGCTTCGTCGCGGCTTGCTTCGACTGCATAGCGTCCGGGATGGAGAGATGAAGGTCATCGAAGAAGAGCGTAACAAACCTTTGGGGCAGCTCTGGCGCTTTGACCGGTGTTCCTTCGGAGGCTGCTTCCGCTGACTCCATCTTCACGGTAGGCACGTGCGAAACAGGAGTTTCCATCGAGAAGCTGGAAATGATTTGTGGTTTACGCTCGTCCGCGAGTTGAAAATCTTCCTTTTTCAGATTGGAAACGACCTTGCCATTGTTGTCGCGCACGACGACGCGCACGAGGACCAAGTTAACGCGCACCTTAAACGTCGTAGCAGAATCGTGCGAGACGATTTCATCGTTGGGTGCCTTCGCATCCGGTTTGGGGGCGTTCTGGGATGTGTCAGCCGGCGGGGCGGAAGGAGCCTGGGCGCGGACCACCGGCAAACAGGTGAAGAAAAGAATTCCACCTAGAAAAGTGATCCAGATGGTTCTTGGGTGACTGCCTGAAGGCCGACCGAGTGGAACCATCACCGTGACTCCTTCACTCTGTCAGATTGCCTCGATCTAATGTTAGTGGGACGAACTTTGAAGATCATGAGACTTGCACGCACCTGGAAATGCGCGTGCGTAGATTCATGCACTTCTACTATGACGAGTAAATTGGACTTGCGGTTACAGCCGGATGGAATCCGTAACTCTGGGAACGGTCAGATGTGTGCCCAACTCCCTCGATGAGAATACCGTACAAACGCCTCTGACAGAGATTTTACTAGCTGCCGAGGCTCCACTGTCGAGGCCCGCGAATCGCATTAAGCTCTGGCGATTCGGCAAGCAATTTCAGCGGCAGCAAAGCGGTCTTGCCATAATGCTCGCCTTCGAGTATCCGCGCATGGCAGCGAGAATGCTGCGGCTCAACCTCGATTACCCTCACCGGCGTCCCTTCGGGCACCATGAGGAGTCTCTGCGAAGCGATCAAGAGCGATAACCCCACGTCGTCATTCGCCGCATCGAGCCTTTGTCTCTCCGCGGCGGCCGCTTCGTCAATCGACACCACGGCGAACGAATGTCCGTGCGCGCAGGAAACCTTTGCCACGCGCCCCACCCAAGGAGATGCAGCCACATCTTTCGTAGCGGCAGGGGCGGCAACCCGCGTCTCCGCTACGGCCGCCGGGCTCGTCGCCGGCCTTTTTACGCTCACCAGAAACCTATAACCGCGCTTAGGCAGCGTCTCCACAAATCGCGGCTTCTTCTTGTCGTCGCCTAAAGCCTGCCGCAGTTTTTTAATCGCCGTGTTGAGGCTATGATCGAAATCCACAAAAGTGTCTGCTGGCCACAGCCTCTTCTGCATTTCATCGCGCGTTACGACTTCCCCCGGGCGTTCCAAGAGCATCGCAAGCACCTGAAACGGCTGGACTTGCAGTTTGATCTTGCGTCCCGCCTTGTATAATTCCTGGGCGCGCAAATCCACTTCAAACACTTCAAATCGCACAACATTCGCGGAACGGAGAGCCATCGGCATCAGAAGATTTCCCCCGAACTCCGAGACTATACCACTCCTCCTGAAAATCGTGACTACCGCGCGCAACTTTAACTCCTCTATTTCCGCGCACTTACTTGTTCACCCACAGTCGTCCCGCGGTTCACCCCCTGTGCATTGTGCTCCGCGGAGGAATGCGCGAAAGTGCAAACCATGTTGAGGCGCTGACACGGTAAACGAATCAAGCGAAACGAAGTAAAGCTTGAACGCCGCCAGCGAATTTAGAAAAAGGAGTGTCCCATGAAAACGAGAGCTTTGGTTATGGCAGGTGTGATGGCGCTGACCGCGATGGCAACCACGCGAGTCGCCCAGGCGCAGGAACCCCTGGCTGTTAATATCCCCTTCGACTTCGTGGCTGGCAATATGCAGCTTCCAGCCGGCGAGTATATGGTGAAAGTTTCGGCCCCAACGCACACGCTGATCCTTATTTCCCGCAAGGACTCCACCGCGTCGGGCTTCGTCAACACAAACGCTGCCGTCTCGAGCGAGCCCCAGTCCGAATCAAAACTTGTCTTCAACCGCTACGGCGATCGCTACTTCCTCTCGCAAGTCTGGACCGAAGGCAATTCCCAGGGACGCCAGCTCTTGAAATCAGCGCGAGAAAAGGAAATGTCCCAGATTGCAAAAAATGAGACTCGGGGCCAAGTCACCCTCGTCGCAGAACTCGCCCGTACCAACCGCTGACCACCCCGCCTTAACCCCTGTAACGCCCCCGGGAATCCGGAACCCCGCTCCGGATTCCCGGCCCCATCTTAGGCACCTTTGTCGCGTATCCTCCGGAAGGCCCCCACCCGATACTTAACTGGCTCACCGCACGTATACTAAGGCAAGATCCCTTCCATGGCTCAGGCGACCACAATGAACTTCAAGGAGGCCGTGGCTATTGCCACGAGCAGCCTTTGGGCGCACAAACTGCGCAGCGTTCTGACCCTCATCGGAGTGGTCATCGGCGTGGCCGCCGTCATCGCCGTCGTCAGCCTGATTAACGGCGCCAACCAGTACGTCGCCACCAGAGTCTTCCGCCTCGGCGCGGACGTCTTTGGCGTGGCCAAGACGCCTTCCATCATCACCAACGTTGACGACTATCTCGAATTTCAGAAACGCAAGCGCATCACCTACGACGATTATCAATCTGTCCGCGAACTCTGCAAATCCTGCAAGGAAATCGGCGCCTCTTTCGGCGGCCGCCTTGAAGTCAAGAGCGGCTTGAACTCGCTGAAAGACACCAACCTCCGCGCTTGGACCCCGCAGATGGCCGAGCTTTATGACGTGGACCTTGTCGCTGGCCGCCACATAACCGACACGGACCTGCAACAGGCCGCGCCAGTCTGCGTCGTTGGCAACGACATTGTCGAAAACCTGCTCCCCGGCGTCGACCCCATCGGGAAAGAAGTTCGCTGGCGCAACATCCCATGCCAAGTCATCGGCGTCGGCAAAAAAGAAGGCTCGGCTCTCGGAACGTCTCTCGACAATTGGATCATCCTTCCGCTAAGCACCTACAAAAAAGAATACGGCACGCAGGACGACTCACTCCGCATCACCGCCCGCGCAGGCTCGGCGGCAACCATTCAGGAAAGCGTAGACGAAGTACGCCAGATCCTGCGCGGCCGCCGTCACCTCACGTACGGAAAGAAAGATGACTTCTCGATTGAAACCAGCGATTCGTTCCTGTCCCTTTGGAAGGACATCAGCGGCAGCTTCTTCTTCGTCACCATCGCCATCGCCTCTATCTCCCTGCTCGTCGGTGGAATCGTCATCATGAATATCATGCTGGTCTCCGTGACGGAACGCACCCGGGAAATCGGTTTGCGCAAAGCTCTGGGCGCACGCAGCGGAGACATCCTCCGGCAATTCCTGATCGAATCCTCCACGATCTCGCTCTTCGGCGGCGCGCTCGGCGTGATCTGCGGGGTGCTTCTCGCGCAACTCGTCTCCATCGTCTCGCCGCTGCCCAGCGCCGTTCAGCTGTGGTCTGTCATCGGCGGCCTGCTCGTGGCGCTGAGTGTCGGCCTATTCTTCGGAACCTATCCCGCGTCGAAAGCCGCGCGCCTCGATCCGGTTGTCGCGTTACGCGCGGAATGATTTGGAGTGCGGCAGCCCTGCTGCCGCTTTTCTCGGCAACTCGCACGACTCCGCATTTGGGGAGCTCAATAAGCTGGAACGCAAGTAGAATACGCACTTGGAATAGAACAAATGGCAACATTAGGCAAAGCGCTACCGCAAACGCATACGACGGTCCTCCCGGTCCGCCTATCCGCCGGCAAGCAGACCGCGCTGAAATTCCGCGACGAAGTCCTTCTCGCCCTCGACACCCTCCGCAAAAACTCCCTGCGCTCCGCCCTCACTATCCTTGGAATCGTCATCGGCATCACTACGGTCATCACGGTGACCGCCGTCATCAACGGCCTCAACGACAACGTCCTCGGCGGCATTCGCGAGCTTGGCTCTGACACCATCATTGCCTACCGTTTTCCCTGGGCCTCCCTCTCCCGCCCACCCAGTGATTGGTTCACCCGCAAAGAACTCCAACCCGAATGGGCCGACGACATCGCCAAGCTTCCGCACATCAAAGCCGCCTCCGCTTCCATGCGCATCTTTCAACCCCAATTCGGCTCCGGCACAGAAGACGTCCGCCGCGGCGCCTATCGCGCGAAAAGTGTCATCCTGCAAGGCAATCAGCCGTCCATCGGCGAAATCTTCGACCTCAAAATTGAATCCGGCCGCTTCTTTAACGAAACCGACGCTGAACACCGCGCCCCGGTCGTCCTCCTCGGCTACGACACCGTCCGCACTCTCTTCCCCGAATCCGCCAGTAACGCCATCGGCCAGGAAGTCACCATTGACGGCCAACTCTTCACCGTTATCGGCACTCTCCAAAAGCAGCGCCAAGGCATCTCCGGCGGCTCCAACCCCGAAGACAATTCCGCCTACATGCCCGTCACGACACTCCGCAAGCTCTACCCCAATCAAAAAGACTACGTTATCTTCGCCAAAGCCAGCGATCCCAACAACGTCACCGAGTCCGTCGACGAAATGCGCGACCTCCTCCGCCGCAAGCGCCGCCTACCCAACGATAAGCCCGACGACTTCGCCATCTTCACCCCCGACTATTTCCTCGAGCTCTGGCAAAAAATCAGCGGCCTGATCTTCATCTTGATGTTCGCAGTAGCTTCGGTAGGCCTGATCGTTGGTGGCATCGGCGTAATGAACATCATGCTAGTCTCCGTCACCGAGCGCACCCGCGAAATCGGCGTTCGCAAGGCCATCGGCGCCAAGCGCAACAACATCCTCGTCCAATTCCTGATCGAAGCCGTCACACTAAGCGCCATCGGCGGCGTCATCGGCGTCACCTTCGGCTCTGGCATCACCCTCCTCCTCAAGTACGCCGCCCACTTCCCCGCCGCCCTCTCCTTCTTTTGGATCATCACGGCCCTCGTCCTCTGCGCTCTCATCGGCATCGTCTTCGGCGTCTACCCCGCCTGGAAAGCCGCTCGCCTCGATCCCGTCGAAGCCCTCCGCTACGAGTAGGTCTCAGTTTTTCAGATAGGATGAACAAAGAAAGAAAGCGAGCCGCTCTGTTTTGGCAACATCTCGAAAGAAGTTCATATTGCTTGGTTGCCTGTTATTGGCTGCAGTCGTTTTCTATGCCTTTGGTCCCGTCTTTTTGTGCTGGCGTAAAGCCTACCGTTTCAACCACAGTCTGCGTGTTCGATATGATGAGTCTCCTTGCGGAGAGGCCTCGTCATCGCCAGTTTCGGGGGCTTGTCTGTATATCTTTTCGTTTGACGGAGAACGGGATCCCAACGCGGTTAGATTTGTTGGCGACGGGCTTCGTTACAGCTACGACTTAGCTAGCCGAACATACACAGTCAACGGAATCGGACGCGTTATCAGAAAGGACAGCGTGATCGAACTTGCTTCGACCCGCGTCCTTTTCAACAACCAGACAATGCCGCAGGCAACTCATCCGATTCTCGCCGTTGTAACAAGAGATGGTCGCCTCATAAGTGGATACTGTGAATTCAGATGGTAGAGGCTCTAGACCGTCAGCTCGCAAAACTCTGAGGATTGCCCCGATAAAAATCGCTACACCGTGTCACCAATCAACAATACGGGTGTACTATGACGCCGCCCGCAAACTAAAAAGGACGTTCCGTTTTCGCCATGAACAAACGCACTTTCCTCAAACTCTCCTCCGCCACAATTGCCATTCCCGCCGTCTCGCGTCTCTTAGCCTGGGCCGGCGCCGACAAACTCACCAACTGGGCCGGCAACCTCGAATACAGCACAGAAAATCTCTACGCTGCCAAATCCCAAGAACAAATCCTAGACTTCGTTAAGAAACAACCCAAGCTAAAAGTCCTAGGCTCCCGCCACTGCTTCAACAACATCGCCGACAGCAAAGACGCTTTCCTTTCCCTGAAGCCGCTCGACGAAATCATCTCTCTCGATCCCCAAGCCCGCACCGTCACCGTCGACGCCGGCATCACCTACGGCCAACTCGCCCCGCTCCTCGACGCCAAAGGCTTTGCGCTCCACAATCTAGCCTCGCTCCCGCACATCTCCGTCGCTGGAGCCTGCACGACCGCCACACACGGCTCCGGAGAAAAAAACGGCAACCTAGCCACCGCCGTCTCCGCGCTCGAATTCGTCATCGCGTCCGGCGACGTAGTGAAACTCTCTCGCCAGCAAGACGCCAATTTTTTCCAAGGAGCCGTCGTCGGCCTCGGCGCGCTAGGCGTCATCACAAAAATCACGCTCGATATCCAGCCCACCTACCAGATGCGCCAGTACGTCTACGAAAATCTCTCCTTCACCGCCATGAAAGAGCACTTCGACGCCATCCAGGCCAGCGCCTACAGCGTCAGCCTCTTCACCGACTGGCAAAACCACAATTTCAGCGAAGTGTGGTTAAAATCCCGCACCGAAAAAGGACAAGCTTTTGACGCCAAGCCCGAATTCTTCGGCGCCAAACTAGCCGCCAAAAATCTCCACCCCATCGCCGCACTCTCTGCCGAAAATTGCACCGAGCAAATGGGCGTCCCCGGCCCCTGGTATGAACGCCTCCCGCACTTCCGCATGGGCTTCACTCCCAGCGCCGGCAAAGAACTGCAATCCGAATACTTCGTCCCGCGCCAGCACGCCGTAGAGGCTATTCT
>Ga0210409_10002568_pt1 | contig 21415 bp, 8 predicted proteins | sample IncBWH17MmetaG_FD_161649 | JGI IMG/M metagenome (GOLD analysis project Ga0210409, IMG submission 161649) | Forest soil microbial communities from Barre Woods Harvard Forest LTER site, Petersham, Massachusetts, United States - Inc-BW-H-17-M | ecosystem: Environmental > Terrestrial > Soil >...
GGTCGCGGTGGTTGTCCCTATCCCTGTGGCAGCCAAAGTCGTGACGTAGGGTGTTGCGTTGTGGTTAGTCCAGGACATATCGCCTCCCAGAATCGTTCCAGCGGAATTGGATGCCACCAGTTGGTAATGGTAGACTGTTGCCGGTGAGAGGTTCGTGAGTGCGTCGCTGACCAGCACCGGCGTAGTGCCCGCCCCCGCCGCGTTGGTGGCGCTGAAAGTTCCGTAGTTGGTGGTTGGTCCGTATTCCCAGTAATAAGAGGTTGCCAGGCTGTTGGGGTTGACCGAGCCATTCATGGTCGCGTTTGTGCTCCCAATGGCGGTGGGCGCCAGCGTAATAGTTGTCGGCACACTTCCCAGGGTCGTGAAGTTAAGAACATTGCCCGACGTGCTCCCGAGGCTATTGACCACAATTAATTGGAATTGATACTGCGTCGTGGGGCTTAATCCAGTCAGTGCGGCGCTTTGCGACTGTATGCCGTTCAGGTTCGAGGTGATCGTGTTGGTCGGAGTGAAGTGGTTGAGCACACCGGTCCCGTAAGCGAAGTACACGCTAGCCGCCTCACCACCTGGGTTGACGGTGCCGTTTAATGTAGCCCCGGTCTGTGATATTCCGGTTGCAGGTGTCGTGGTCGCGGTCGGAGTGACGGCCCCGATTGCTTGGATCAGGAAGTTAACGACTTGGTTCGCGCCGTTGACAACCGCGGTTTGATCGGCCACGGGGTTGTAGCCCGCCGCGGCCAAAGCCGCAAGGCCCACAACCCAGGTGCTGTTGGAAACTGACAGCGAATAAAGCCCGTTTGCGTCGGTCACGGTGCTGACATAGACGGCCTGGTTATTCGCATTCGTGTTGAAGGCAAATACGGTTATGCCAGGCACGCCGTGCGTCGGGGCGTCTTTGACCGAGCCGGTGATTTGGTTGGCCGACGCGCCGGGCGTGATGACCGTAAGCACGAGGGCGGCGGGATTGTAGCTGACCTGCCATGCGTCGCCAGCAGGCACTGGAGTCAAGTTCAGATTGCCGAACTCTGCGGTGCCTGAGGCGTAGGTGAGCGGGGTGAGGGTGTCGCCTAGGGCCGCTGTATAGCCCCCTTGCGGGCTGAGCGCCAAGGTTCCATTAAAGTTAATGGGACCGGCCAGCCCCACTTTGCCGTAGCTGGCAGTGCTCGTGACCCCGAATTGCATCGTGCCAAGGTTCTGGGAGTAACTTCCGTTAAAGGTCACCATTCCGCCTAGGACCTGCAGGGTCCCGCTGTTTGTGAAAGATGTCCCGCTTTGGAAGGTCGACGCGCCGATGGTTCCGGCCTTGCTGAAGGTTCCGCCGTTGAGGAAGAATTCGCCGCTTCCGAACGCCTCATTGATTTCGTTGTCAGTCTGCTCCAACCATACTCCGGCGTTGTCGATGCTCCCACCGAATCCCCCGCGAACCTGCCCTCCCGTCCGGATAATCGTCCCGAGGTTTTTCACATAGGCTCCGGGCAGGTCATGTTGATTGGCGCTGACGATGTAGAACGTGCTTCCGATCACGTTTGTCGGCGTGCCCAGGATCCGGCCCGAGTTCCAACTCAGATTCGACGACATGAAGTTGCCGGCGAATGTGAGCGTGGCGTCGATTATGTTTTGGCCGGCTCCGCTGAAGGTCGTGCCATTATTGAACGTATAGCTGTTGATGAAGTGGCACAGCGCCCCGCTGTCCGCCCGGAAGATTCCCCGGCTGTTTCCACCCGTATCATTGACGCTGATCGTGCCGGTGGCGACGTTCACTAACCCGTTATTGATGAGGAAGCAGCCGGGTTGGAAGGTGGTTACGGCCATGCTGTTCGTTTTGATGAAGACATTGTTATTGACGAAGTTTTCCGCGCCCCCAAAGGCATCATTCAATTCGTTGTCTGTTTCATCCAGCCACACGCCGCTGTTATCGATGATGCCGCCAACGCCTCCGCGCACTTGACCCCCGGTGCGGATAATCGTCCCAAGGTTTCCGAAAAGCGTGCCCGGCAGGTCGTGGTTGTTGCCGCTCACAATGTAGAGTGTGCTATTGGCCAAGTTAGTGGGCGTTCCAGCAATGCGGCCTGAGTTCCAATACAAGTTGGCCGACCTAAATCCGCCTGTGAAACTCACAATTGAGCCGCCGGAGTCGATATAGTTGGTGCCCGCGCCACTGAAAACGCTTCCATCGCTGAAGGTGTAATGGTTGACCACGTCGCAGGTGGCGCCACTGGCGGCGTTAAAGGTGCCGTTGTTGGTTCCGCCGGTATCGTTGATTACAATCGTGCCGGTTTGAGCGTCGACGGTTCCGTTGTTGATGAGAAAACATCCTGGTTGGAAGGTGGTGTTGCCAGTCGTCGTGGTCTTTCGGAAGATGTTGTTGTTTATAAACATTTCGCCGCCGGTCCCGCCGAACGCGTCGTTCAACTCGTTGTCGGTCTGGTCTGACCAGAGCCCCCGGTTGTCGATAATCCCGCCCAAGCCACCGCGGACCTGGCCTCCGGTGCGGATGATCGTCCCCAGGTTCTCGAACTGCGCCCCCGGCAGGTCATGGTTGTTGCCGCTGACAATGTAGAGGGTGCTTGAGGCGGTATTGGTTGGGGTGCCTGCGATTCGCCCCGAGTTCCAGTAGAGGTTCCCGGAGCTGAAGCGTCCGGTGATGTTGACGATAGCCCCGCCACAATCGAGATAATTGGTGCCCGGACCCGTAAAGATAGTCCCGTCGTTGAGTGTGTAAGCATTCACCAAGTCACACGCCCCATTCGCCCCGGCATAAAAAGTGCCTCCGTTATTCGAGCCGCCACCGTCGTTGATGACGATCAAAGCGCTCTCGGCGTCGACCGTGCCACTATTCATCAGCAGGAATCCCGGCTCGAATGTGCTTTGGTTGGTCCCCGCCGTCTTGCGGAAGATCCCGGTGTTGTAGAAAGTGCTACCGGCTCCCCCGTACCCATTGTTAAGCTGGTCGTCGGTTTGGTCCAGCCACAGCCCGTTGTTGTAAAAGCTTGTCCCGCCGGGCGCTCCACCTCGGACCGGTCCTTGCTGTCTTATGATCGTGCCGTTGTTGGCGAACGCGCAGTTGGGCATATCGTGGTTGTTCGCGCTCACCAGATAGAGAACACTTCCCGCAACATTGGTGATGTTGCCTTGGATGACTCCAATGACCCATTGCAAGTTGGTGGTTATGATGTTGCCGTTGAAACTGAGCACCGATCCAGTATCCAATTGAATCTTTCCTGGGCCCGAGAAGGTGTTGTCGCCGGTGAAGTGATAAGCATTTAAGAAATCGATTTCCCCTGCGGTGTTGGCAAAAAACTTTCCTCCAGTGGTTGTCCCACCAGTATCATTGATTGCAATAATCCCGTCCTCGGCATCGAGTGTGCCGGTGTTCATGAGGAAAAAGCCCGACTCGAACGTGCTCGTCCCGCCGTTGCCGCTCTTTCGGAACGTCCCGGGGTTGTAGAAAGTGCTGCCTGCTCCACCGTAGCCATTATTCAGTTGGTCGTCGGTTTGGTCTATCCACAATCCGTTATTATAAAAGCTCGTTCCTCCTGTCGCCCCGCCCCGCACCGGTCCTTGCTGCCTTAGGATTGTGCCGTTGTTGACAAATACGCAATTGGGCATGTCGTGGTTGTTCGCGCTGACCAGGTAGAGTACATTTCCAGCGACGTTGGTGATGTTGCCTTGGATGACTCCAATGACCCACTGCAGGTTCGTGGTAATGATGTTGCCGTTGAAGGATAGGACGGCACCTGTTGCGAGTTGAATGGTTCCTGCCCCGTAGAACGTGTTGTCGTTCGTAAAGCTGTACGCATTGACGAAAGTGATCGTCCCGGCCGTATTGGCAAAGAAGGTTCCACCGCTGGTCACGCCCCCGCCGTCATTGATTTGGATGGTTCCGCTCTCCGCGTCAATGGTTCCCGTGTTCATCAGGAAAGCGCTTCCTTCAAAGGTGCTCGTGCCGGTGGCCGTGTCTTTTCGAAATGTTCCGCTATTATTGAAAGTCATTACCCCGGTGTAAGCGCTGTTAAATTGGTTGTCGGTTTGCTCAATCCACAGATGGCTGTTGTAAAATTCTGTTCCAGAGCCACCCCTCACCTGTCCACCTGTGTGCGTGAAGGTGCCGGCATTGGTCCAGGTGGTGCCTGGCCAGTCGTGATTGCCAGCAGTATCAAGAAGAAAGCTCCCTGAAGCTGTGACGGTGTTGGCCCCGCTGTTGTTGAATACGCCGCTGCTCCAGTAATTGCTTCCGGCGAAGCTGATCGAACCTGGTCCGTTGATAGTTCCCCCTGTCAAGCTCAGGCTGCCTTTGCCCGTGAAGTTGGCGCTATTGCTGATGGTCAACCCTGCGCCTGGCACGCCGAGGGTTACTAGCCCACTGCTGCCTCCGACGGTCAGGTTGCTCACCGTTTGTCCGACGTCGACGACCACTGTGTACGTGCCCGCGCCGGTCAGCAACGCATCGTCACTGCCGCCAGGCACTTGATTTGGTGTCCAGTTGTTGGGGTTGCTCCAGTTGCCACCTGCGGTGTTGTTCCAGGTGATGGTTGCGGCCTGACCCAGGCAAGTCGCAAGAGCGAATGTGCACAGTATCGCACCACGATGAGTTCTGTTCATTGTTCTCTAAAAAGGCTGAGTTAAAGCATTTCTGCGACGCGAATGCACAATGCGTGCCATTTCCCTGAGTGCAGTAACACTCGTCGGAACGGGTGGGGACAATAGCAGGAGGATGCTCACACCCTTTCGGTAATCTGGTCAATCGAATTTGAACGATTTGCGACGCCGGAGATTGCGGATGTGCTCTACGTAGATCCGGGGACAGTCGGCGCGTCGCCGTTGCTGCCGCGGCCTACGCAACTGAGCAGTGTTAAGAAAAAGCGCCATGCGCCGGACCGGAACATACTTCCAGTCCGAGCCAAGCTGGTCATCCCCTGCCAGCGTACGCGCCCCCCACACGATCGGACCTGCTCCCGGGAAGATCCGAATACAGTTGATCCCTCTTGAGCTGAGATCCTCGTTCTCCAGATCAGTCAGGTTGTTGTCCGTTGCCTGGGCGCCAACCAGAATCGCCTCCTGGCCAGCAACCGCTCTCCAAACGCCGTGATTGGCGTCCGTTCGCGCAATTACGCCGGCGACTGCGCCGCTTGGTGGTGTGGACCGCAGGGTGCCGCCGTTGAGCGGGTCGGGAATCCTCACCCATGGGTAGTACACGGCGCCGTCAGGGGTCTGCGGCAGCAAGCCGCTTTGAACGACCTGTTTCATCTGCGGAACCCTTTCGGCGGATAAATGATGAGCTATGAACAGCTGCGCATCAGTTGTTTACCCGTGGGAAATGGACTATGTTATTCTTCCCTGGCTCATCACAGAGCCCAGGTAAATCCCAGCCGGTGCGGCGGGCTGCGAACGGGACCGGCGCGATGATTTAAGAACCCGGAAAGCTGAGAACGAATATATTATGAAACGAAGGTCGTTTCTCAAGATGGCCGCGGGAACTACCGCGTTGGCGGGCTTGGGCGACCTTGGGTTTCTGGCACAACTTCAGCCCGTCAGCGGAGCGGAGGCGAAACTCGACCCCAAGCTGGTGCGATTGGATACGGAAATCGAGCCGTTGGTTCGCCTGCTGGAGAACACGCCGCGCGAGCGGGTGCTCGAGGAAGTCGCCACGCGTCTTCGTCATGGTTTGACGTATCAGGAGCTGCTTGCGGCCCTGTTGTTAGCCGGCGTGCGCAATATTGAACCGCGCCCGGTTGGATTCAAGTTTCACGCGGTCCTGGTTATCAATTCGGCTCATCTGGCCAGCCTTTCATCGCCAGACTCGGATCGATGGCTGCCGATTTTTTGGGCCATTGACCAGTTCAAGAGCTCGCAAGCCGCTAACGCCCGCGAGGGCGGCTGGATTTTGGGACCAGTGGATCAAACCGCGGTGCCGCCCAGTCACAGGGCCAGGCAAGCCTTCATCGACGCGATGGACAATTGGGACGAAGCCGCGGCTGACGCGGCGATGGTGGGTCTGGTTCGCACGGCAGGCGCGGATGAGATTTTTGAGATTCTCTGTCGCTATGGGGTTCGGGATTTTCACGAAATCGGGCACAAGCAGATTTACGTGGCGAACAGTTTTCGCACATTGGAAAGCATCGGCTGGCATCATGCGGAACCGGTCTTGCGCTCGCTGGCCTATGCCTTACTGGATCGCGCAGGCGCAAAAGCCAACCCGGCCCGCGAAGATTTACCGGACGAGTCTCTGTTCCAACACAATCTGGAAGCCCTTAAGAAAATCCATCCGGGCTGGCGTGACGGCCAGGTCAGCCCCGAGGCGACTTCAGAACTGCTTCAGACCGTGCGTGAAGGGTCCGGCGTGGAAGTTTCAGAGAAGGTGATCGAGTTGCTCAACCGTGACGTTTCTCCAAAGTCCATCTTCGATGCGCTGTTCGACGGCGCTGGTGAGCTGTTGATGCGCGCACCTGGCATCTTGTCATTGCATGCCACGACTTTCACCAACGCAACACATTACGCCTGGCAGCGGGTCCGCGATGATGAAACCCGCCGTTTGCTCTTGCTCCAAAACGCAGCTTTCCTGACCCTCTACCGTGGAAACCGCACCGAAAAGGGTCGTCCGATTGAGGCTTTGGAGCCGATGCCCACAAAAGCTGCAGGCGCGGGTGCTATCGAGGAGATCTTCGCCGAGATCAGCCACGACCGTCTCGCAGCCTCGCGCAAAATTTTATCCTATTTGCAGCAGTCTTCCAATCCGAAGCCTTTGGCCAATGCCGCGCGGCGGCTGATTTTCCTCAAAGGCCACGACTCGCACGATTACAAATACAGCTCGGCGGTTCTGGAAGACTACAGCCTGATGGCTCCCCCCTGGCGCGACCGCTATTTGGCCGCGAGCGCATTCTATCTGAAGGGCTCGGCCGCTCCCGATAACGATTTGGTGAAACGAACCCGCGCTGCGCTGGAGGGCTGATGCCGCCGATTCAGTTGCGCCCCGCGGGGCTGGCCAGAGCGACAGCAATGAAGGAGTCTCCGGATAAGCTAATCGCTAGTCTTTGATCCAGACCATGGATTCGCCTCCGCGGAAGCGGCGCCGGGCGGCGGGGGCGTTGGTGCCGGCGTTGCCGCCCGTGGTCCCGACCGTGGCCCCGCCGGAGTAATCAATCGCGGCATCACCGCCATTGGCGCGAGGCCCGGCGGAATCCCCGAGCCGATTATTCCGCGCATAGTTGGGGATGGCCAGGAGCGGGCTGCCATCGGCCCAGGTTCCCTGAATGGCCATGACTCCGTCGAGGAGATCCGGGCGCCAGACGGGAGTCAACGATGCGTTGCCAATCTCCTTATTGATATCCAGCTGATCGGCGCGCTCGACATTGTAGATCAGCGGCCCATAGCGCAAGGCAACCAACCCGCGATCCGCCGCGACTCTTTCGTCCACCTTGATGCGCTGGACCGCCATCGGGAACGACGCTTCAATTCGGTCGCCGGCTTTCCATTTGCGGGTGATGACTGCGTATCCGTTGGCTATCTGAGGATTAATGGGGGAGCCATTCACAGATAGAGATTTGAGGCCACTCACCTCAGGGGTGGCGTGATACAATTCGCTGACGGAGTGGTCGGGGATCCGGACACAAACGGAGAAACGCTTGCTGGCTTTGGGATTAACGGTGATTTGCACGTCGCCGCTCCAGGGGTAATCCGTTTTTTGAACCATTTGGACGTCGGTGCCGGCGATGCGGCCAACCTGGATCGTGCTGCCGATAAAGAGGTTTACATAGATTGCGTCTTTGCTTTTCGCATAGGCCCAGGTGGGGATCATGAGCAAGGTGCGCGGTATGTTGCCCACGCAACAGGGGCACGCATGCCAGGGCGTGCGCCGCCCGCCGATGAGAGGATTGGTGTAATAAAAATCCCGGCCGTCGAGATCCGTCGCGCCGAGCAGGGCGTTATAAATCGTTTCTTCGTACAGGTCGGCAAATTTCGCGTCGTGATAGGCCAGGTTGAGTTTGTATTGGAAGAAAATCAGACCGCAGCTGGAGCATGATTCGCAATAAGCGTTGTTGCGCAGCGAATAATCCGGACCGAATCCCTCGGAGGTTTCGCCGCTGCCAATGCCGCCGGTGACGTAGTATTTCTTGTTGACGATATTGTCCCACAGAGACAGGACCGCGCTCTGGTAATCCAGGTCGCCGGTTTCGGCGGCGACATCAGCCATGCCGGAATAGCAATAGGCCGCTCTGACGGCATGTCCAACCGCCTCATATTGCTGTTGGACCGGCCCCTGGCTTTGATCGTACTCACTGCCACCGTGGCGGCAATCGAGCAGGAACTTGGCCAGCTTGATGTAGCTGTCACCGTGTCCATGGCCTTCCATATCATTAACAAAGCGGCCAAAGCGCACGAGCGCCTGTTCCATTTCCTGGTGGCCATCGAACCATTCCTGCTTGCCCGGACCGAGGTGGGCCACCCAACAATCGGCAAGTTTCTTTGCCCCGTTGTAAAGGCGTTTATCTTTGCCATCGGTCAGGGTGTAATCGTTGATGGCCGATTCGAGGAAATAACCGGCGACATAACCCTCATGGTTGCCGCGCTGGGCCGGGTTCCAGCGCCGGGGCCACTGCGCGCGGTCGGCCAGGGTATAGGCGGTCTGCAAATAACCATCGGGCTCCTGGGCCGCCAGGATTTTTGGAATCCAATCATCCAGGGTGGCTTTCATCCTCTCCTGCGCTTGCAGGATTTCCGCGTCGCCCTGGGCGTCAACCATCAGCGCGATACACATGGACTCAACCGTCTGGTGGACCCAGGCATTGGAGAAAACATAGCCTTTGTGCCGTCCGTGAGACTCCCCGCGCAAGGCTTTGGCCGCCTCAACGAAGTTATCGATCCCGCCCTGGCCTTCGCGGAGATTGGGGCTGTTGATTTGATCGACGCAATGGGGAATCCAATGGACGATGAGTGCCTTGACCCGCGCGCTCCAAAGCGGGCTGTCGATCCGGTACTTTTTGGTATAGACAACGTCCAGGCGATCGCGCGGCGGTGGCGGCTCGACTTTGACCGTCAGGGTCGAGGAGGCGCACAACTCCGGGGTGCCGGCGGTCAGTTTCAGCACGTGCGTTCCCGGTTTGGAAAAGGTGGCCGTGGTTTCGGCGGCCTTTGCGTTCTCGAATCGGACCTCGCCCGGGCCTGATTCTTTGCTCCAGGAGACCGGGACCGCCCTATTGTCTGCCTTGAGGGTTTTGATTTTACCGTCGAGCCAGGTTTTGCCGCCCAAAATGACATCGCGATCCACTCCAGCCTGGACCCTGGGCGGGAACGCGGGCGAGTGTCCCGAGTCATACACCTTCCATTCGAGAATCCCGGTGGATAAATCACCATCAGACTCGATTTCGAGCCGAAGTTTGGAAGTGCGCACTTCGTCGAACGTAGTTTCATTGTACTGGTTCAACGCGACGCCCAGGCCCGAGGCGTTGGGCACCGGCACAAAATCCGTGCCGTTCCAGTGCAGGAGTCGACAGCTTTTGGGAATGCCGATGCCGCGCCCATCGGCCCACCAGTAAACGGCGCTGCGGGTGGTGCTGATCGGCTGGGTCCATTCATACTGGACCCATTGGGTGCCGGTGCGCGGCCAGTTGCCGTAAGAGCCGCGGCGGGCATCACGGGAACTGCGCGGCTCCAGGCCATCGTTTAAGGCCTGCAGGGACGTGTCACCGGAGACATACGAACTGGAGGGGGTAGCAACCAGGGCCAGGTTCTGGGCTGACGCCGCGTTTGCGTCGGGTGTCGTTTGAGCCTCCAACCTGCAATTTAAACCCAGGGCCAATGCGGGAAACAATAACCAGCGGATCAGCGATCGCCTTGTGCTTTTCATAAAAACTTCTGCGAGGATGCCAGCCGGCCATTCTTTCGTTGGAGGTCAGCCGTTTCACAGCGGGCCCGGCAAAGGAGGGTTGGCCGGAGCCGATGTCGAATGTTACTTAGGTTCATTCGGTCGATACCAGTATACTGGAGCGCCCGTAAATTATGCGAATTATTCAAGAGGCGTCTTGGATGCAAATGACAGCTTAGGATGTTAAATATGCCAAATCTCACCGGCTCCCGTAATGTCCCCTGGCGATCACTTGGTCAGTATGCTCACAAGTCTAATAACACTATTTCATTTGACGTTGACGGAGATTCGCTGTGTCCAAACGGTCAAAGCTTGCAACAAATCGCGGATACGTTTCTTTGTCCGCTCATCCGTCAATTTTCCTCCAACGTCGAATTTCGCGGCGGTGTTTCAGGCGGCATGTGCACCGTTGCAAAATGGTTTGTTATCGGATCGGCCGCAGCGACACAAGGTGAGCCGATTCCGAATTTCATAAGTTTTTCCGTCGGCGGAAATCACCGGGATACCTCCGCGCACCCAAATCGGACCGCTGACTTTCTTGTCCGTGTCTTCGATCAGTCCGAGCGACGGCTCAAACTTCGGCTCGATGGGTTTGCCGGTTTCCCGATCCCAAGCCACTAATCGTCCGGCGGGACAATGGCCCGCTTCATACTCCACCAGGCGCCGGGCTTCGGCGTTGTCCGTCTGCTTGACCAGATTCCATATTCTACCTTTCGGATCACAAAAGCGGGCGAAGGCGCACAGGTTTTCCTGGTCGGTAAGCACCATCGTCGGGCCTTCAATCGCCTCGGCTTGCTTCAGATAAGGCTGATGGCTGGCCGTTTCGGTGCCGTCGAACTGAATCTTCGCGTGCGTGCCATCGCAAAAGGGTTTGTTGGCCGACTGGCCGCAGCGGCAAAGCGCATATTGCTTCTGCGCGGGGTATTTCTTTTCTTCCCGGTAATCGAGAGAATCGCCCTCGGCGTTGGTGACAATCCACTGTTCGCTCAACGGCAGATCTCCGCTCACGAGATAAGGGCCGTTCTTGGTGACTTCGATCTTGGCGTCAGATTTCTTGTGTTTCATGATTGCTCCGTTGGTTCGATGTTTGAAAATAACCGAATGTCGGGTGTTCACTACTTCCCCAGCTCGCCGGCTGTTTCCTTGGCCGCTTCGCGCGATATAACGACGTGCTCATGTTCCCTTGTCGTCGTGGTCGTCACGCCTGCGGGCTAGAGGTGCGCGCCAATGATAATAAATTGCCATCAGCCGGAGGAAGATACAGGCGGCGGCTCCCAACAACATCGGATAAGTTGGTTTCATACCCATCATGGTCCCAATCGATACTAGCGCTCCGCCTGCCAGCGCCGCCAGCGCGTAAAGATCGCCTCGCAGAACAAACGGGACATCTCCGGCCAGAACGTCACGGGCCATCCCGCCGCCGATTCCGGTCATCATGCCCAAGATCGCCGCCATCAATGGATTGATGCCATGGTCTATCGCTTTCTGTGCGCCGATGACCGCAAACAAACCCAGCCCAACCGCGTCCAGCAGCAGTATTTGGCGTTGGCGCGATTCTACTTTGGGATACCAATAGAATGTTATCAAGCCACCGACCATCGAGATGGCAAAATAATGGATGTCGGTGATGGCGACGGGTGGGACTGCGCCGATCAGAACGTCGCGCAACATGCCACCAGCGACCGCCACCACGAACGACAGAAAGAGAACCCCGAACAAATCGAACCGTTTGTGAACGCCCAGCAGCCCGCCGCTCAAGGCGAATGCGAAGGTTCCTACCCAGTCGAGGACAACCATCATGTCGTGCACGAAGGTGCTATGCATAATTGAGACTGAGTTTTCCCCCCGCGGTGCCGCGACAATCAAACTGTGCTCGTAGCCGGGGCGCATATCCAAGCACCAGCTGCGGCCAGCATCGCTTCGACGCCGGTTTTCAAAGTGGGGTCAAGCACCGGAGCAAAATTGGGAGCATGATTGGCCGGCAACTCGTCCACATCATCATGGTACCCGTCAATTGCACGGCCGAGTGTAATGTCCGGGTCGGGTTTTTTACCACCTGGCCGTTTTGGCTTGCCTGGGCTTTTCCAGAGGCTCGGGCTCCTTGCCGGGCGGGAACAAATTTACCTTGGTGTTGCAGGTCTTTTAACACTTGCCGGGCAGTCTCCGCCTCAGGTACTGTTTTTGCGTCTTGAAGAAGATAGCGGTATTGATTGCCATGATTGGCGTCCAGTTGCGCGAAGTAGCGGTGGCGTTTTTCCCAAAGGCCGCGCGCTCGCAGGCGTTTCTCGTCGAATACCTGGTTGTAAACGGCGTCTTTTCGGCGCGGCTTTCGCCTCTTAACTTCGATCACGTTCGCCAACGTTCGTGTACGTCGCATTTAGGCAAAAGAAGGCCACAAAAGAAGGCCGGTGTCAGTTCGGAATTATTTCGAAAAACGAAACACGCATTTCGCAGCGGTTCGACAGTGGTTCTGGCTGGGTAGCTCAGTTGGTAGAGCAGAGGACTGAAAATTCCATAAGGAGACTTTTCAGCAACTTTCAGGAACTTTCCAAAAGTGAACGACAGCTCGGTAAATACGGGCTGAAAGTGGGTTTTGACTCAGCGGGCGTGGAGGGAGTAGAAAGGGGTCAAACTAGCACAATCGCTAGCACAGAAGACTTGGTCCAGCAACATCACTCAACCTGCTGGCGTTCTGTAGGTTTGCTTCCAACGCACTATCATGAATTTTCCATTAGTCTTCTTAAGCACCCCGAGAAATTGATAAGTGGTGTCGTAGGAGTTTCCACTTTGAGGGTCACCATCTGTTCCTCCGCCTAAATGGACATAGCCATAGTTGGCTCGTCCTGGATTCCAGTCGATGCGCTTGACTTCCAGCTCTTCCAGCACGTGCAGTTGCTGCAGATAGGCGATTACCTCTTCCGTGCTCGAATTTTGCAAGATAACTGTGCTGCCCCCAAAATGGCGTGGCCCGCCTCCCACATCCCATGGGTAGCGACCGATGCGGGCAAACAAAAGCTTTGTTGAAAGGCGCTTCCAAACTTTCGAGTTTGTTACGCCGGATGCTGCTCGTTCCATGGAGGAAGGACTATAACTTTGAAACCTGCGCATTGGTCTCCCGCGCTCTCCAAACAACAGCCTTTCCCAAAAGCTCACGTTTGTCCTTTCGTAGGATGGGTTGGCAGGAAGCATGAGGGATGACCTGTTCTCGTCAAGAGCTTTCGGTGCGAACCTCGGAAAGACCTAGCAGCTCAGACAACAGGCTTCAGAATTCCGTTGAGAATCTGCCCACCGGCCGCGACCGGCCCCGCCGTGGGGGCCACCGGCTGAAGGTTCTTCAGGCGCATTTGGGCAGCCATCCGCTGGGCGTCCGCACTGAACGTAGAACGGGGCATGACAGGCACAGGAGCCTCGCTGGGAGCGTTTGGCGCGGGGTTGGCGTCGTTGGTCGTCGGAGTTCCTACGGCTGCCATGGGGGCGGTCTGCGCTTGCCCGGTAGCCGCTGCAGGGGCTGTATGGTCAAAGTATTGGGTAATGGGCTTGAGAACCTTCTCCAGCTCGTCAGCCTTGTCGGCCTTCTGCAGCTGGGCCACTGAAATCTTCTTGGGGTTGAACAGCACAGCTGCGACCTCGGGGTCGTGCGGGCGGTAGATACCCAGGCCCAGGCTATCGACCACCTGGGGATTGGTCGCTTCAGCCATGGCCGGAGGCGGCTGGAAACCCTTAAGGGCATAGACACCGTCGACCTTGCCGGAGGTCAGGTCTTGAAGGACGGGGAACTTCTGCACGAGTTGCGCCAGAGGATTCTGGGCGTCGCCGCCACCAAGGTCATTCAAGATTTGTCCCATGCTATAAGATGTGTTGCCGCAGGTGGCAAGGTCAACTATTCAGTCATTTCCACGTTGCCGAAACAATGCGGGTTTCGGATGCTCTGAGACCATGTCCACAATCATCAGATGGGCAAGAGTCGCCGCAGAGGCTTGTGGGGGTTGGTTTTCAATCATGAGCGGGGCATTGTCCATACCGTTCGTGTTTTTAGCGCTGTTCTGGGCGTCTCCCCGCTTCTATTTTGCCGCTCTGGCTTATCTGGCGATGGGGGCCTCGGCCATTGGGGCAGTTAGGAGGATTCATCTGCTGGTCGATTCCCACAAAAAAGAACTGGCTGAACGGCGCACCGCCTACGATAGAGAAAAACAAACGATTGAAGCACAGGTTGAATCTCTGAAAGAGCAGCTTGACGATAGAGCCAGCCGCTTGTCAGTAATCACGCGCCTTGGCGAGTTCAGGCTCGCTCTAGAGATTCGCAGAAGAGAAATCAACAAATTGGGGGCTGTTGAATGGGAAAAACAAAGAGAAGACGGGCATGACATACAATGGATGTGCCTAATCCACGAAATTCAAGCGTATTTTGATGACCACCCAGCCGAATTGGGGACGAACGCTTGGGCGGATTTTCTCTGCCGAGACAACATTGATAGAACACCAATCATCGGGGCTTGCGGAATGACGATTTACCATGACCAATGGGAAAACCTGCAGCACGGAATAGCCCACAGCGAAAAAAATCTAGCAAAGATAGTTGACCAACTTCGCCGAAATAAAACCTGATTTGCGTAACACTGCCAACTATTCGGCCAAGGCTTTCTGCTTGTCGTCCCTGCGACCGATTTTGATTTGGGACCAGTCTGTGGCGCGCCTGGACGCCTTGATGTCGGCCGGAGAAAAAACCTCAGTGCCTCTCGCTGGCATGAACTGCTGAGCCGCCTTGTAGACGCCCTCATGAGTAGTCTCGCTGCCTTTGGCTTTGTCCCAGAGCCAATGATGCATAACGTGCAGGTAGGCTTCTTCGGGGATTGCCTTGGCCTCCGGCGACTTCTCGCGAACCTCCATCAGCCGTTTGACAATTCTGTCCTTCAGGATGTCCAGCGAACCGGGTTCGTGCTTAATAGCATCCACCAGAGCCTTCTTCGCTGGCGCGACATGCTTGATGTTGCCTTTGCCGGTGAGCCAGTAATTAATCTCGACTGCGTCAAGCGTCAGGTCGCCACCGAAACCCAGGATGTGCGAAATGAACGGCGCTTTAGCTGGACCAATGCCGCGCAGCTGCTGGACTGCTTCCATCAGCTTGGGACCGTCGCCCTTCGCAGCGTTGATGTTATTCAGCACTTCGCCAAGGTTCGCCATTGAAGCTTCGCCCTCCTTCATGGAGAGCCTGCGCACGCGGCCGGTCGCTGTCGGGTTACCCTGCTCATCTCTGAGCACAGCGCGGCTGCTCGGGTCAGTCTCATAGATAGGTCTCTCAGTAGACTCGCCCGGCTTCATCAGCATGCCAGAGTAAAAAATGCGGTCGTCTCCAAACGCTTTACGGACCTTTGCTAAACCTTCCCAATCCTTAGCGTCGTATTTTCCAGCGTCGACGTTGTCGAGCGCCTTCTTACCCTCCGCAGTGCCCAACCACCAAGCTGCCGCTTCCTCCGGCCGGATTTTATCGCCGCTCAGGAACGACTTGTCAGGATTAAAGCCGGGCACGCTCTCCTGCAGCTTTGAGAGCCTGATGGAGTCGCTGCCCTGGCTGGCAACCGTGATTGCATACGCCTTGGCGAGGTCCCGCGCAGAAACTTTCCCTTCCTTGAGCACCTCGCGCCGGTCGCCCAGGAAATTGACAACGCCGTTAAGGTATTTTGGATAGGCCCCTAACGCCTTTACGGCATCATCTGCGGTAATCATGCGAGCCCTGCGGACCTTTTGCCGGAGAGAATCTGCGAGAGAAACCTCCTCGGCCTTCGCTCCTTTGGCGGGCATGAACTGGAGGGACAGCTGCTCCATCTTGTCGAGCTTGGGCATCACCGTCATCAGCGGTTGCGCGCCCACCTGCCCAGGGGCTTGATAAATGCGTTGGTCGCTCGTCAGGTTCGAGATGTGGTGCTCGTCGTTCAGGAACCCAATCGCTTTGCCCTCGACCGTCCACGGGTATGAAAAATGGAAGTCAGTCTTCTCTGGCGTCTGGTCCTTCGGAATTTCAATCAGGCCGACGATTGAACCGGTGGGTAAATCGTGCAGGCCTGGGTCACGGATGTCTCTCGCGATGCTCGGCACGTCAATGCCCAGCTTCTGAGCGTCCTTCCAGTTAATCGGAAGCGTGCGCTGGTTTGCTCTCTCCATCAAATGCTTTGCCGCCTCGAAGTTGAACTCCTTATTGCGAGTGGCGTCACCAAACTGGCCCAGCGTTTTGATTTTTTGGAAGAGTGCGAGATTGTCATCAGTGACGAGCTTCGACTTGGTTTCGCCCAGGCGAGAAAAAATCTCCTTGATGTGAGCATCGGCCTTTCTCTTGCTGACAGCGCCAGCATCGACGGCAGCCTTGAGCGCTTGGTAGTAGGCTACAAGTCCGGTGGGAGAATTCATGTGGTTGTTCGCCCCGAGCACGGTCAATGCCGCAATGGCTGAGTCGCCATCACCGGCCACTTGGCGCACGCGAGTCAGGAAGCGCCTCGCAGCGCCCTGGTCAGCGAAGGCCCAGCCGCCATCCTTGTAGATGTGCATGAAGCCACGGCCGCCCTGCCCTGCAATCTCCATCGGCTCCTTAGCTCCTACGGGGCCGACTTCCATTTGACCAACACCCATGCGGTCAGTCGTGAGCACGAAGAGCGGCTTGCCGATGTAGTCCTTCAGGTCCACGCCCTTGGCGGGCATGAACTGCGTCATTACCCGCTCGTCCAGGCGCAGCTTGCCTTCAGCGTCGGTCGTGCCGATTAGGTCGACCGGCGTCTTCTGATACATCATGACGATTTTGCGCGTGCCGTTCTCTGCGCTCATCAGCACGCCATCGAACCCAGCCTTCTGAATCGCCTTGTCGTTCGCTTTCGCAGGCCAGTCTTTGAAGAAGCCCAGCGGGTCCTCGCCGGTCGCATCATAAATTCGTTTACCATCGATGGTCGCCGAGTAGGCAGCTCGGTTGCCGAACTTCTTGACATCGTTGCCGACCTCAGAGCCCTCGACGTAGAAAAAGGAACGCTTCGGGTTGGGCTCCCAAGAGGCTCCGGTGCTGTTCAATTTCATGAACGCGGGGTCGACCTCTTTCAGACCTTCTCCTGCGCCGGAGAAGTGAACTGCTTTAATTGGCTCGCCTACGCTGTGTGCTTGGTTCGCTTTGCTGATTGCTCTCCTGCGAACCGGCACCTCACCAGCGGGCTTCTGCGGTTTCACCTCATACTTGCTCCAATCGGTATCCTTCCATGGGTCCTCTTTGTCCAGGTCGGGCATGCCACTATTCGCTGGCATGAACTGTTGCGCAGTGTCACCGGCTTTGCGCCTCATCAGGCGCTCAACCGCTGAGAGCTGACCCCGGAGGCTTTCGACCCGAGACAAGTAGTTGCTCCGGTCAAATTCCGTCGACCCGGTATCCGCTGTCGCCTCTGCTCGGTCGATTTGCTCTTGGAGCCAAGCGTGTTTTTTAAGCAGCTCTTCCACAGTCCGAGGCTGCTCCAACTCACCTTGTAGCTCCTGGGCGTAACCGTCCGCGTGACTCGCCTCCAACAGGTCTCCACGATAAACCTGGGTGTCTTGTTGCCCGCTCTTTCGCCGAAGCTCGACTTGTTTGGAAAGCTTATCAGCGAGTCGAAACTTGCGAGAGACTGCGGAACGAATCTCCTCCGGGTTGATTTTATCAGTCTCGTCCTTTGCGAAGCCCATCTCCTTCTGCTCGGCGGGCATGAACTGTTGCGCTTCACCCTGCTGCTTAGCAAACCGCTGGCTCTCCAGGCTGGCGTCCTCTTCAGGCCCAGCGTGGTATTGGCCCAGTTCCAGGGCTCTATCGAAAGCCTGCTCGCGGTTTAAAAACTCGCCGCTGTTGGTAGTGAAGCCCTCGGTCAAATTCGGGTGAGAGTTCCAAGCATCGAGCGCAATTTCCTGTGGGTAGTTTCCCATCTCGTCGGGCTTGAGGCCCTTCTTGTCAGCGAGCGCTTCGAGCGTCGCAAAGGCGTGCATCGAGCCTTCGTAAACTTTGCCGGTCTCCTCGTCGCGGATAGCTGCGGTCTTAACCGCACGCGGCTCTTTGCTCGGCATGAAGGCAATGCCGCTGAGTTCGTCCTGCGCCTGGGAGAGTCGAGCGTGCTCCGGGATTTTACTCTTCACTGGCTCGCCTGTGCCGCCGGTCGGAATCTCTTCACCTTTGCGAGCGTCCCAGATTGCTTTCTGGTTGTATCGCTGTCCCAACGCCTCGGCGAGTTTGCGGTCGGCCGTGCTGACGACGACGTCGACATAGGTCTTACCATCGTTGCGCCAAGTGCCGAGTGAGTTGCCCGGCTGCTTCAGCAAATCGCTGTTGGCCTTTAAAAAGTCAGCCAGCTGCTCCTTTGTCGGGTCACCGTGGACAATCTTGGTGCGCTCCGGGTAAATCGAAACCACGTAGGAGTCCTCGTCGGCTCCGGCAAACTTGCCGGTGCGTGGGTCGAAAGTTGCACCACCATTTTCGAGCGTGGAGTGGACAATCCTACGAGCGTCTTCGTCACTCAGCCCCATGCGGGGGTTGTCTCGGGCCGAAGCGGGGGCTTCACCACGGCCCGGCATAAACGCGACCATTTTGACGTTATCGCCAAACTCATGTCGGATTGCGTTGTAGACTCCTGTGGGGATGTCATCTACGGTGGGCTCATGGTCAAGGCGGTCTCTTACCCTGGCCGGGAAGGCTACTGACACCTGATTTTTCTCGAAGTCGTATCGCCCTTTGAAGGTCTTGTCTGCAACTTCGTGACTGAAGGCCATGCCGTGAGTTTTGTCGGCTCCTACTGCCTCAATGCTGCGGGAATACTGGTTATAAATCCAAGTGCGGTCATGCTTATTTACCTCGCCTTCCTCGCCATCCCGCACACCATGGCCGATTGCGAAATACTTCTCTGCCTCCTCATACGCAGCTTCCTGCTCAGAGTCGGTCATGTCCGAGAAAGCTTTGCGTTTTGGTTTCACCTCAGGCCCAGTGTCGAAGAGCCTCTCTTGGCGCTCCTCCCGCTTGGGCATGAACCCTGCGGCCGTGACGTCGGTAGCAGTGGGCGAAAGTTTGATGTCCGGCCGAGGCGTAGCTGATTTAATCTCCTTCGCGTTGACCCACTCGTGCGCCTCAGTCAGCTTCGAGGTGTCGACGCCTGCCTCCTGCATTTCAACGCGCAGCGGGTTGTAGTCACTAATGTTGACGTTCGGGTAATCCTTGTAAGTTTTCTTGGGCTTGACCTCGATGCCAGCCCGGTCGTTCATGCTGGCGATTTGCTTCGCACGCACTTGGATTGGCACCGTGCCTTTATTCGCTCGCGCAGTCTCCGGTGGGTCTTCACCCATCAGGAGGTTCAAAAAATTCGTCTTCTCTTTGCTGAGCTTTACTGGCGTGTAGTCGGGGTTCTCGTCGGGAATGAAGCCCTGAGGGTTAGCGGGCCGGTTGAGCTTCTCGCCGTCGCCCCGGTAACCGTTGTCCTGGTTCTCGGTGTATGCTTTCAGGTCAGCAGCCAGCTCGGCCGAGTTCTTGTAGGGGATTAAAGGCGCAGCCTTGGGGTCGTTCGCGAGCGTCTCATAATTGGAGAGCACCTTGTCGCCAGACCAAAACTGCAGCTGCACGTCGCCGTTCTTCAGCGTGCGGGCATCCAGAGGAATTGACGCAAGCTTGCTGGCCAAGTCGCGCAGCTCAGGATTATTCCTGGCAGCCTCGACGTCTGCTCGACGCGGGGCTCTGTCCATTGAACCGGCTTCGTTCTTCGCCGCGTTGTAGACAACGTCGTGCGGAGTGCGCAAATTCGAGAGCAACGTCTGCACTGCTTGCTTCTGTTCCGGCGCGAGAGTTTTGCTCGCTTCGACAGCAGCTTGAACTTCCCGCACACGAGCATTAGCCGGAGCACGAGACTCCCCTTGAAATTTCTTGTAATCGGCTTCACCTTTGCCACGCAGGTTAGGCACTGAGGCGTTCGCCTCTGCTGCAGTGACTGTCGGAGCTGCTGGCGCGGCAGGAGTTTCTTCCTGAGGAGGAACACTCGCCGTGGCTTCTTCTGGCAGAGTAAAAGCTGGCTCTGCTTGCGGCCGGTTACCAAACATCGCCTTGTCTTGAACCTGCAGTTCGGCCGGAGGAACTGTCGCTAACCCAAGAGGCGCTCCAGGCTCTGCGCCACCGGGCTTAACGGTCGGCTCAAGCAACTCGGCCGGAGGTGCGGTGGCAAGTCCCGGAGCAGCGGGCTCCGCAGCCTGAGCAGTTGGTTGCTCAGGCGCAGCCATCGAGTCCAGCGCTTCAGGAGTAATCGAGCCTTGGAGACCGTTAAGCGCCTTGTTGACTTCCGGGTCACTCAGCCACCGGTCTATAACCTTCTGTCCGACGTGAGCAGCGAGCGGTGACTGCTTAGTCCCAAAGCGAGTAACATTGTTTGCAGCGCCGGGCTCTGCTACGCCACCTTTGTAAAGTCCGAGGCGTTCCGCAGTCCTCGCCAGCACACCAATGGCGGTTTTCTTCAGACCAGGGGGAACATTTTTGAAATCTGCTGTGTCGAGCAGCCCGCTGAAAACTTCGGCCCGAAGCTCGGCTTGAAGACTCTCGGGAGTCATCGCTGCGCGCTGCGCGTCTGTTAGGCCACCCTGACTGAGGTAATGCTGGTTGAACTGGTCCTGGAACCCTGCAGTGGTTTTGTCAATCGCTGCACGCTCCTCCGGTGTCGCGATGAATTTGTCGATGAAGTGTCCTGGCTCATGGGTAAGAGATTTTACACTGTCGCCGTTCAGCACCCACACCAGCGTTGGCTGACCATCAATCTTTACCGGGAATGCACCCTCTTTGCCTTCAAGGCCAATCGTCTTTGCAAAGTCAGGAGAAACTAGGTAGGCCTCCTGGCCATTGGCGGCCATTGCTGCACGCGCCCGGTTGAGCAGGTTTGCGTCGTAGGGGTCAGTCTGCTTCAGAGTGTCGAGAGACTGCTGGTGCTCCGCTTCGAGCGTAGGGTTTGTGTCGAGTTTGAAATCTGAAACAGGGGACAAGCTGCCGGGCTCGAAGTGCGCTGCGACCACATGCTGGGCTGCTCGAAAAGTTGCCTGCTTGCTCGCATTCCAGCCCTCACCAGCCAAAGCACCAGCGGCACCGAAGCCCATCGTGGAACCGAGGATGTCTGCGCGCTCCTGGGCAGTGTCGCCGCCCTGCGAGAGCACTGCACCAATCGGCGCTGCATGAAGAGCGCCTTTGCCAGCGGTCGACGCAGCGTCGAGTAGCGGCCCATAAAAATTCTCGTTGCCGATTGCACCGGCAACTTTGCTTACTGCTTTCGCAGCATTCTTCACTACTGCGGGAGCCGCGAGCGTCGCAGCGACTGCAGGAGCGGACTTAGAAAGCGCTCCCACGCCCATACCCAGCACGCCTGTCTTCAGCATGTCCACCTTCTCGGCAGCCTTCGCCGTCGAGTCCGCGACGGTCTTAACTACAGAAGTAGTTTTTGCAATGAAAGCGTCAGCGGCTTGGCGAGTGACCGACTTGGCGACCACTTGTCCAGCCTTGTTCAAAACATTGAACCCACCAGCGACCTTGGTTGCCGACAAGCC
>Ga0210409_10002570_pt1 | contig 21406 bp, 17 predicted proteins | sample IncBWH17MmetaG_FD_161649 | JGI IMG/M metagenome (GOLD analysis project Ga0210409, IMG submission 161649) | Forest soil microbial communities from Barre Woods Harvard Forest LTER site, Petersham, Massachusetts, United States - Inc-BW-H-17-M | ecosystem: Environmental > Terrestrial > Soil >...
ACATACTTGATGCGGTTGCCGGGAAAGCGCTGGACCAATGCCGCGGTGTTGTCCGTGGACGCATCATCAACGACCACAATCTCAAAATTCTGATAAGTCTGACCGAGGGCGCTTTCAATGGCCTCTGCCAGGATGTAGGCCCGGTTGTAAGCGCGAATAATAATGGAAACGAGCGGCGCTTCTAGCGCCTTTTCTCGTGGCACCGAATATTGTGGTAGCGGAACGTTGAGCAGCTCTTTGGCGAGCGACAATTCGTCCACCATCGTGTCCGAACCGGACTTTGAACGAAGCAGCGCAAACACAGCCTTTTTTAATTGAGTGTCCAGACCCAACAGGACTGCCAGCCCGCTAGAGCCGCCCACCACGGTATAGACCGCCAAAGCCAGTGCAGGCCTGGCGTGCGAAAACAGCCCGGAAATTTCGAGCAGCCGCACTACTCCCACAACGCTGGCGGCTGAGGCAGTGGCAGGCGCAACGCATCGCGCCAAATCTTTGAGCGACACTTGCGTCAGGCGCATCAAGATGAACAGAAAAACCGGCATGACCACCAACGTGCTCATCACCAACCGCGATAGCGCGATGGTCATGATTTGGGTTGGGACCGGTCCGCCACGCACCAGAATTCCGGCGCCAACCAGGATTGCCAGACCGATGATGGTGCGTCCCCATTCCAGAATGGCCACTTCCCTGGTTTTCGCGAGTGCCTGCAGCAACGGCCCAGTGAAATAGATGAAGATCACCGCCATACCCGCGAGGGACAAAATCTTAAGAACGCCTGAAGCAGGAATCCACTTAGTGCCCAGGGTCGCCATCAACGGACTTCCGACGGCAATAAGCCCCGCTAACGCCGGTAGCGTCGCCGCCGAACTGAGCCGCACGCAGGTGAGCACGCTATTGCGGAGCTCCGCCGCTTTATCCTGAAGCCTGGAAAATTCCGGGAAGGATACCGACTGGATCGAGGATGTAGCTACAACGATGACGCTGTTCACCACCCGGTCTGCCAGGCGGTATAGACCAACCGCAAGAGGACCAAATAGCAACCCGAGAATGATGGATGCCGCTTGAATGTCAGCAAAGATCGCGATCTGTGCAAGGAAATTGGGGACGGAAAATCCCATCAACTCCCGCAAATGCTTCCCGGAAAATTCGAATCGCGGGCGCCACGTGCTGAGATTCCACAGAAGAATTACGGCACTCAGGTCCTTAACGATTTGCTGCCCGACCAGGGCCCACACGCCATATCCCGCCAACGCCATTACGACGCCGAAGAGTCCGCCGATTAACGCGGAAGCGTTCGTTCGAATAGCCAAACTCTTGAAGTCCAGGTCGCGCTTCAGCGTGGCTGTTTGCACAATCGAAAGTGCTTCAATAACGATCGTGAAAGACAGTACCGGGATGAGCTTGGCCGCTTCCGGTGCATGGTTCCTGCCCGCCCACCAACTGGCAAAAAGCAAGCTGACCAACACCAACAAACAGCTTAGAACCACGTCCATCCAGAACACGGCATCCAGATGCTCTTGTTCCAGGTCTTTTCTCTGAATCAGAGCGGCGGCCACTCCTTGATCCAGAAACATTTGTAGAAAAGCTACGTAGGTCACGGCGATAGCCGCAACGCCAAAGTCGCGAGGTCCGAGAATGCCCGCAAGGATGAAGATGAAGATTGCGGATAGCGCGCGATCGCCCCAGTTGCCGGTGTAAGCCCACTTCAATGCGTTCGAAAATGAATTGTTTTTATTCATCACTCAGAGTTGCCGCTTTTCTTAGCGCTTGACACCTACTGCGATTAGTTCCGTGGCCAACCACGGGTCTGCAATCCCAAATGCCAGGCGGCCCACCTTCTTGCGATTGGGCGCCATATTGGTAATCATTTTTTCTGGCCGCACACCGGCCGACTTGTACCAATTTGAAAGAACCCGCGTGGACGTCAAGTTCAGCCCTGTCTTTTCGAAGCTGGAGAGTTCCCAGATCGAATAGTCGCCATACTCCTTGGTCCGCATAATCTCCAGCTTGGAAACCTTGGGAACCGTGGCGATCACCATCGCGTTATCGGACAGGATTTCGCCATAGGCAGACAGCAGCGCGGCAGGATCCTGGACCAAATGGAGCATGTTAGAGACCACAAGGCAGTCAAAGTTCCTGTTGGAGAGTTTCTTGCGGGCCTCTTGGAAATCCCCAAAAACAATCTTCACGCCTTTGTCTTCGAGACCCGCGGAAATCACCGGGTCCAACGGCACCGCAGTAACCTGGAACCCTACCTCCGCCAGCCTGGCTTCCATTTTCCCGAGACCGCATCCCAACGACAAAATCGTTTTTACCGAGCGGGGGATCAAGCTAACGATTTCCTCGCGTGCCGGCTCATAGTACGTCTTGCAGAATTCCAAGTTATTGAGCTTACTCTCGGTGGGCAGCCGCCCGATCTTTTCCCCGGGGCGGCCGTTAAGTTCCAAAAGGCGGTCAATTTGTTTGTGTAGCTTCTCGTCGTTAACGCCAAACTTTCCGATGTATTTGTCCGGGAGATGATGAAGCATAAAATCATCGATTGCCGAGAGGCACAGCACGTTCCTCATCCCGCACTGCGTATAAGGATCGGTGGCCGCGGAACAAAGCATGTCGTATTTGCCCTCGTGCGGAGGAACCAGAAAACCTCCCGACGCGATAGCGCGCTTTAGCTGGTCCTGGGTAATCGCGTAGCACGCGGAATGCTCGTTGGTGAACGAAGCGAACATCTCGCTGCCTCGTTGTCTAACCGAGAATGGATCCCAATGGAACCGCCCGTGTGCCTGGGGGAAATTTCGGGTTCCATCGGGAGCCGACTCGTACAGCAGGAAGCCTGGAATCTCGTCTTCCGGCAGGACCGCGGACACGCGCATGAAGGCGTCGATATTTCTCTGCTCGTACAGAATGTCATCTTCGCTGTAGATGAACAGGTCGTAGGAATCGAGCCTGTCCGCAAACAATTGCTTATGGCCGAACGGCAACGACCACGGATTCTTGATCGGCAGCCCGACTTTAACTTCGACGTCGCGGCCCAACTCTTTCTGCAGATTCGACAACACCACAATATCCACGGTGTACGGCATCGACCGGTACTCTTCTAGCACCCTCGAAAGATACCGGTCGTTGCGAGTCCCGTAGCTGGCGATGGCAACGAGAATCTTCATCTTTGAATTTGTCATTTAGGACGAAAGTGTGTGGGAAATTGACTGCTTGCAAGAGAATGCGAACAAAATCGGGCGGCGCGGCACAATCTTCGCCGCCTTGATATCTGAATCGCTCGACAGTTTTTAGTTAATCGTTGCGCCTAGATTGGTCGGAGGTGCCGGGCGATTTGGCGGTGGTGCGCCCGAGGCTCCGCCGCTGCCGCCTGCGTTGAATGCCCCGATCGTCCACCCACCGGAAGCAGGCCGCTGAGTCGGAGTTCTGATTCCACCCGCCGAGGTATCAAAGCAAAGCGCCTGAAGATTGGCATCCTGGGCGCATAGCGAACTCAAGTTCGCACCAGAGTTGATTGCCATGCTACTGGACTGCAGCGATGCATCGTTATTCACACCGACTCCGGACGACTTGTAAACCGAGTGCGCTTCAAGGCCGGTAAACTTTTGCCACAACGCCAGCGTCGGGAAAAATCCATTCCCGTCGGAAGTAAAAACGTGCGAGGTGTTCGAGGAATTGCCATACAGGTTGTAATCCATCACCTTGGGACGCGGAATCGTGCTCGTTCCGGTGCCGTACTGGAAATAGACGAACTGCTGGCAATAATTGAAAAGGTTATTTTCAATCAATTGGCCTGTCCCCTGAACGATCAAACAACCCTGGACTGCCGCGTTGGAACCGATAGCGTCGATGAAAGTGTTATTCAGCACGTTGATCGAAGAACCTGCGCCCGCGCTGCCTTGTTGTACCGCATTCGACACCGGGTTGGTGTTTCCGTAGTTGTTGAAGACGTTGTTGTAGACCCAGGTATTGGTCACCGGTCCGTGATCCCAAAAAATGATTCCGGTATTATTTGCTCCGACTTGGCCGTCAAAAAGATTGTTGTAGATGAAAAAACGCGTGAACACCGCCCCCGGTGAGTCCGAGCCGTTCTGGATAATGATGTGGTTGTGGTGGTAATTGTTGTTCGCTTCGTCCCAGTTTGCCGTCGATCCGAAATGGTTGTCGTGGATGTACCAATCCGTGGCAGTCATGTTCGGGTCGGAGCCTTCACCTATGCCCCAGTTGTAGCGGTCAAAATAGTTCTGGTAGATGTTGAAGAACGAGCCGTTCGGCCCGGCCAGCTTGCAAAACGGGCAGGCCATATCGTGCATCGTGGAATCGTGCAGAGAACAACCGGTGCAGTTGATGACTCCCCAGCCAGTCGAATCATCGGAACTGCCGGTGGTATCGGAAAAAGTGGTGTGTTGATACAGGTTCCGAATGATCAAGTTCTTGATCTCGATGTTAGACCCGCTGGAGGTAATGCCTCGGGTGACCTGAATCTGGTTGGCCAAAGGAGGTGAACCGGCTGCGGTAGCCTCGATCATACCGGTAATGTTTGCAGGGTAGCCGCTGCGGTTCGCTGTCTCGCTGACAGAGCAAGAACTTCCTGGGCCACAGGCGGTGCCGCCATCGACGACAACCCAGCTGGAATTGCCCAAAGTCAAACAAACGGTATTGCAAAAGGGCACCGAGATTCTCGCCCCGCTATCAAATTTCAGGGTGACGGGATTTCCCGACGAGCCGCTCCCGTTGAAATTCACGCTGGTGCCGATCACTCCACAAAGGTAAACCACGTCACCCGCACCGTAGGTTGTCCCGTTGGAAGCACCAACCGACATGGTGCTTTGCCCGTTGCATGCCGAGCCGCCACTAAAACCTCCGCCATTTTGTGAAACATAGTGCGTGGCGGCCGTAGCTGTTGTCGCGCTCAGAACCAAAAACCCCGTCAGTGCTATCAGGGATACCGTCAATTTCATAAGAGTACGCCGTGCTTTCCTCAAAAAGTTTTCCTGGTAGTAGGGCTGCGAACGCAAGCCGCCCTCGTCCTTTGGTTACAGTACCAAAGCACTAAAACTGGGGGCAACTGAACCGAGGGTCAAGCGAAGGACAGGACCGTTACCTGTTCTAGCACCTGAACCTCTAAGAGGCTGGGGTGGGAGGGAGTTTCAATCTGGGACAGTGCAGACGCTGTTTCCCCGCAACTCTTCATCCCTCTTACGCCTCGGAAGCGACGCTGTCAATTCCAAATATCGGCGTCCTCCTGGCGTTTCGCGCCCTTCCACTTGTGCCGCAGGGTTTTTTTCAGGTGCTGCGGCCAATGCAGCCAGTCATAACCGCCTTCCAATTTGGCTTTCAGGAACTTTTCGTCGTCCCAACTGTTGATGGGAAGCCTCGGCAGGAAGAAGCGATGGTCTCCTCGCGAAGCACGTCCCAGTATGGTGGTCACGCCGTTGTGATAGCCGGCGCTTTGCAGCTCCGCGTCGAGAAATTTCTTGAACCCCGCGTCTTCCTCCGGGAAGGCGTACGGATACGCGAACGAAACCACCTGCTCACCCAATTGGTCTTGGATGATTTCCTTGGAGCGCTTCAGCTCGTTTCGCACCTGCTCCGGTTTCTGCTCGCGCAGAATCGGGTGCGATATAGTGTGCGATCCGAACTCGATCCCTTGCTTGCGCAATTCGCGCACTTCACTCCAGCTCAAATACTCCGCGCCGTCGATTTTTGCCGGGGCGTCTTGAATCCTGCTGGTGGCCAGGTAAATCGTGGCCGTGAAGCCGCATTCCTTCAGTACCGGCAAAGCTTCCGTTACAAAATCCCGGTAGCCGTCATCGAAGGTGATCACGAACGCTTTCGCGAGATCCGCGCCGCGCTGGAACCTCTCGACTACTTCTCCTGGCGCCAGCGTCTTGTAGCCCATGCGGCGCAAGCTTCGCATCTGTTCCACGAAAATTCGTGGCGCGGTGTTGATCTGGTAGTAGGGGTGCGATTTTCCGAAGAGATTCTCGGAAATGCTATGGTACATCAGGATCGGAACCCGGGTTCCCTCTTTCCGCCCCGCGATTTTTGTCATCGGGAGCGCCACATTCATCGTGACAAGACGATCCAAGCGCGCCATGGCTAATTAGACGGGAAACCGGTGTGCGATTTCAATGTTTGCAAGGTGAGGTGAGGAAGCAACCCGTTGTTTGTTACGGGATGCGGATGCCATCCACGAAGATTGGCTCCGCTGGGCAGGGAGCCAACCTTCATGGATCTTACATGTGGGAGAACAATCTCGATGCGCTTGGTCAGCGCGCGGTGCTCATGCGAGAAGCGACGAATTCGCGAGTCTTGCTGACCACTTCGTCTTGTTGCGATCGGGTGAGCTGTGGGAACATCGGCAAGGAAACGATTTCCGCGGCAACGCGTTCCGTCACCGGGAAATCACCCTTCTTGTAGCCAAGGCACTCATACGCTTTTTGCAGATGCAGTGGAATCGGATAATGGATGCCGGTGGCGATTCCCGCTTCGGCCAGGTGCGCTTGCAAAGCTTCCCGGTCGTTCACGCGCACGACGTAGAGGTGGTACACGCCTTTGGTCCAGCTTGCTTCCTTCGGAAGGGCCATTCCTTCGGCGGAATCGGTGAATAACTCGTGATAACGATGCGCCAGCGTGCGGCGCGATTCATTCCATTTCGCCAGATGACGCAGCTTCACGCTCAGCCATCCCGCTTGAATCGAATCCAGCCGGCCGTTGTAACCTTCGATGTCGTGGTAATACTTCTTGGCTTGGCCGTGATCGCGAATCATCTTCATGCGCTTGGCCAGCGCTTCATCGTTGGTCGTGGTTGCGCCTGCTTCGCCGCACGCACCCAGGTTTTTGCCGGGGTAGAAGCTAAATGCCGCTGCAAGGCCCATCGTTCCGGCCTTTTTCCAGACGTTGTCTTTTTTAGAAAAATATTCTGCGCCGTGCGCCTGGCAAGCGTCCTCAACAACGAATAGGTTGTAGCGTTTGGCAAGGTCCAGAATCGGATCCATGTCCGCAGTCTGTCCGTACAGATGAACCGGCACGATTCCGACAACCGGCTTTTTGCGCTTCTTCTCGATCAGTTTTCCGCTTGCTTGGTCGAAGGAGCATTCGTTTTCGAAATACCCGCGCAGCTTGGACGGGTCCATCGTGTAGGTCTTTTCGTCCACGTCTACAAAAGCGATCTGCGCACCCGCTTGCGAAATTGCCTCCGTCGTGGCGATAAAAGTGTGTGGAACGGTAACGATAATTTCCCCGGGCTGCACTCCAGCGGCCATGAACGCGAACCGCAACGCGTCGGTCCCGCTATTCACGCCCACGCAGAATTTCGCGTCACAAAACTTGGCGAACTCGTTTTCGAAGTTTTCGACCATCGGGCCGCCGATGAATCCCGCCGTCGACAGCGCCTTTTCCACCACCGCCAGAAGTTCCGCCTTCAATTCCTGGTGCGGTGTAACCAGGTCCAAAAACTGGATTTTCGTTGGGTTCGCCATGAACGTTATTTCTTCTCCTCGGTTAGATATCGCAAAACTCTTGCCGGATTTCCCGCAACAATCGCATTTGCTGGAACATCCTTGGTGACTACACTGCCTGCGCCCACTATGGCGTTTTCGCCAATCGTGATCTTGCTCAAAATCGTGCAGCCCGAGCCGATGGATGCACCCTTGCGCACCAGGGTCTTTTCGACTTTCCAATCTGCTTCGGTTTGCAACCCGCCGGTTGTGGTTGCCGCGCGCGGGTAGCTGTCGTTGATGAATGCGACGTTGTGTCCAATGAAAACGTTGTCCTCGATGTCCACACCCTCGCAGACAAAGGTATGGCTGGAAATCTTGCAACACCGCCCGACTCGCGCGTTCTTCTGCACTTCCACAAATGCGCCAATTTTGGTTTCGTCGCCGATTTCGCAGCCGTAAAGATTGATGAAGCTAGATAGTTTTACGTCTTTGCCCAGCTTTACGGAGGGAGCGATGCAGTTGTACTGGCTCACAGAGTCACCAGTTGGCCGCGCTTGCTTACCGACTTCTCGGCGGCTTCCAGCAGCCGCACCACGCGCAAGCCGCTGATGCCATCGTTAAACGGTTTGGTGTTTTCGTTGATGCACTTCAGGAAGTAGGCCGTTTCCGCCCGTAACGCTTCGATCTGCTCTACCTGCGGCGACAACATGTCGCCGGAACGGTAACTCACCAGCAATTGATGCAGGTTGCTGGGGTTTGTGGACATGCTCACGCCCTTGTCGTAAACCTTGATTTTTTCGTCCGCTTCCAGATCGTTCCACACCAGCATTTTCTTTTCGCCGCCGATCAGCGTGGTGCGCACCTTGACCGGCGAAAGCCAGTTCACGTTGATATGCGCGATGATGTGTTTCGGGAAATACACGGTGATGAAGGCCACGTCCTCGACCCCGTTCAAATGCCGTTCGCCGGTGGCTACCACAGCTTCCGGCTTTTCCTTGATCACGTGATCCATGATGGAAAGATCGTGTGGCGCCAGGTCCCAGATTACATTCACGTCATGCTGGAACAGCCCGAGGTTTACGCGCAGGGAATCGTAGTAATAAAGATCGCCCAGCTCTCCAGCATCGACCAACTGGCGAATCTTTTTCACCGCGCCGGTGAACAAAAAGGTGTGGTCCACCATGATCTGCAGATTCTTGCGCTCCGCCAGTTCGATCAACTCTTCCGCCTGCACGACGCTGCAGGTGAACGGTTTTTCCACGAATACGTGCTTACCGTTTTCGAGGGCCTGTTTGGCGATTTCGTAGTGGGTCCACACCGGAGTTACCACCGCAACAAGATCAATGTTCTTAGACTTCAAAACATCCAAAGGCTCCGTCGTAAATGCGATGGAAGGATGAGCCTTCTTCAAGCGCGCTTCTGCTTTCGGGCTTTTGTCACACACTAAAACCACTTCCGAATCGTCGTGGGTATGAAAGTTGCGCACCACGTTCGGACCCCAATAACCGTAACCAATTACGCCAATGCGGATCATTCAGTCTCCTTTAGTTCCTTTCGTGGAGGGGCGGGTGGGCAGTTTTCTTTACCCGCTCTGGGGCGACTTCTTGCAGAACTTATTGCAGAAGTGGCTTGGCAGCAGCCAGGGGACGTTAGCTACAGTCAAGCCAAAAACTGAGGTGAACAATAATCTTGCGAATCGGGCCGCAGTGACGGCCCGAATCTTTTTTAGTGTGCGCCGTCCGCGGAAACTACCGCGCCAGGCGTGCGAACCAGAATCTTCAGATCCAGCCAGATCGACCATACGCGCGCATACTTCAAATCCAGTCGCACCATGTCATCGAATTGCGTGCGGCTGCGGCCTTCGACCTGCCAAAGTCCGGTGATGCCGGGCTTGATTTCCAGAACGCGGCGGCGGTGCCACACATCGTAAGCCTTGAACTCGTATTCCAGCGGCGGGCGAGGACCGACCAACGACATTTCGCCGATCAAAACGTTCCAGAACTGTGGTACTTCGTCGAGACTCGTCTTACGCAGAAACGCGCCTACGGGAGTTATGCGCGGGTCTTTTTGAATCTTGAAGGTAACTTTCTCACCGTTCTGTGCCGCTCCGGCTACCTGGCCGGCGATAAACTTGGTCACGTACTCCTCGTGGATCTTGCTATCGCAATCGTTCCGCATCGAACGGAATTTCAGGAATGTAAATTTCTTGCCGAACTGCCCGAGCCTTTCCTGGCGGAAAAATACCGGCCCCTTGGACGTGGCCCGAACCAGAATCGCAATAATCATGAACAGTGGCGACAGGAACAGAAGAGCCGCGGCACTCCCGGCGATGTCGATGGCGCGTTTGATGCCCAAAGCGAATTTCCGTGAAGGCGCTTTGCGGTGAAGATCCGGATACAAGCTGATGCTTGCGGAATCATCATCCGAGTTTCCGCTTTCCTTTTCTTCGGGGAAGAAATGGAACGAGAGGGTGATTTGTGCCGCTTTCTCCAGGCCGAGAATGCGTTCGAACGCCTCACGAAATTTCTCGGTCAGACGCACGCGGATATCCCGCGCTTCGGCTTTCCCAATTTCCGTGCAGATGATGCCCAGCACCTGATCCTGCAGGTACCATCCGATGATGTCGGTTTCCCGAGTGATTTCGCAGAGCGTCTGGGTAATCTTTTCTGCCGTCCGCAATTTCTGAGTGCCGTGGAGAGCGTCTTTGACATCCAGCAGCAACAACGCGTAGCGCTTTTGCGCTCTTTCTGCACGCCGACGTTCCAGATACAACATGGAGACAAATGCTTCTTCTGAGAGGACTATGCGCGTGGAAACCTCACGAACCTTGGGCCCGAAGAAGCTTGAAGATGCTTCCCGTTCCTTTGGCTCGCGTGGTACCGCTGCGCGGATTCGACCGATGGTCATCGTTTCTTCTTTCACTGCGGAGACTAAGTTATTTTCCATTGTGATTACTGCTCCAAGACCGCGACTGCCGAGTTGCGTCCGCTGTAAGCCTGCGCTACCGCAACTGTTTTTGTTTCCCGCACCGGCGTAACCCATGCAAGATCGACTTCCATCGCCACCGACCTTTGCAGCAGCGTCACGGACAGAACCACTCGGTTGCTGCCCTTGAAGTTGGTCAAAATCCCCTCAAGATCGACCATGCTGCGGTAGTTCACTCGTACCCGTTCCCCTATTGCGAAGTACGGACACGGCTCGTTTTTCAATCCCGACGCAAGCGCTTGCCGAATGGAGTCCAGTTCGCCATCCTCGACCGGCATGGGAGTCCGGCCGATTCCCACGATCTGCTGCACGCCCGGAATCATCAACACTGGGCGACGATTCTGAAGATCGAACCGGCAGAATAGATATCCTGGGAAAAGCGGCTGCTCCACTTCCTTCTTTCGATCTGACCACTGGCGCGTACTCTTGTAGATCGGAAGAAAGCATTCGAGTCCCTGGCCTTCCAGGTGGTTGGCGATGATGGATTCCCGGCGCGACCAAACCTGCAGTGCGTACCAAGGAAACCCCGCTGTTGCCGAATCCACTCTGTAGCCTTCGGAATTCAAGTTAAGCTCTCTCCTTAGGGTCCATCCGGTAGCCTCGATTCCCGGCTCCGCAAGCTACCGCCACTGGAGTCCCATCGGACTCATGGAATGAATGGCAATTCCTCTGCCATTGCGCGGGCTCATCCGACCCCTTTTTCGAGAATTTGCGCAAAGTCATGTTGCTGATAATAAATAACTTATGTTTTTTGGGGATCGAGGGGTATCCGGTGCCGCAAGGCGTCTCACGCAAGAGAGAAAACGAATGCCCATTTGTTCTAAACAGCTGCCCGATGTCCGCGCTCATAGCGTCTGGTAGACCCTTCTCCGGGACCAATCGTAGCTTTGCCGCGGCTATGGGGAAGCCGTGAGTAACTCTAGTTCCGGACGAAAGATGCCTTAGCACGCTGACGCCCAAATTGCTGTATTTGTGGAACTTACCTACATCGAAGACCCTACCCGCACTGCTGTTCCGGTGACCAAGGCATCCAGGCGCTTCAAGACGAGGATCGAGCGGACCATGTGGCTGGTCCTGCTTGCAGAACGTTGAATAACCGGCTGAGAATCCGTCCGACGTTACGTGTGCATTGGCCTTTAAACACGCTTCCAGCAGGTCCTGGAGCTCTGGAGGAAGACATCTGTAATACTGACCGAACACTCGGGGTAAGGTCTCTGTCGAGTCGCGGAACGGATTTTCGTCCACGCACAGGAGAATTTTGTCCAATAAGCGCCTGCAACCCAAGGGAACGTCGGTGAATATCCGCTCAGGACAGCTACGCAAACTCTGGTTGCTCTATGCGCTGTTTTCTTTGGCGTGCTTGCTACTGTTTTGGCAACCTGTGGAGACTGTCGCTCAACTCTGTCTCAGGAATGAGAATGCGTCTCATATTGCTCTGATACCTCTGATCTCTGGATGGCTACTCCTTACCGATTCCAGGAAGCTTTCGCCGCCAGATAAACCCGATTTCGCGGCATCGCTAAGCGGGTTTCTCCCGGCACTCCTTGTGGCGTTTCTCTGCTGGAGATGGAACGCTTTGAGTCCAAGCACAAAGCTGGCCGGATACATTCTTGCGTTAATTTTCGCGCTGGCGGGCGGGTTCGCAGCAACCTGGGGCCTCGCGGAACTCAAGAAACGGTGGTTCCCTTTTGCCTTTCTCCTGTTTGCCGTTCCACTGCCGGACTTCCTGCTGAATCGGATAATCTATGCGTTGCAATCGGGATCCGCGGCTGTCACCGAATCAATTTTCGATCTGACTGGCGTTCCAGCTCTACGCGAGGGATTTGTATTCCATCTCCCGCGCGTGAGCATTGAAATTGCGCAGGAATGTAGCGGGATCCGCTCGAGTATTGCGCTCCTGATTCTGGCGGTTCTGGTTTCTCATTTTGCCTTCCGGCCGTTCTGGAAAAAGGCAGCGTTTGTCTGTGCTGGATTGGCGATGATGGTTATCAAGAATGGCATCCGCATATCAACATTGACGCTTCTAGCCCTCTATGTCGATCCCGGATTCTTGTTCGGAAAACTGCATCGTCAGGGGGGATTTCTGTTTTTCTTGCTTGGACTGGCCCTTCTGCTGCCTGTTTTCTGGCTGCTCAGGCGTGGAGAAAAAGCACCGAAGCGGGAAGCTCCCGCAGTTCAAGGGAAAATCGAGTGAAGCTAACGAATACCGCGGAATTTGCCGCGTAGCGCTGGCTCAGACGTTCTTGCCGGCCTCGCCCTTTTCGCCTGAGTAGCCATAGTAGTAAGTCCCGTAGCCCTCGTGGCGGTCAACCCGGTTAAGCACCACGCCGAGCAAGTTCTTTTCGCGAAATTCCGTGGACGCTTTCTCCGCAACTTCAAAATCCGTGGATCCCGCGCGGACCACGAAAATCACACCGTCGCACATATCCGCCAATATGCTGGCATCGTGAACGGCCAAGGCCGGAGGTGAATCCAGAATCACCCAGTCAAACACCTGTGCCATTCTGTCCAGCAACTGACGCATGCGATCGCTGTGAAGCAGCTCGCTTGGGTTGGTAACGTCTTCCCCACCGGGAATCAGACAAAGATTCCCCTCGGGGCCCACTTGCATTACCTGAAATTCGTCCGCGTCCCCGCGCAGGTAATCCGCCAGGCCCGGTTTTTCCGGTGCTCCGAACGCTCGATGAAGACGGGAGGCGCGAAGGTCCGCGTCAATCAACAGCACCCGGCGTTCCGGCTGCCGCACGATGGACTGCGCCAAATTCGCAACTGTGAAGGTCTTCCCTTCTTCAGGCAGACTGCTGGTAATTAGAAGCTTCCGCAACGGGCGAGTGGCGGCAATCTGATATAACCGCGAGCGCAATGTTCGAAATTTCTCCGCACCCACGTGGTCCGCGCGATCCGGGGCAAATACGCTTGCGCCTGGCTCCAGGCGCCAGGCCGGATGCTGGCACTTCTTCACAAATTCTTCGAACCGGAATACGACGCGGTCGCGCCCCGTCAGCAGTTCTGCTTTGCCGTCCACTGGCAAGCTCTCTGCTACGACGGTGCTGGCCAATCCCTCCGACGTAACGTCGACGGACGTTCCATTCGATCTGCCGGCAAGATTCGCGTGGCGTTCTTGCGCGGCCTTCTTCAGTGCTTCATGGATCCGACTCATCTATCTTTTCCCCTTGTAATTCTCTACGGGTCTCAGGCCTTCAATGCCATGGCCGAATCGAATTTTCCGGCGTCCTTGTGGTGCTTCGAACTCTTCGCATACAACGCCTGCTCCAGGCTCGGCACCATCGTTAGCACCGGCATTTTCAGTCCGAGCTCAACGTCACGTTCCGTGTACATCGCATGATCCATCGTTGCTAGCAGGTACAAAACGGCGAGAGCTAAAACCAGTCCCGCTCCCAAACCGCCACCCAAGAACATAGGGACTTTCGGAAAGGAAGGCTCGTTCGGCAATGTAGGCGGATCCAGTACGCGGAAATTACCGCTCTGCTGCTGACTTTCCCGCTCCGTAGCCATCGCGGCGTTCGCGCGCTTCTTCTGCAACTCATTGTAGAACTCCTGCGCCGTCTGGTAGCTGCGCATTAATTCCTTCAACTGCTCTTCAATCATCGGGCTCATTTGCACGCGGGCCTGCAATTGACTGATTTGTTGCTGTATCTGGCCCTGACGGGCTGTCAAGTCGGTGATATTGAAATCGTCCTGCTTGATCCTCGTGCGAAGCTGAGAAAGTTGCGGCGGCTCGTGAAGCTTTACCTGCGTGGCGGTCATCGGGCCTTTTACGGCCGGCTCCTCGGCGATACGTTTCTTCAGGTCCTCCAATTGCGACCGCATCTTGACCACATCCGGATGTTCCGGTGTATAGCGGAGCAGTAACGCGTTGTATTGCTCCTGCAGCATGGCTAGTTGCTGTTCCTGGGTCTCGGGATTTACCTGCCCGCTCTGAGCCAACTTCCAGTTTTGCTCCGCTTGTGCCAATAGTGATTCGGTTATCGTCTTGTCCTGCTGCGCTCTGGCAATGGCTTGATTATTCGTCTCCAGTTGCGTGTTATACGTGGTGATCTGGCTTAAATTCCTTTGAACTTCCTCGGGCAGCGATCCCAAGTATCGCTGTTTGAACTGCGCCAGTTTCGAATCCTGTTCGTCCAGCTTGGCCTTCGCTTGATCCACCTGTTCGTTCAGAAATTTCGTGGTGTCTTCCGCAACACCAATCTTGATCTCCGCATTCTGCTTCATGAACATGGAAGTCATTTCCGCGCAGATTTTCTGAGCCATTTGCGGATCCGGAAAAGTTACCGATATTTGGAATCCGGGAGGCTGCCGTAGTGCGGAGCCCACCATGGGCTGCATCAAGTCCACATCCACCGCTTTCCGCAGCCTGGATTCCAGCGCCTCGATGCGCTCGGTGCCACGCTCATCGGCGTACAAATTGAACTTTTCAATCACCGGTTGGAGTTGCGAACTGCTTAATACTTGCGATTTCATTGACGAAAGGTGCCGGTTCAAGTCGTCGCTCATCACGGGCGGGACATAGTCGGAGGAAACCGACGCCTGTTCGATAAGCACTGTCGTAATTGAAGTGTATTTCTTCTGCAGCACCCGCGTCGCACCATACCCAATCGCGCCGAACACCAGCGTGGACAGCACCGGGATCCACCAGAACCTCCGGAAGATCCTCTTCACGTCCGCCATCGAAATTTCGCCATTACGTACCATTATGCTGTTTCCTCATTCTGTTGCCGGAATGTGCTCGAAAAGTTGCTCCCGCCTGGGCAGTGTAATAGCCTAGGGGGAAGTGTTCCATTGATGAGCAAGCCTGGGTCCAACTTATCGCTACACGCCTCTGGGCCCATTTTCCCATTCCAGTACGTAAACGGCTCATTTATAAACACTTAAGTGCCGCGTGGCCAGGTTCAGACTGGGAAGCTAGATCTTCCGGTGTTTTCCCCGCTCCCCGGTGGAACAAAAGTAGCACCTTTCTCCCCTATTTTATCCCAGACGTCGGGGTTCGCAGCGTTACTTCTTCCGCTCCTATTCTAACCGGCAATGGCGGCTTTGCTCGCCTTAGTACGCTAATCTTCCTAATATACGTAATATACGAGCCGATGAAAACGCTAAAGCAAATCAATGCCGCTGGGCGGCGAATTCCACCTTGTTGTCCTACGCGGACTTTTACCATTCGACCATCCCCGGGCTCAGGAAACGGGCTTCTCTCCGCGAAATCCCTTAAACAGTCATTTCCACTCCTTCTCTTGTGTTTATTGGTTCTCGGCGGATGCGCAAGAGATCCAAAGTTTCTGAAGCAAAAATATTTGAAGGAAGGCAATCTTGCCTTCGAGCAGGGAAAATATCCCGAAGCCAGTATCTTGTACGGCAAATCACTTCAAGCAGACCCGCTTTTTGCGGAGGCCCATTACAAACTCGCGCTGACACAAATGAAATTGGGTACTTGGTCGTACGCCGCCGTCGAAATGTCGCGGGCGATAGAATTGCAGCCGGATCTCTGGGAAGCTCAACTGGAGCTTGGAAAGCTTCAGCTAGCGGCGGGAAGAGCACAGGAAGCCAGGGATCGCGCGCTACTGATTCTCCACGGCAATCCCACTCGTTATGAAGCGCAGATGCTCCTTGGAAATTCCGATCTCGCTCTCGGAAACCGGGATCTTGCCCTGCAAGAAGCAGCCGCCGCCATTCCCATGGCGCCAGACAGTGCGTCCGTCTATCTGAATCTCGCACAGGTGCAAGCCCGCTCCGGACTATTTGCGGATGCAGAGGCGAATATCAAGAGGGCGCAATTGTTGGAGTCCCATTCAGTGGTCCCACCTATGACTCTGGGATTCTTGTACCAGCAACAGAAGCGCTGGTCCGAAGCTGAGAATCAATTTCAAGGCGCAATTGAGGTTGCTGCGAAGGATCCCGCTCCCCGTGCAGCGCTGGCGAATCTGTATTTTGCCCAAGGCCAGATAGCACAGGGAGAGGCGGTTCTTGCAAAGGCGAAAGAGGACTTGCCGGATGTTCCCGCGGCTTATCGGTTATTGGGGGATTCCTACCTAGTGCGGGGCGACTCGCAAAAAGCCCTTGAAGAATTCGGTGCGCTGTCAAACAAATACCCAAACGACCTCGGCGTCCAGAAAACGTATCTCCAGCTTTTGCTGCGGAATCAGCGGCTAGAGGATGCGGCGCAACTTTATCGTGCCATCTCACAGAAATTTCCGGAGGACGGAGAAATCCTGGCATTGAACGGGCAATTGCTCTTGCAGCTAAAGAAAATCGACGAGGCCATCGTGGCATTTCAGTCCGGTCTGGTCCTTGCACCCGACAACGCCGTCGGCCACTTTTCCCTCGGGGAGGCTTTTCGCGAAAAAGGGAATTTGTCTCAGGCCGAAACGGAATGGCGAGAGGCCGTTCGTCTTCGCCCTGGTTTTGTGGAGGCCTGGGCGGCGCTCGCTTCCAGCGCAACCCAGCGATCCGACTGGCGAAGTCTCGAAGACATCGGCACTCGGTTGATGAAAATTGCTCCGAATTACCCGGAAGGATACCTCGCTCATGCCACCGCCAGAGCAAACCTCTCCGACCCTGCGGGCGCGGAAATTGATCTTCTACGGCTCCAGCAGCTTGCGCCGCAAAGTCCTCTATCCTATCTAAAGCTGGCAAGTCTGCGCTTGAGTCAACAACGCCGGCCTGAGGCCGAAGCCCTGTTCCGTCAAGCTCTCGCGCGAGATCCGGACTCCTTGGAAGCGGTGCAGGGCCTCGTCCAGATTGCCTTGCAGCAAAACAAGCCGGAAGAGGCGCTGCGGCTAACGGAGCAGCAAATCGCGCGCTCGCCCGATCGCGCCGGGCTGTATTTTCTGCAAGCCAGACTCTTTCAGCAACTCAAGCAACACGATCGAGCGGAAGCTTCGGCTGCCAAGGCTGTGGAATTGGATGGCAAGAATGCGACCTACCTGGCGTTTCACGGGGAGTTGCAATCGGCCGCAGGCCAGAAGGAGCAGGGTGTCGCCACTTTCCAACGGGCCATTGAAGCCTCTCCCAATGACCCACGCCTGTACCTCGCTATCGGAGGCATTTATGAATCCCTCGGCAATTGGTCCGACGCCCAGGCTTCCTACGAGAAATGTTTGGGCATTCAGCAGGGCAATCCGCTGGCCGCAAATAATCTGGCGTATCTCTTACTCGAGCATGATGGCAACGTAAACGTGGCTCTCAGTCTGGCGCAAACCGCACGCAAGGGTTTGCCCAATCTGCCAAACACAGCCGATACTTTGGGTTGGGCCTATTTTCATAACGGCGCCTATTCCGTCGCCGTACCGCTGCTCGAGGAAGCAGTCAGGCAAGAGCCCAAGAATCAGGGTTATCGTTATCATCTCGCGCTGGCCTATCAGCAGCTCAATAACGCCAGCCGAGCTAAAGTCGAATTTGAAAAGGTCATCAATCTAGATCCCAAGTCGCCAGTCGCCGAAGACGCCCGCCAAGGCCTGACACGCATCCCCAGGTAGGGAGTTCTTCACGGCGTGTTCACAATTTGCCTGTAACGCAGTCGGAAACCAGCGGTCTGGCATTGCGTGCAGTTCGCGAATCAAAGTTCGAATGAAAGGAGTTCTACAACGAGGTTCGGGTTACGGTCTTTGTTACCAGTTCTCGTTCTCATCCAAAATGCCCCTTCGCGTGTCTCGATTGTCCTACTGGATTCCCGCCATTGGCGTCGGAATTCTGATATCCACTTTCTCCACGCACTATTTCAGCTCGGATCACACCGGCAGCGTCATCATTCCATTCTTTCATTGGCTCATTCCCTCCCTGAGCGAGCGGGAGTTGCACATTGCCCACGTTTTGATCCGCAAGCTGGCTCACGTGACGGAATTTGGAATATTCAGCACTGCGGTGTTCATCGGCGTGCGTGGACCTCGCCACGGTTGGCGCTGGAATTGGGCGATTGTTACCTTGCTCATCGCCGTAGCCTACGCTGCACTGGACGAATGGCATCAATCGTTTGTGCCCCTTCGCGAGCCACGGGTACGCGACGTCATGATCGACTCGTTTGGAGCCTTGCTGGCTCAGTCACTCGTGTGGTTTTACGCTATAACGCATCGGAGCCCCGCAAACTCCACGGAGCTCCGAGCAACTTTTGATTGAGTGTTTGATCGAGCTTCGCGACGAACACCCTATTCGATTAAGGGACCAACGCCGAAGCCTCATTCGAGTTGTCGCTTTCGTTGCCGCTGCCGTCTACGGCCGTAGTCACGTAGAAGTACGTCGTTCCGCTCTGCACACTCGAATCCGTGTATGCCGTAGAGGCTACCAATCCGCCACTAATCTTCGTGTAACCCGTACCGCTCACCGTGCTGCGGTACACGTTATATCCGGAGACCGTGGAAGTGCTCGCGATCCAGCCTAGCGTTACGCTGTGCATTGCCGGCTGGACAGCGGTGCCGGAGAGAGAAATCGTCGAGGGAGATCCACTCGCATTGCTGGTCAGCGTCACACTGCCCGCCGCGTTGCCCGCAGTCGTTGGATTAAAAATTACGTTGAAGGTCAAACTCTGCGATGCAGAGAGGGTCACCGGCACCGCTGCCCCGGTCAAGGAAAACCCGGCGCTGCCGCTGAGGCCGATCTGGGTAATTTTCACGCTGGCGTTTCCGGTGTTTGTCACCGTCACGCCATGCGTCGACGAAGTACCCGTGGTTACGCTGCCAAAGCTGAGGCTATTCGCGCTTAGCGATAGCGTCTGCGTTGCCACTATACCGCTTCCGCTTAATGCGATCGTCGCTGGCGAATTCGGTGCAGTGCTCACTACGCTTACGCTGCCCGTCGCGCTGCCCGCAACGGTCGGCAAGTATTGAATATTGAAGGTGCTCGCCTGGCCCGGGTTTAAGGTGATCGGCAAGGTGACGCTTCCGGTGCTGTAGCCGCTGCCGCCCACGCTCACTTGCGAGATGGTCAACGCTGCCGTTCCGGTATTGCTCAATTGGATTGTCTGCGAAGCAGCGCTGCCGACTGAGACGTTGCCAAACGCAGCGTTCGTCGGGGTAATGCTCAGGGCCGCTTGCACGCCGCTTCCGCTAACCGGAATCACCGCGTTCGCACCCTGCGTGCTGGTCACCGTAATGTTCCCGGTGACAGACTCGGCGCTCACCGGAGTAAACGTCACATTTAGGACGGCCGTCTTCCCCGCCGCAATGGTCGTCGGCGTGGTAATTCCGCTCACGTGCACATCCTTACCGTTCACGGTGATCTGAGACAAAGTCATGTTGGCGTTGCCGTTGTTGGTTAGCGTTACGCTCTTCGTGCTGGCGTTGCCGGTGTTCACGTTGCCAAAGCTCAAGTTCGCCGGACTGGCGGAAACCGTCACCGATGCCGCCACGCCCGTACCACTCAGCGCCACCGCCGCAGGAGTGCTCGATGCGTTACTGGTAATGCTCACGATCCCCGCCAAGCCTCCTGCTACGGCCGGTGCAAACTGCGCGCTAAAGGTCGTGCTCTTTCCCGCTGCAATCGACGATGGCGTGGCCAGGCCGGTCACGCTGTATCCCGCTCCGCTGACCCCGATCTGGCTGATCGTCAACGTACTGGTCCCCGTGTTTGTAATCGTAAAGTCCTGTGCTTTCGTTTGGCCGTCCACCACGCTTCCAAAACTGAAAGACGCCGGCGACACGCTAAGTCCAGGTTGTACCCCCGCGCCGCTCAACGCGATAGTTAGCGGTGTGCTGCTTGCGTCGTTGACTACTGTTATCGTTCCAGTTGAACTCCCAGCGCTGATCGGCGTGAAGTTTACCGTCAGCGTGGCGTTATGCCCTGCGTCAACGGTTGCTGGTGTGGTGATGCCGCTCACGGCAAATCCATTTCCCGTCACCTGAATACCGGAGATGTTCACTGCCGCATTGCCGGTGTTATTCAAAATGATATTTTGCGTGGCATGGCTTCCCGTGTTTACGTTTCCCAAATTAAGGCTCGAGGAACTCGCGCTCAATTGCGCCGACGCTTTCGTGGAACCCGTTCCAGTAAGCGCCACCGTAACCGTCGGGTTCGTTGGATCGTTGCTGGTAATGCTCACGCTCCCGGTGGATCCACTAGCCGCCGTAGGACGATAAGTGAGGCTTGCGGAAACGCTCTGTCCCGCGCTGATGGTCGTTGGCGTCGAAATACCGCTGATTCCAAATTCCGCACCGGTAACGCTGACAACCGACACGGTCAAGTCTGTCGCTCCTGTGTTCGAAAGGGAAACATTGCTGGTTCCCGTGGACCCGACGCTGACCGTGCCGAAATTCACCGCCTGCGAGCTCAAGGAAATCTGCGGCTGCATGGTAACTGCGGTGGCCGAAAGGTTTAATACCACTGGACTGCTTGTAGGATCGCCCTGAACAGATAGCGTTCCTTTGAGATTTCCCTTCGCCGACGGATTTACCGTCACGGCGAACGTGCCCGCCTGGCCTGGTTGAAGCGTCATCGGCATGATCATGCCGGACAGCGAGAACAGGGCATTCGAAAATGTGGCCTGCTGAATTGTGGTCGCAGTCTTGCTGGTGTTTACAACGGAAATACTTTGCGACGCTCTTTTCCCTATGGCTATGTTTCCGAAACTTACGTTTGCTGGGGTCACCTGAAAAGTCCCATTCGAGGCCGCATTCGGCGCACTCACCAGGGCGGAACAGCCTCCCAACACCAGAACCGAAACCACCAGAATCGAAACAACTAGAAAAGCTCCAATCCAAATTTGCCTGTCCGACGCTTGCCGAGACTTCCCTGCTTTGTACTCGCCCTGCCATTTACAACTTGTCATCCCTGCCTCCACCGTGTTCCCCCAAGCAGAGAGTAGGTGGGGTCCTAGTACGTGAATACTGGTGGGAAGACCAAATTAGGGTCAGCCGAACTCACTGTCCCGTGGAGCTATTGGGCCTGCTCGCGTGGCTGTCCCTCCCTCGCCCTAAGGACAATCCGGCATTTCGCGTATATTTACTTATTAAGTATCATGAATAAAAAGGTAATTTAAA
>Ga0210409_10002571_pt1 | contig 21404 bp, 20 predicted proteins | sample IncBWH17MmetaG_FD_161649 | JGI IMG/M metagenome (GOLD analysis project Ga0210409, IMG submission 161649) | Forest soil microbial communities from Barre Woods Harvard Forest LTER site, Petersham, Massachusetts, United States - Inc-BW-H-17-M | ecosystem: Environmental > Terrestrial > Soil >...
GTGCGCTTCGAGGATTCTCCCGCCTGGCAGCGCTGGCTCCTCACGGACCAGCGCGCCGTGAGCGATCGCACCGATGTTCTCACGTACGTTTCCGCCGTGCTCACCGCTCCGCTGCACATCGCCGGGGCGCCGGTAGTGAACCTGTTTGCCTCCACCAGCGGCACCGACAGCGACTGGGTGGTGAAGCTCATTGACGTGTATCCAGACGAGGTGCCGGCGAATCCCTCCATGGGCGGCTATCAGCTGCCCGTCGGCATGGACATTTTACGCGGGCGCTACCGTGACAGCTTCACGCATCCGCGCGCAGTTCCCGCCGGCAAGGTGCAGCGCTACCACTTCGACCTGCCCAACGCGAACCACGTATTCCAACCCGGCCACCGCATCATGGTGCAGGTGCAGTCGAGCTGGTTCCCGCTGTACGACCGCAACCCGCAGACTTATGTCGAGAACATTTTCTTTGCCAGGCCGGGTGACTACCGCAAGGCCACGCAAAGAATATTCCACGCCGCAGACGCGGCGAGTTTCCTCGAGATGCCGGTAGCGCAGCCTTAGGGCGGCTGCGGTTCAGCGCAGCACCGCAAGCCTCGCGAGGTTCGCCTGCACGATGGGGTCGTGCACGGCGCTGCGCGCGTACCAGCGCCGCGCCGCTTCGAGCAGCGCTTCACAATGCTTCAGCACTGCCGAATCCTGCGGGCCGAGGTTGTCGGCACGCGCGGGCGAGAAGCCGCGGGGCGGATGGCGCACGTGACGCCGCAGCCGCAGGCGCCGCAGCGCCCGCGCGGTGAGTGCGGCGTAGTCCGCGACGTCGCTGCGCATGACGCGCTCGGACACCTCCGTGCCCGTGGGGCGCAGCCACAACTGGCACCAGTTCCTGATGTCCTCGGCGGAGGCGTGCAGGTGACCGTCCGCGAGGGCCACGGCGATACGCGGCAGGTCGCTCGCCTCGCGTGACGCCGCTTCCCAGCACCGCTCATCGAGCAGTTGCCCGACGTCGTTGAGGTATTTCGCGAACATCCGCGAAGCCGTCGGAACCGAGCTCGCCTTGCCATGTGGCGCTAACGCGGGGATCCGGGGCGTGGTTTCGGGTACGTGCGGCTCGAGCATGGCTCTTGGATCCTCTCAGGCCGCCGGCCCGGCAGCTCGCGGGGATGGCGGGGCGGCGCCGTCCACCGCTGATCCCGCATCCGCTTGCGGAGCAGCAGTGGGTACAGCGGCCGGCGGGGCAGGGGCTGCGGTCTGAGGCGGCGGTGGCCTGCGCACCAGCGCGCGGCGCGGTGCCGCGGGCCTTGCGGCCTTCACGGGCGCGCCGCCGGGTACACGGACACTGCGCCGCACGGCGCGAAGCCTCGCGCCGGACGGCGTTTTCCGGGCGGGACGTGTTTTGCGTGCCGCGCGCGCCTTAGGCGCGGCGCGCCGCGGTGCGCGCCTCGGGGCTTTCGTCTTCGCTTTGGTCTTTTGCGGGGCCGCGGCGGGCTTCGTCACGACGGATTTTTTCTGGGCGCGGCGGGCGCGCTTCCACACCTTGCGAGCGGAGGCGGATTGCTTGCGGGCGCGCCGGGCCTCGCGCTTGGCTTCCTTAAGGCGCTTGCGCGCGCGCTTCAGCTCTTCCTTGGCGATGCGCACACGCTGCTTGGCGACGTCCGCCTGGAGCCGGGCGCGCTCCAGGGGCTCGGTCGGGGTGGTCGGCTCGCTGCCGTTCTTCTTCATCCGCTGGCCTGCGAAGAGCGAAAAGTGCGTCAGTCTCACACAAGAACCTGAGGGTTGCTACCCACGCAACTTATCCACAGAATTTGTGCATAAGTATGTGGACAGAAGCGCCCGGCGCGGACAAACGCGCAGCGCAGCCAATGGTTTGCGTCAGAGTGAGCGCGATTTCACCAGCCGCACGCAAATTCACCCCCGGGGCGCGCGCATTCGCGCTTTTTTGAAGCCCGGCATCTTATGATTGCGCCATGGAGCCACCTGGCATTACCCGCTACCGGCGTCCGTTTCTGGCTCCGGTGTGGCTGACTTTTCTCGTTGCGCTGATCGGCGGCAGCGTGCTGTTCGTCGCCTGGCACGGTGCCACCACCACGATGTTCGTGCTCGCACGGCCCGCGGAAAAAGATCCGGGCACGATCGACGATCCGCCGCTTTCCGCCGAGGGCGAGGAGCGCGCACAGCGACTGGCGCGGATGTTCGGGGCGGCGCTGCGCGCCGCACCGGTGGATGGCCTGTATGTGAGTGATGAGCGTCGCGCGCAACAGACGGCGGCGCCGCTCGCGGAGCGGCTCCACCGTTCCGCCGTGGTTTTCAGCGCCGCGGACGCGCGCGCCGCGGCGGCGCGCGCCTTGCGCGAGCACTCCGGTGGCACGGTGCTGATTGTGGGCAGCGGCGCGACGCTGCAGCAGGTGCTGCGCGAACTCGGCGTCGAGGACCTCGCCAGCACACCGGGCGAGGAGGCGGATGGCATCTGTCTTGTGAGCATCCCGAGCTTCGGCCACGCCCACGTCCTGCGACTGAAGTACTGACCGCGCGGGCGCGGCTTCTAAGGCTTCGCCGGCTTCCTGGCGCCGCTCACTGCGCTCAAGGCCACCGCCTTGCGGATGAAATCCTCGTGCTGGCTGATGCGGAAGTCCGCGAGCACGGCGGCGCGGATGTAGCGGGCCTGGTCGATGAGGTAGGTGCCGCGGCGCACTCTGATCCCCAGGGGCCCCTGCACCTCATACATGCGGATGACGAATTTATCGGCGTCCGAGAGCAGCGTGTACGGCAGCTGGTACTTGTCACGAAATTTGCGATGCGTCTCCGGAGGTTGCGGGCTCACCCCGGCAACGCTGAGGCCGGCCTGCGCGATGTCGGTGTGCAGGTCACGGATCGCGCACGCCTCGCGCGTGCAGCCCCGCGTGAAGTCCGCCGGGTAGAAATACAGAATCAGCGGTCCGTCGCGCAGCAGCGTGCTCAGGGAGAGGCTGCGGCCGTCCTGATCCGGCAGGGTGAATTCCGGTGCCCGCTCGCCTATTGCCAGCACGCCCGCCTCCCTAATGCTCGATCCCTCGCGCAGCGTTGATCATAGCCGTATCCGGGGCGAGCGGTATCCTGAGGCGCACTGCCCCTGAACGGGGCGGGCGGCCAGGGTGCGAGGCGGCCTGCGGGCAGTAAATTGACGTGCCGGATCGCGATGCTAGAATCGCGCGCCTTGCGGTGGGGCGGTAGCTCAGTTGGGAGAGCGTCGCGTTCGCAATGCGAAGGTCGAGGGTTCGATCCCCTTCCGCTCCACCACTAGCTTACATACCTTGCCGCATTTGCTCGTGCTGCGCCTGCGACTCATGCGCCGCCCTCAGGCGATGAGGTCGCGGTAGGCGTGCCAGGTCGCGTAGCCCAGCAGCGGTGCTACGACCACCATACCGACAAGCAGCGTGACAAAGGCGATCACCGTGAGCCCTACGATCAGGAAGGCCCACACCAGCATCGCCGGCAGATTGGCAAGCGTCGCGCGCAGGCTCGCGCGCATGGCCTCGGAGGCGCTGGCGCGCCGATCTATGATGAGCGGCACGGCCACGACTGACACCGCAAACACGATGGTCGCGAGTACCCCGCCGCAGATCACGTAACCCAGGATCTGCGCGGAGGTCGCCCTGGCCGGCCCGCCCCACAAGATCACGGCGAGACTCGGCACCGAGGTGGCAAACACCGATTCCCACAGGATCGCCGAGAGCACGAACCAGGCGACGGCGATGAGCGCCAGCACGCCGCCGAACCAGGTAAGTCCCTCAGGGTTGCGCGTCAGGGCCTGCAACGACTCATCGAAACCGAGCGGCTCGCGGGCCGCCAACCGCCGCGCCAGCTCGCACGCGCCGGTGGTCATGACGGGCCCAACGAGGAGGTAGCCCGTCACGGCCGCCGCGGTCAGGTACAGGTGCGTACTGCCGAGCATGAGGAGCACGCCGCCCAGAATCGCGATGAGCGCGCCGTGCGCAAGGCCGGGCGCGCCGATTTGCTTCAGATCGTCCCAGCCGCGATCGAGCCACTCGATGGGCTGTCGCAGCGGCACCCGGCGCACCTCGAACTCGCGCGCTTGTGGTGTCCCGACGCTGGTGGAGGCGGTCATGGACAACTCCTCTTAAAAGGGTTGTGCGCTGAGCGCACTCAGGCTCCCGGTGCAATGTTACGCCTGCCCAGCGGAGCAGGGGATGGCTGGCGACGCCGGAGCCGGTAAACTGCGCCGCGCGCGCCCCCGTAGCTCAGTGGATAGAGCGACCGCCTCCTAAGCGGTAGGTCACAGGTTCAACTCCTGTCGGGGGCGCCACGAATTCAACAGCTTCGCGGGCGATTTTTCGGTGTCGCGGGAATTGCGATTCAGGCGCGCGAGTGACCGGCGGGAGCTGTCTAGCAGGAGTCGATTACTTGCATTCTGTCGGCGCGTACTTCGCGACAAGGGTGCCTGCAGCAGCCGCGCCCATGCCACGGCTCGTCGCGGTCTGGTTGGAGACCGAGGTGCACGCCCAGTCAATCGCACCGTACTGGCCAGCGGCAAGGGCCACAGGCGCGCCGCCCACGCTGATAAACGGGCTCAGATTGACCGTCATTCCACCGACCTGCGGAATGTTATTGCCGTCATAGGTGACCGTGATGACGCCGGTGTTGACGTCAGCCGCGACGTTGGTCACGTACTTGGTCGGGAGCCAGCCGTTGTTCCACGCCGCGGCCGCCGCGCTGACGCCCGCCATGTCATTGGCCTCGTAGCCCTCACTAATTGCGATCTTGGCAGAAGACGCCAGACCCAGACCTTCCGTCAGCTTCGAGCGGACCGTGTAGTCCTCATAGGCCGGGATCGCGATCGCGGCCAGAATTCCGATGATCGCCACGACGATCATCAGTTCGATGAGGGTGAATCCCCTTTGCATTTTTTTCATTGTAGGCACCTCTTATAGTCCCTAGGGTAGAGGAACCGGCGGTTGCAAAGGGGGCGCCTTAACCTAAGCTGCGAAACACTCTATGGCCGGCGAGTTATCCGGCGCCTAGCGGCCGGGTCTGCATTAAGTACTGCGAGTTATGTCCAGTTGTATCAACTTTACCGTTAGGTGCCTTCGTGGGAACTCGACTCCGCGCACTCCGTGGCGACATTGCGGACCTGGACGTTGAGGCCGTCGTAAATGCCGCAAATACGACGCTCTTGGGCGGCGGCGGTGTCGACGGCGCCCTGCACTACGCAGCGGGGCCAGAATTGCTCGAGGCATGTCGCCGCATTGGCGGATGTCCGACCGGCGAGGCTCGCATCACGCCTGGGTTTAGTCTGAAGGCGCGCTGGGTAATTCACACCGTCGGTCCGATCTGGAAGGGTGGGGGCCGGGGCGAGCCGGACCTGCTCGCATCATGTTATGAGCAGTCTTTGCGCCTTGCCGCGCTCCATGCAATCCGCACCATTGCCTTCCCGGCCATTAGCACGGGCGCCTACGCCTATCCGTTGAAGCTTGCGACGGAAATTGCGGTGGCCACCACACGACGTGTCGTCGCAAGGGATGGGGGTCCCGAGGAGATACTCTTTTGCTGCTACTCTGCTGAGGACTATGCAACTTACAAGCGCGAATTGCGTGCCAAAGACACCTAACTTGCGTTGGAGCGGACGAAGCGGCGCGGGACGAAACAACACCATAAGTGTGGTAGCGCACACCCCGGTCAGGTTAGCTGTGTGATGCTGCGATTGGAGCGCGCGGCACTGGACGTTGTGCCGTACCGACCGATGAGTTGCGCGCGAAAACGGGATTCCTGAGACATGGCACGGCTCTAGCGAGGAGACGACAATGGGTGCGAAGGGTGACTGGATCTTCGGGACCATCTGCCTCGTGTCTGCCGTCGTGATGCTAACGCGCGACTTCGTGCCGCATTCATGGATCGAGTGGTGGAAGCCTTACCACTGGCTGTCCGGCGACACGCCGGCGCGCGCAGTCATGCCGGCACCGCGCGAACTCAAGAAGTGAAGCCGACCGTAGGCGCGACCGAGTCGGGAATACAAAATGACACTTCAGCCGTATCGGGGCATGCCCCTCGTGTACGTAGTCGTGTGGGTCGCGTTCACCGGACTGGTAGTGCTGTATCAGAGTGGCGTACCGGAGTCCGTCGGCGAATGTGAGACCGTCGCGGCCGGCGCGCTCGTCGGGGGCGTGCTGTGGGGTTGGATACTTTGGCGCTTACGCTTTTGGCTGTATCGGAAATTCCCGGCCCGCTCGGCATAGTGTCATAACTCCGGCCGGGGGCGCCAACCAAACGCGATTCACTCGGCGCGTGCGCTGACCACAGAGTAGCAAGCGGTTGCTGGTAATCCGTGTTCATGGCACGGGCTCGAATATCAGGACCGCCGCTTCCTGATTACCTATTTCTTGCGACTCGACATAGAAGCTATTGAATTGCGGTACTAAGAGCGAAGTACCCGACCCAGGTCTGGTCTTGATCTGGGAAATTATTTCGTAATGGTCGGGGTCTTTCTCCTGGTAAACATAGATCCAGCCTGGAGAGGCATCTGGTGTTCCATACCAACGCCCGCCCGTCATATAGACGCGCCTGAGCGCGGCGTCGTAATACACCCCATCCATAGTTTGGGGTGCCGGCAGACTTTGGATCGTCTTGCCCGAGAGACTGTCGTAGACGGTCATCTCCGGGGGACTCCGGGTGCCCACGAATAAGCGGTGGTGGGTTCGGTCGAGCGCCATGTCTGCGGCACCGTCGCCGCTGGCCGGCCAGCTCTTGATGAGTTCGCGTTTGCGGGTATCGAACTCATAGATGAGGTCCGCGCGGGAGTCGCAGATGAGAAGGATCCCGTTGTCCTCCATCGCGATGTCAGCGAGATGGCCGGGGCGGGGTGTTGGGGCGATCATGTCCGCGACGAGCTGGTCGTATCCCGCGCCACGCTTCGGTTGCAGGATGCCCACGCGTCCGTAGGCATCGAATCCCGCATTTTGACCGCCGTAGCCAAAGTAAATCAGGTCGGTAACGGGATCATAGAAAAGGCGGTTCGGATCAGACTCGACCTTGAACTCCTGAACCAACCGGAAGGACTCGCCCTGGAACACCCTCACGTGGCCGTCCAGACTGGAGACATACAACTTGTTGAAGTCGCCTCCCAAAAACAACGCGTCTTGGGTGTCTTTGAACCCAGCGAGCGTGCTGAGGACTCTCCGGCCGGAGAGGTCCACGACTTCCAGCGTATTGTCAGCAACGGCGGCAACAAATAGGCGCTTCTTTTCCAGATCCACACCCATGTGGTCGAGGCGTCCCTTGACTCCCGGCAGCGGAATGGCTCCCACCAACCTGAGCGCCTGCGTCTCTCCGGCGGAGGCCTGGCCAGCCGAAGTCGCCAATAGAACCAGACAGCACACGGCAGTAAGTATCGTCATGAATTTCTCGTTGCGAGATGCAATACACGGTCGTGGATCAGAAACATCCGCGAGATCAGGAGTTAGTTTGTCTTAGTAGACGGGCCGTCTCATCGAACGGTACGGCCTTGCTGACCAGGAACCCTTGAATCTGGTCGCAGCGCAGCAGCCGCAGGTGCTCGGCCTGCTGCTCCTCTTCCACGCCCTCGGCGACCACCTTGAGACCGAGGGCATGGGCGAGTGAAATGATGGTCTGAACGAGGGTCATCGCCGCCGGGTCCTTCGCCATGGCGATGACGAATGAACGATCGATCTTGAGTGCCTGCACCGGTAGCTTCGCCAGATAGCCGAGCGATGAATAACCAGTGCCAAAGTCATCGATCGCCACCTGCAGGCCGAGCGCGCGCAGCTCGTTCAGTTTGCGGATATTCTCCTCGACGTCCTCCATCACGATGCTCTCGGTGAGCTCCAGATCGATGGCGGTGGGGCTGACTCCCTCGCGGATAGCCTGTTCGACGGCCTGCACGAAATCGCGCTGCCGCAGCTGAATGCCCGAAACGTTGACCGCGACCCGCCCGGGTTTCAAGCCAAGCTCGACCCACTTGCGGTGATCGAGCGCGGCACGCCGCAGCGCCCAGGCGCCCACCTCGAGGATCATCCCGGTCTCCTCCATGAAGGCGATAAATTTCCCCGGCGGCACCAGCCCGAATTCCGGGCTTTGCCAGCGGATCAGCGCTTCGAGCCCGACGATGCTGCGGCTCGTGGTCTCGACCTTGGGTTGGTAGTGGAGAACAAACTCGTCCTTGTCGAGCGCGCGTACGAGGTTGCTTTCCAGCGGCAACGATGCCCCGGTCCGCTCGATCAGGTCCGGCGTGTAGAAGACCTGTCGTTCACCGGTGGCCTTCGCCTTGCGCAGCGCGGCCTCGGCGTTGATCAACAACGTTTCCGTGTCAAGCCCGTCGTTGGGGAAGAGTGCCACCCCCACCTTGACGCGGACCTGCAGTTCCGTGCCTTCGATGACGTAGGGCTCGCCAAAGCAGCTGCGCGTGAGAGCGGCCATCATGCGCTCCGCCTCGGAGCGGTCCTTGAGCGTCGGCAGCACGACGGCGAAGTGGGTCGAGCTGATGCGCGCCACCGTGCCGACACCGGCCGCCTTCACCAGGCGCTCGCTCACGCTGCGCAACAGTGCATCGCCTGCGCGCCGGCCGAGAGACTTGTTGACGGCGCGCGTGCGCTCGAGGTCGAGCAGGGCGAGCGCAAGCTTGCTCCGCGCGCGGCCTGCGAGGCGAAGAAACTGACCGAGCCGCTCGGCGTGCAGCCGGCGGTTGGCGAGACCGGTGAGCTCGTCATAGAGCGCCAGATAAGCGGCACGCTCGCTCTTTTCAAGCTGCTCGAGCGCGTACGATATGTCAGCCGCCAGCTCGGAAAGGAGCTTGACCTCGGCAGCGTCGAAGTAATCCCGACGCGGCGAATACATCGCCATGACCCCTACGACCTTGTCGGCCACCGTCAGCGGCAGGAAGACGACCGAGTTGACCTCGAGCTTCCCCATCGCTTCCTTGAACGGCACGCTGGGGTCGGTCTGCGCATCGTTGCTGATCACCGGCCTTTGGGTCCGCATCATTTCCGCCAGCAGGCTCGAGCCGTGCTCCTCCTCGTCCCGCAGCGAAAATCGCACCTCCCGCAGCCACCTGACGGTCTCCTCGTCGCCCCGCCAGGCAACCACGTCGGCGATCAGGCTTTGTTGGTCAATCAGTCGGATCGAAACAGCGTCGAACCCGCCGGCCTCGTGCGCAATGCGGCAGCTTTCGCGAAAAAGCTCGTCGCGGTCACGGATGCGCATGATCGCGGCATTGATGCCGCTCAGCATCGCGTAGACCCTGTTCAGGCGCTCGATCTTTTCCTGCTGCGCCTTGCGCTCGGTGATATCGCGCGCGGTCGTGACGATCACCATGCCACCGTCGGTGGACAGCGCGCGGCGATACAGCTCGCTCCACGCCCGGCCACCGTCGCGGCGCACATAGCGCGTCTCGGCACTCATCCCACGCTCGCCGGCAGCGATGATCTCATCGTACTCCCTGCGCAGTTCCTCGCGCGTCTTGCTGAGCACCTCGAAAGGAGCTTTCTGCAGCAACTGTTCGCGGGTGTACCCGAGCCTGCGGCACGCGGAATCGTTGACGTAAAGGAAGCGCAGCGTGTGTGGATCGGTCAGGAAGATCGCGTCGACCGTAGCGTCCATCGCTGCGCGCAAACGCTGCACCTCCTCTTCAGTACGCTTGCGGTCGGAGATGTCGCTCAGAACCGAGACGAAATGCCGGGAACTGCCGTCTGCTGCGCGAACCAGCGAGGTGGCGACGTTGACCCACAGATACGAGCCGTCCTTGCGCCGCAGTCTGAGCTCGCTCTGAAAGGGCACGCCGCTGTGCGCCAGAAGCTTGGCGCGGCTCTGGATACCGGGGTTGATGTCATCCGGATGCGTGATGTCGCGGATGTTGAGATGCCGTGCTTCATCGCGCGAATAACCGCTCATCGCACAGAAGGCCTGATTGACCAGTTGCACCTTGCCCCGCAGGGAGCTGCGGACGATTCCTGCGGCCGCCTGCTCGAAGGTCGCGCGGTAGTATTCGGCGCTTAGCCGCCGCGCTCGCTCGGTGCGCTTTGCGCCAGTGGTGTCCTGCAGCGTGCTCAGCCAGCGCCCGCCCGCACCGGGGCCAGGCGGCGGATCGAGCCGCTCCATCACCGCACGAATGTGGATCCACGCGCCCGCTCCGTGCTGCAGGCGATATTCGAGCTCAGCGCGCCCGCCGCTTTGGGCGGCCTCAATAATGGTGAGCCGGAAGCGTTCACGGTCTTCGGGGTGCACCAGCTTGAGCCAGCCGCGCATCGTTGCGGGCATGGCGGCCGTGTCGCGCCCCATCATCGCGGGCAGCGTCTCCGACCAGGCCAGGAGCTCGCCGCCTGGCCCGGTGATCACATGAGCGAGCTTGCCCATCTCCGGGGAACGGCGCAGCCCCGCCTCGTGGGCGCGTAGAATCTGCTCAGCCTGCTGTCGTTCGGTTACGTCCTGTTCCAACTGCATCCCGGTCGCTTGTCGCCCGTCCTGATTATGCATCCAAGGTCCAAAGAGTCCGCCGGACTCACGACGCGATGCGTTGGGCGACGCCAAGCGGGATCGGAGTCCCGCAGGCCTAGTCTCGCCCGATCGACTCGCAGTTGACAGCTGGGGAAAACCCGGGATCGGGCAAGGAAAAAGCCCGGTGGCAGACCCGCAAACAGCGCGTCCAGCATCGACTGCCGCGGCTTCAGCTGTCGGGGGACACCAGGCCCGTGCGGATCGCGTAGCGGGTGAGACTTGCGATGTCATGGATTTCGAGAGCCTTCATCAGCTCGCCACGGTAGGCTTCGGCGGTCTTGGGGCTGATGTTGAGCTTGGCCGCGATCTCTTTGGTCGTGTGGCCTTCCGCGATCAACTGCAGCACCTCGCGCTGCCGCAGGGTCAGCCGATCGAGCGAGCTTTGCTCCTTATCGACCTGTCCGAGGCAAGCGGCGATCACGTGCGCGGATACCGCTGCACTCAGAAATCTCTCCCCCCGCGCCACGGCCCGTATCGCAAGTTCCAGCTCGGCCGGATCGGCATTCTTGACGAGGTAACCGACCGCGCCGGCACGCAGCGCCTTCAGCACCGAGTCTTCGTCCGCGTTCATGGACAGAATCACTACGCGCGTGCGGGGAAAGGCACGGCCAATCCGCGCCGCCGCATCCAGACCGTTCAGATTCGGCATCATGATGTCAATGAGGACCACGTCGGGCCGCTGCATTGCGATCAAGCGCAGCGCCTCACGTCCATCACCCGCCTCCGCCACGACTTCGACGTCGCGGACCGTTCGCAGCAGTGCACGAATGCCGGCGCGGAAGAGCTTATGGTCATCCGCCAGCAGGACACGGACCGCCGCCATGCATCACGCCCTGTGCTGCGCCAACATTGAGATCGGCTCGCTCAGAGGAAGCGCAATGCGGATACGCGTGCCGTGGCCCGACTGTGAATCGATCTCCAGGCTGCCACCGAGAATCTCGACCCGCTCCCTCATCCCCAGCAACCCCAGGTTGCCGCCACTGGCGGCGCGCTCGATAGTTTTCGTGACATCGAAACCGACACCATCGTCGCGGACCACGAGCTCCAGGGATCCCTCGTGCTGGTGCAACTCGATCCAGACGTGCTGGGCTCGTGCGTGCCGCACTACGTTGGTCAGCGCCTCCTGAGCTACCCGGAAGCAGCCGATGGCCACATCGCCCGGCACATCGGTGACGTGACCTACGACCTCGGTGACGATGCCGGTGCGCTGCTGGTGCTGTTGGGCAAGCCACCGCAACGCACTTTCCAAGCCACCGGTCTCCAGCATGGTTGGCCGAAGCTCGAGCGCAAGGCTGCGCACCTGTGCGCCGGCGCGTTGCAGGAGCGCAATACTCTCGTCGAGGCTCGACTGGGCACTCGCCCCCGCCACACCCTTGGCCGCGTGCAGGTGCAGTGTGATGCTCGCCAGGAGTTGCCCAAACTCGTCATGCAGCTCGCGCGACAGGTGCCGGCGCTCCTCTTCCTGAACCTTCAGCAATCGACGCGAAAGGTGCTGCAAGCGGCTCGCGAACTCGTGCAGCGCGGTCTGCCCGCGCACGCGCTCGGTAACGTCCTCATTGACGATCACCGCCCCCACGATCTGTCCTTCGGCGTTGCGGATCGGCGCCGACGAGTTCTGGATTGTCTTGGGCTGGCGGTCGTACGTCTCGATGTCGATCAACTCGTTCAAACTCGTCTGCCCCTCGGTCAACGCCCGCACCGACGCCCATTCCGTCGCTGCGATTCGCTTGCCGGACTCATGCCAAACGCCTACCGCCTCTGCCCACCGCTCGGCGCCACGGACGATCGGGCGCTCACCCCAGATGTGGTTCATCGTGGTGTTGGCGAGAATGATGTCGCCTGCTCGATCGGTGACGGCCACACCGACCGGCAATGTGGCCAGGACCAGCTGCAGAAGCTGCTGGCTCTCGCTCGCCGCTTGCTCCGCTCGTTTGCGCTCGGTGATGTCGGAGACAATGCACACTACGGCGGGCTTGCCTTCGAGCTCAAATCTTCGCTTGACGGACTCCACCCAGCGCTCTGCACCGGTGTTGGTGATGATCTTCAGTTCCTCACGAAAGACAACCGGCTCGCCGGGTCTGGGCGCTTGCAGGGCAGTCGCGATCCGGGCGCGAAAATCAGGATGGATAATGTCCGCGAAGCTCATGCCGACGAGCTCTTCGCAGCTGTAGCCAGTGATGACGGCCGCCGCGGGATTCGCGTAACCGATCTTTTCCGCCTGCAAGATGAAGATGGCCGACGGCGCGCTCTGCGACCAGGCCCGAAACTTCGCCTCGCTGACTCGCAATGCCTCCTGAGCGCGCCTGCTCTCCGCGTTCTCGACACGCAGGGCGTCGTTGCTTCGGCGCAGCTCATCTCGAGCACGCCGGAGAGATCCACCCGCACCGCGCTGACTAACGGTAATCCACACGACGTAGGAGGCCACGATGCCCAGTGATAGCAGGCGTGCCCAGTGCACCGGCTGCTGGAGATAAGCGAAGGCGAGGGTTGAAAGTGCGAGTGCCAACAAGCCCGGCCTGACCCCCCCCGACCCAGGTACTGATGATCACGGCCATGAGAAAGAGCGAGACGGGCGCAGATACCTGCCAATAAGCCTTCATCAACATGAGGCCGATCGCGGACGCTATGACTGACACGACCGCGACGCCGTAGCTCAAGATCAGCCGTTCGGATCTGCCGGGTGAATTGAGGCTCACCATGTTCGGGCCTCCGGCCTGCGCCACGCTTCGATCTTGCTCCTTGCCTCCTGCAGCGACAACCACCGAGTCGCTATGTGCGGTGTGCTACGAAGATGCGCGATTGGTCGGGATTTCCGCCCAGGCCGTGATATCCGACTCGTGTTCCCAACATGAGGTAAGTATTCCGGTTGGCGATACTCTTACCAAATCTGGGACCGCCAAGGAGGCGTTATGATCGATCGGCGCGCTTTCCTTCTATCGACTGCTGCAGCGACTGCATTGGCAACGTCAGCGCCTGCAAAGCAGGCTCTTACTGGAGAGAAGCTGGTTCCGCCAGCCGACGGCAAGGTCAAAGTTGCCTGTGTGCTTTCGAGCAACGTTACCCTGATTGATTGGGTTGGCCCGGAGGCGGTCTTCGACGCCTGGGTGCACGACGAATCCACCAAACAGGAACGGCCACTTTTTGAAGTGTTCACCGTGGGCGAGAGCCGCGAGCTGCGGGACCCGGGATTCAACGCGATCCCGGATTACACCTACGACGATGCGCCGCAGGCGCAGATCATCGTCGTACCCGGGCAGGCCGGTTCCCCGAAATTCTACCAGTGGCTCAGGAAGGCGAGCGCGCGCGCTGATGTGACCATGTCGGTGTGCATTGGTGCGCGACATCTGGCCACGTTAGGGCTGCTCGACGGCCAGCTTGCCACCACGCATCACGACTACATCAAACCCGTCTCGGAAGAGTTCCCCAGGGTTCATTGGGTCAGCGGACGGCGGTTTGTCGAAGGCCCCAGGGTCGCAACCAGCGCGGGCGTTACCGCCGGTATCGATCTGGCCCTGCACGTGGTGGAGCGGTACTTCGGCAGGGAGAAGGCGCTGGCAGTGACCCAGGTGCTTGAGTATCAGGGCACGGGCTGGAGAGTCTGATTCCCCGGCCCGGTGCCACAGTTTTTCCGGTCAACGCAACATCGCCTCGTGTCGTCGCAACGCCCGTAAACGTTTCCTCGCTGAGCCGGTCTGGTCAGGTGGAAGACGCGCGCACCCGGCGTTCGAGGGGCGCCCGCGCAGTCTTGGGGACGGTGCAGGCTCATGCGAATGGCACGCGCTCAACTTGGGCTGATGGTGTTTTCCCTCGGTATGGCGCCCGCCTGGGCCCAGCACGCGTCCGACAATCCACTGCAATCCGCTGACGACGCTTTCGGGCTGACGCTCGGGCTCGAGTCCATCGGGCTGTATGGGCCGGGCGGCGTGCGGGGCTTCAACCCGCAGGCGGCCGGGGATGTGCGCATCAACGGCCTGTACTTCGATCAGCAGGGTGGCCTGTCAAACCGCGTGGTGGAAGGCTCCACCGTGCGCGTCGGCGTCAGTGCGATCGGCTACGCCTTTCCTGCACCCACGGGCATCGTCGACTACGACCTCAGACATACCGGCAACGGAACTCCGAGCGCCTCCCTGGCCGTCACCGCCGGGCCCTTCGAGGCGCACGGCGTGAGTATCGACGGGGTCGTGCCCATCGGCGGGCGCGAGCTGCAGCTGCCGCTCGGGGCCAGCTTTCAGATCGGTACCGGAACCGGTTTTGGGCCCGAGCCTGGCTACACTTCGCGCACCGTGAATTTCGGCGCTACGCCCGCCTGGACGCCAAACGAGCGCCTCACGTTCCGCGCGATCGTTGACTGGAGCCAGACCACGCAGGCGAAGACGCTGCCCTTGGTTTTCACCACCGGTGACTTCCTGCCTCCGCCCATCGGGCGCGACTATCACGGCCAGGACTGGGCGGAGGGGCGGAGCGTCTCGGAAAACTTCGGCGCCATCATGAGCGCGAAGCTGACGCCCCGGTGGTCGTTGGCGGCCGGCATTTTCCGTTCGCTCTACGACAACCCGGTCAGCTTCTCGGATCTGTACGTCAACACCCAGCCCAGCGGGCTTGCCGACCACGTCGTGGTGGGGTACCCGGATCAGCGTGTTGCTTCCACCTCCGGGGAGGTGCGCCTTACCGGCAGATTCGCAACCGGAGTCTGGCGTCACGAGCTGGCATTTCTTGCCCGCGGGCGCGATACCCTGGCCATGTACGGCGGCTCCGACGCGGTCGACGTAGGCCCGGCGCTCATCGGCCAGGGCCTGCAGGTGCCTGAGCCCGCATTCAGCTATTCCGCGCGCACACGCGACCGCACCAAGCTCTGGAGCGTGGGAAGCGCCTATCGTGTCCAGTGGGACGCGCACGGCGAGCTGGCGTTCGGCGTGCAGCAGGAGAACTACGACAAGCAGGTCGCGACCCCCGGCCTGCCGAAGGCGCGCCTCGCGGACCGGCCGCTGCGGATCTACGGCACCGCTGCCGTGGCACTCTCGCGCCGCCTCACCGCTTACGCCGGCTACACCCAGGGACTCGAGGACTCGGGTACCGCGCCGAGCGCTGCGGCCAATCGCGGTGCGATTCTCCCGGCGGCCAGAACCTGGCAGGTCGACTCGGGAGTGCGCTTCGCGCTGACGCCGAAGCTGAAACTGATCGCGGGCGTCTTCGAGATCCAGAAGCCCTACTTCAACCTCGATCCCAACAACGTCGACCGCGAGCTCGGACTGCAACAGGCCCGGGGAGTGGAGCTGTCGCTCTCCGGGGAGCTCGCCCGGCAGCTGGAAATCAGCGCCGGGGTGCTCGCGGGCAAGGTGTCCATTCAGGGGCAGAACCTGCAGGCAGCAGGCGTCGGCCCCATCGCCTTCGGGCAGCCGCGGCTGACCTTCGTGATGAACGCCGACTACCATTTCCCGAAGCTTCCGGCGCTATCGGCTGACGTTGCGGTGTTCCATTTCGGCACGGCTCCCGCGAGCGTCGACAACGGCGTGTACGCAGTCTCGGTGACTCAATACAGCCTCGGCGGTCGCTATCGCTTCACGCTGCTCGGCAAGCCGGCGACCCTGCGGGTGCAGGTTCAGAATCTCACCAACTTCTACTTCTGGAACATCGGCTACAGCCCCGGGTACCTGCAGGCCTCGCCGCGAAGCGTGTTCACGTATCTGACGGCCGATTTGTGACCCGGCCCGACCGCCTCGTTACGAAAAACCCGTTGATTCAAGATCTTGAACGGATCCACGCGACTGCGGCCGTGGGCGCCAATACGCCTGCGGCCTGAAGGCCATGCACATTCGGGATTCTAAGGGTTAAGGTGCGCCCGGGTCTCTGGCGGGGAGTGTGAGCGACGGTGTTCATTCTTAGAACGTGCGCGCTGTTTGTCGTCACGGCAATTGCGGAGATCATCGGCTGCTATCTGCCGTACCTGTGGCTGAGGCGCAATGCCTCGCCGTGGCTGCTCATTCCGGCGCTTGCGAGTCTGGCGATCTTTGCCTGGCTGCTGACGCTGCATCCGACAGCCGCGGGTCGCGTGTATGCCGCCTACGGCGGGGTATATGTCGGCGTCGCCATCTTTTGGCTGTGGCTGGTCGATGGGACTCGACCGACATCATGGGATCTGCTGGGGGCCGCGGTCGCCCTGGCAGGCATGACCATCATCATGCTGGGGCCGCGTCACGCCTGACATTGCCGGCCGCGTTACTTAGTTTCGCGGGGCTTATACAGACTCATCCACACGGCAATGTCCCACGCGTTGCGGATCCCGATGAACAGTAAGATGAGGCAAAGCGCCGCGACGCCGAAGAGGGTCTGCATAGGCCGGTGCCAGACCAGCACCGCCATGGCGAACAGGCAGCCATACGCGAGCGTGGGCAGGATCACATTCCAGATCCAGTCCTCCCTGACCAGGATGTATTCACCGCGGTGACGGCGCATATTCGTGCCGATAACGACGCCGTAGGCGAGGCCCGCGAGCCCGACAGCGCCGCACCCGGCGCTCAGACTCAAGACACCAAGATGCGGCATGCTCAGGTACGCTGACAGAGCTAAGACACCGCCGAAATGCACGATCGTGGGCGTCACAAACACACCGACCCCCGTCGGCCTTGCTCCTCCAGCCACATCCCGGATCAAAGCGACGACGACGAAGGTGATGCCGGTCAGGCCGCCGGCAGACGAGCCGACGATGACGTAGAAATTCTCCCAACCCGCCAGCGGTGCAACGTCCATCGATCGAACTCTTACTTCGCGGAACGCGCTGCCGATCCTACATCCTGGCGCGGCGATTCGGCACTCAGCTGGCCGCAGCCCGCCGGGGGCCGCGTGCGGGGGGGCGTAGAATACCCGCCCGATGAAAGCCCGCGGCGTTTCGAACCGTGCGACTGTGGCGCTGGCCGGTTTGCTCCTGCTCGCCGCAGCCGGCTGCGGCGATAAGGCGACGCTGCCGGTGAGCGCCGGGTTCGGGCCGCATCCGGTCCTGCCGCCGCCGCACCCGACACGCATCCCGACCCTAAATTTCGCGCGCGCCGTCGGCTGGCCGGCCGGCGCAACCCCGACGGCCGCGCCGGGACTGGCGGTGCGCGCCTATGCGACCGATCTTGTGCACCCGCGCTGGCTGCAGGTGCTGCCCAATGGCGACGTGCTGGTCGCCGAGAGCGACGCGCCCGCCGACTCCGGTGAAGGCGGCGGGTTCAGGAACTGGCTTGAGGCGCGCGTCATGAGGTATGTCGGCGCCGGGACACCGAGCGCCGATCGCATCACGTTGCTGCGCGGCGTGGGAGCGAACGGTCGCGCCCAGGTGCGCAGCGTCTTTCTGCGCGGGCTGCATTCTCCTTTCGGCATGGCGTTGGTGGGCTCGGATTTCTACGTCGCCAATACCGATGCGATCCTGCGTTTCCCCTATGCCAGCGGCGCTACCGCGATCACGGTGCCCGGCGTGAGGGTGCTCGGACTTCCGGCGCAGCCGGACGGCCACTGGACCCGCGATCTGATCGCGAGCCGCGACGGGTCGCATCTGTACGTGACGGTTGGATCTGACAGCAACATCGGCGAGCACGGTATGAACAACGAGGTGGGCCGCGCCGCGGTCCACGAGATCGATCTCGCCACCGGCCGCTCGCGCATCTTTGCCTCAGGTCTGCGCAACCCCAATGGCCTTGCCTGGGAGCCGCACACAGGGGCCTTGTGGGCGGCAATCAACGAACGCGATGAGCTCGGCAGCGACCTGGTGCCTGACTACATGACCTCGCTGCGCGACGGCGCCTTCTATGGGTGGCCCTACAGTTACTACGGCCAGCATGTCGATGAGCGCGTCCAGCCAGCGCGGCCCGATCTGGTGGCGAGCGCAATTGCGCCCGACTACGCACTCGGCGCGCACACTGCCTCCCTCGGCCTCGCGTTTTATGTCGCTGCTGCTCTGCCGGGGAAATATGCGGGTGGCGCGTTTATCGGCCAGCATGGCTCATGGAACCGAAATCCGCGCAGCGGCTACAAGGTGATCTTCGTTCCCTTCGCCGACGGCCACCCCGCTGGTCCGCCCGAGGACGTGCTTACCGACTTTCTGAGCGCACAGGGCGAGGCTCGTGGCAGACCAGTGGGCGTCGCTGTTGACGGCACCGGGGCCTTGCTGGTGGCGGACGATGTTGGCAACGTGGTGTGGCGTGTGACGAGGCAAATTCCATGAAGCGATTGGCAGTTGGGTTCCTGGTCCTGAGCGCGCTCTGCGCGGCGCGGCTGTGCACCGCGGGCGGCGCCATGCACCCCGAGCACGGGGCGCACGGCATGGTGGTGAGCGCGCACCAGCTGGCCTCGCAGGCCGGCGTTGAAATGATGCAGGCAGGCGGCAACGCCGTCGATGCCGCCGTGGCCACCGGATTTGCACTGGCGGTGGTCTATCCCAGTGCCGGCAACATCGGCGGTGGCGGCTTCATGCTGCTGCGCCTGCACGATGGCGCGACTCACTTCATCGACTACCGCGAGACGGCGCCCGGCAAGGCGACGTCCACCATGTACCAGGACGCGCACGGCAATGTCATCCCGAATCTGAGCACCGTTGGATACCAGGCGGCCGGCGTGCCGGGCTCGGTGAAAGGCCTGGTTTACGCTGAGCAGCACTTCGGCAAGCTCGGGCTTGCGCGCGTGATGCAGCCGGCCATCCGCCTCGCGCATGCCGGCTATGCGCTCAGCTGGAGCGATGCGCGCGAGATGACCAACGAGACGCATCTGGCGCAATACCCGGATTCGAAGCGCATCTTTCAGAACGACGGCAAGGGGTGGCGGCAGGGCGATATTTTCAGGCAGCCGGAACTCGCCCGCACCCTGGAGCGCATCGCCGCCGACCCCGAGGATTTCTATCACGGCGAGCTCGCGCGCCAGTTCACCGAGTTCGTGCAGCGCGGCGGCGGCCTGGTCACGCTCAAGGACCTCGCCAACTATCAGGTGCACGATCGCGTTGCCGTACACGGCAGCTATCGGGGGCTCGAGATAATCAGCGCACCGCCCCCCTCATCAGGCGGCATTGCGCTGATCGAAGCGCTGAACATTCTCGAAGGCTTCGATCTTGCCGGTGCGGGTGCGGATTCGGCCGCGTCCATTCATCTGGTGACCGAGGCCTATCGGCGCGCGTTCTACGACCGGGCGGAGTTCATGGGGGATCCGGATTTCAGCAGCGCGCCGGTCATGCGGCTCCTGGACAAGCCCTACGCGCTCGGCTGGCGCGCCTCCGTGGATCTGCAGCGCGCGAGCAGCAGCGTGTCGCTCAAGCGCCCGTCGACTTCTCCGGAACTGGAACGCTATGCCGCGGCGCACCCGATTCAGCTTGCCGGCAAGGAAACCATGCAGACGACGCATTACTCGGTCGTCGATGCGGACGGCAACGCGGTTGGCGTCACCACCACCCTGAACGACGCCTTCGGCGCGAAAGTCGCGGTTGGGCCGCTCGGATTCCTGCTGAACGACGAGATGGATGACTTCGCCGCCAAGGTCGGGGTTCCCAACATGTACGGGCTGATCCAGGGAACGGCAAACGCCATCGGCCCGGGCAAGCGCCCGCTGTCATCCATGACGCCAACCATCGTGCTCAAGGACGGCAAGCTGTGGCTGGTACTCGGCGCGGAGGGCGGGCCGACGATCATCACGACGGTCGCGAATGTCCTCATCGGCGTGGCGGACTTTGGCCTGGATATTCAGGAGGCCGTGAATGCGCCGCGCTTTCACCACCAGTGGCTTGCTGATCGCATCGATATGGAGCGGGGCCGCTTTTCCGCCGACACCGTGCGCCTATTGCAGGCGCAGGGAAATGACATCGCCGTGAGCGAAAGCGGCGACGCCGAGTGCATCCAGATTGACCTTGCCAGCGGCGAGCGCCTGGGGGCGAGCGATGCCCGCAACGAAGCCGGCCGGGCCGTTGGCTACTGATATGCCGGGTCCCGCGGTCACGATCTATCACAACCCCGCCTGCGGGACCTCCAGGAATGCGCTGGCCATGATTCGCGGCGCCGGCATTGAGCCGACCATCATCGAGTATCTGAAGACTCCGCCCGACCGGACGACGCTGGTGGATCTGCTGAAGCGGCTGCGGATGCCGCCGCGCGAGCTGCTGCGCGAAAAGGGTACGCCCTACGCGCAGCTCGGGCTGGCGGAGCGGCACTGGACGGACGAGCAACTCATCGACCACATGCTCGCGCATCCGATACTCATGAACCGCCCGGTGGTCGTGACACCCTGGGGCGCGAGGTTGTGCCGGCCTGCCGAGGTCGTGCAGGAGATTCTGCGGCCAGCTTCCGGGGCGCGTTGAGGCGCGCTTAGTGTGCGAGCGTCGCGGACGCTGCGCGTGGCCGCCGTGCGTACACCCCATAGGCGACAATGACGACGTAGCACACCGCAGGCACGAGAAGCGCGAATGAGAGGGTCGTCAGATCCGCGACCGTGCCGGTGAGCGGCGGAATGACGGCGCCGCCTACTATCGCCACGCAGATGACACCCGACCCTTCGGCGGCGCGCTTCCCGAGTCCTTCGCACGCGAGTGAGAAGATAGTTGGAAACATGATGGAATTAAAAAGCCCGATTGCAAGCAAGGCCCAGCCGCTGACCGCGCCGTGGCTGTTCGCCGATATTGCAAGCAGGGTAATGACAGCGGTCGCCGCGAACGCCAGAACCTTTCCCGGCGAGAGCAGCCTCAGCACCCATGCCCCGATGAAACGCCCGACAAGTGCGCCGCCCCAGTACAGCGGGATGTGCTTGCCGGCGGCTTCCTGAGAAAGACCGAGCACGTTCGCCTGCATCAGATAGTTGACGATCAGCGAGCCGATCGCGACCTCGGCACCGACGTAGAGGAATATGCACAGCGCGCCCAGGCCAAACCGCGGCTGCTTCAGGAGGTCAAACGCGTGCAGTATGTTGGA
>Ga0210409_10002572_pt1 | contig 21400 bp, 32 predicted proteins | sample IncBWH17MmetaG_FD_161649 | JGI IMG/M metagenome (GOLD analysis project Ga0210409, IMG submission 161649) | Forest soil microbial communities from Barre Woods Harvard Forest LTER site, Petersham, Massachusetts, United States - Inc-BW-H-17-M | ecosystem: Environmental > Terrestrial > Soil >...
CCGCGCGTCCCTGATGGATCGACGCCGACCACCACGCGCACCATGTCAGGCAACGCGCTCTGCTTCACCCTGCATCCGTCGAGCATCGCCCGCGTCCACAGAGCGCCTGGCACATCGTCCGCCTTGATCTCTTCCCAGTCGCTCATTGCAGATCAGGCGCAATCGCTGGCAACCGCCCGTTAGCAGGACCCTTGCGGCTTCCGTTGGGATTGCCGCTGCGGCGCTTGCGCTCTTGCGCCTGCCCTTGCGGGGCGCGCTCCTGCCGACGACGCGCGACCTCTGCGTTGAACCAGGACAGCAGCTCGGCCGTATCTTCGTCGCGCTCGATCGGGTCGTAGTAGCGCTTCTCCTGGGGCTTGCGCCCCATCGTCTTGGTGATCTCCAGGAATTCATGGTCATCGGGACCGCAGATGCGGAACTTGCCATAGCGCCGAGCTTTCTGAGGGCGACCGTCGCCCATCCCCACGATCTGCCCGGCCGATGCGAGCAGATTCATGATCTGCTCATCGGTCAGGGGATTGACCTTGTATTCGATCTCGACCGTGCACGCCCATTGCGGGAAAAAGGGCCGGGTGCGCACGTCGGGGGTGCGCGCCGCGTCGCTGGAGCGCACCATATCCATGCCCAGCACCGGCAAGCCATAGAGGTTGATGTTCTCGCTGACGACATTCGTCCATCGCTCGATCTGCGCCTTGGCCGGCCCGTCGACATCGAGAGCCGAGGACGAGAGGCACCCATGCACCATGCCATCGGGGAGATGGAAGAGGGTCGGGGTCTTCGGGTCGCGGTTCAGATAGAAGCTGCCGCGATATTCCTCGACTGGATCGTGCTTCAGGCTCGTCGCCCGCTCATTGCGGTTCTTCCTCTGCGAGGGGTAGAGCAGCTCGCGCCAGGCTTTGGCGTTGAACCGATGCATGATGAACGGGGTCGTTCCGACGATGTCGATGATGATCCGACGCATCTTGATCGGCTGGATTTCGACGACGGCCTTCTTCGCTGCAAATGCCATCTGCGTGGCTCCCTGTGGGGTTACGGTGGAGCTTCATGGTGGCGGAAATTTCCACCATGCGCAAGTCGAAAGGCGAGATGTGAATTTCCGCCATCATCGCGGCTTGGGACGCAGATGCAAGAGTGCCTGCCCCATCGCTTCGAGCGCAGCCGCGAAGTCCATCACCGTCTTGTCATTCGCCTTGGCGAGCGCCGCACGTAGGCCTTCGGCGTTGCCGCGTCCTTCGGTCAGCAACTGCGCAAAGGGCTTCGTCGCCGCGATGATCGGGGCATAAGCGCCGAACACCGACCAGTCGACATATGTCCCGGCCTCGCGCTCGCTCTTCGCCTCCTCAAGTCGATCGAAGTTACTCATGACGTCCTCTCCTGTGTTTGGACCGCTGTCTTTCATTCTTGTCCCCGGTCTTTCTCTCTTTAATGATTGGTGGAGAGGGGTGGAGCTTTCCCATAAACCCCCCTCCCCTTAGGCCATGGGCCTGAAGGGTTAGGGGATCGATGGGAGCAATGATCGGCCGAGCCGGGGCATCGCGATCCCAGCCGTCCTTGCGGATACGGCGTCCGACGTTCAACCCGCATGAGCCCGCTCGGATGTTTAACCCCGGCTGCCGCCCGCATGCGAACGAGTTCCGACCCAGAAACAGGACGTGCTGACACGTCCGGCGACTTTCTTGTCCAGGCGCATCGGAGAGCGGGGTTTGCACAGCGGAAATTTCTACGCTATATGTGCATCTCGCTCCGCTTGACACCGATCCGCCTGGACAGCTCAGTTCGGTAACAAGCATTCAGAAAGAGCCCTGGCCTCCCGGTCGGGGCTCTTTGCTTTTGTGCGCCTGACTCGGCCGTTCCGTCAACGCCAAATCAAAGCTGTGGATAACTCTGTGGATTGTGGCTGAGCGAGAGGGGAGAGCGCTTGGGCCGTCGATACACAGCATCGCCTGACGGGAAGATGCAGCCCTGGTGCGTGTAGATGATGTGCTCGTGGATGATGGTCGCTGGCGGCTCATCGCGCTTGTTGAACTCCAGCTCTGCCAGCTTCCCGTCACGCTGGACGATGACGAGCTTCATTGCAGGCGAGCCCCTGTTCCCTGGCGCGCTTCGGGCCTTCGGTCTCGATATGGTCGATGGTCGCGCGAAGGTCGATGAGTTTCGCCATCGCAAGAAGCGCGTTGCGCAGATGATCGATGCGCTTGCCCATGAAGTAGAGCGTGGCCCAGTTGGCGGCGACGGCCACAAACAAGGCCCAGAACCCGAATTCATCCGTCATCGCGATTCCCCGTTGCCAAACTCGCTTGGTCGGGTCTATAGCAGAAATCTCCTGCATCACAGAGAGGCTTGCTCACCACGAATGAGCCAGTGGTTCAAACCGATCAGCGCCATCGCGTTCGAGGCCTTCAAGGTCTACCTCAAGGAATTCTTTGAGGCTTGCCCGGAATGGACGAGAGCGTCATTATTGCGCTCGGCGAAGATGGACCCAGGCTTCATCCGCAGAGTCGAGCGGGGGCAAGGCTACAATGTGAAGAGCCTCGACCGGCTGTTGCGGTTCATGGGCCGCGCCGTCAGCGGCAAGGTGCAAATGGCGGCGGCCCCAAAACAAGTGCATCGAAAGGGCAATGGGCATGAACGATATGGCTCGAAGCGAGGACCTGGGCGATCTGCCTCCAGCAGCGGCGCCGTCCAAGGGCAAGCGCGGCGCCGGCAAGGCAAAGGCGAAGAAACCCGCCAAGGCCGCTAAGGCGAAGGAAGCCAAGGCCCCTTCGAAAAGGTCGACGAAGACCACGACCGAGGTGGTGGCCGAGTTCGAGCAGGACCAGCGCGTGCAGGCGCGCGAGGGCCGCAACACGCAAGGGATCGAGGGGCGCGAGAATTCGATCCGGGCCTTCATCGTCGACTGGCGCGGTCTCATCGGCGACAAGAACAAGATCATCTCGAAGATGGGCGTGCGCGCCGCCGATGCGAAGAATGCAGGCGTTCCGGTGAAGCTCGTCAAACAGCTCCTGAAAGAGCTGGACAAGCCGGAAGAGGCAGCGACCATGCAGAATATCATGAACCAGCTGCGCGGCCTGGTCTCTCTCCCGCATGGTGAGCCGATCGACGACATGTCCACCTATGAGGGCGACGACACCGCCGATGCGCGTGCCTACAAGGCAGGCCGCATGCATGTGTGGCGCGGCGGTCGCTCGCAGGACAATCCGTATCACGGCGACGTGAAGCGCGGCCAGGAATGGTTGCGCGGGTTCAATGACGCCTATGCCGAGGCCGAGGCGTCGTCCTCTGCTCACGCCATGAAAAAGCTCCACGCGCTCGCTACCGAGGCTGCAAAGTCCGCGACTGCGTAGAGAGAGATGATCCAAGGGACCCGCACAGCGCGGTAAGGGTGGGGAAGTGCGAGCGCTCGTCACGCGAGCTAACCCCAAAGACGGCCCTCGGATGCGCCTTCCTGCTGGAAAGGCGCCTTCGTTTTGAGAGATTGGTCTGGCTCTGCCGCTTCGCAATCGTCTGAGCCAGCCAATAGACCCCGAGGGCGTTCGGTTTGCCCCCCACGCCACGCGCCTTCGGGGTCGCTTTGAAGGAAGTCAGATGCGCGCGCTCGCTCTTGATCCCGCAACCATCACAGGCTTCGCCTTCGGCATCTTCGGCGAGCGCCCGAGGAGCGGCACGATCCGGCTGCCGACCGTCGATCCTGATGATGTGGGCCATCGTTTCTCCGTCCTCGAAGGCGCCGTGCGCGATCAGATCAGCGGCAACAAGGCCGAGAAGCTGATCATCGAAGACATCTATCTCAACCCCATGAACAAGTTCTCCCCGAGGCAGGACTTCCTGCTGAAGGGTTATCGGGCCGCGATCATCATGGCCGCGCACAAGTGCGGGCTTCACGGGAAGAGGGACTGCGTCTGGGTCTATCCGGGCTCGTGGCGCAAGACGTTCGGGACGAGCCACGTGCCGAAGGAAGTGCGCGACTCGAAGAAATCAGACGCCATCCGCAAGTATCTCAAGACGGCTGCCTTCGAGCGCTGCCGCGAGCTGGGATGGGACCCGCGCAACGAAGACGAGTCTGACGCGTTGGGACTTTGGTCTCACGGAGAGACGCTGTTCAGCCAGGGCGATTCGAACGAGCGCATGCCGCTGTTCGCGGCGACGCCGCTGTGAGCTACCAGCGCGAAAGCTACGTCAAGGCCGAGCCGAAGGCGCGCAGGCTTTACGAGGAGCACATGCACGGAATGCGCAAGGCGGCGCGGTGGGACAAGCTGCCGATCGCCACGCGCAACGCCTGGTATGAGATTTACGTCCGCAGCCGCGAGGAAAAGGCGGCAGCGGACAGGAAGCGGTCGAAGTGACAGCCGATCCGATCATCCGCGAGCTGCCCTCCGGCCAGCGCATCTTTACGCGCAGGCCGGTGCGGGCGGCGAATCGCACTGGCGGCAGACCACATGGAGAGCTTCATGAGCGAGATCGTGCGGACGGCCCTGCCAGGCACAGCGGCTCACACTTTGATGAAGGCGATCATCCGCGAGGCACGCGGCATGGACCAGAGCGACGTGATCAACGCGACGCTGTCCGTGATGCTCGAAGCGTTCTTCCAGAAGCATAATCGGCGCGCCCAGGTCGAGCCGCACTTCGACGAGACGATCGCCCGCGTGAAGTCGACGCTCATGGCGAAGTATGATCCCGTCAGCGGTAAGCGCCGCTCGACCGAACGGATCATTCTCAGCTCATGACCGAGAAAAAAGCTGTGGACAAGTAGCGGCTTTCATTGAGGCCAGCGCGCATCGGCCTACGGTGGGGTCTCCAGTCCAGGCGGCCCCATGTCCAATCGCAAACGAGAGGCGGCATCGACCGCCGACATGAATATTCCGGCCGAGCAATCGCTCCTCGGCTGCGTGCTGCGGCGCGACCAGGTGTTCTTCGAGGTCCACAACGATCTTGAGCCCGCAGACTTCGCCGATCCCCGCCATCAACTGATCTGGAAGACGATCGAGAAGATCGCCAGCCGGGCGCAAGGACGCTTCGATGCGGCGACCGTCGCGGACTTCCTGCAAGGGACAGACGAGAGCGTGCCTCGCGACTATCTCGACGCTCTCGCCGACGCCGTCTCCGATCCCTCGGCTATCCAGCAATACGTCCGCACCGTGGTCGACCTCTCGCGCCAGCGTGCCATGGTCCAGGCGATGCAGGACGGGATCACCAGGCTTCGCATGCGGGCTCCCGACGAGGCGCTTAACGAAGTTGTCGACGAGATCAATGGCAATGTGCTCGACGCAGGTCGCGCGGATTCATCGACCCAAAAGACCCTCGGTGAATTCGCCGAGCTGAGCTACCGGCGCATAGAGGCTGTGCGCTTCGGCCACACCAAGAGCGTCAATCTCAGCTGGGGCCTGTCCGCCATGGATGAGGCATGCGGCCCGGCAATCCCCGGACATCTGCATGTCATCGGTGGTCGGCCGGAAATGGGCAAGGCATTAAGCCTCTGCGCTCGGGTGCTCTTGGCTGATGGCCAATGGAAGGCAATGGGCGAACTGATGCTTGGCGACCGCCTCGCATCGATTGACGGCGCAGCATCCCGCATATCGGGAATTTTCCCGCGAGGGAGACGACAAGTTTTCAATGTTCGGTTCCGTGACGGAAGGACAACGCAGGCATGCGGTGAACATCTGTGGCGCGTTCATCATCGCCATTGGGACGAGCCGCGCATACTGACGACGGACGCTGTCGCCAGCTTGCTACAAAGAAAGCGCTATCAGCGACGCCTCTATATCGATCTAGTCAGCGGCCACTTCGGCGATCCTAAGTTGCAGTTACCGATCGATCCCTATGTTCTAGGGTGTTTGCTAGGGCACAGCTCGTTTAGAGAAAGCTCATTGAGGATAGGGTCCGTTGACCATGAAGTTATCGAGAGGATGCAAGCGAGAACAGGCGAGGCCAAAATAAGCGCTACTGCGGGAGACCGCCATGTTTATTCCATCAGATCCTCAGTTCCCGGTCCGCCGATTAACTGGCTTATGGATGCCCTTGCGCGCATGGGTTTGGAGGGCAAGCGGTGTGACGAGAAATTCGTTCCCGACATCTATCTTCAGGCTGATCGCCAGAGCCGCCTTGAACTCCTGCGAGGGCTCATGGATACGGACGGTCACGCCTCTTACGGCGCCGTCGAATTCAGCTCGACCAGCGAGAGACTGGCTTTGGATGTGCAATCGCTGGCGCGATCCCTTGGTGCCGTAGCCCGGATCGAGCGCAGAAAGACGCGGTGTTTCTACAAAGGTGAGATGCGCGGACAGGATTCCTTCCGCTGCCGTATTAGGCACGAGCAGGCCCAGGACTTCTTCACCCTTCCGCGCAAGATGGCCGGTGCGACTCGGGTCGGTCACAACACAGTGACACTTACCTTTGACAGCATCGAGCCTGTCGGTATCCGCGAAACGCGCTGTATTGCGGTTACACATCCTTCCAGTCTGTATGTGACGGACGGATACATAGTCACGCACAACACGGCGCTCGCGACCACCATCGCCCTCGCCCTTGGACGCCAGGCACCGGGCGGCATCATTCAGCTGGAAATGCGCGGCGAGGCCGTGGCCGATCGCTCTCTCTCCCATCTGACCGATATCCCGGCCTGGAAGATCACACGCAACGAGGCGCACAACTCCGGTTATCTGGAGAAATATGCCGATGCAATCGCCGAGCTGCACCGGCTGCCGATCCGGGTAGAGGCGAGGCCAGGGCTCACCACCGCGCAGATCAGGGCGAAGTGCATCGGCATGAAGCGCCGCTATGGATGCGTCTGGTTCATCTTCGACCATATCCAGATCGTGCAGGCCGCGATGCGCCGCGCTGATCCGAGCGACACGATCGACGAGTTCTGCCGCACCACGGCCGCTCTCGCGAAAGAGCTGGACGCGGTGATGATCGCGCTCAGCCAGGTCAATTCGAAGAACCGCGATCGGGACAATGACCGGCCGCAGCCGCGCGACCTCATGTATTACAACTCGATCGAGCCGCACGCGGACGTGATCGCGTTTCCCTACCGACCGGAAGTGGCGCTGCGGGAACGCAGGCCTCCAGAGCCGATGAAGGACGATACCAAGGCCGAGAACCTATACTTCGACTGGCAACAGCGCATGGAGGCCGCGAAGGACAAGGCCGAGATCATCTGCGGCAAGAACCGCCATGGCCCATCCGGCGAATTCCGACCGTGCCTCTGGGATGGTCCCACCATGCGCTTCAAGCCGCTCGAAAGCGCGCTGCGCAGCGCCGACGATAACCAAGCCTATCTTCCGGAGATGTGAAAATGGCGCTCGCAATGGCGGCTACCGACAGCGATTACGCGACTTTTCTTGAAAGTCGCCTTCACAGTTCCGAGCATGGGTTTGATCCGACTTTCATGCCCGACTGCCTTTTTGATTTCCAGGTATCGCTAGTCGAATGGTCGGTGCGCAAGGGACGGTCGGCGATCTTCGCGGACTGCGGCATGGGCAAGACACTCTGCCAGCTCGTCTGGTCTGAAAATATCGTAAGGAAGACCAATCTCCCGGTGCTGATCACGACGCCTCTCGCCGTAGCGAGGCAGACGGCGCGCGAGGCCGAGAAGTTCGGGATCGAGGCCCATGTCTCGCTCGACGGCAAGATCAGGCCAGGCATCAACATCACGAACTATGAGCGCCTGCATTATTTCAGCCCGAGCGATTTCGTCGGAATGGTCTGCGACGAGAGCGCGATCTTGAAGTCCTTCGATGGAACGCGCCGCCAAGAGATCACGGACTTCATGCGCAAGATGGCCTATCGGCTTCTCTGCACTGCGACGCCTTCGCCGAACGAGTATGTCGAGCTTGGCACCAGTTCCGAGGCTCTCGGCTATCTCGGCTACATGGACATGCTGTCGCGGTTCTTTAAGAACGACCAGGGCAACAGCATCAGGGCCTTCCGCTCGCGGTACAAAGGCCGTGATTTCCGGCAACTCGATGACAATGCCAAATGGCGGTTCAAGGGACATGCCGAGACGCCATTCTGGAAATGGGCTTGTTCCTGGTCGAGAGCGGTGCGGAAGCCGTCTGATCTCGGCTTTGACGATGGGTCTTTCATTCTGCCGCCGCTGATCGAGCGCCAGCATGATGTCGAGAGCCGCAGAAATCCCAGCGAAATGCTGTTTGCGCTTCCCGCATTCGGGCTTGCCGAGCAGCGCGAGGAGCGGCGCCGCACCATTGACGAGCGCTGCGAGCAAGCAGCACTTCTCGTTGATGATGGGGAATCGGCGATCATCTGGTGCCATCTCAACCCAGAAGGCGACATCCTGGAGAGGCTAATTCCCGATTGCGTCCAAGTGAGCGGGCGCGACAGTGACGAGGCCAAGGAAGAAAAGTTCCTGGCCTTCATCGACCAGAAGCCAGGCGCGCGGCGGCTTATCACCAAGGAGCGGATCGGCGCTTGGGGAATGAACTTCCAGCACTGCGCCCATTCGGTGCATTTCCCGACGCACAGCTTCGAGGGCTACTACCAGAGCATTCGCCGCTGCTGGCGTTTCGGGCAAACGCGCCCTGTTGTGGTCGATATCGTGACCACCGAAGGCGAGAAGGACGTCCTGCGAAACCTGCAACGCAAGTCGGCTGCGGCCGACAGGATGTTCTTGGGCCTTGTCCGGCACATGCGCGAGGTGCTCCACATTGATCGCGCCAACAATTTCACACAGGAAGCAGAGATCCCCTCATGGCTGTGATCGATCAAAGGCTCTCGTCTCGCTATGCTCTGATCAATGGCGATTGCATCGAATACATGAAAAGCCTTCCGTCCGAGCGCGTGCATCTCTCGATCTATTCGCCGCCGTTCGGAGGGCTGTTCTGCTACTCATCCTCGGAGCGCGATCTCTCGAACTGCGTCAGCTACGATCAGTTTTTCGAGCACTATGAGTTCTGCGTGAAAGAGATTTTCCGCCTCACGCTTCCTGGCCGCATGACCTGCGTGCATTGCATGGATGTGCCGTCCGGCAACACCGGGACTGATTTCCTGATCGACTTTCCGGGTGATCTGATCCGCCTGCACAAGGAAATCGGCTTCGATTACATCGCTCGCTATGCGATCTGGAAAGAGCCGCTCGCAGTGCGCAATCGAACAATGGCGAAGAACCTAGCTCACAGAACCATCGTGGAGGATTCCTCGCGGTGCAGCTCGGCCGCCGCTGATTATCTCCTCGTCTTTCGCCGCAAGGGACAGAACAAGGTCCCGATCGCTCATCCGCATGGGCTACTCGATTATGCCGGCTCCCGACCGCTCCCGGCCGAACTGCTCAAATATCGCGGCTGGGGGGGCAATCAGATCGAGAACCGCTATTCGCATTGGATTTGGAGGCAATACGCTTCGGCTTTCTGGGATGACATCCGCATAGGCCGAGTGCTTCCGTTCCGCGACAGCCGCGATGAGGATGACGAAAAGCATGTTCATCCTCTTCAGCTCGACGTAATCGAGCGTTGCCTGACGCTTTGGTCCAATCCGGACGAGACGGTGCTAACGCCATTCATGGGCGTAGGTTCCGAGGTCTATGGCGCTCTTAACCTCGGCCGTAAGGGCATCGGTATTGAGCTGAAACCGTCCTACTTCCAGCAATCAATCCGCAACATCGAGGCCGTAGGAAAGGCCGATATCGAGCAACCCGCTTTTGATCTCGGCGACGATATCGCCTGGGCAGAAGCAGAAGCGGCAGCCGAGTGATCACCATGTCGACCGTCAGCGATGCAAAACTGCGCGAGACGATCGCAGATGGTCTCGCCGTGATGGGCACCTACGCCGAGAACGCCATCAACTTCCTGACGATCGGCGACGACAAGGGGGCCGAGTATGCGATCAAGAAGGCTGCCGCGCATTTCAAACAGGCGGTCGATTTCCTGTCCGAGTTGAAGAAACGAAACATGACCCAAGCCAAGGAGGAACTGTATGCTGTCGCGCAGCCCGCAAGACGATCCATTCGGGATCAGCAAGCTCGACCAAATGGAACCTCCTCACCAGAGCCACGCGACGCTGGAGCGGCTGGAGACATCGGCGACTAGCGAGCCGATCCCAGGGCGCGAAGCTGCCATCGCCTACGCCGTTGCCATTGAGCCACGATATCTCGACGCCTGCGCCGACCAGCTCGGAAGCCTCGGATGGGTCGCGCCTCTCGTCGGATCGATTGTCGGGCTCGCTCTCAATTCGGCCGCTGGCGGCGCGACACTGGACGCCGGCACCATCTCGCGCGATCTCGCGGTGCTGCGCTCCTGTATCATCGAGCCGTCGCCGTCCTATCTCGCGAGCTTCAACCCGGCGAGCTTCGCCGAAGCCTTGGAAGTCCAGGGCGAGCAGGAGCGCAGGCGCCGGTTGCGGGCTCTCTCATGAGCGAACGTCACGACAAGCGCACAGAAGAGAGCTTCACCTTCGATGGCGTGAAGTATCAGAGGCGCGAGGATGTCATCGCCGCCCTATGAAGTGTGCAACGTATGAGGCGATCCTGGAGGCACGTCGTGGACGATGACGAAGGAAATAGTTCAGCTGCGGCGCGTCGAGCCAGCTATCATGTCGAGGAGCGTGATGCGCATGCCAAGCTTGCGGCGGCGGCTTATTGGCAGATCGCGATGCGCAAGCGCAGGCTCTACCGCGAGGAGTCAGAGCGCCATGCGAGTGAAGAGGGCATCCGGCCGCACAAAGCTGTGAGTGCCTGACCATCTTGGGTTGCGGGGGCTCCTCCAGCGTCCTATTTCAGGCCGACCATGAAAACCCAGACCAAGCTGCGCATGGTGGAAATCCAGTGCGCTCACCGAGCTGCGGTCACTGCTACGCTCAAGCTCATGAAGACGGCCGACCGCGTGCGCGAGCAAGAGCCTGACGGGCCGGTCGCGGCGATCCTCGTCGGCGCCTACGCGGATATCCGTCTCGCGGCCGAGATGCTGGAGGCGATCATCCTCGATCGGCGCGAGGGGAGACACGGGTGTGGCGAAAGGGACCACGCAGCTGGTCAAGCCTATTGAGCGCCCGGTGAAGATCGCCGGCCTGGCGGAACGGCTGGAAGCGCTTCGTGGCTCCCATCGCCTTCGCCTCCGAGCCCATGACCCTCATCAAGGCTCTCGCGGTCCGTTCGATGCGCAACAGAGCGCCGATCTCTTCGTCAGTCATGATGGTTTCCCTTGCGTGCCCCCGCGAGGGGTTTCCCCAAGTCTTAGGACGGCCAAGGGCGGCCGTCACTGGTCGGCGTGGGCTCTCAGAGCCTCCAGGGCCTCGATCGCCTTCTCAGCCCTCCTGAGAGCCCGGACGAGCGTGCTGGTCCTGCGCCCATGCATCCCCTGGATAGCGTCACGGCAGCCCTTGAGCGCGTCCTCGGCCTCATAGAGGACCGGGACAGTCTTCGCCATCCAGTCCTTCAGGTCGATCGCCCTGTCCACGATGAGGCTCATAGCGGAGCCGAGAAGCGCTCGGACACAGCGGGCTCGGTGGTCTCGCCGCAGATCACACGAGCGTCGACGACATCGCCATCCTTGAGATGGTCGAAGTTGTTGTTGATGTAGATGTGCGCGGCGAGCATTGTGCGGACGTTATGTCCCCACCGGTGCGGATCGATGTGGCCCTCATCGGTTGCTAGCTTGATGACCGCCACGCGGTAGGAGCCTTCCATGCCGAGGCCGCAGCGAGCAAGCAGGTAGCGCTGCGCTTCGTTCGGAATGCCGCCGAGCGCGTTGATGTCCGGCACCAGCTCGACCGCGATGACGGGAATAAACGTGTGATGGTCTCTGATCTCAAGGGCCTTGGCGATCATGGCAGTGTCACCCGTTGCTCGATGATGCGGTAACGCTTCTCCACGTCATGCGGAACGACGTAGGCCTCAAAGTCCTTGAGCCGAAGCTCCTGGCGCGCCGTGATGCGGTGCTGTCCGTCGACGAAGCACAAGAACCGGTATGGTCGATGCGGCTCATTCTCGATCAGTATGACGGGCAGCGCGAGAGCGTGTGGCGTTCCCTTGATCTTGTCGACGCGGTCGCGGCTGACGTTGCCCGATTCCCAATCCGTATCGGCGACGAAGGCCATCGACAGGGTGATCTTCTGAAACTCGCCGCGATCGGCCGCGTCCTGGAGCCTGGTGACATTCCAGGTGATCTCCTCGCCGAGGAAGCGCGCGTCGAGCGTGAAGACCGTGTCGGCGAGATTGCCGCCATTGAGGATGACTACTTCGGTCATGGCTGGCCTCTCTTGGCGGCTTTGTTTGCTGCATTGAAGGCGCGTATGTCCGCTCTTCCACGCAAGCCGCCAGAGCTGACCCACTGATCGTAGGCAGCCTTCGATCCGTAGCTCAAGGGAGGGGCGTTGTTGCGCAGGAACCGGATGTAGCCGCGCAGCACTGGTAAGTTATTCTCATCGGCGTGCAGCACCGCCCTCTCCAGATCGTTCGACAGCACCGCTTCGAGGAAGGTCCCAACGGGCACGCCCTGATCAAGATATCGCAACAAGCCCTCGCGCATATAGCGCGGGATGCCAGTGCCGATCCATTCCTTCTCGTCGATCTCGATCATGTCATCCTCCTATGTTGATGTGCGAAAGTAGCTCCTCGGCGCCAAAGACCTGATCGGCGCCGCATGATTCGCATTCGTAATTGCGGGCGTCTGGCTCGCAGCCGCCTCGCTCCTGGCCGCAGATCAGGCAGAACCCAGGATCGTCGAGATCGAGAATCCAGCGCTTCACCGCGTCGACGATCACGTCGTCGGTAAGCGAGGCATGCCAGAGCCCGCGCGCCATCATTGCTGCGGCCCTCCGCTGGCGCCCGGCATGAAGTCCGGCATGGACTGGTCCTTCGCCTTCACGTGCTCGCCGATTGCCGCGAGCACGCCATCAATCTGCCGATGTAGGGGGACTTGGGAGAGCACCATCTCCCTGGCCATGCGCTGCACCTCTGGCGTTGCCATGTGGTGCAGGCGGTTGATGATTACGCCATCGTTGACAAGAGACGTGCGCAGCGCCGCGAGAATCGCATGCAGCGAGACGATTGTGATGTCGTCGCGGTTCATCATCGCGCGGGCCTCCGCTGACGCAGCTGGCCCTGGCGGCCGAGCTTGATGAGCAGCGAGCGCACGGCCGCGCGTGTCCAGTTCGTGCCGCCGCGCTGCATGGGGATACGACGCCGCTCGAACTCGCGCACGAGCTGCCCGGTCCCGGTCTTGCCGGAGCCGGCGAGCTTCTCGACGATCGGCCGCATGGTCTCATGCCATGGCTTCGCAGGCGGCAGCGCGTCGCCGGCAGCCTTGATGATGGCGCGCGTCGCCGCGAAGGGCTTGGCGCTCTTCGAGGCGGCCTTGCTCGGCTTCGCCGGAAAGACCATGACTGCGCTCTGAAGCACGTCGAGGAAGCGCAGCAGATCGGCGTCTGACGCTTCGATGGTGATGTTGAATTTCGGCACGTCGGTTCTCCTGGTGTGGGGTGTGATCAGGCGCCGGCTGGGTTACGCTGCGACCTTCTCCCTTCTCCGCTTCACGGGCACAGGCGCCGAGTGCCATGCTGGCGCCTCGGCATTGGCATGCCCGCGAATGGGCATGAGGACGCCGATCGTGTAGGGGCCGCCGGCTGATTCGGGGAAGGTGACGAGCGCGGCATCGTCTCCATTCGGGGCGATGTAGGTCTTGCCCATGCACCCGTTCATGTGGCCGAGCTTGCGCGCCACCTGGTTGAAGCTCGCTACATAGTCGCCGTCGAAGTAGGCTCGTTTGAGGTTGACCTCGCGCGGCATGACGCGGCGCCAGTCCGGGAACGTGCCGTCGATCGGGGCGAAGTTGTGCATGTCACCCCACAGGAAGAGGCTGAGCTGATCGTCACCGCGTCGAGAGAGACGCGCGTCATCGCCAGTCTCGCGCGTCTTGAGCTTGAAGTGCCGGCACGACAGCGTCGGGATGATGAACGTGCCGGTGAGCGTGTTGCGCTCGTCCTTCTCGCCGAGCGGAGCGTAGTGCGCCACGAGGCGATGCCCATCGGTCGCGACGTAGATGGTCGCGTCCTCGGTGATCTCAAGGCAGACGCCGCAGAGATAGTGGCGCGTCACGGTCTCGCTGCTCGCCACGAGCGAGACGGCCGCGAGCGCGCGCAGATTGATGCGTGCTTCATCAGGCATTGGATAATCCTCCGGGTGGACAAGCCCACCATGGGCCGGCGCCTCGCGACGCCGGCCGGTGCTGGGCTCAGAGCGAGCAGTAGAGCGGTTCGTTCAACTCTATGGAGCGCTTCAAGAGAGCGATGAGCCTGGCGTGGTCGCCCTGGTAGCCCTTGAGCCATTCCTCGAATGGGTCTTGCGAGGTGTGGCCTTCAAGACGCCAGCGTTCGAGGCGCGCTTTCACGGCTTCGGCTGTCACCGGCTTTGCTTCCAGCATCGCGATGAATTCGTGCGCCTTGGGGATCGGCAGGAAGCCATCGTCGAGCATCGGGACGACGTCCTGCCACCATGAGAAGCCGATCAGGCTCGCGAGGTTGCCGCCGTTGTAGGCGTCGCGGAAGTAGCCCCTGCTCCGCATGTGCGTGAAGGCCGCGTCGACTTCCTTTTGTGCCTCCCTGGCCTGCTCGCTGTCGCGCGGGAGGCCATCGCGCTTGCTGACGGCCGCCTCGAATATCGGCTGCCACTGTTTCAGGTGAGGCTCGTATTCGCTGTTCAGATAGATATCGGCTCCCATGTGAATCTCCTGTCGGTGATGGGAACCGGCCACGCATGAGCGCGAGGCCGGCAGGCGTATCAATGGCCGTGGTGCCAGGTCTTCCCGCCATCATGGCTGTGATGGCCGTGGGCGAGCGCCTTACGGTCGACAGAGCGGCCGGCAAGCTGCTCGGCCCTGGCGATAGCGGCCTTGGCCAGCGCCGAGCCTGTGACCATCAGGCGGCGATAGGCGCAGGAGTCGGTGACGCCGTCGCGATCCTCGTCGGGGAGGCCAACGAAGGTGATGGCGCCTTGCGGGCCGACCTTGGGTTTGATGGTGCCGCTGGCGAGGCCCTTGGAGATGCGCTCGACCGCAGCACGCACTTCACTGGCGCGCTGTTGGATCGTCTGGCGCGGCTTAAGTCTGGTGTCGCAGGGCATGGCTCAATCTCCCAATTCGATGGCAGGCGCGATGGCGCTCACGCCCATGGCGAAGTCGTCGTCATAGCCCTCTGGCACGAGGTCGAGCCCGCGCCCGCTCTCGGCGACCGGGGCCTGAACCTCGGTTGCCTCTCCGATATCGAGGAAGGCGGTGCGCGCCTCGGTGATCTTGCGGATCGCGGCCGTGTCGATCTCCTGTGCCGCCTGCTCGCCGGCCTTGACGATTTGCTTGGCGCTGTTGCGCGCCGCGTCGATCGCGATCTGGATGCGCGCCTGGGCATCGGGGGAGAGCATTTCCCCCAGGCCCTTGGCCCTCGATGCCGCGTCGCGCACCACCTTGACGTCGAGCTTGGCGATGCCGTCCGCCATGTCCGAGAGCAAGTCGCGGACTTCCGAGTTGATGGCCTTGACCGCCTCGACGTCGTCGGGGGCGATGCGGCCGGTCATCACGTAGCAGCTCACGCGGGTGAGCTTGGCCGTGGCGTTGAAGGTATCGGCCACGCGCCGCGCTTCCGCGATGGCGCGCTCCAGGTTCTCGGCTTCCGCTTCCGGGCAGAGCAGCCCGAAGGCCGAGTGAGCGCACACGCTGGTGATGATCGTCCTGATCTTCGAGCGCGCCTTGGTTGCCGCTTCGTGCTCGACGGGATCGGCGATTACCCGCTCCGTCTCCCATTTGGCGCGCTCGGCCCCGTCATCGGTGACGTGGAGGGCTTCGACTTCGACGGTGCGATAGTTGACGTTGCCGCGCAGGCCCGTCTTCAAGCTGACGAGCAGGCCGGGGCGAAGGGTGCTGGTGGAAATGGTCACGATGGTTCTCCTGTCGGGGTTCTGGATGATCAGAGGTCAAGGCTGCCGCGAGCCAAGCCGGTCTTGGCCTCGGTGGTCTCCGTCACGGCCGTCGCCGGCCGGGCACGTCCTTCCGCCCACTTGCGCAGGCCGCCGATTTTCTCGGCCGAGGTCTTGCTGAGCGGGACTACGGTCGTCGCCGCCGCGAGCAAATCCTCCGTGGTGATCTCGCGCTCGCCATCCGCGAAGGCGGTGAAGAGCGCGTCGGGCACGATCGCTGCGATCTCGGCCCCGGTGAAGCCGGCGCAGACGGTCGCCACCTTGCGGTGGAGGATCGTCTCGACGCCGCGTCTGTGAGCCTTGAGCGTCGCCTGGAGGATCGCTGCGCGCTCATCCTCCGTGGGGAGGTCGACCCACCACACTTCGTCGAAGCGGCCTTTGCGAAGCAGCTCCGGTGGCAGGCTCGATACATCGTTCGCTGTCGCGATCACGAAGGCCTCGCCCTGACGCTCCTGCATCCAGGAGAGGATGCCGCCAAGAGCGTCGGATGAGACGCCACCATCGGCTGAGCCGCTGGTCGCGCCCTGGAGGGCCTTCTCGACCTCGTCGATCCAGACGACGCAGCGACCAATCGCCTCGATCACCCGGAAGGCCTTGCGGAGATTGCCCTCGCTCTCGCCGACGAATTTCGACTTGAGCGCGCCGAGGTCGAGCCGCAACAGGGGCACGCCCCAGGCCGTAGCAATGGCCTTGGCGGTCATGGACTTGCCGCAGCCAGGGACGCCCACGAGAAGGGCGCCCTTGGGCGCAGGAAGGCCGTAGGCGCGGGCCTTGGGGCTGTAGGCGAGGCGCCGGGAGGCGAGCCACGCCTTGAGGTTGTCCAGGCCGCCGACGCTGTCGAGCCCGCCAGGGAGCGGATCGTGCCATTCGAGCACGCGCTCGCGGGCGATCACGCGGCGCTTCTCTTTCGCCACGGCGACCGGGTCGATGCGCCTGAACTGCACAAGGCTCTTGGCGTAGCAGGCAGCCGCCTCCTCGCCGCTCAGACCGACCGCCGCATCGATCGCGGAATCACGGGCGCCATTGGGCGCTGCGGTCGCTTGCAGCTCCTCCGGCAGTCCGTTGATGGCGGCGTCGAGGATCGAGGCGATCTCCTCGCGATCCGGGAGAGGCCACTCGATCACAGTCGCATGAGCCGACAGCTCCTGCGGGACATCGCCAGACGGCGAGATCACGATCACGGCCTGGGCGCGTTCCCGCTGCACGCTGGGGAGCAACCGGGCGAGGTTGCGCAGCTGGCGCAAGGTGGTGATGCCGCCAGGCCCGGACAGCCATGCCGGCAGGTCACGCATGACCCACACGCAGCGGTCGCCGTTGTCCTTGGCGCGATCGGCGATGAGGTTGAGGGTGTCGGCAGGATCGGCCGAGCCGCCGACCGTCGAGCGCGCGCCGCCAAGCTCGGTGACGCCCTGCGCCACATCCCAGAAGCGCGCGATGTAGCCGGCCGCTCCCGCCGCCTCGAAGAGATAGCGCTCGGCCCTCGCCTCCTCGCGCGTCACGATCCAGAGCAGCGGGTTGCGGGCTCTGAGCAGCGCCGCGACATCCGCCGCGACGATCTGGCTTCTACTTTTCGTCATATGGTCCTCCTATCCAGGAATGCGGAAAGCCCGCGCAGGGATTTGCGCGGGCTCGGTTGTCACTGGTGAGCGGCCTTCCAGGCCTCGATGTAGTTGGTCAAGGCCAAGCGCCGGAAGGCCTGCGCCTGCTCGCGGTTGAAGAGCCATTCGGCCTCGGTCGTGGACTTGGCCCTGGCGAATTTGCCAGCGACCTCGTCGAATTTCGCGGCCTTGGCGATCTTGGCGACGTTGAAGTGTTGCATCTAAGGCTCCTATCCAGGAGGTGGCGCGGCGCCCCATAGCGCCGGGAGAGGCGGATGCCTCAAACGGGCATGTAGGGATTGGTAGCGGAAATTTCCACCATCGGCAAGAACTGTTGAAAACGCCGCGTAAGCCCTTGAAGCCGCACGGAAGGCCGCTACGGTGTCGGCTTTCCAGGTTCGGAGGCAGGAAATGGCGGCAACATGGTGGTGCGCTGTCTATACCGATGCGCAGAAAGAGGATCAGGCAAGGGAGGGCCTGGTCGGGCTCGCCTACAATGTGTTCCTGCCGGTCGAGCGCTATTTCAGCCGGCGCCTCAAGGAAGTCCGCGAGCGTCCGCTCTTCTCGCGCTACCTCTTCGTCGGTCTGGAGGAAGGCCAGGCGTTCGGGCCTATCAAGGCAACCGAGGGCGTGCGCCAGCTCCTGACCTACGCGGACGGCGCCGGAGGCCGCAAGCCGCTCGTGGTCAAGACCAAGGTGATCGAGGAGCTGCAACGCGCCGAATCGAATGGCGTCTTCGACAACGTGCCGGATCGGCTCAAGGCCGGTGACGAGGTCGCGGTAGACGGGCCGATGTCCTACCTGATCGGCAAGATCAAAGGCTCCAGCAAGCGCGACCGCATGAAGGTCCTGTATTCGGTCATGGGGCGACAGATCGAGGCTGACGTGCCACTTTCAAGTATCAAGAGAATATGATAATTCTGTCCACCGATCAGACCGGCGTGCGATGATTTAGCGATTTGATCACCTAGGCGGAGCCCTGCCTACACTCCGAAATTTCAACCCCATGATAATCTGCTCTGTTGAAGGCTGTCTGGCGCGGGCCAAGAGCTTCGGACTATGCGGGAAGCATTACATGCGCGCGCGCCGTCACGGCGGCGATCCGAAAGCCGTTGTCGTCGAGACTGATCCTCTCAAGCTGGCGTATTCCAAGTTGCTCCGCACACTCTCGCTCTCGAAACTTCGAAGATATGCGAAGCGACCGCCTGTCGGTTTCGACGTTGCTGACATCCAATTCGAGATAGTCAGGCGCTCACGTCCAAATGGCATCGCTCCTATTCATGATATGCCCCTACCGTCATTCTTCCACCTGGCCCCGCGCCGGAGTCGCAATGGAAGAAGGCCTTCGCCAGAAAATCGATGATTAACGTTCCGGCGAGCGCCATCGACCGCAATCCCATTATACCCAGAGGCCCATCTGGCACGGCTCGCAAGGCCTCCAGCACTCTTTGAGGACGGCATGACCGTAGGGACGCAGTCCGTGGGCCGCCCCACCTTCGCCGACGATCTGAGGGCGTTCATCACGCTTCTCGACAGGTGTCATCCCCTCGCCGATCGGCTCGAAGAAGCGATCAGGGTTCTTGGCCGCGCCGTCTATGAGGGGCGACCGATTCTCATCTGCGGCAATGGCGGGTCAGCGTCGGAAGCAGAGCACATGACGGCCGAGCTGGTGGGGCGATTCCTGATCAAACGCGAGCCAATCAACGCGATCTGCCTCAATAGCAATAGCGCGATGATGACGGCCTGGGCGAACGATGTCGCCTACAAGACTATTTTCGAGCGCCAGGTGCAGGCACACGGTTCACCTGGCGCCGCGCTCGTTTGCTTCTCGACCAGCGGCGACTCAATCAACGTCGTCAAGGCAGCGCGGATGGCGCACATTCACGGAATGCCGGTGATCTCGCTCACAGGCGAAGGCGGCGGCAGACTTGCAAACGAGACGGATGTGCTTCTCTCTGTCCCGTCACGCTCGACGCCGATGATCCAGCAAGTCCACCAGCTGCTCATGCATCACATCTGCGGCGCGCTCGAAGCTTCCTTAAGCGAGGTGATATAGGCCGATACGCCGGCCCGCACGTCTCGTAAATACCGGTGATACCCGGCCAGCCAAAGCTTCGTGATGTCAGCCCGCGTGTAGTGCTGATATCGACCGCGTAGCTCCTCCGGCATATCGACCATCTCGACGCAGTCGCTCCAGGCTCTCTCGTCGGACGGGATGATGGCCGAGATGACTTTCCCAAAGCTCGTCGCCCTGCCGCTGCCGACGTTGTAGATGCCGCTCACCGGCCTCGCCTGCATCAGCCAGAGCATCACGTCGACGGCGTCGTCGACATGGACCCAGTCGCGCGTGCTATACCTGGCATTGCCGAAGAGCTTGATCTTGCCGCCCGAGCGGAACGCGTCGACCGACTTGGTGATGAAGCTCTGCATCTTGCCCTTGTGCTGCTCGCCTGGGCCGTAGACGTTGAAGAACTTCAAGCCATACCAGTGCGACGGCACATCGCTGTCATGTGCTAATGCCTCGATCGCCACATCTGCGTTGTGCTTCGATCCGGCATATGGGTTCAGCGGCCGGAGATCATTGAGCGGTGTCGATTCGGAGAAGCCGTGCTCTCCGTCCCCGTAGGTTGAGGCCGAGGAGGCATAGACGATCGGCACATCGTGCATCCCGCACCAGCGCCAGAGCTTGATGGTGAAGTCGGTGTTCTGCCAGTAGAGCTTATTGACGTCGGTGCAGGTCGTGTCGGTGATTGCACCGAGATGGTAGACGGCGGTGATCTCGGAGGCGCGCCCATCAAGCCACGGTAAGACATCGAGCCACGACAGAAGATGATGCGCATAGCTCTTGAGCGCATTGCATCTGCCCCACATATCGCGCGGCGCCATATCTTCGACGATGGCGATCTCGTCACCAGACAGCCGCGCGAGCGCCTTCACGAGATTCGAGCCGATGAAGCCGGCGCCTCCTGTCACGATGATCATGCCTTGGTCCTTTCGATGATGGCGCTCGACGAGACGCCTTTGACGCTTTCCACGATGAGAACCTTCCGCCGTAGTTCGACACGAACGGCGCGCCCACGATCCGCTCATAGTCGTAGTCCGCTCCCTTCGAGAGCACGTCCGGCCGCAAGTCCATGATGAGCGGCATCGGACCCTTGTCGAAGACCACTACGAGGTCGACAGCATTGAGCGCGGTGAGCATCTTCGCCCGCGTCTCGACCCCGTTCACCGGGCGACCATCGCCCTTCAACTCCCGCACAGACTGATCAGAGTTGAGACCGACGATGAGCCGGTCGCAGTGCTTCCTTGTCTCTTCGAGCAGATGCACGTGGCCGTGGTGCAGGATGTCGAAGCAGCCGTTGGTGAAGCCGATGCGCTCGCCCTTCGCGCGCCAGCGGGCGACACGATGGGCAGCCTCGCCAACGCTGACCAGGTTCACGCCGTCGCCAAGCACATCATGCATCTCGGCCGGCGTGACGGTCGCTGTGCCGCGCTTGCCGACCACGATCCCCGCCGCGACATTTGCGATCTCGGCAGCTTCTGACGGGTCGCAGCCGGCAGCGATGGCAGAGGCGAAGACGGCGATCACCGTGTCGCCAGCGCCGGAGACGTCGAACACCTCTCGTGCGTGAGAACGAATGTGGTAATTGGCGCTGCCGAATCGAGCGACAGTCATGCCGTGCTCGGCTCGCGTGAGGAGAACATTGGCGTCGGTCAAGTTGAAGATAATCTGAGCGGCTTGGGCGGCTGCCTCATCATCATCAGCATCGACGAGGGTTGCCTCTAAGGATTCCTTACGGTTCGGCGTGATCCAATCCGCGCCCTGGTAGAAGCTGAGGTGTGAACGCTTCGGGTCGACGAAGACGAGCTGCCCCGGCCTCTTCGCTTTGAC
>Ga0210409_10002573_pt1 | contig 21393 bp, 22 predicted proteins | sample IncBWH17MmetaG_FD_161649 | JGI IMG/M metagenome (GOLD analysis project Ga0210409, IMG submission 161649) | Forest soil microbial communities from Barre Woods Harvard Forest LTER site, Petersham, Massachusetts, United States - Inc-BW-H-17-M | ecosystem: Environmental > Terrestrial > Soil >...
CGGGACCGCGCTTTAGACCGGATCCCTTCGCTTTAGCGCAATCAGCAGAATCACCATCATTGCGAGGGTCATCGCGAAAAGCACGGCCGATGGCATCCGCATCGTCGACCATTCGGTGAAGCCCCATCCACCATTCAGGGAGTCGCTATCAAAATCGACCGGGTCCGGAAGATTTCCTCTCCCCTGCCCTAGATGCGCGAGATTTCACCGCTTTTTTGCAGCCTACGGGGCCACGACGAGAGGAACTCCTGGGAGCGCACGCGGTATCGGCTTTTAGGTCCAGCGCGCTCTAGATGAATGACTACGGCTCAAGGGGCGGGAATCCGCATTGGTTCACCCGGATGACCATCACCTGGGCCGACCGCGTGCAAGCAGTCGGTAGAGACGGGTGCTTCGAGTTCACCGGTTTTTTCGCCCACTGGCGCCCCCCCGCCCAAGAGCCCGTCGACATGAGCCAGGGCGCGAGGCACAATCACATGCGATGAACCTCGCAGAGCTCCTCGAGCAGCAGGCGATGGCTCTTTCTCCCGAAGAGCGCAAGCGGCTCGGCGCAAAGCTTCTCGCGAGCGTCACCGCCGAGCAACCTCCGCGCAAGCGTCGAGCAGGTTCGGCCGCAGGTCGCGTTCACATGGCTCCGGACTTCGACGCACCGCTCGAGGACTTTGCCGAGTACTCGTGAGCCGGCTGCTGCTCGACACCCACGCGTTGCTCTGGTTTGTGGCGAACGACGCCAGCATGTCGGCCACGGCGCGAACCCTCATCGAAACAGCTGATGATGTTTTCGTGAGCGTGGCGTCGGCTTGGGAGACCGCAATCAAGGTGCACCTTGGCAAACTGACCGTCGATGCACCGAGCGCCGAGGCTTTCTTCGACGAGCAGATGCAGACGAATGGATTCACGTACCTGCCTATCGCGCCCGCCCACGTCTTCCGCGCGGCTGCACTCCCACTACATCACCGCGATCCGTTCGACCGGATGCTCATCGCACAGGCCATTGTCGAAGGCCTCTCACTGGTTACGCGCGCTCAGCCGACCAGGTTCAGCGCGATGAGTGTCGCGAGGATCGGCACGGTTCATGGCGTCGGATAAAGACGCCCTTATCGAAGTGGCGCGTTCCAAAGGCGGAAGCCCGCAACGAGGAAGTCGCGATCGAAGCCGATGACCGCGTTGCACCGAGTCGCGACCGCGATCGCGAAGCCGACGGCGTCGGTGTATGTGACGATTTGATCGCTCAACTTGCGCAACCAGCCGAGCGCCGCGACGTGGTGGCTGGCCGTCGCGTACTCGATGACGACGAGATGGCTGGCCTCGATGTGCGCAAGCGCGGCCGCCGCTGCCCGAATGCCTGCCCGGAAGAGAAGGAAGCGATGCACCTCCGCGATAACCAGGTTGCTTGTGAAGAGCTTCGTTCGGGCTCGAGCCGCTTGACGGATGATCGCGTCGGCGGCGGCATGATGCCCGTCGTCGGCGCTGGCGAGGGCGATCCATGCGCCGCTATCGACGAACGCGCGCCTTGGTAGGTCGCCTGGCCTTGGGCGGTCTCGCAACGAACGTCTCCTGCAGATATCGATCAAAGTCCACGCTCGCATCCGCCGGAAGGCCGTGAACCGAGCCGCTCAGACCGAGCAAGGCATCGTCGTCGTCCGAGCGCATGACCGCGCGCAGCGCCGCGCGCACGGCTTGCGACTTGCTCATGCCATGTCGTCGCGACCAGTTGTCAAGGCGCGCGAGTTCGGCCTCGTCCATGTAGACCTGAAGCGGCTTCATGTCGCTATAGTATGAACGTTCATGAAATCATTGGCAAGACGTTCATGAACATTGGTTCGAGCCGGTGCAGTCCCTGGGATACGCCGGAGCGCCGATTGACGCCGACCTCCGAGACTCACGATCCGACTTCGCGAATCGCGCGCAGCACCGATACCGCTCTTCGGCGGCCATAGAGTTGCGATCGAGGTTTCGAATCCGCCGGCCCCGACTATTGTGAATCGTTGCGCTCGACACGTGCCGGCGCGCTGGCGTTTTGGCCGGGCGTGACCAGCGCATGAGTGTTACAGCGCTGCATATGTACCGTAGAATTGTTCCCGTAATCCTCCTCGGGACGGTCGCTTGCGCAAAGGCCACCTCTGTCGACCCCTCGACCGATGCTGGTGGGAGCTCCGTAGCGCAGAGTGACAGCGGGTCGGGCTCGGGGTCGCAGAGCGGATCCGAGTCGGGCTTTGGTTCGAGCTCTGGCTCGGGCTCGGGCTCTGGCACGGGCTCGACCTCCGGCTCCGGATCGGGGTCGAGCCACGACGGGGGCTCCTCCCTCGCCGACGCAACCGCGGGCGTCGATTCGTCTACCTCCGGCGACTCCGCGGCTATCGACGACGCAACCTTGGCGGACACCGCGACCGGCGATGACGGCTCCAGCCAAGTCACCGATGCCTCCCCAGCGGACGACGGTTTGGCCGCGATGTGTGCGACGAAGCTCTGCATCGATCCCGTCTTCGACTGCATCCTGCAGGGTTGCGGCGCCGCGGTCTGCCAGAACGCGTACTGCATCATTCCGACCGAGTGACCGTGCGCTACCCCAAGAGGACCGTGACCGTCGCGTAGCGCTCGGGAGGAGGGTCGACCTTGGTCGATTCCCCGCGTCGCCAGTTACGCGAAGCACCACCATATCATTGTTGGCGCTGGCGGGGGCGGCGCGCTGGGTGGAGCGGTAGCGCCGGGTCTGCCAAAAGCTCGCCGGGACTCCACGTTAGACCGGATCCCTTCGCTTTAGCGCAATCAGCAGAATCACCATCATTGCGAGCGTCATCGCGAAAAGCACGGCCGATGGCATCCACATCGTCGACCATTCGGTGAAGCCCCATCCACCATTCAGGGTGTCGCTCGCCACTTGTGCGATTGCGCATTGGAAGCGCCCATTTTGGATGAAATCCGGCACACTCGTGAGTTCGGGCTTGTGCAGATCGATGTTCCACGCCGCCGAGCTCGCGATTGCCATGCGCTCGTTCGCAATGGCGCCCTCGAATCCCCAGCGCGACGGCATCAGGTACATGAGCGGCCGCAGGTTTGGATTCGTCGTCATGGGCACCATCAGCCCGCCCAACACGACCTGCGGAATGAGCGCGATTGGGGTCAGGGCCATCGCCGCCTCGGCCGTAGCGACGACGGTGGAGATACACAGGCCGAGGGCGGTCGCGTTCATGGCCAACGCGACGAGGTTGATGAGCTCGATCACGAATGCGATCGGCCCTCCGCTGAAACCGAGCGCGAAAAAGACGATCCCCAGGAGCATCGCGCATTGAACGATGCAGAAAAAACCGAGCAGGAAGTACTTCGAAAGCACGTAATTGAGCAGGCGCAAATTGACCATTCGTTCGCGCAAATAGATCGATCTTTCGGTGACGATCTCGCGCGCGGCGTTGCTCGTGCCGAACCAGACGCAGCTCACAACGACGAAGAACAATGCGGCCGTGTGGTCGGTGGTCGGCTGCATCGAGTTGAGCAGATTCGTGGTGGCGCTCGTGCTCATGTTGTTTCGATTCGACAGTTCCTGAAGCGCGCCGAGGCACCAGTACGGAACCCCATCTTTCTGCCCGCCGAAGACGAGCCAAAGAAGCACGCCGATGACGGGCGCCTGCAGGAACATGATGGCCGCCCCCATGTGATCTCGGAGCTTGACCTTCCAGTAACGAGACAACAAAAGACCGAGCTGCCGGATCACGGCGATGTCCGGCCGGTGCGGCACGCCGCGGGCCGCGGGCACCGTGCCTATCGCACGACGAGCCGAAAACATCTGCTGAAAGAGGGGATTGTCGTTGCGGAAGAACTCGGCGCGCCACGCTTTGGCCGCTTCGGCGCGCGCCTTGCCGCGTACGGCTTGGGGGTTGCTGCGTCGCATTTCCTCGAGCACCAGCCGCTCGCGCGTGTTGAGCATGTCGAACATGTCGCGCGGGTTGTCGATTCGCCTGTGCTGCTGAGTCGAGACCGCGCCGCGTGCCAGGATCGAGCCGAAGAATGCATACGAAGGCTCGCCGGTCGGGCCGAAATACGTGGGAATGCCCCCGTATCCCATGATGAAACACAAGTTGAACTTCTCGAATTCGTCCTTCGCCGGCTGATGGATCGTCATGATGATCGTCTTGCCGGTCTTTTTCGTCAGCTCCGCGAGTAGGTTGATGAGCGCGGTCGTGTCGTCTGCCGCGAGGCCGCTGGTCGGCTCGTCGAGAAACAAGATCACCGGATCGGTCACGAGTTCGAGCGCGATGTTCACGCGCTTTCGCTGCCCGCCCGACAAGACCTTCTTCTCGGGTTTGCCGATCTGGAGATTTCTCACTCCCTCGAGCCCGAGATCGCGCAACGTCTCGTCGACGCGCCGGTCGATCTCCTCCTCGCTGTAGTCGGGTGGAAGGCGAAAACGGGCCGAGTACTTGACGGCCTCGAAGACGGTCAGCTCCGGATGCACGATGTCGTCTTGAGGCACGTACCCGATGCTGCCGCGGAGCGCGTCGTAGATGGTGTAGAGGTCCTCGCCGTTGATGCGGACTTGACCGCTCGTGGGCGGCAAGTATCCGTTGAGCGCGAGGAGCAGCGTCGTCTTGCCGGCCCCCGATGGACCCATCAGCGCAATCATGTCGCCTGGCAGCGCTTTGAAGGAGACGTGGTCGAGCAGGACCTTCATCTGCGCCTTGTCGTCGCGGTCCGGCACTTCGAGAAACAGGTCCCACGCCTCGATCTCGTACAGCGGCTTGCCGGCCCAATTGGCCTGGTCCTCGACGACGACGTTGACGCGACTGTCGGCGAAGTGAATGACAAGCGGCATCGGCCCGATGAAGACCTTTTCGCCGCTGTTCACGGGAACGCGCTGGCCGGGCGTCAGGCGCTGGCCGCGTACGAACGTGCCGTTCGCGCTGCCGCGGTCTTCGAGCAAAAGCTGGTCGCCGGCCTTGACGATTTGCGCGTGCTTCGAACTGACCTGCGCATGGTTGACGACGATCTGGTTGTCGGGAGTGCGTCCGATCGTCACGACGCTGGACTGAAGCTGATCGAGCGTCAGCTCGCCGATGACCGTCCGGTGCTTGCGGGGCGCAGCGTCGGCCGCAGACCCAACGGGAGCGGCCGCCCCGGGACCGTGCGCGGCCGGCGCCTGAGCCGCTGCGATCGGCGCTCCCATCGTGCCCGCCTGCGGAACCTTCGCGACTCGCGCGAGCACGCTTACCGGAACCGGGACCGGTCCGAACGCCACGATCCCGTTTGGGTCGAGCGGTGTCGGCTGATTGGGCACGAGCTGCCGGCCTCCGACCCATGTGCCGCTCGTCGAGCCGTGGTCGACCACCGTCATGCGGTCGAACATCACCGTCGCGTGCTGCCCGCTGACGGCCGCGTGCGCGATCACCAGCGACGCGCGCGCCGCGTCTCTTCCGACGACCACGTGCCCCGGAGGCGCCTCGAAATGTCCGGGCGACATGAGCATGGGTCCGATGGCCGGGTGAGCCAGGGGTACCGTGACGCCCCCGACGGCGAACACAGTCCGAAAGTCGAACGGCACGAGTTGATTCGGGGCGACGGGTGCGCCGTTGGCGGTGCTCGGTGCGCCCGCGCCGAGGTCGACGAAGAAAAGCTGTCCCCCTTGCCGGACGATGCGCGCGTGGTGTGCGGCGACACTTGGCCCAGAAAGCACGAGGTCGTTGTCGGGCGCGCTCCCGATGCTGACGTAATCCTTGGTCGGAGCGGGGCTCATGGGCGCCGTATCTTAGACGCGGTTAGCTCACGAAAAGCACAACATCTGCCCAACATGTGCGCGATTGCCAAGATCGCCGCACGGGTGGATGACTCGGCCATCGTTTCGGATCCCTTTCAAGGAGTAGACAATGGCGAACGCCTTCGGGCTCGGTGCATCATGGAGTGCTGCGGTTTTGGCGCTCGCGGCGTGCAGTAACTCGCCGAACGGTGCCGAGGAAGAGGGGGGCGCAAACGGCTTCGGCGGGGACGACGCCGTCGTCGGATCCGATGAAGGCGGCGGCAGCGTGGACAGCGTAGCGCCCACTTCGAGCAGCGGCGGCTCGAGCAGCGGGGCGCGTGCGGGGTCGAGCAGCAGCTCGGGCGGCGCGAACGCGTCGTCCAGCAGCAGCTCGAGTGGCGGGAGCGTCTCGTCCAGCAGCAGCGGCGGGACCGTCGACGCCGGGTGTGGCGCAAGTTGCGATCAGGTCAAACGCTGCTGTCCGTTGCTCTCGGCCGAAGCGGGCTCTCTCGTCCGCTTGTGCAATTCCGCGGCCGCGAGCTGCAAGGACTCGCAGTGCATGCAGTTTCTGAGCTTGAGTTTTGGCGCGTGTCCCCCGTGATTCGGTAAGCACGCCGGCCTCGACCCAGTTTGATCAGGCCCGAATCAAACCGCCAGGTGCTTGCGCACCAGATCGTCCGACAGGGCGTCCATCTTGCCCGACGCCACAATCGCCCCGCGATCCATGAGGAAAAAGCGCTCCGCGACGCGCCTCGCAAACGGAAGCTTCTGCTCGACGAGCAGGATGGAGACTTTCTCGACCGTATAAAGCTGCCGGATCACCTCACCCAGTTCATGCACGATGCTCGGTTGGATCCCCTCGGTCGGCTCGTCAAGCAAGACGCAGCGGGGCTGGAGTGTGAGCGCGCGGGCGATGGCGAGTTGCTGTTGCTGGCCACCGGAGAGGTTGCCTCCCCGGCGGCGCATCATCGGGCGCAGCGCCGGGAAAAGCCGATGGACCATGTCCGGGATCCGACGCGCTCCGCCTTTTCGGCCCAGGACGCCCACCATCAGGTTTTCTTCCACGGTGAGCTCGGGAAAGATGTCGCGCCCCTGCGGGACATACCCGATCCCGGCACGCGCGCGCTCGCTCGCATCGGCCCCGACAAGCTCGCGATCTTCGAAGCGCACGCTGCCGGATTGCACCGGAATCAGCCCCATGATCGCCTTGAGCATCGTCGTCTTGCCGACGCCGTTGCGCCCCATGACGCATGTGCACGACCCGGCGGGCACGTCGAGCGAGGCCCCGCGCAGCGTGTGGCTTCCGCCGTAGTACTGGTGAAGGTCGCGCGCCTCTAGCATCTCACGCTCCCAAGTACACTTCGACGACGCGCGGATCCGCCTGTACGTCTTGCATCGGCCCCTCGGCGAGGACGCGACCTTCATGGAGAACCGTCACGGTCCGGGCGATGCTCCGCACGAAGTCCATGTCGTGCTCCACCACGACGACTGTGTGCTCGCCGGCCAGCGAGCCCAGGATCTCCGCCGTTCGCTCGATCTCCGACTGGGCCATGCCCGCCACCGGCTCGTCGACCAAGAGAAGCTGGGGCTTTTGCATGAGCAGCATACCGATCTCCAGCCATTGCTTTTGCCCGTGCGACAGTAACCCCGCGAGCCGGTGGCGCTGGTCGGACAGCCCCGTGAGGTCGAGGACGCGGTCGATGGCTTGCCGGTCGTCGGAAGACAGGCGGGCCAGGAGCGTGGGGACCACGGCCTTGTTGCGCGGAAGAGTGAGCTCGAGGTTCTCGAACACCGTGTGTCCGGGAAACACGGTCGGCCTTTGGAACTTCCGCCCGATGCCCCGTCGCACGATGATGTGCTCGGCGCGTCGTGTGATGTCGCGCCCCGCGAAACGGACCGCGCCCGAGTCGGGGCGCGTCTTGCCCGTGATCACGTCCATCAACGTCGTCTTTCCCGCACCGTTGGGGCCGACCAAACATCGAAGCTCGCCAGCCTGCACGGAGAGGGTCAGCTCGTCGAGGGCGCGGAACCCGTCGAACGTCACCGTCACGCGGTCGACCTCGAGGAGTGCGCTCATGGCTCTTGCTCGGTTTGCGCCGCCACACTTTGCGAGGGCGGCGGGGGCAAGGATGTTCCGGCGGGGAGCTTTTTGCCTCCGCCTGCGCCGCGAGTCAGCTGCCTCACGGCCGCGAGGCCCGCGAAGACCTGCACGATCCCTCCCGGGAGAACGAGCGTGACGAGCACGAAGAGCGCTCCCAGCAGGTAGAGCCAACCCGTGGGAAAGGCCACGGTCAACCAGCTCTTTGCGCCGTTGACGAGAAATGCTCCGAGCACGGCCCCCGCGAGGGTTCCACGACCCCCGACGGCGACCCAGATCGCGATTTCGACCGAGGTCGATGGTTGCATCTCGCTCGGGTTGATGATGCCCACCTGCGGGACGTAGAGGGCGCCCGCGAAGCCGCAGAGCACCGCCGAAAGCGTCCACGCGAAGAGCTGGTACGACACGAGGTCGTAACCGCAGAAGCGAACCTTGGCGGGGGCGTCGCGCATCGCGGCGAGCACCCGTCCGGCCCGCGAGCCGACCACCCAGCGGCACAGCGCGTAACAAAGGGCGAGTCCGAGGCCGCTGATTGCGCACAGCGCGGCGCGCGTGGACGACTCGCGCAGTGAATAGCCCAAGATGCGTTTGAAGTCGGTCAGGCCGTTGTTGCCCCCGAACCCGGTCGCATTCCGGAAGAAGAGCAGCATCGATGCATAAACGAAGGCCTGCGTGACGATGGAGAAGTAGACCCCGCTTATCCTCGAGCGGAACGCAAAGAAGCCGAACACGTAGGCGACGACACCGGGCACAGCCAAGGCCATGAAGGCCGCAAAAGCGAACTGGTCGAAGCCGTGCCAATACCAGGGCAGCTCCTTCCAATCGAGGAACACCATGAAGTCCGGCAGGGTGCTCCTGTACATCCCCTCGGTCCCGATGGATCGCATCAAGTGCATGCCCATCGCGTAGCCGCCGAGGGCGAAGAAGAGCCCGTGGCACAGACTCAGAATCCCGGCGTACCCCCACACGAGGTCCATCGCCAGTGCGACCATCGCGTAGCAGGTCAGCTTCCCGACGAGCGTGATCCAAAAGTCGGAGAGATGAAAAGGGCTGCTCTCGGCCGGCACGACATTGCAAAGCGGCGCGATGACGCCGACCCCCAAGCACACGGCGGCCATGAGCCAGTGGTCCCATCGGCGTAGGGCTCGAAGGCCCGCGCGAGGGGCCGGGGAGCTCATACCGTCTCCGCGCTGCGCACGCGCGGCGCGAAGAGCCCCTGGGGTCGCTTCTGGATCACGAGGACGACCAGCAGCAGCACGGCGATCTTGCCCAGCACGGCGCCGGCCACGGGCTCGAGCACTTTGTTGACGATGCCGAGGGAAAAGGCCGACAGCACGCAGCCAATGAGCTTTCCGACGCCGCCCAGGACGACGACCATGAAGGAATCGACGATGAAGCCTTGACCCAGCTCGGGGCCGACGTTGCCTAGCTGCGTGAGCGCTACTCCTGCGAGCCCACCGACGCCGGACCCGAGCGCGAAAGTCCACATGTCGACGGTCTTGGTCGAGATGCCCATACACGCCGCCATCGGCCGGTTTTGCATGACGGCCCGCACTCGCAAACCGAAGGACGTGCCGCGAAGCACGTAGGAGACGAAGGCGACGACCACGACCGTGAAAAGAATGACCGAGATCCGGTTGTACGGAAGCACCACGCCCTCGAGGACTTCTTTTCCGCCCGACAGCCAGGGCGGGTTCTCGACCTCCACGTTTTGCGCTCCGAAGACGGTCCGGACCGCTTGTATCAGAATTAGGCTGAGGCCCCAGGTTGCGAGCAGCGTCTCGAGCGGCCGGCCGTACAGGAACCGAATGATGGTGCGCTCGAGCAAAGCACCCACAGCCATGCACGTGATCAGCGCCACGGGCACCGCCGCGAAGATGTAGTAATCCGCATGCTGCGGGAAGTGAGCACGAAAGAAGAGCTGGGTGACGTACGTCGCGTACGCGCCGAGCATGAGCATTTCGCCGTGGGCCATGTTGATGACGCCCATCACGCCGAACGTGATGGCGAGACCCAGCGCCGTGAGAAGCAGAATGCTCCCGAGGCTCATTCCGTAGAGGACGTCGGCCGCGGCATCGACGAAGACCTGCTTTCGATCGAGGCTCCGCATCGCGCGCTGCGCGGCGCTTCGCACGCTCGGGTCGCTCTCGGCATAGGAACCGTCTGGCTGGCGGACCGTCAGCGCTTGAAGCTTGGTACGCAGGCCGAGCGATCCCGTCTCCTCGATGGCCTCAATCGCGGCGATTCGTCGCTGCGCGTCGTCACTCGCGAGGTCCAGCTCCGCGAGTGATGAAACAATGGCCCGGCGAACGGACTTGTCCTTTTCGCGGGCCAGCGCATCGCGCAAGATCGACGCGTCCTCTTCGCTTGCACGCCCCGCAAAGACCTCGACGGCTTTGCGTCTCACGGTCGGATCGGAAGACAGAAGCTGAAGGTGCGCGATCAACGGCTCGAGCACGCGCCGGACCCCATTGTCCACGGCCGGTTCGTGCATCGGTTCCTGCGCTGCTGGCGCACCACTCGTCGCGTCCTTGAGCGCGCCCTTGCTGTCCCGCACGTACACTCGCCCCGAGGCGCCGATGGCGACGTCCCCATCCGCAAGCGCCTCGAGCACTCCGAGGGCGCGCGCATCCTCCGTGTCGCCCAGCGCCTGCGCCGCGTGCGTGACGGCGTCCGATGAGGGGTCCGAGAGCCCGCTCAGTGAGGCCGCGAAGTCGGGCTTGTCGGCTCGAGCGAGTCTCCCGGTAAGCACGACCGCGAGGGCCACGGCAAGGGACGCCAGTCCCCGGAGGAGCGAGCCTGGGCGTCCACCTGCCATGTGCTTCTCTTCTCACTGCTCCTCGCGCGCGCGACGCGGCGGATTGGGGTCAACGCGCGGCCATGAGCTCCGTTGCAAACTTGGGCGCCGTGCAGTTGCCGCATACCCACGGATAGGTCCAGTCGGCGACCTTCTTTGCGCTCTCCGGGATGAACGGGCTCCAGGCTTGCGCCCGGATCGGGCCGTCCGTCTTCCAGACGACATGGAACTGGCCATCGGCCTGCACCTCCCCGATGAACACGGGTTTGTGCAGGTGGTGGTTCTTTTCGTCGAGCGTGATGTCGAAGCCCGAGGGAGACCGCACGGTCTGATAGCCCGCCGCCTGCCGGACCGCGTTCACGTCCGTCGTGCCGGCCTGCAGGACGGCCTGCGCCCACATCTTGATTCCGATGTAGTGCGCCTCCATGGGGTCGTTGGTAACCCGCTTGTCGCCGCCGGGAAGGTTGTGCGCCTTCACGTAGTCCTTCCAGCGCTGGATGAAGGCCTTGTTCTCGGGTGTGTCGATCGACATGAAGTAGTTCCACGCCGCGAGGTGGCCGACGAGGGGCTTCGTGTCGATCCCGCGCAGCTCCTCCTCCCCGACCGAAAACGCGACGACGGGAATGTCCTTCGCCTTCAGGCCCTGGTTGCCGAGCTCCTTGTAGAAGGGAACGTTCGAGTCGCCGTTGATGGTGGAGATGACCGCGGTGCGCTTGCCGGCCGCGAACTTCTTGATGTTAGAGACGATGGTCTGGTAGTCGGCGTGGCCGAACGGCGTGTACTCCTCGTTGATGTCCGCGTCGGCTACGCCCTTGGAGTGCAAGAAGTAGCGAAGGATCTTGTTCGTGGTGCGGGGATAGACGTAATCCGTCCCGAGGAGCTCGAAGCGCTTCGCCCCGCCGCCCTTGTCGCTCATCAGGTACTCGACTGCCGGGATGGCCTGCTGGTTGGGGGCCGCGCCCGTGTAAAACACGTTGTACGAGGACTCCTCGCCCTCGTACTGGACCGGATAGAAGAGGAGGCCGTTGAGCTCCTCGAAGACCGGCAATACGGACTTGCGCGAGACGGACGTCCAGCAGCCGAACACGACGGATACCTTGTCCTTCTGGAGCAGCTCGCGCGCCTTCTCCGCGAAGAGCGGCCAGTTGGACGCGGGGTCGACGACGACGGGCTCGACCTTTCGCCCCAGTAGACCGCCCTTTGCATTGATGTCCTCGATCTCCATCAGCGCCACGTCTTTGAGCGACGTCTCGCTGATGGCCATCGTGCCCGAGAGCGAGTGCAGGATGCCGACCTTGATCGGTCCCGTCTCCTCGGCGGCCTTGGGAGCGGGGGCAGCCTGAGAGGGAGCGGCCGATGGCGCGTTCGTGCCCTCGGTGGGCTTTGCCTCCTCCTTGTTACAGCCGGTCAAGGCCACCTGGCAGACAGCTAGGGTAACGAACCACTTTTGCATGACCATCCTCCTCGTCGTTGCCGCTGAGAGCGTCACTTTTGCACCTGAACACCGATCTGTACGCCGTCGACCGTGGGCCCATTTTCAATCGAGTCATTGAAGTAGTTGGCCGCCAGGCGCAGGTTGTGGCCGTCGATGATGTAGTTGACCCCCGCGTCGACGATATGTTCTTTGGCCCCGCCCCCGATGGTGTCGTGGGCAAAATATTGGTAGCGAACGTCGGGCTGGAAGCGACCGATCCCGACCACCGTCGGGATGAGATACGAGCCGAGCACCATGAAGCTCGAGCCGTCGCGTCCCTTCGAGAAGTTGTAGTACTCGCCTTCGAGCGTGAGCACGCCGGACGCTTGCAGGTTCTTCTCGAAGAGGAGATCGAGGCTGAAGGCGAGGAAATCGTCCTTTAGCGCCGGAGTCGTGGGACCTCCGCCAACCGCGGCCGTCCCAGGGACGTAGATGTGATCGTGCTGGCCCTGGAGAACGCCGCCGAGGGCGAGAATGTCTTTCTCGCCGTAATACGTGCTGCTGTTGTAGTAGCCGGGCTCCGGATCGAGCAGGTTCAGGGTGAGGCGGCCGGCGTAGCGCCACGCATCGAGGCTGTCGGGATTGCCGCCGTCGAACCCGCCGACCTGGTATTTGAATCGGCCGCCGCCCACTTGGCCCCAAATGGCGAGTCCGTCGTCGCGGCCTGCGTAGATCTGGGGGAAGCGCGAGGTGGCCGGGAAGCGCCAGCTGTTCTGGTAATACGGCCCGCTCAGGTTCGGGCGGTCCGAAGGCGGCAAGAAACGCCCGACCCAAACGTTGAATAGGTCGTCGAACTCGAATTGGCCGATGGCATCGAGAACGCGAATGAGCTGAAAGTTGGGAGCGCCCAACGGGTCGTTCGAGTCCAGGTTCCCGGTGAACTTGATGTACTTGTGGACTTGGCCCGAGATGTACGGGCGCACGTCGAGGGTGTCGAGCTGCGTTTGCTTCTGAGACTCGCTTAGGCCCAATCGCACGCCAACGCCGACGTGAATCGCCGGGAGTTCCTCCTTCTTGGGTTCCGCGGCGGGCGGCGGGGCGGGCGGCGGCGGCGCCATGATGGGTGGGGGGGGCGGCGCGGGCGCAGGCTCGGGCGCGGGCGCGGGCGCAGGCGCGAGCGCGGGCGCGGGCGCGGGCGCAGGCGCAGGCGCGGGCGCGGGCGCGGGCGCGGGCGCGGGCGGCGGAGGAGGAGGAAGCGGAGTCGGCGCGGCCTGAGCGACGCTGCTCCTCGGGGCCGTGGGACCGGCCTTGCCGTCCTCGGCCCACGCCATCTCCGAATGCAAAACCAAGGCGAACACAACCAACACGGCGCTCGTATACGACGGGCACAATCCCCTCATCAGAACCCTCCTTTACGATCAAGTGGAGATCCCGCCGATCCAAGCAGCGGGGACGCTAGCGACGACCTTGTTTCAGGAAGGTGTCTACTCCATATGCTTTCCATATAGAATTAGAACCGAGCTTTGCTTTTCACTTCGCCGTAAGCTCGCAAAATCGCATCGATGATCGCCGGTAACCCGACGCCGCTCGTTGCCCGAGCGAAGACAATCGGCCCGTCGCCTCGCATGGCGCGGGCATCCCGGGCCATGACGTCGAGATCGGCCCCGACGAGAGGTGCTAGGTCCGTCTTATTGATAACGAGTAAATCCGATTGCGTGATTCCGGGCCCTCCCTTTCGGGGCACCTTGTCGCCGGCCGCGACATCGATCACGTACACCGTGTAGTCGACGAGCTCGCGACTGAACTGCGCCGCGAGGTTGTCACCCCCGCTCTCTACGAAGAGCAGTTCAGGCTGGAGGTCGGCCATGAGCTGCTCGAGCGCATCGAGGTTGTGGCTGATGTCCTCGCGGATGGCCGCATGCGGGCACCCGCCAGTCTCGACTGCCCGGATCCGCGCTCGGTCGAGAGCCTGATTGCGGTGGAGAAACTCGGCGTCTTCGCGGGTGAAGATATCGTTGGTGACGACGCCGAGGCTCATGCTGCCCCGCAGCGCCCGACAGAGCCCAAGCAAAAGCGCGGTCTTGCCGCTACCCACCGGCCCCCCAATGCCGACCGTGAACGCGCGCTGGGCGTAGTCGCGAGCGCGGAGTGGCTCCCTATCGCGAAATCTTCCCGGATGCTCCAAGTGCTCGTGCGAATGTCCGTCTTCGTGCTCGTGACCCATGGCAGCGATAGACTCAACTCTGAAATAACCGACTGTAAATACCGTCGTGCGTTCCGCCCATGACGTCCAACAGCGGCGCTACCGTTGCCGCGTCGGTCGGTCGCAAGAGCTCGCAGGCGTCCAGCACCCGATCCAACGTCGAGCCCAAGCCGCCTTGCAGGCGTTGAGCCTCGTGCGGTCCGACGATCCCGAGGCGGATGGCCGCCGAGGTGACCCCGCGCAGCGCCAAGTACAGATAGAGGGCGAGCGTATCGTGACGCTGCAAGCCGAGGACGTTCAGCGTCGCACCGAAAACCGGAGCGAGATGCGCAAATACCGTCCGAGCGCGAACTCGCTCGAGGAGCGGCCGAATCCCCTCCTCGTCGAACACCCTCGCGCAGGTCGAAAGGAAGGCGCGGCCCTGGGTTCGGCTGGCGCGGTTCGCGACATGGTTCAAAAGGACCGTTTCGACCTGCGCGTCGATTTCCGTGAAGCGCCGTGGCTCATCGTACGCGGCGCCGACGAACGGAAGGGAGGCATTGCCGAGGTTCCAGAGCTGTGCTCGCGCAAACACGTCGAGTTGCCGAGGCGTTCGCGCTTCGCCCTGCCGGAACGCTGCCTCGAGTCCCGCGGAGTGAGCGAACCCCCCCATGGGGAAGCCCGAGTCCGCGAGCTGGAGGATCCGCCACCGTGCGGCTACGCTCATTGCGCCTCAAAACAAGTGATAGAGCCGGGCGAGGGGCAGCGTTGCCGCCGGATCGCAGCGCAATAGAACACCGTCGGCGCGGACCTCGTAGGTTTCCGGATCGACCTCGATCTTGGGCAGCGCGGCGTTGTGAACCATGTCGCGCTTGCCGATGCCGCGGCAGCGGCGAACACCAACAAGCTGCTTCGCGAGCTTTAGCGTGTCGAGTTTGCCCTCGGCAAGGGCGCGCTGCGAAACGAAGGCAATGCTCGTGGCTCCGATAGCGCCGCCGTACGCCCCGAACATCGGTCGCATCCGAAGAGGTTGCGGCGTGGGGATCGACGCGTTGGGATCGCCCATCTGCGCCCAAGCGATGAACCCGCCCTTGATCACGATCTCGGGCCGTACGCCGAAAAACGCGGGACGCCAGAGCACCAAGTCGGCCCATTTGCCGGGTGCGACACTTCCGATCTCGCCTGCGATGCCGTGGGCGATGGCGGGGTTGATCGTGTACTTCGCCACGTAGCGCTTGATGCGAACATTGTCGTTGTCGCCGCGCTCCTCGGGCAGCCGTCCCCGGTCGCGCTTCATCTTGTCCGCGGTCTGCCAGGTGCGGGTGATCACCTCGCCGACGCGGCCCATCGCCTGGCTGTCGCTCGAGATGATGCTGATCGCGCCGAGGTCATGCAAGATATCCTCGGCCGCGATCGTCTCGCCTCGAATCCGGCTCTCGGCGAAGGCGACGTCCTCGGGAATGGTCTTGTCCAGGTGATGGCAGACCATAAGCATGTCGAGGTGCTCGTCGAGGGTGTTGACCGTGAACGGACGCGTCGGGTTGGTCGAGCTTGGGATGACGTTCGCCTCTCCGCACACGCGCAGGATGTCGGGCGCGTGACCCCCACCGGCGCCCTCGGAATGGTACGTGTGGATCGTGCGCTCCTTGAATGCAGCGATCGAGTCATCGACGTATCCGGATTCGTTGAGCGTGTCGGTGTGGATGGTGACCTGCACATCCTCTTGCTCGGCCACGCCGAGGCAGCAATCGATGGCGGACGGCGTCGTCCCCCAATCCTCGTGCAGCTTCAGGCCGACTGCCCCCGCCCGGATCTGGTCGACGAGTCCCTCGGGTGAAGACGTGTTGCCTTTTCCGGTCAGACCGATGTTGATGGGTAGTGCGTCGGTCGCCTGGAGCATCTGACGGATATGGCGCGCTCCGGGCGTGCACGTGGTCGCGTTCGTGCCTGTTGCCGGACCCGTCCCGCCTCCGACGAAGGTGGTGACGCCGGACGCGAGCGCTTCGTACGCCTGCTGAGGACAGATGAAGTGGATGTGCGCGTCGAGACCGCCCGCGGTTAGAATGAGCCCCTCTCCGGCGATGGCCTCGGTCGTCACGCCGATGACCATCCCGGCCGTTACACCGACCATCGCGTTCGGGTTGCCCGCCTTGCCGACGGCGGCAATACGCCCGTGCTTGATCCCCACATCGGCCTTGTAGATTCCCGCCGTGTCGATGACGACGACGTTGGTGATGACGCAGTCGAGCGCGCCCTCGTCGCCGACGCCTGGACTTTGCCCCTGACGGTCGCGAAGCACCTTGCCTCCGCCGAACTTGCATTCGTCGCCATAGACAGCGAAGTCCCGCTCGACTTCAAGGACGAGATCCGTATCACCGAGGCGAATGCGATCGCCGGTCGTCGGACCGAACATGTCGGCGTAGTGGCGACGGTCGATCGCGCGGCTCATGGAGCTGGCGGTCCGTGGCGAGGGGTCGAGCCGATGCGCACGAGGCGGACGGTCTTCTCGTCGCCCGGCTCGAAGCGAACCGCCGTTCCAGCGGGTATGTCGAGCCTTCGCCCGGCGGCGGCGCCGCGGTCGAACACGAGCGCGGCGTTCGTGTCCGCGAAGGGATAGTGGCTCCCCACCTGGATGGGACGGTCGCCGATGCTCTTGACCACCACCTCGACCGCATCGCGGCCTTCGTTGAGCTGCAAAGTCCCTGGGGACACCAGCACCTCACCGGGAGTGGGGCGTCGCTCTGCGGGTCCCTTGGAGAATGCTGCGGCGGGGGGAAGCGGCAAGAAGCTCCCGTGAAACGCGAGCGCCAGGTCCACGTTCTCGAGGGCGACGGGCTCGTGAATCGTCACGAGCTTCGTCCCATCGGCGAACGTCCCCTCCACTTGCACCTCCGTAATCATTTCCGGAACGCCGTCCAGAACGTGCACGCGACCGAGAACGCGGCGGCCGAGATCCATGAGCTCGGCCACCGAACGGCCGTCGCGAATGAGCTCGAGCATCTGCGTGGCGAGCAGCGCGACGGCCTCCGGATAGTTGAGACGCAAGCCCCGCGCGAGCCGTTTCTGCGCCACCAAGCCCGCGCCGTGAAGCAGCAACTTGTCGACGTCGCGCGGCGTCAGATGCATCGCGGCGCGAGAGCATGGCCCATTCGAGGTCGAGTGTCACCACTTTCGGGCGAATGGATCGTCGCCGATTAGCTCCGCCAGGGCTGCGAGACTGGGCCGAAGCAGGTGCATGGCACCTTGCACGCGCTCGGCCGCGACGCGCAGAATGGCCCCCTCGTTCCCGATGGGGCTCGCCGCGGCAATCGCCGGCGCGTCGGCCGCATGCCCCCCGGCACCGCTTGCGATGCCTAAGGCATCGACGGGTGCGGCCGCCATTTGACCGTCGGCCGCGGGCCCAGTGGCCAGCGCGAGAAGCGACTCACGGAGCTGCGCTACGCGGGGACCGATTGCAAGCAGGGTGAACAACACCTCGAACCGACCCATGCGTTCGGCGATCGGTCCGGCTTCTGCGTCCAAACGCGTCGCATCGAGGGCGGCACAAAGACCGCCTCGCGTGATGCACGTCCTCGACGCGTAGCGGGTAAACTGCCAGCGTTCGCCCCGCGCACTGCGCCCGCAGGTGTAGCCGTCGAGGAGAACCAGTGACCCCCCGGGCGCCAGGGCAATGTCGATGTTCTGGCTGTACTGGGCTCCCGCAAAGCAAACGACCGGATCGGGGAGGATGGCGAGTGTGCCACGGTCGGCTACCCGGGCGCGCAAGTCCTGGGAGCATCCGCGCGCTGATCGATAGACCTTCGTGGAGCCCTGTGTAGCCAACAGCGCCGATGCGCCCTCGCCTACGTCGACCTCGATGGCGATCCGGTCGCCGTCGACAAGTCCTCCGCCGAAGTTGGCGAGAAACACCCACGCAAAGCCGCCGTGGTTGCGCGGCGTGAGCACTCTCACCGGGCTCGCCGCCAAGGCCCTCGAGAGAACGGTGACCGAACCCGACAGACCGAACGCGAGGGCACAGTGCCCAGGGGTCGTGGAACCCGTCCCCGTCTCCGTCCCCGAACCCGATTCTTGTCGTGGACGGGCACGGGGACGGAGACGGGCTGACACGCGACTCGCTTTGTTCACGCCACCTTCACATAGGGGCGGCTCTTATGACGAACGGTGAGCACCGCGCACGGTGCGTGCCTGACGAGTTTTTCCGCAATGGATTTGAACAGCCAGCGCCTTCGCCCGACGGGTTCATTGGCCCCGACCACGAGGATGTCGGCGCCCAGCGACCGCGCGCGCCTCAAGATCTCTTCTTCCGCGTCGCCCTGCGCCAAGTGACCGACGATGGGCGCCGCGCACAGCCGTCGGGCCATGCGAACGTTGTAGTCGAGGTACTCGCGCGCCTCGCTCATGAGCTCCTCGACCGGCACACGCGCGGGCGCGGACGCCTCGATCGGCCCAAACCGAAACACGTGGACGATGTGAAGCTGGGCGTCGTTCCAGGCGCGGCGAACCATCCGGGCCGCCACGTCGATCACGAGGCCCGCGGCGGGCGAAGTATCTACCGCGGCCAGCACTACTGCCGCTTCGTCCTGCTTGGAACGAGACTGCTCCCCGAGTGGGGCATCCGCTATGGCCATGACCCCATGGAACGTAGCCCAAGCCGGCAAACCGTTTCACGGTCCTTCGCGAGATCGCCCCGATAGCGCCTCGTACGCTCTCAGATCGCCGTTCTTTGCGATTTGAGCGTCCTCGTATGGCGCAGCGACGCGCCGATAGAATTCATCGCCGATGTTCTTGAAGACGCCGGTGAGCGTCGCAATGGTTCCGTATCGGATTCCGCCGAAGCGCGCTTCGATTACCTGCATCGCGAGCGACGTACAAGTGTAGTTGAGGAGTCCCGCGAAGCCGGTTTCCTCGGGCAGACTACGAGCGATCTCCGCAATGCGGTTCGCGAGTGCTGCGATGGCAGGATCGAGGGCGTGGCGATGTTCAGGTCGGATATAGGGCATAGCAGCGGGCGTAGCCTATCCCTCCAATCTGGCTCGCAGTTTGTTCAGCACGGCGCGGTCCGCCGCCGGAAAGCGAGTCGGCTCCAGCCCTTGAGCGGTAGCCCATTCAAACGCCGCAACGTCGACAGCGCGAGGATTGTCGGACCCCGCGAGCCGCTCCGCTTCGAAAAAGAGCAATAACACGGCCTTTTGCGCTTCTTCGTATCGGTGGAACGTGACGTCGACGACTTCGCCGACAGCGACGTCGATGCCAAGCTCCTCCTTTAGCTCTCGCCGGAGCGCTCCACGCGGATCCTCGCCTGGCTGCACTTTTCCTCCAGGCAGCTCCCACAGCCCCGCGAGGTGCGTACCAGGCTTGCGCTGCGTCAGAAGCACGCGCCCGCGCTCGATGATGATTCCCGCCGCCACGAGCACGGTGCGCATCGACATCGCTGGCAAGGCAAACGTAAAGGCAAAGGGAAAGGCAAACCAGAGACTAACGCAGAGCGCAAGAGTTACCGCCTGAGTCTTCTTTTGCCGCGTCGACCCCCCACCCGTTGCGGTATGGTCCCTGCCCGGTGGACCATGAACAACGCATTCGCCGAAGAAGGCAACTTCAAGCGCGGAGCCGTTAAGCCCATTGCAATCATCGTCGGGATCCTCCTTGTCGCGGGAGCAGCGGCGTTCGCGTTCCTCAGCGTCAAGACCGAAGCCCAAACGATGACCAAGGAAGCGGTCGTCAAGGAGCTTCGAGACATCCAGCTCCTTCCCAAGGCCGAGGCGATACCGCGATGGCGCAAGTGGGCCGACAACGACAACGAGCTGCTTCTTCGGCAGGAGGCGATCGTCCACCTGGCCTGGGCCAAGGACGTGCAGAGCCTGCCGCTCATCGCCAAGGCCCTGACCTCGCCCGATCACACGGTCCGTGGGGTCGCTGCGATGGCGCTGGTGGACTTTGGATCGCCGACCGCCGATGCGGCCAAGCCGATGCTGCTCAAGGCGCTGGCGGAGGCCAACAGCACCGACAAGCCCCAGATCTGCTGGGCGCTCGTCGTCTTGAAGGAGCCGAGCGCGTTCGACGCGATCATGGCCGAGTACCGGCTGGGTCATCTCGGTGGCATCCAAAAGCTCGACGGCTACCCGGCCTTCGACGCCGAGGCCCTGGCGGGACTCGTCTCCATCGACAAGATCGCATCGCTTGCCGGCGACGAGAGCGACAGCGTTCGGCAGCTCGTCTCGACCACGCTCTCGGCGAGCGCCGATCCCCAGTGGACCGACACGCTCATCCGACTGGTCAACGACCATGTCGTCGAGGTCGCGCGCGAGGCCGCCGTCGGCCTCGGCAAGATCGGAAACGAAAGAGCGACGCAGCCGCTGGTCGATGCGCTGAGCAAGGCCGACAAGGCGTCGCGCGAAAAGTTCTTGCAGGCGCTGCGAGACGGCATGGGGGCCAACGGCCTCGTGCTCGCCCTGAAAACCATCAGCCACGACAAGGCCGAAACCGAGAAGTTTCAGACGAAGCAAATCTTCGACATGCTCCACGACCTCGAGGATCCGCGCGGCGGCGACGCGCTCACTCAGTACGTCCAGACCAACTCGAGGGCGCCCGCCCACTGGCGGTACGAAGCGGGCATGCGCCTGGCCGAGATCGGCGACGTGCGCGCCTCCGACGTGCTGGGCTGGCGCATGGCGCAGGACCCTTTGAAAATCTACAACGACGTCGATTGGCCGGAGCTCCGGCGAGACGACAACGAGCGCGTCTTTGCGGCGCGTATGCTTTCCGACCTCGCAGTCATCCACCCCGAGAAGCGCGACTATCTCATTCAGAAAGCGGAGGACGGGGTCCTCGACTGGATCGACCCCAAGAACAAGCCGCAGCCGCACGCCAATGGCATGCGCTTTCTCGCGCTGGTCGGCACGAAGCGCGCCCTCCCACTGCTCGAGAAGTGGTCCGACCCAAAGGAAAAGTTACCGAACGAAGGGGCGCAGCCGCCGTTTCCCGAGGATTGGGCGACTGCGCAAAGCGCCCTACGCTACCTCGGCTGGATGAAGGATCCAGCGGGTTGGAGGATCCTGGAAAAACAGCTCCACCGCCGCAACAAGAAGCTCGACGTGTCCTGGGACTCGCTCATGCAAGGCGGGCTGACCATCCTCGGCATGACGTTGCGCGCGCTCGGCGTGGGTTCGTCGGACGG
>Ga0210409_10002575_pt1 | contig 21384 bp, 16 predicted proteins | sample IncBWH17MmetaG_FD_161649 | JGI IMG/M metagenome (GOLD analysis project Ga0210409, IMG submission 161649) | Forest soil microbial communities from Barre Woods Harvard Forest LTER site, Petersham, Massachusetts, United States - Inc-BW-H-17-M | ecosystem: Environmental > Terrestrial > Soil >...
ATTGTCGGCCCGCCGATATCGTAAGTGATGGTTGAGTTTTGTTGAGTAGTCAGCGAGCACTCGAATGTCCCTGGGGATATGCAAAGTAATGGTTGATGTTCCGAGTTTTTGGCGGCGACGGTCGGCGAGTACAGAAAGGTCGACACGCCGACATCGTAAGCGATGGTTGAACCTGGTATCGACTGACGTGCGGTGCTGGAACAGTCGAGGTTTGAATATAAAGCGAAGGTTAAGATTTGGATTTCAGGCTGGATCGCCGGGTAAGCGGAAAGAATGTCGGCGAGCCGACAATGAAAGTAACGGTTGAGGGCGTCTTACATCTGTTCGAACGACACGTGCCCGCTCGAACGGGATGCGCCGATTCGAATGGGTGCTGCTACTCGCACATTTTTGGTTGATTGATTTTGAAACAAAGTTTGAGAAGCACAAAATCCTACATCGAGGGTCACAGTGAAAAAATGGGCATATTTTTTCGGGGCTGGTAAAGCGGAAGGTAACGGCGAGTGGCGCGAACTATTGGGAGGCAAGGGTGCCGGTCTGGCGGAGATGACCAAGATCGGACTGCCGGTTCCTGCGGGCTTCACGATATCGACTGAGGCGTGCGACTACTACTACAAGAACGGGAAGAAGTATCCCTCGGAACTGAAGAAGGAAGTGGCGCAACACGTGGCGCACCTCGAAAAAGTGTCCAAGAAGAAGCTGGGCGATCCTAAAGCGCCGCTGCTGGTGAGCGTACGCTCGGGTTCCGCGCGATCCATGCCCGGGATGATGGAGACCATATTAAACCTAGGCCTGAACGATCGCAGCGTGGAAGGCTTGGCGGGCGCTACGAAGAACGAGCGATTTGCTTACGATGCGTATCGCCGCTTCGTGCAGATGTACTCCACGGTAGTCATGGAAATGTCCAAGGAAGACCTGGAGCATCGCCTGCGCGCGCTGAAAGAACGGCTAGGCGTGCGTGAAGATACTGCTGTCCCTGCGAGCGGCTGGAAAGAATTGGTGCGCGAGTACAAGCAATTGTTCAAGGAAAAGACCGGCGAGAATTTTCCGGACGATCCGATGGATCAACTGTGGGGAGCGATCGGCGCGGTGTTTGGTTCATGGATGGCGGAGAAAGCGGTCACGTACCGGCGAGTCGAAAAAATCACCGGGGTCATGGGCACCGCAGTGAACGTCGTGCAGATGGTGTTCGGGAACACCGGCGATACATCAGGAACGGGTGTGTGCTTCACGCGCGATCCAAGTTCCGGCGAGAAAGTTTTCTACGGCGATTATCTAGTGAACGCGCAAGGCGAGGATGTGGTGGCTGGAATTCGCACACCGACGCCGCTTCGCGAGATGGAAACGGCGATGCCAAGGGTTTACGCGCAGCTCGATAAAGTTCGAGTAAAACTTGAGAATCATTATCGCGACATGCAAGACATGGAATTCACCGTCGAAGATGGAACCTTATATATGTTGCAGACGCGCACCGGCAAGCGCACACCTGCGGCGGCGTTTCGCATCGCGGTGGACATGGCCAACGAAAAGTTAATCAGCAAAGAAGAAGCGATTACCCGGATCAAGTCGGAAGATATCGAGCGGCTGTTCTATCCGGTGATTGACGTGAAGGTGGACAAGAAATCGCTGGAGGCGCGCATCCTGGCAAACGGCATTGACGCAGTGCCGGGTGCGGCCGTGGGGAAAGTAGTGTTCTCGGCGCAGAAGGCCGAGGAGTGGGCGGAGAAGGGCGAGAAAGTCATTCTGGTGCGCCGCGAAACGAGTCCAGAAGATGTGGGCGGAATGGCGGTGGCGCAGGGAATTCTGACCGCGACGGGCGGAAAGACCAGTCACGCGGCGGTGGTCGCGCGCGGCTGGGGCAAGTGTTGCATCGTGGGCGCGGAGAAATTGCAGATCGATTACAAAACTTCGTCGATGGTGGCGGCGGGGAAAATGGTAAAGGAAGGGGACTGGATCACGCTGGATGGCAGCCAGGGTGTGGTGTATTCCGGCGAGATGCCACTGGTATCGCCAAAGCTGCCGCAGGCGTACGCCACGCTGATGAAGTGGGGTGATGAAGTGCGACGGCTGGGCGTACGCACCAACGCGGATACGCCGCAGGATGCGCGGAAGGCTAGGGAGTTCGGCGCGGAAGGTATTGGGCTGTGCCGCACCGAGCACATGTTCTTTACGGATTTTGAGCATCCGGAACGGAGCCATGAGCGGCAACGCGCGATTCAGGAAATGATTCTGGCCGAGACTCGCGAAGCGCGCGTGAAGGCATTGGACAAACTGTTGCCATTTCAACGTCGCGACTTCGTAGGAATATTCCAGGCGATGGATGGATTTCCGGTGACCATCCGCCTGATCGATCCGCCGCTGCATGAATTTGTTCCACACGAGAGAGCGAAGCAAGAGGAGTTGGCGAAGGAGTTGGGACTGAGCGTCGAGGTAGTGGCCCGCCGCGTGGAACAATTGCACGAAGCCAATCCGATGCTGGGTCATCGCGGCTGCAGATTGTCTATTACCTATCCTGAAATTCTGGAAATGCAGGTGCGGGCGATCATCGAAGCGGCCATAGAATGTCAGCGAGGCAGAGTTAAAGTATTACCTGAGATAATGCATCCGCTGGTTTTGGACAAGAAGGAACTGCAAATACTCGAGCAGGCAACGCGGAGAGTTGCCGACGAGTTGATCAAGAAGGCTGGCGTGAAGTTGCCATATCTAGTGGGCACGATGATTGAGTTGCCAAGAGCCGCATTGCTTGCTAATGAGATTGCCGAGGTGGCGGAATTTTTCTCGTTTGGAACGAACGACCTGACGCAAACAACCATGGGGCTGTCGCGCGATGACGCCGGGCGGTTCCTGCCCGACTACGTCGACGAGAAGAAAGCCGGGGTGTTCAGCGCAGACCCGTTTCAAACGCTGGACATCAAAGGCGTAGGCATGCTGATGCGCTGGGCTACGGAGCGCGGAAGAGAGACGCGGCCAAAGCTGAAGGTGGGAATTTGCGGCGAGCATGGCGGAGACTCGGAAAGCGTGAAGTTCTGCCACGCATTGGGAATGGATTATGTCAGCGCCTCGCCGTTCCGAGTGCCGATAGCACGCTTGGCTGCGGCCCAAGCGGTAATCGAAGAAAACGCGCGTGGAAACAAGAAGGCCAAGAAGGCGGCGGGTTAGCGCCGATAATTTAAATCTTTCCGTTAATAAAATCGCGGCATCGCTAGCTAAAGTATCGCTAGAGATGTCGGCGTGACGACATTTTCAAAAAATCATGCGCACAAAGTACGCGGGCGAGTTGTTGACGCCTGCGTCTTTTCTACTGCGATTTTAAAGTGTGACGCGAGATGCCTGGGTCCCGGTAACTATGACAAAATCTCATAACAAAAGTGTTACTTGAAGTATTGGTTTGGGTGCAATCGGGCCGCTGCCAGCAAAAATAATAGATTTCGAAATCCACAGGGCCTGGGAATTGGCCTGTTAAATCCACAGAAGGATAAATAGTCAGGAACCTTTAACAGAGGTGTCAGGAATCAAACTAACCAGGAGATGTCGCGGGACGTTTGCAACTGGGCCGCGTAGAGGTTTAGTTTTCGATAACGATTGTTGGAACCGCTTTGATTTTTTTTAGTAAGTGGCTTAGAATTGAGGTTGGTTTGCGGGTGCCTAAAGTCCCTGTGCACTTCAAGCGAACCCCTGCGGGCCATGTATGGCCCTCCGGAACCTCAGCGGCAAGCTTCGACGGTAATGCCCCCACCGTTACGCTGCTTGGTCCGATAATCGCGATCCGCCAGCGGTTATATCCAGCCTCACCTGCACTTATGAATGCGTCTCAGGAGTTCCAGCGTGAAGCATAGATTCAGTATTCTGATGCCGGTCTATAACCGGGAGAAGTACGTTGGTCAGGCCATTGACTCTGTGCTGGCGCAGAGCTTTAAAGACTATGAGGTTTTTGCTGTCGATGACGGGTCCACGGACTTGTCTGTGGCAGTTCTGGCCTCTTACGGAACGCGTATAAATCTTCTGCAACAATCCAACCAAGGACCAGAGGTGGCGCGCAATAAGGCTGCGGCGCTGGCCTGCGGGGAATACCTGGTGTTTTTAGACAGCGACGACTATTTATTTCCGTTTGCGCTGGAGACGATAGACAAAGTGATCACGAGTTTTGGCTCGCCGACGCTAATCATGGGGAGTATGGAGCGTTTTGGCGGTGCCGACGGACAGCTGCCTGCGGAGCCTGTGGATCGAACGATCCGGGTTATTAAATACGCGGACTATCTTTCAAAAACGCGGCCTGTGGGGACCATGGCCATTGTGGTGAGGAAGTCTGATTTTGACGCGGTCGGAGGGCTTCGCAACACTACGGCTGAAACCTGGTACTGCGACGACAACACTTTATTACTAAAGGTGGGCGTGCGCGGGCAGTGCATCCTGATTGAGAATCCGTGCACTTCTGCGTACCGGCAGCATGGCGAAAACAGCACCAAGAACGCAGAGGCGTTTGCGAATGGGTTAATCAAGCTCGCGGATTCAGAACGCCAAGGGGCTTTTGGCGGGAAAGAAAGAAAAGCCGATCGCTACGCATACATCGGCGGACGGGCAGCAGCATGGGCGTTTTACTACTGCTGGAAAGCTGGTCACCGCAAACTGGCGCTTAAACTGTTAAGTGAGACGGCCCCGATGGTGTCCATGGCTGTGTTACGGAGATTTTTGCGACCGTTCCGGCATTCGGCTGAGCCGATTGTACTGGAAGGTCACGGCGCGAAGTGAGGGCAAACTCAACGGGCTTCCGAACACGAACTCCCACGAGGGATTGCACCGCAACCGCTTTTTCCTAACTTCAATTTTCTAAACTTCAACGTAGTCGCCTCTATCATTTAACCAATTACGGCATCTAGTAAACTCCGGCAAAACGGCTTTGCGTTGAGCATTCAAGTTGTGACTGTGTCGCCTGTTCGACATTTTTTCTTCGCTGCACATCTCAAGTGTTACTTGAAGTTTGCTAAGTGGGTATTTTGAAGAAAAAGTAGAGCCCGATAAAAAAGAAGATCAAATCCGGAGACCATCCTGCTAGGAATGGCGGTAGTTGTCCGACGCCGCCCATGGCTTCCATCAGGCGGGCAATGCTCCAGTAGCCTATTCCTATGGCGATGCCGATGGAGACTCCGCCAATCGCGCCGCGGGAGCCCACCAGGAAGGCGAACGGGATAGCGAGGAGCATGCTCACTGGCGCAATGAGTGGGTAGGCAATTTTAACGTGCCACTGCACGGACAGACCGGCAACATCAAAACCGGCGTGACGCAAATCTTCAATGTAGCGGTTGAGTTCGGACCAATTCATCTGAAATGCCTGGCGAACTTCGCGATTGAAGTATTCCGGCGGCTCGGTCAGCTCCGGGAAGGCCTGCACGTTAAACTGATCGAAGCGGGTGATGGAGCCACCGGAAAAATCGCGCACCCAGCCTGATTCCAACAGCCAGATTTTTTGCGATGCGGACCAGTGTGCGCGGGTGGCGAAAATACGGCGGCGAACGTTAAAGGTGGCGGGATCGATTTCCAAAACGCTGAGGCCGCCGAAGAGATTTTGCAGCGGGCTGAACAGATCGTAGTTATAAATCTTGGAATTTTCACCGAAGATCCAACGTTGGGGATGAGTGTAGGTTTGCGGCGGCCGGCCTTTGATCTGGTTGCGCAAGGCGTCCTGACGCTGGTTGGCGTAGGGAAGATAAGTCTCGTTGACTAACAGCATGGCTCCGGCAAGCACGACGCCGGCAACCAGAAGCGGAATAACCAGACGATGCAGACTGATGCCGCTGGCCTTGATGGCCACGATTTCGTTGTTCTTGCTCATGATGCCGAGTGTGACCAGCACCGAAACGAGCGCGCCAAGGGGCGCCAGGTTGTAGACGAGATAAGGCGTCAGATAGCGAAAATAATTGATGACGATGAGAAAAGCGACGTGGTGACGCGCGATGTCGTCGAGCAACTCGAAGAAGGTAAAGGTTTCAAATAGAAAAACGAAGACGGCCAGGGTAAGCGCGAAATAAACCGTGAAACGGCGAAGAATATAAATGTCCATCAGACGGGGAATGCTGCCGCCCGGAACCGATTGTTGAGCAAAGCCATTCAGACGCGTGGAACCATTGAGCGGATGACCGAGATTGCGAAACGCGGCAGTGCGCGCACGTGCTTTACGGCGGAGAAAACGCAAGCGGGTTCTGACAAAGCCGGTAGGGTGCAGCCAGCGGCCCTCGCCGCGAAATTGTTCCATACGCGGCAATAAGACGAGGCCGAGGGCGACGAGAATAAGGTTCGCAATCCAAATCCCTAGCGCGGGCGGAACGCTGCCTTGACGAGCGAGACCAGCGCCGGTAACAAAAAGTAGGTAATATCCTGCGATCATGGCCACAGCGATCAGGGAGCCGGCGGCACGGCCACCGCGACGGGGTTGCGCGGCGATGGGTACGGCTACCAGCGCAAAAACGAGACAAGCGAAGGGAAACGCCAGGCGACGATGAAGTTCCACACGAGATTCCAGCCAGCCATGGCCGTGATCTGCTATAAGACTGCGGAGAGAACGCTCCGGATTGCTGATCTGCCGTTGCGTGGTGGGAATGAGATTGTTAACTTCGATGGGCCAATCGCTCTGTCCAAAGGCGGTGACGGAATAGCGGTCAGGGCGGTCGCGATAAAATTCGTGGGTAGTGCCGCCTTGCAGATGTAACTCAAGCGTGCCGTGATTGGGATCGGGGATAACGATGGCGCGCTCGGCTAAAGTTAGACGCGAACCACTCTCAGCACCAGTATCGGCTAAGAACACCCCATGCCAGAGAGTGCCACTGGCAGCCACATCTGAAATGTAAAGTATTAGTTGAGGAAATCGTTCGTCAAATACGCGCGGTTGCACCTGGAAAGAGATTTGCGAAGTGATTAAATTGGCTTCAATGGAACGAAAGGTTCGCAGAGCCAAAGGCGAAAGCCAGAGAGTCATGAGCAGGCTGACGATCAAGCCGGACACCGCCAGCACGCCTACAGGCAGCAGGATGCGGCGCCGGCCTATGCCCAGGGCGGTGAGCGCGATGATTTCGCTGTCGGCGGACATGCGTCCGAGCCCGAGGAGTACTCCGATGAGCACAGCCATGGGAATTGTAAACGTGAAGACCGCCGGGAAGATGCAAAGGAACAGCTTGAGGATTTGAGAGCCGGAGCCGGTGTGACGGACGAATAGCTCCATGAGGCGAACCAACTGAGGGACGAAGAAGACAAAGGTGAAGACGATGAGTCCCAGGAACGCGTGGCGAAAAATTTCGCGGACAATGTAACGGTCCAATATGCGCATGAGCGAACGGTGAGTGTAACACGCGCGAAGAATTGAGACAGGAGCGGTGTAGAGGATGAATCGAGTGAATCTGGTGGTGTTGTGGCACATGCATCAGCCGCAATATCGCGACCCGGAAACCGGGAGGTATGTGCTGCCGTGGACGCGGCTGCATGCCACGAAGGATTATTTTGGAATGGTGAAGGTGCTGGAGGAATTTCCAGGATTTCACGCCACCTTTAACGTGGTTCCGGCGCTGGGAATGCAGCTGGAAGAATATGCGAGCGGCAACTTCAAGGAGCCGTGGTTTTCGCTGGCGTTTAAGAATGCCGACAAGCTGAGCAGGGAAGATAAGTCCGAGATTCTGGCGCGGGCGTTTCAGGTAAACCACGAGCGGTTGATGTCGCGCTGGAAGCGCTTTGTGGAGTTGTATGAATGGTCGCGACCGGCCGATGGTGCGCAGGCGCTGGTGACGTTTACGACGCGCGATTGGCGGGACCTGCAGGTGCTATCGCAACTGGCGTGGATGGAAGAGTCGTGGCTCGAGAAAGACGAAGTGGTGAGCAGGATGGCGTCGAAGGGCAGAAATTTCACGGAGAGCGATAAAGAAGCGCTTGCGGCTAAGGAAATTGAGCTGATTGGATTGGTGCTGCCTGCGCACCGGGAAGCGGCGCAGCGTGGGCAGATTGAGCTGAGCACCACGCCTTTTTATCACCCGATTCTGCCGCTGATTTGCGATTCGGATATTGCGCGGGTGGCGAATCCATCGACGCCGCTGCCACGTCGAGCTTACCGGCATCCAGACGATGCGCGGGAACAATTGCGGCGGGCGCGCGAATATCACGAACGCGTTTTTGGAATGCAGCCTGCGGGATTGTGGCCGTCGGAAGGATCGGTATCCGATCAAGCGCTGGCGATTGCTTCGGAAGAAGGATTTAAATGGTTTGGCACAGATGAAGGAGTGCTGGGGCGCACGTTGAATGTCGGATTTTTTCGCGATGCGACGGGAATTCCGGCGAATGCGGAACGTTTGTATAAGCCCTGGCGAGTGCAAACGCCGAGTGGCGGCATTACCGGATTATTTCGCGACCACCATTTGTCGGACTTGATCGGGTTTGTGTACAGCCGCATGGATTCAAAGGCTGCTGCGGCCGACCTGCATGGGCGGTTGCGACACCTGGGGGAAGGGGTGCAAAGCGCGCAGCCGCTGACCATTTCTATTTTTTTGGATGGCGAAAATGCCTGGGAATATTATCCCGGGAATGGCCGCGAATTTTTGCGCGAATTTTACCGGCGCGTGCAGGGCGATCAGGATTTTCGCGCGTTGACGGCATCGGAAGCCATTGCAGCGGCGGGAGACGTGCCGGTAACGGCGGGCATTTTTCCGGCTTCCTGGATTAATGCGAATTTTGATGTGTGGATCGGTGACAGCGAAGACGTTACCGCATGGGAATTATTGTGGGATGCGCGCGAGGCTTACGCGAAGGCGGCGGAATCAGGGAAAGCGGGGCGCACCGACGCGCCAACAGAAACGGCTCTAACGAGTGCGTACGAATCTTTGCTGGCAGCGGAAGGCAGCGACTGGTGCTGGTGGTTCGGTCCGGAGCACAGCACCGCGAATGACGCGGAGTTCGACGCACTGTATCGCAAGCATTTGACCGGCGTTTATCTGGCGCTGGGGCGCGTGCCGCCAGCGGAATTAGCCAAGCCCATCAAACGCAAACCGGAGCATGCGCTGGAACTGGCGCCCACCGGATTTGTCAATGTGCGCGTGGACGGGCGCGACAGTTCGTATTTCGAGTGGCTGGGCGCGGGTTTGTATTCGCCGGAGCGGCGCGGCGGCTCGATGCACGGGCGGATTTTTTATTTGCATGAATTGCGTTATGGATTTGAGGAAGAGCGGTTCTGCGTGCGCGTGGATCTTTTTCCGGAGGTGCTTGCGGATCTGGAAGATTCGGAATTTCGGATCAACATCGTTGGCGCGGAAGAATTGACCGTGGTGGCTAAGATCGAGCGCGGACATTTGAGCGAGTTTGCGGTGGAGCGAAAAAACCTTTGTTTGCTGAATCCGAAAGATATTGTGGAAGTGGCTTTTGAGCGCATTTTGGAAGTGGCGATTAAGCGCGAAGCGCTGGACATCGCCGGGAAGAAAAGTTTGCGGCTGGGAGTTGCGCTGTGGCACTGCGGGCTGCCGTTGGACGTGTTGCCTGCGTCGGGGTTTTTGGATGTGAGTTTCGGCGAAGAGCACGCGGCTTGGGATGTGGAGGAGAAGGCCGGCGAGATGCTGGGTGACGTGAAGAACTGATGAAGACCAGCCGTAAGCCTGAGTTGCTGGTTGATATGTTCCCTGAATTATCAGCGGAGCTTGAGCAGCTTCTTAGAGTTTCCGGCGAACACGCCTTGGCCGATCAAATTCCGCGGTTGCGCGTTTTGGATCGGTGCCGTTGCGGCGATGATTTTTGCGCCACATTTTATACGCAACCCAAACCCAAGGGGTCTTATGGCCCCGGGTTGCAGACACTGGCTCTCGAACCGGTTACTGGGGACCTAATCATTGATGTGCTCGATGGTGCCGTCGCCAAGGTCGAAGTGCTTTACCGAGACGAAATTCGCCGCAAGCTGCTCACGAAATTTCCTGACAAACCTTGATAAAAAACTCTATTAGTCAGTAATCGTGAATTTGTGATGCTTTAGAAATATTCTGGCGTCGTTTTCGTTGAAAAAAACGAGACGTACTTGTTCTATCGGCGTGCCCGCGGTCAGGACGGATTCTATGGCCGCTGATACTACTGGGGCGGCGCGCTCTGGGGGGTAGCCGTAAGCACCGGTGGAAATGGCTGGGAACGCGATGGAACGAAGGCCGTGTTCCGCTGCCAGGTCGAGGGAGTTTCTGTAGCAGGCCGCGAGCTTAGATGCGTCGGGTTCCTTTCCTATTGCTGCAATCGGGCCGACGGTATGAATCACATGGCGCGCTGGGAGTTGACCTCCGATAGTGAGAACAGCCTCGCCGGTAGGTAACCCGGTTGGAAAGCGTGTGCGGCGTATGTCGCGACATGCTTCGAGGATTTTTGGGCCTCCTTTGGCGTGAATTGCGCCGTCGACACCGCCTCCGCCTAAAAGCGTGCTATTTGCTGCGTTCACGATTGCGTCCACATTTTGTTTGGTGATGTCACCGGTGACGACTTGAACTTTGCCATCCAGGAAGCTGGCTAAAATTTTGGATTGGTCCATGACCGAAGACTCCCCGCGGGGGTCGTTATCTCTTTATATCCGCGCTGAGATGATGGCTTAGTCTGAATAACCGGACATTGAGAGCTAGTTTCCGATTAATGCTGCAAAACGCGAAACGCTATCTATAACTACGATTAGCCTTCTTGTTCGCTTTCCGTTGTGCCTTCGCGGATTTCTTCATTGCTTTCCGCTGCTTCTTGGCGGCTTTTTTATTTATCTTGTCCTGCTTCTTGGCCGCCTTCCGGGACCGGCGCTGACCTTCTGCGACACTGATACGTTGAGCGTTGACCGGTATCGACCAGGGGGCACTCAAGGCCACCAGCAATGTGAAAGCGGCAATGCGTTTCATCTGGAATTTCCTTCTGGACTCCAAACTCCGAAAGTCCAGTGTATTACATCGCTGTACTATACTGCTGACATGCGTGGCTCCGTCCTTCTATTGGCCGCTCTGTTGCTAACTCCCCTCATTGTAAGTGCCCCGAGTCCCAATGACTGCGCTACTGTCGAAAAAAACGGGGATGAAATAACGCTTCGAGCCGAATCCTGGGACCCGGTATTGGCTGTTGGCGTGACGATCGCAGATCGCTACGGAATTAAGGTGAGCGTCGAGGCTCCAAAGTGGGCCTTTCCGGGCGATACCGAAGACGTTGCTATTGCGGACCCAGCGTTTAGCGAGGAGCACGACCACATTCACTATGACGTCATGAGGCGTCACACCATCGAGGTCCGATTTTCAACCTCCGCAAACGGACATCCAGATGATGTCGCGGGCCTGCTGCGTCAGTTGGCAGATGCCGCAAACAGGGAAATGCCTTACGAGTATCGGCTGGATGCGAGCGGTGATGACTATGCGCTCGTACCGACAAGGACGCGGAATTCAAAGGATGCCCTTGAAGATGTATTGCCACTGCTGGATCGCAAAGTCACTATTTCCTCGGGCACCCGCAGCATTGCTGAACACGCAAAGCTGATGGCCGACGAACTTAGCAAGCAGTCAGGGTTGCGCATCGGTTGCTGTCAAGCGTTAGTGGCAGGAGTTCCCTGGGGTATGGCGGAAATTAAGTTTGAAGCCGACCGCAAGCCCGCTCGCGAAGTCTTGAAGTCGCTCATCCTCATTGAGCAGCAAGCGAACTCCCAAGCTTCCAGGTGGCATCCCGATTACGACCATTGGGTCGTCAGGTGCGACGGAAGCGGAGTTCCTTTTTGCTTCATAGAGGTCGAAGGTAGGTCCTCGTCATGGTGTCCATAGCGCCTGTCATTTTTCGTTTCAATGATTATTGTCGTCACGCGATTCACTCGGTCCCCGGTGTAGATTCTCTGCGCGAAGCACGACCAAGCCGGAAGTAATCGAACATGCCCGCGAAGTCGTTATCGGAAACTGAAGAACTTCCCAAATGCGATGCGACCAAAAATTTTAAAAAAGCTTGACGGCGAGGTCGGTGGGGTTATCGCCGACGGGGATCATGGTGACGAGGTAGTTGGTGCGGACGCGGATGATGGAGATGTCGCCGGAGTCGTGATCGACGGCGAGGAGAAGATTTTCCTGAGGGTCGAAGCGCAGGGCTGAGGGTGACTGGCCGGCGGGGACGGGGAAGCCTTTGCCGGGGTCGCGGTCGAGGCGGCGGTCCACGATATCGACGGGAATGATGCGATTGGCCGCGGTGTCGCTCACGTACATCAGGCTGGCGTTGGCGCTGAGAATGGCGCGCGTGGGCGCGGAGCCCAGCACCATGTAATCGCCGACTTCGTGCGTGGCGGTGTTGATGACTTGCAGGCCGTGAGCTTCGGGCGAGATCAGGTAGAGTTCGCCGCCGTCGGGCTTGAGGAGCATTTGCGTGGGGCGGCCGGCTAGTTCGAGATGGGTCAGAAGAACGCCGCGGCGAAGGTCGACTACAGAGATGCGGGCTTCGCTGGCGCTGCGCACGAAAGCGATGGAACTGTCGGCCATGACGGCGATGTCTTCGGGGCGAGCGACGACCGGGATGGTGCCGCGTTGCGCGAGGGTTGCGGCGTCGTGAAGAGAGACGGTGGCGTCGCCGCGATTGGCGACGACTATGGTTTTGCCGTCGGGAGTGCTGCGGGCTAGGACTGGTTCGCGGCCGGTTTTTGCGGTGCCCAGAATGGCGCGAGTGCGGCAGTCGATGGCGACCAGGGTGTTGTTGCCGGAGGAGGTGACGTAGGCTCGCGCGCCGTCGGGGGAAAAATCGAGCGCGTAGGGCAGTGAGCCTACTGGGATTTTTGCGGTGAGTTGATTGGTGCGCGTGTCGAGAACCCAGACGAAACCTTCTTTGGTGCTGACGCCCCAGACTTCTGGGCGGATGGGGTGTTCGCGGACGCCGGATAATTTTTGGCCGATGGGGACGTGGGCGACGGCGCCGAGTTTTACCAGGTCTACTACTGTGAGGTTGCCGTCGCTCGTTGTGATGTAGGCGTTGAGACGCAGGCCTGGGCGGAGGAAGGATGGGCGGTGCTCGAAGAGGAGCAGAATGAGGGCGGTCGCGAGGAGGATTCCCAGGAGTGAGAGGACGCGATAGTTGCGGGGGCGGGTCATTTACTGTTGTGCGGGAGAGGCGGGCGGCGTGACTCGCGGCGCATCAATTGACTTCGCGGTGGAGGACGGCGGCGATTTGGCGGACTTCGCCGACGAGTTCGGCGAGCTCGCTGGGGAGGATGGATTGCATGCCGTCGGAGAGGGCTTGATCGGGGGCGTGATGGACTTCGATGAGCAGGCCGTCGGCGCCTACGGCTACGGCGGCGCGGGAAAGAGGCAAAACTTTGTGGCGTTTGCCGGTGCCGTGGCTGGGGTCGACGAGGATGGGTAGGTGGCTGCGTTTTTTTACCGCGGGGATGATGGTGAGGTCGAGTGTGTTGCGTGAATGATCGGCGAACGTGCGCACGCCGCGCTCGCAGAGCATTACGTTGTAATTGCCTTCGCTGAGGACATATTCGGCGGCCATCAGGAATTCATCGAGCGTGGCAGACATGCCGCGCTTGAGGAGAATTGGTTTTTTGGCGCGGCCTGCGCGCTTGAGCAGCGAGAAATTCTGCATGTTGCGGGCGCCGATCTGAATCACGTCGGCGTATTCTTCGACGAGGTCGAGGCTTTCGTTGTCGATAGCTTCAGTGATGATGCCGAGGCCGTAGTGCTTGCGGACTTGCGCGAGAATTTTGAGGCCGTCTTCGCCGAGGCCTTGAAAGCTGTACGGGGAAGTGCGCGGTTTGTAGGCGCCGCCGCGGAAAAGTTTTACGCCGGCTTTCTTGACGCCTTCGGCGGTGGCGAAGCATTGCTCTTCGCTTTCCACCGCGCAGGGGCCGCCGACCAGGCCAACGTGTTTGCCGCCGAAGAGAACGTCGCCGGACGGAGTGGGAATGCGCAGGATGGTGTCTTCTTCTTTGACGTCGCGGCTGACCAGTTTGTAGGGCTTGCTGACCGGAATGCATTCGATCACGCCGGGAAGCGATTCGAGCACGCCAAGATCGAGCGCACCTTTGTTGCCGGTGATGCCGATGGCGGTGCGGAGGGCGCCGGGGATGGGATGTGCTTTTAGGCCGAGGCTTTCGATGCGCTCGCAAACGGCGCGAATCTGCGGCTCGGTGGCGTGAGACTGCATTACGACTAGCATGGCTGCTCCGGGCTAGGATGAGGAACAGTGCAGTTTACCTGTTGGGGAGCGGAGGGGGCAAATTACGGCGGCAAAGGAATTGATAGAATTTTGTTAAATATTTCGCGGGTGCGCTCAACGCCGCAAAGGGCCGCTGCCCCGAGCCGGCAATAGCCGTTAGCTAGACGGCGTGCTGTGACAAGTTACGCAGAAATTAATTCTTGACACTGGTTAATCCCGGGCGTATCAGTTACTTACTCAGCAACCACGCATTGCCAACCTAGTGCAGCGTGACTGAGCCGGCCCTTCGGCTCTTATACCCCGTTTTATAGCGACCTCGAAACACTTTCGTCGAAAGGAGAGAAAAACAATGAACCGAGTTTTTGTTCCGCCTTGGAAAGGACTTCTACAACGAAAAACGGATGAGCACTTTCGCCGCTTTCACTCCGGTGCCGGGAACTTCACGCGGCGAGGATTCTTGAGTTCGGCTGCCGCTGCGGCAGGTTTGGCGGTCACTTCGGAGTTCGCGCTACCCCCGTCGGCCATGGCAGGCGCGAAGACAGCAGAACCCAAACCCATTCCCGGCGGCGCCACAGTGTTCGGCATCCTGGTGCATCACAATCCGTTGCCGGCCGTACCAACACCACTGTCACAGATCGGTGATCCGTCGGAAATCGGTGATTTCAACGGCTTCGTCATCGACACGCAGATCCGCGGGCTGGGCACGGGGACTGGACTGAGCGCACCAGTGTCGTTTCGCGCTGATATGGGAGCGATGCAGGGCGAATATATCGGGGAAGATGGAGCACACCATCATGGTTCTTTTGTCTTCATTTGACTCGACATCTACGCCTCCGGTACGGTAGGCGTTGCCAACCCTCTGATCCAAATCCATGATTACAGCCCGGGGATCGCCGCCAACGGTCTCTTCTGGGTAATTCCCACCGCTCGCGATTCCATGAAAATTGACTTAGACAACGGCGTGGCCTCTCTGCGACTTGTTGATGTTCCGGTAACGGACGCGCACGACCTGCTGAACAACCTCACCAACGGCCAGGGGTTCCCCAGCATGGGCGTTCCACCCGTCGCTCCCGTACCTGCAACAGTGTCGTTTGACATCGAGTGGAGCGGCATTCTAGAGACTGCGAAAGTGGTCAACGTCATGCAGAACTTCCGGGGTCAGTTTGTAAAGACGGGAGCAACGATTGACTGGTCGGCTCAGTCGGCCACCTTTGCATTTCAATCAGAAGTCCCCAATCCTGCCCGCAACCTTTACTCGATAATTGCTCACGAACAGAATGGCGTCTTCTTCCACTTGGAACCGGACGAGTAGCTATTTTTTCGCAGCGATTGCAAGGAACGGCCTCTCGGAAGAGGGGCCGTTTGCTATTAGGGGTGTCTAGGTTTGGAGCTGTTTGCGTCGAGAAGCCAGCGGGTTAGACCTTTAGGTAGAAATCCGAGTCGAGCGGTGTACCCGAGAAACATCGTGAGCCGGAAGACAGTTCCGACAATTAAGGCGAGGAGGCAGCCTGAGCAAGTAACAATAACGGGGAGCGAAGGTGAGCCAGTCATATGCACTCCAGATTCTGATGGTACTCCGAGGCGATGTCGCGCTCAAGGCAAACGAATTTAAACGGAGCCAAGACGCAACTCGAGCCGATTTTTGCAATGAGTCAGTTTTTCAATTACGCGACTTGCCAAGGATTACGCGACACCACATTTACTGCCTTGCAAGTGCAAGAAATCCAAATCCAATCGTTCCAACGATACCGGTTAGAATGCAACTCGCAGAGAGCTGTCAGGACCATCACGGAAAGGGTTGAATCATGGCGGTCCGGCTAGCAGGAACTCTTTGGGGGCTCATCGCTTTCGCGTGTTCAGCGGGTTGTGAACGCAACCCTGTAGCGAACTATCCGGCGCGGTATCCCTTTGCCTACGTGCAGAGAGACTGCGGGCCAACCGATGGTGAAGCCCTTAAGTTTTATTTCGCCATCAATGAGAGCTTGCTTGGGAAGTACCGGGAGCCATTTCTTCTGATTTCGATCGACGAAGATGTATCCAATTCTGCCCCAAAGGATTACTCGGTTAAGCCGGGCAAGTATGCCTTGCTAGGTTCTCGCTGCCTGAGCCCTGGGAAATGCGACGCCGCAAGTTCGGGTTATCTGCATGTCACGACGTTCAGCCGCGAAGGTGTCACCGGCAAATATGAACTTCATTTTCAGGATGGAAAAGTCGAAGGGGATAGTTTCGCCGCTAGGTGGTACGTAGTGAAACAACTTACGTGCGGGTGAGGTCTCTCTCACTGTCGTAAGTCTAGGAATTTCCGGAAGGCCGGGGAATTTCACACTTCTGATTTCGCTAATCCTTCACAAGACCTGGTTCCCGTCTCATCTGAACGCGTCCAGCGTTCGGATTTGTGGTCGAGTGGGCGGGATTGGCGCGTGTGTTATAATTGCTGGTTTATGAGTGAGCGAAATTTCACATTGAGCATTGCAGCACAACCCCTGACGCGGCTTACCGAGTTTGATCCCGAAGACGAGTACCGGCCGGAGCCTGAGCCGGAGGCGTTGCCGCCGGCGTGGCTGGACGGCAGCACGCGCATTGGGATTCATACCTCCATTGCGGGCGGGCACCGCAATGCGCTGGAGACGGCGCGGAAGCTGGGGTGCAACGCGCTGCAGATATTTTCGGCCAATCCGAGGCAGTGGCAGGGCGGATCGGCGCGCATCCCGGAAGTGGATGCTGCGGCGTTTCGCGCTCGCCGAGCCGAACTGGGGCTTGGGCCGCTGGTCATTCACGCCAATTATTTGATTAACCTGGCGTCGCCGCAACCTATGTTGCGGGTGCGGTCGATACAGGCGTTTCACGACGAAATTGTGCGGGGGATGTCGCTGGGAGCGGATTTTCTGGTGGTGCATCCCGGGACGCGCGGCGAAGCGACGTGTGCGCAAGCGGTGGCGACGGTGATTGAGTCGGTGAAACAGGCCTCCAAGCGCGCATCGCTCGGTGGGATGCGGATACTGCTGGAAAATACCGCTGGTATGGGGACTTGTTTGAGTTCGCGGCTCGAGGAGATGGCGGAGGTTTTGGCGGGATTGAATGGGTTTCCGGTGGAGGTGTGCCTGGATACCGCGCATCTTTTTGCGGCGGGTTATGACATTCGGACGGAAGAGGGATTGGCTGCGACGATTGGGCAGATTGAGAAGACGATTGGGTTGGAACGCGTGCCGGTGATGCATATTAATGATTCGAAGATTCCGCTGGGCGGGCGTGTGGATCGGCACGAGCACATCGGGAAGGGCAAGATTGGGGCGGAGGCGTTCCGCAGGATTTTGCAGCACCCGCGATTGAGTGCTACGCCGCCGGAGGGGTTGGCGGGGCGAGTGTTTATTGCGGAGACGCCCATTGATGAGCCGGGGGATGACCGGAAGAATGTGGCGGCTTTGTGGGAGTTGGCGGGGTTGAAGGATATTGCGCCCGTGGCTGAGAAGGGCTTTTCGATGTTGACGGCGGCGTTGAAGAAGAAGATGGATGTGCAGCGGGCGGTGGAGAAGAGGAATGCGACGGCGGTGGCGCGGCGGGGGGCGGTGGAGAGTCGGCGAAAAGGCGAAGAGAGATCCCTCCACTTCGCAGGCCGGCTGCTTCGCGGGAGCGAAGCAGAAAAGCAAGTGCGCCGGCCTGCTTCGGTCGGGATGACAAATGTTGCCGAAAGCGGAACCGGAGCCAAGGCCTTGGCGAAAACCGCGAAAGGCTCATCTACGGCGAAACGCGCGGAGTCGACTGCAAAGAAAGCGAAAAAAATAAGTGGGGCGAGCGGGAAACGAAAAAGGGGATAGTTGGGCAAAGGGGATAGTTGAGAGTGGCGGAATACAACCCACAGGCGATCGAAGCAAAATGGCAAAAACGCTGGGCAGATGCGCGGGTCTTCGAGACGGAGGCAGATCCTTCGAAGCCGAAATACTACGTATTGGAAATGCTGCCGTATCCCTCGGGCACCATGCACATGGGGCACATGCGCAACTACACGATTGGCGATGTGGTGGCGCGGGTGAAACGCATGCGCGGATTCAACGTGCTGCACCCGATGGGCTGGGACGCTTTTGGCCTGCCTGCTGAAAACGCGGCGATAAAAAATAAAACCCATCCTAGAGTCTGGACCAACAACAACATTGCGGAATTTCAGCGAGTGCTGCGGCGCTTTGGGTTCAGCTTTGACTGGCGGCGGGAAATTTCCACGTGTGAGCCGGAATATTACCGGTGGAACCAGTGGTTTTTTCTGCGCATGTTGGAGCGCGGGCTGGCCTACCGGAAAAAGAGCCGGGTGAACTGGTGCCCCAAGTGCTGCACGGTGCTGGCCAACGAGCAGGTGGTGAATGGGTATTGCTGGCGGCACGAAGATACGCTGGTGGAAACGCGCGAGATCGAGCAGTGGTTTTTGAAGACTACTGCGTATGCGGAGCAGTTGCTGGACGATTTGAAATTGCTGGAAGGCGGATGGCCGGAGCGGGTCATCACCATGCAGCGGAATTGGATTGGGAAGTCGACTGGCGCGAAGGTGCGGTTCGCAGTGGCGGGCGGGAAAGCTGGAGTTAAGGATGGCGCTGCCGGTGAGACGATCGAAGTATTTACCACGCGCATTGACACGATTTACGGCGCGAGCGCGCTGATTTTAGCGCCGCGACATCCGTCGGTTGCGAAATTATTGAGCGGTTCCAATGAAGAATCCACGGCGAGCGCGAAATTGGCGGAGATGCTGCAGAGTACGGTGAAGGCCGAGGAACTGGAGACCGCGGATAAAGTAGGATTTTTCACCGGGCGATACGCGGTCAATCCCTTCAATGGCGCGGAGATTCCGGTGTGGGTGGGGAACTTCGTGCTGATGGAGTACGGAACTGGCGCGGTGATGTGCGTTCCGGCGCATGATGAGCGCGATTTTGAATTTGCGACGAAGTACGGGCTGGCGATTCCGATTGTGGTGCAGCCGCGCGATGGCGAAGCGCTGAGTAACGCTAATCTGACGGAAGCATTCACTGAATACGGCATGAGCGTGAATTCGGGGCCCCACAGCGGGCTGACGACGGAAGAGGCGCTCGATCGGATGTCGGAGGAAGCGGAAGCGAAAGGATTTGGAAAACGCGAGACGGTCTTTCGATTGAAAGACTGGGGAATTTCGCGGCAAAGATATTGGGGCACGCCGATTCCGGTGATTTATTGCGCGAAGGATGGAATGGTGGCGGTGCCGGACGCGGATTTGCCGGTGTTGCTGCCTGAAAATGTGAAACTGACTGGCGAAGGAGAGTCGCCGCTGGCGGCTACTCCGGAATTTGTAAATGTGAAATGTCCGAAGTGCGGCGGCGATGCGCGGCGGGAAACGGACACGATGGACACGTTCGTGGATTCGTCGTGGTATTTCTATCGCTACTGCGATCCACACAATGATAAAGCGCCGTTTGATAAGGGCAAGGTGGCGTACTGGTTTACGATTGACCAGTATATCGGCGGAATTACGCACGCGATTTTGCACCTGCTGTACTCGCGATTCTGGTGCAAGGTGATGCGCGACTTGGGATTGGTCAATCATAGCGAGCCGATTGCGCGGCTGTTCACGCAGGGCATGGTGCAAAAGGGCGGCGTGGCCATGTCCAAGTCGAAGGGGAATGTGGTGGGCGCGGAAGAGATGGCGGACAAATACGGAGCCGACACCGGCAGGCTTTATACGTTGTTCGCGGCACCGCCGGAAAAAGATCTGGAGTGGAGCGAAGAAAGCATTGAAGGATCATGGCGATTTCTGAATCGCGTGTACCGGCTGGTGGAACGGCATGCGGAGACGATGCGCTCGGTGAAGAGCTCAAGCGGGGCAGCGGGCGCTAAAACGATTGCGCCCAATTCTGCTAAAGAAAAACAATTACTGCGCAAGACCCATCAGGCGCTGCGACGCGTTACGCAGGACTTTGAGACGCGCTGGCACTTTAATTCGGCGATTGCGTTGATCATGGATTTGACGAATGAAATTTACGCCATGGAGCCGCTGGACGAAGGCGTGCGACCGGAAGTGCAGCGCGAAGTGCTGGAATTATTGACGTTGATGCTGGCGCCGATGACGCCGCATATCGCGGCGGAATTGTGGGAAATGTTGGGACACGAAGATGGTCAATGGACCGCGGCGTGGCCGGCTTTTGATGCGGAACTGGCGCGCGAGACGGAAGTAGAGATTGTGGTACAGGTGAATGGACGGGTGCGCGGAAAATTGAAAGTCGCGGCGGGAATGCCGGAAGAGCAGGTTATTCCGCTGGCGCAAGCCGAACCAAGCGTGACGCAGCACCTCGATGGAAAGCGCGTAGTAAAACAAATCTTCGTGCCGGACAAACTCGTAAACCTGGTGGTGGCGTAATGGCGAGCACAGCGAAACCAGTGCAGGACCAAGTTGGCAGGATGGAAGCGGAGCTAGGCGGCGTGGTGGTGCTGGATTTTGGCGGGCAATACACCCAACTAATTGCGCGGCGGATTCGCGAGCAGCAAGTGTTTTCGTCCATTCTGCCGTGCACGACGTCGATGGAAGAGTTGATGAAGCTGGAACCCGTCGGCGTGGTGCTGTCAGGTGGGCCAAGCTCGGTGTATGACCCGGAAGCTCCGAAGTGTGATCCGAAATTGTTGTCGCTGGGCGTGCCGGTGCTGGGGATTTGCTATGGGATGCAGTGGATTACGCACACGCTGGGCGGGAAGGTGGAGCGCGCCGAGCGACGAGAGTACGGACGAGCGCAACTGAATATTGAGAGTGCCAGTGACGATGGCCCTTCCGATTTGTTTACCGGCGTGGCGCCGTCATTGAGAGTGTGGAACAGCCACGGCGACCACGTGATGATGTTGCCGACGGGGTTTCGCACCGTAGGGCGGACTGCTAATGCGGTGGCGGCGGTGGAAGACCGGGCACGAAAAATCTATGCGGTAGAGTTTCATCCCGAAGTAAACCACACCGAGCAAGGCACGGAGATACTGCGAAACTTTCTGTTCCGGGTGTGTAAGGCGGATAAGAAGTGGAGTGGCGCCGCGTTCATAGAAGAGACGGTGGAGGCCATTCGCAAGAAAGCGGGCCCGACCAGCAGAGTGATTTGCGCGTTGAGCGGTGGCGTGGACTCGACGGTGGCGGCGGCGCTGGTGCATCGGGCGATTGGCGACCGGCTGACTAACATCTTTGTTAACACCGGCATGCTGCGGAAGAACGAGTTTACCGAGACGCTGGAGATGTTGCGGGAG
>Ga0210409_10002576_pt1 | contig 21378 bp, 18 predicted proteins | sample IncBWH17MmetaG_FD_161649 | JGI IMG/M metagenome (GOLD analysis project Ga0210409, IMG submission 161649) | Forest soil microbial communities from Barre Woods Harvard Forest LTER site, Petersham, Massachusetts, United States - Inc-BW-H-17-M | ecosystem: Environmental > Terrestrial > Soil >...
ATTTTGGGCAGCTTGTCGGTATAGGTCGATTTCAGCTTGGACAGGCTGCGGTAGTCGAGCAACACCTTCGGTAGAGGATAGTCTTCCGCCAGTTTCTGCAGCACCTCTTCGTCGGTGGACGGCGATCCGGATGGCGTCTTCTTGACCACCGGCAGTTTGAGTTTTTCAAACAGGATCTCACCCAGCTGCTTCGGCGAACTGAGGTTGAACGGCTGGCCTGCCAGATCATAGGCTTGCTGCTCGATTTCCAGCATGCGCTTGCCCAGCTCGTTCGATTGCGTCGCCAGCAGGCTGGCGTCGATCAGCACGCCGTTGCGTTCGATCTTTTGCAGCACCACCGAAGTCGGCACTTCGATTTTTTCGTAGATGAAGCGCAGCTTGGCATCGTCGGCGATATGCGGCCACATGGTCAGGTGCAGCTGCAGGGTGATGTCGGCATCTTCCGCCGCATATTCGGTGGCGCGGCCGATCTCGACTTCGTCGAAACCGATCTGCGATGCGCCCTTGCCGCATACTTCCTGGAAGGTGATGGTCTGGTGGTTCAGATGGCGCAGCGCCAGGCTGTCCATGTCATGGCTGCGGTGCGACTCGAACACATACGATTCCAGCAAGGTATCGTGGACAATGCCGCGCAGGTTAACGCCCTGGTTGGCGAAGATGTGGCTGTCGTATTTGAGGTTCTGGCCGACCTTCGGCTTGCTGTCGTCTTCCAGCCACGGCTTCATCTTTTGCAGCACCAGTTCGCGCGATAGCTGCGCCGGCGCATCCTGGTAGCGATGGGCGACCGGGATGTAAGCTGCGGTGCCGACTTCGCAGCACAACGAGATGCCGACCAGCTGTGCGGTCATCGGCTCGAGCGAGGTGGTTTCGGTATCGACCGCGGTCAGGGTCGCCTTGTCGATGCGCTGCAGCCATGCGTCCAGCTGGGCTTCGGTCAGTACGGTTTCATAGTGCCGCTCGACGGTATCGAACAGGCTGCTCTGCGCCTGGGCATCAGCCGCGGCGCCGCTGCCGGCAACTGCCGCGATCGGCACAGCCGTGCCAGCAGCGGACGCGACGGGGGAGCCGGCGGGTGCTGTCGGTGCGCTCAATTCGCGCAGCCAGGTCTTGAAGTTATAGCGCGTAAACAATTCGATCAGGGTGTCCTTGTCTTGCTCCGGCGCGAGCAACGATTCCGGGATCGACACCATGTGCGCGCTGAGGTCGCAATCGGTCTTCACCGTCACCAGTTCCTTGGCCTTCGGCAGCCAGTCCAGCACCTGCCGCAGGTTCTCGCCGACCGCACCGCCGATGCTGGCGGCATTGGCGATCACATTATCGACCGTGTCGTACTGCGCCAGCCATTTGACGGCGGTTTTAGGGCCCACCTTGGAGACGCCAGGAATATTGTCGACGGTGTCGCCGATCAGCGTCAGGTAGTCGACGATACGCTCCGGCGGCACGCCGAACTTGGCGATCACGCCGGCGCGGTCGAGCGTCTCGTTATTCATGGTGTTGATCAGCGTGACGTCGTCGTTGACCAGCTGCGCCAGGTCCTTGTCGCCGGTCGAAACCACGGCCTGCATGCCATGCTGCACGGCCTGCACGGTCAGGGTGCCGATCACATCGTCGGCTTCCACGCCCTCCACCATCAGGATCGGCCAGCCCATCGCGCGCACGGCGGCGTGAATAGGCGTAATCTGTTTAACCAGGTCCTCCGGCATGGAAGCGCGGGTGGCCTTGTAGTCGGCGTACATGTCGTCGCGAAAAGTTTTACCTTTTGCATCGAACACACAGGCAAGGTAAGCTGCGGGGTAATCAATGCGTAAACGACGCAGCATATTGATGATGCCGTACAGGGCGCCAGTCGGTTCATTGGCGGCGTTGCGCATGTCGGGCAAGGCATGGAAGGCGCGATAGAGATAACTCGAACCATCAACTAACAGCAGGGTTTTTTGCATATGGAATTGAACGGAAAAAATGTGCCGCGTTTGCGGCAAGTGACGGATATCGAACGCGCAACGTCGAAAAAGGCGCGCGAATCGTGGCATATGTTCACGATTATGGCAGAATTTATCGAGTCGACCGAACGCCTTTCCGAGTTGCATCCGGCGGTATCGATCTTCGGCTCGGCGCGGATCAAGGAAGACAATCCGTATTACGCTCTTTGCAAGGACATTGCACGGCGCTTTTCCGACGAAGGTTTTGCCGTGATTTCGGGCGGCGGCCCGGGCTTGATGGAAGCTGCCAACAAGGGCGCTTTCGAAGGAAAATCGCCCTCGGTCGGCCTCAACATCGAATTGCCGCATGAACAAAGCGGTAACAAATGGCAGGACATTTCCCTCAGCTTCCGTCACTTCTTCGCCCGCAAGGTCGCTTTCGTGCGCTATGCCGATGCTTACATCGTGTTGCCGGGCGGTTTTGGCACCATGGACGAGCTGACCGAGGTCCTGACCCTGATCCAGACCGGCAAATGCCGGCATATCCCGATCATCCTGGTCGGCAGCAGCTTCTGGAGCGGCCTGCTGGACTGGTTCCGCACCCAGCTGGTGGGTGACGGCATGATTGCCGCCAAGGACATGGACCTGATCCAGGTGCTGGACGATCCGGCCGAGATCCTTGCTGCCGTGGTGAAATTCTACGAAGCCGGCGAAACCGTCATGGCCGAATCCGACCGCCATACAGGCGTTTTGCTTTAAACAGCGTGTTTGCCGGTCCCCTTATCGCCTATAGGGGCCGGCTGTTTGTTACAATGCAGGCATAGTCTTGTCCCACTCAAGGTAGCCAAATTCACATGAATAAATCCACAGTCTGGCCATTGCTGGCAATTTGTCTTGCCTCTCTTGCAACACCTCTGTTAGCGACCGCGCAGCAAGCGACGCCGCCCGCCAAGACGATTGCCCCGCCGCCGCCAGAGCTGCAAAAGCTGGAAGAAGGCGAAGCGCCGTCCGTCACCATCCGCAAACCGGGTGAAGACAGCGGCAACATCACGCAGACGCGCCAGCAGGGCCGGGTTGACCAGATCAAGGTTGAAAGCGGCGGCAGCACCTATTATGTAAAAACGCCGTCGCAAGCCGGCACGCTGGGGCCGACCGATGCGCCGCCGCGTGGCGCGCAATGGCAGATCAAGGAGTTCGACCTGGGCCAGAAAGCCCGCAAGCCGGGTGAAGCCGTGCAATCCGACAGCGATGCAGGATTGCCGCCGCCGGCAATTTCCGAACCCAAGAACTAGTACCCGGTCCGGCCCCCTCTAAGTAGCCATGCGGCCAATGCGCGGATATTTCCGCGTGTTCGCCGCATATTTATTCCGACGAACATTGTCTTTCCCCGGTTTTTTCTCATGGCAGTATTTACCCCCGTCACGCTAGCCGATCTCACTCAGTGGATCCCTCCCTTTTCCTTAGGCAAGGCGCTCGCCATCAGGGGCATTTCGTCCGGCATCGAAAACAGCAATTTTTTCATCGATACCGAGCGCGGCGAGTATGTGCTGACGGTATTCGAGAATCTCAGCTTTGAACAGCTGCCGTTCTACCTGGAGCTGATGCGCCACCTGGCGCGCCGCGGCGTGCTGGTGCCGGCGCCTATCGCCAACCAGCAGGACCAGATCATCAATCCGCTGCACGGCAAACCGGCGGCCATCGTCACCAAGCTGGAAGGCGACTGCCAGATGGCGCCGGCGCCTGTCCATTGCGCCGCGGTCGGCGCGATGCTGGCAAAAATGCATCTGGCGGCGCAAGACTTTCCAATCCGGCAACAGAACCTGCGCGGCTTGCCGTGGTGGCGTGAAACCACACCGGTAGTGCTGCCCTACCTGCCGCCGGACGGACAACAGCTGCTGCGCGATGAAATGGCGTTCCAGGAGGCGTTTGCCGCCTCGGAAACCTATCGCCAGCTGCCTAACGGCCCGGTGCATGCAGACCTGTTCCGCAACAATGTCATGTTCAACGGCGACCAGCTGAGCGGTTTTTTCGATTTCTACTTTGCCGGCTGCGACACCTGGCTGTTCGACCTGGCCGTCACCGTCAACGACTGGTGCATCGACCTGGCGACCGGCCAGCTTGACATTGCCAGAGTACGCGCCATGCTGGATGCATACCATGCCGTACGGCCTTTCAGCGCGGCGGAACAAGCTGCCTGGCAGCCGATGCTGCGCGCCGGCGCCCTGCGCTTCTGGCTGTCGCGGCTGTATGACTTTTACTTGCCGCGCGCTGCAGAAATGCTGACGCCGCACGATCCCGGCCACTTCGAGCGGATCCTGCGGCAGCGCGTCGCCCACCCGGCACCGAACCTGTACTGATTAGATAAAGAACATAGATAAGCAATGGAAAAACTGCCTGCCAAAACCGGATGGATATGGATCAAGGAGGGGTTTGCGCTGTTCCGCAAACAGCCGGCCGAGATCTCCACCTTATTCCTGGCCTACATGTTCCTGATGCTGGGACTGAACCTGCTGCAGATCCCGATACTGGGACAAATATTGCCTGTGATCCTGGTGCCGGTGTTCGCCATGGCTTTCATGCAGGCTTGCCTGAATATCGAGCAGGGCAAGCGCGTCTACCCTAACCTGCTGCTGACCGGCTTCCGTTCGCCGGCGCTACAGAAACTGCTGTTGCTGGGCGTGCTTTACGTGATAGCGGCGATCGTCGCTATCGCTGCCTCCAGCCTGGTGGACGGCGGCCTGTTCTGGCTGACGGTGACTGGCCAGAGCACGCTCGATCCGAAGGAAATCCAAGACTCCAACATATCGCTGGCGATGATGTTTGCCGCGGTCGTCTACATCCCGGCGGCGATGGCGTTCTGGTATGCAGCGCCGCTGATCATGTGGCAAAAGATGGGCGTGGTGAAAGCGGTTTTCTACAGCTTCTTCGCGGTCTCGCGCGAACTGAAGGCGTTCGCTGTCTATGGCCTGGCCTGGGCCGCCATCGGCGTGGTGCTGCCTGCCGTGGTTAGCGTCTTGATTGCGGCAATCGTCGGCAATCAGTCGGTGACCATCATGATTCTGTTGCCGCTGTCGATTGCCTTGACAGTGGTGATGTACTGCTCTTTCTATCCGACTTATACCCACATTTTCGGCAGGCCCGAGCAGGATTTGCCGCTGCCTGAGCCGGCCGACAAGCCAGAATAAGCAACCGCCCCCCTAGGGTGGGCAGGCTTTTCTGCCCACGCGTGACAGCAAATGCGCATAGGTCACGCGTGGGCACCAGCGCCCACCCTACGCGACCTTCTCCAGCTTCGCCACGCTCAGGTCCAGCAGCTTCATGCCATGCTTGCCGAAGTTGATGTGGGCGCGCGCATTGCCGCCGCTGCCTTCGATATTGACAATCACCCCTTCACCGAACTTCAGGTGGGCGACATTCTCGCCGATGCGCCAGCCGATATCGCGCCGGCCGAAGTTCTTCGAAATATTGTTGGCGGCTTTCTCGGGCGCTTCGTCCCAGGCCGATTTGGTATTCGCAAACCAGCTATGCTGCTGCACCTTCGGCGACAGCCACTTCAAGGCATCTTCCGGCAGCTCGTCGAAGAAGCGCGAACGCATGTTGTAGCGGGTCTGGCCGTGCAGCATGCGGGTCTGCGAAAAACTCATGTACAGGCGCTTCTTGGCGCGCGTGATGGCGACATACATCAGGCGCCGCTCTTCTTCAACGCCGGCGTCTTCCTTCTGCGAATTCTCGTGCGGGAACAAACCCTCTTCCAGGCCGGTGATGAACACCGCATCGAACTCCAGGCCCTTGGCCGAGTGCACCGTCATCAGCTGCAAGGCTTCCTCGCCAGCCTGGGCCTGGTTGTTGCCGGCCTCCAGCGAGGCGTGCGAGAGGAAGGCCGACAAGGGCGACATCACCGCCGACAACGGCGCATCGGCATCGAATACCTCGATGCCGTCGGCGGTCGTGATGGCAGCGCCCGACACGGCTTGCGCCTTGGGGCCGAGCAAGGCCGGCGCATCGATGCCGAATCCTTCTTCCGAGACGAACAGGGTCGCAGCGTTCACCAGCTGCTCCAGATTTTCGATGCGGTCGGCGCCTTCTTTTTCATTCTGGTAATGCTGCATCAGGCCGCTCAGGTCGAGCACCACCTGCACCATTTCCGGCAGCGGCAGATGCTGGGTTTCAAAGCGTCCGCCTTCGATCAGCTTGAGGAAGGAACCGAGCGTGGCGCCGGCCTTGCCGGCCACATACGGCACCGCCGCGTACAAGGAAATGCCGTACTGCTTGGCCGCATCCTGCAACTGTTCCAGCGAGCGCGCACCGATGCCACGCGCCGGGAAATTCACCACACGCAGGAAGGCAGAATCGTTGTGCGGATTGTCCATCAGCTGCAGGTAGGCGATCGCGTGCTTGACTTCGGCGCGTTCGAAATAGCGCTGGCCGCCATACACCCGGTACGGGATGCCGGAGGCCACCAAGGCATGTTCGATCACGCGCGACTGCGCATTCGAACGGTACAGCACGGCGATTTCACTGCGGCTGCCGCCATCGTTGATCAGGCTCTTGGTTTCTTCGACAATCCACTGCGCCTCCTGCAAATCGCTGGTGGCTTCGTAGATCCGCACCGGTTCGCCATGGCCGGCATCAGTGCGCAGGTTCTTGCCGAGGCGCTTGCTGTTGTTGGCGATCAGGGTATTGGCGCTGTCCAGGATATGGCCGTGCGAGCGGTAGTTCTGCTCCAGCTTGATCAGGTTCTCGACCCGGAATTCGTGCTCGAAGGCGGTCATGTTGCCGACATTGGCGCCGCGGAAAGCGTAGATGCTCTGGTCGTCGTCGCCCACCGCAAACACCGCGCCGCGCTGGCCGGCCATCAGCTTGAGCCATTTGTATTGCAGGTCGTTGGTATCCTGGAACTCGTCCACCAGGATGTGCTGGAAACGCGACTGGTAATGTTCGCGCAGCGGCTGGTTGCGGCTCAGCAGCTCATAGGTGCGCAGCAGCAGTTCGGCAAAATCGACCACGCCTTCGCGCTGGCATTGCTGGTCGTACAGATCGTACAGTTCGACGAACTTGCGGTTGTAATCGTCGTTCGCCTCGACTTCATTGGCGCGCAAACCCTGGTCCTTGGCGCCGTTGATGAAGTACATCAGGTTGCGCGGCGGGTATTTCTCGTCGTCGACATTCATCGCCTTCAGCAGGCGCTTGATGGCCGACAGCTGGTCTTGCGAATCGAGGATCTGGAAAGTCTGCGGCAAGGCCGCGTCGCGGTAATGCGCGCGCAGCAAGCGGTTGCACAGGCCATGGAAAGTTCCTATCCACATGCCGCGCGTATTGATCGGCAACATCGCCGACAAGCGCGTCATCATTTCCTTCGAGGCTTTGTTGGTGAAGGTCACCGCCAGCACGCCGGAGGGCGACACCTGGCCGGTCTGGATCAGCCAGGCGATGCGGGTGGTCAGCACCCGCGTCTTGCCGGAACCGGCGCCGGCCAGGATGAGTGCGGACTGCGCAGGCAAGGTGACTGCCGCCAGTTGTTCTGGATTGAGGTTATGGAGAAGATTTTGCATCCCCACATTATAAGCTGCGGGGGCAGCTGCCTGAGGATCGCTCGCGATATCAGCGTAAACTTATGCCGCAGCGCCGGCGCCAGCAGCATTCGGGCCGGAAGGGTAAAATACTGCATTGCATCATCCGCTGTGCCTCTGTATCCATCTCACCCCAACCAAGTCCCGTCATGTCAGAAGAAGTCCGTCTCGACCGCGCCAGCCCCCCGCTGTCCGAGAGCGCAGTAACGTTCCATATCGTTTCCACTGCATTTTTTACATTTATTTGCTACCTGGCAATAGGCATCCCGCTCGCCGTATTGCCCGGCTACGTCCACGTCGACCTTGGCTACAGCTCGGTGCTGGCGGGCCTGGCGATCAGCATGCAGTACCTGGCCACACTGTTGAGCCGGCCGCTGGCCGGGCGCATGGCTGACTCGGTCGGACCTAAAACTGCAGTCTTGCGCGGCCTGATCGGCTGCAGCATCAGCGGAGTATTCCTGCTGATCGCCGCATTCTTTACCCACATCCCGGCGCTGAGCCTGGCGATCCTGCTGATTGGCCGGCTGGTGCTGGGCTGCGGCGAAAGCATGGTCGGCACCGGCGCCATTACCTGGGGCATAGGGCGGGTGGGCGCACAGCACACGGCCCGCATGATTTCCTGGAATGGTATCGCTACCTATGGCGCGCTGGCCATCGGCGCCCCGCTCGGCGTGGTGCTCGCCCATGCCTGGGGCCTGGCGGCGGTGGGCGCCACCGTTACCGTATTGTCGGTAGCCGGCTTCCTGCTAGCGCGCCTGAAAGCAGCGACGGCAGTGGTGCGCGGCGAGCACTTGCCGTTCGGACGCGTATTGCGCAAGGTCTTCCCGCACGGCATGGGACTAGCCCTGGGCTCGATCGGCTTCGGTTCCATCGCCACCTTCATCACCTTGTTCTATGCCAGCCATCAATGGCCTAACGCGGCATTTGCGCTGACCTTGTTCGGCAGCTTCTTCGTCGGCGCGCGGCTGCTGTTCGCCCACACCATCTCGCGCTTCGGCGGCTTCCGCGTTTCGATTGTCTGTTTTTCGATAGAAGCCTTCGGCCTGCTGTTGCTGTGGCAAGCCGGTTCGCCATTTTTTGCGCTGTGCGGCGCGGCCCTGACCGGCTTCGGCTTCGCCTTGATATTTCCTGCACTCGGCGTCGAGGCAGTGAACCTGGTGCCGGCCAATAACCGCGGCAGCGCGCTCGGCGCCTACTCGGTCTTCCTTGACCTGGCGCTGGGCGTCACCGGTCCGCTGGCAGGCCTGATCGTCAGCAAGTTCGGTTATGCCGAGGTCTATCTGTTTGCCGCAACGGCATCGCTGGCGGCAGTGGCGCTGACCGTCAGCATGTATCGCCGCTCGCAGGCAGCCACGACTGCCGCCGTCCCTGGCTAGCACCGACGCGTCACGGCCGGAAAACCCGTGGTTTTCTTGGCCGGCGGCGAATTGACATAAAATCGTGGTGCAAGTCTCTCATTCAACAGTCATCGTTAGAAGGAGCCGCACCATGGTAAAGAAGAACGTTGCAGTCATCGATATCGGCATCAGCGACAAGGATCGCAAGAAGATCGCCGACGGCCTCAGCAAACTGCTGGCCGATACCTACACCCTCTACCTGAAGACCCATAACTTCCACTGGAACGTGACCGGGCCGATGTTCAATACATTGCACCTGATGTTCGAAACCCAGTACAACGAATTGTGGCTGGCGGTGGACCTGATCGCGGAACGCATACGCGCCCTCGGCTATCCGGCGCCGGCCACCTACAAGGCCTTCGCCAAGCTGACCTCGATATCGGAAGAAGAAGGCGTGCCGAATGCGACCGCCATGATCCAGCAGCTGGTGCAGGGGCAGGAAGCAGTGACCCGCACTGCCCGTTCGATCTTCCCGGTGGTGGATGCCGCGGCCGACGAACCGACCGCGGACTTGCTGACGCAGCGCATGCAGCTGCATGAAAAAAATGCCTGGATGCTGCGCAGCCTGCTGGAAACCTGAAGCGTTTGAAGATGCTTAACGGTTGTTGAACAAGGCCGCGAAACTGCGCGCCGCGGCGACCGGATCCGGCGCCAGGTAAACGCTGCTGATGGCGGCTACCATGTCTGCCCCGGCAGCGATCAGCGGCACGGCGTTCTCTTGCGTCATGCCGCCGATCACCACATTCGGCAGGGCGATTTCTGCATTCGAACGAGCAATGATATCGACTGGCGTCGTCACCGGATATTTCTTCACGCGCGACGGATAGAAGCCGCCGAAAGCGACGTAGCTGGCGCCGGCGCGCTGTGCCGCATGCGCCAGCGCCAGATCGCCGTAGCAGGAAGCGCCGACAATCTTGTCCGGGCCTACCTGCGCCCGCACTTCAGCCACGCTGGCATCAGTGCCGCCGACGTGGATGCCGTCGGCACCCAGCGCCAGGCACAGCTCGACATAGTCGTTGATGATGAACGGACGCTGATAGCGCCGGCACAGCGCCAGCAAAGCCTCCGCCTGCTCCTGACGCAAAGCCGCATCGGCAGTCTTGTGGCGATACTGCAACAATGCCGCGCCGCCTTGCAAGGCTTGTTCGCTGACTGCGAGCAATCTGGCGGTGTCATCCCAGTCGGGCGTGACGATGTATAAACCCTTCATGACTTCATCCTTTAATCTTCAAAAACGGCAGCGTGCGGTTTGGTATGCGCTGGCCAGCCGCAATCGCATACGATGCCGCCAGGGTCTGCTGGCAATAGCTTTGTGCGGCCGCAATCGCCGCTTCCATCTCCAGCCCTTGCGCCAGCAGCGCGGACAGCGCCGCCGCCAGGGTGCAGCCGCTGCCGTGGAATTCACCCGGCAGGCGCGGCCAGCTCCAGCTGCGCGCAGCGCCACGGCCGGTCCAGCGGTTCAAGACCTGGTCCTGTTCCGGACCATGGCCGCCTTTCAGCAATACATTCTGGCAGCCGCGTTCCAGCAGCACCCGCGCCTGCCGTTCAGGATCAGTTTCGCCACCGCACAGGCGGTCGGCCTCGAGCCGGTTCGGCGTGATCACCGTGGCCAGTTCGAACAAGGGTGCAACGGCGGCAATCGGATCCTCGCTGGCCAGGCTGTCGCCATGGCCGTTCGCCAGCACCGGATCGAACACCACCGGCAGATCCGGCTGCCGTACGCGCAGCTGGCGGATGATCGCGGCAATCACATCAGCGTTGGCGCGATTGCCGACGATGCCCAGCTTGACCGCGGAGATAGCGATGCGGTCGACCAGCACCTGCGCCTGCTGCCGCACCAGTTCCGCCGCCACAGGGTGGACGCCGAATACGCGCTGGTTGTCCTGTACCGTCAGCACAGTCAGCACCGACAGCGGGTGTGCGCCGAGTGCAGCGATGGCCGTGATGTCGGCCTGCATGCCGGCGCCGCCGCTCGGATCCGAACCGGAAAACACCAGCACGCAAGGCGGCGCTACAGCGCCGCTGCGCAAGTCTTGCTCCACACTCACTTGACTCTACCCGCCATCGGCGACGACGGCGAGGCGGCAAAGCGTTTCGGAATCCGGCCGGCCAGGAAGGCTTCGCGTCCGGCTTCGATCGCCAGCCGCATGGCGCGCGCCATGCGGATCGGATCCTGGGCGCCGGCAATCGCCGTGTTCATCAGCACGCCATCGCAACCCAGCTCCATCGCAATCGCTGCATCGGAAGCCGTGCCGACGCCGGCATCGACCAGCACCGGCACCTTGGCCTGCTCAATGATCAGCGACAGGTTCCAGGGATTGAGGATGCCCATGCCGGAACCGATCAGCGACGCCAGCGGCATCACCGCGACGCAGCCGATCTCTTCCAGGATGCGGGCCTGGATCGGATCGTCGCTGCAATACACCATGACGTCGAAGCCGTCCTTGACCAGCGCTTCCGCCGCTTTCAGGGTTTCCGGCATGTTTGGAAACAGCGTGCGTTCGTCGCCCAGCACTTCCAGCTTGGCCAGCTTGTGGCCGTTCAGCAGCTCGCGCCCGAGCTGCAGCGTGTAGATCGCGTCGGCGGCGGTGTAGCAGCCGGCTGTGTTCGGCAATATCGTGTAGCGCGTCGGCGGTACTACATCCAGCAGGTTGGGCGCGTTCGGGTCTTGGCCGATGTTGACGCGCCGGATCGCCACCGTGATGATTTCGGCGCCGCTAGCTTCGGTAGCGGCGCGTGTCTGTTCCAGGTCGCGATATTTACCGCTGCCGACCAGCAGCCGCGAGCTGTATGTTTTCCCGGCTATAGTAAGGCCGGCATCCGCTTGTCCCGTCTCGGGGATTGAGTTCAGATCCATGACAAATCCTTTAAAAGATGTTGCAGGGTGGATGCATGCGCCCACGCGATAGTCGCCTCATCGGCGTCCGCGTGGGCATTGCATGCCCACCCTACGGTTTCAGCCACCGCCGATAGCCCGTACCACATCAACCTTGTCTTCGGGCTGCAAGATGCGCTGCGGCCACAGGCTGGCCGGCACAACCTGCCGGTTGACCGCCACCGCCACTGCCTTGCCGGCCAGCTCCAGCGCCACGATCAGCTGCTGCAGGCTTTCGCCCTCAGTCAGCGGATGCGACGCACCGTTGAGTACGATTTCCATCACGGCCTCACTGCTTGCTATAGATTTCCGCGCCGTTCTTGACGAACTCGATGGCTTTCACTTCCATCCCCTGCTTCAGTGCGGCGATGTCGGAAATGCCTTGCGCGGCGGCGTATTCGCGCACTTCCTGAGTGATCTTCATCGAACAGAAATGCGGACCGCACATGGAACAGAAATGCGCCACCTTGGCGGAATCCTTGGGCAAGGTTTCATCGTGGAATTCACGCGCCTTGTCCGGATCGAGACCGATGTTGAACTGGTCTTCCCAGCGGAATTCAAAGCGTGCTTTCGACAAGGCATTGTCGCGGATCTGCGCGCCCGGATGGCCCTTGGCCAGGTCAGCCGCATGCGCTGCAATCTTGTAGGTGATGATGCCGTCCTTGACGTCGACCTTGTTCGGCAAGCCCAGATGTTCTTTCGGCGTGACGTAGCACAGCATGGCCGTACCGTACCAGCCGATGGTGGCGGCGCCGATGCCGGAAGTGATGTGGTCGTAGCCTGGCGCGATGTCGGTGGTCAGCGGTCCGAGCGTATAGAACGGCGCTTCGTGGCACTGCTCCAGCTGCAGGTCCATGTTTTCCTTGATCAGGTGCATCGGCACGTGACCCGGACCTTCGATCATGACCTGCACGTCATGCTTCCAGGCGATCTGGGTCAGTTCACCCAGGGTTTTCAGCTCACCCAACTGCGCTTCATCGTTAGCGTCGTAGATCGAACCTGGACGCAGGCCGTCGCCGAGGCTGAAGCTGACGTCGTAGGCCTTCATGATTTCGCAGATGTCTTCGAAGTGATCGTAGAGGAAGGATTCGCGGTGATGCGCCAGGCACCACTTGGCCATGATGGAACCGCCGCGGCTGACGATGCCGGTCAGGCGCTTGGCAGTCATCGGTACGTATTGCAGGCGCACGCCGGCGTGGATGGTGAAGTAGTCGACACCCTGCTCGGCTTGCTCGATCAGGGTGTCGCGGAAGATTTCCCAGGTCAGGTCTTCAGCCTTGCCGTTGACCTTTTCCAACGCCTGGTAGATCGGCACGGTGCCGATCGGCACCGGCGAATTGCGGATGATCCATTCGCGCGTTTCGTGGATATGCTTGCCGGTCGACAGGTCCATCACGTTGTCGCCGCCCCAGCGGATCGCCCAGGTCATTTTTTCGACTTCTTCGCCGATCGACGAAGTCACTGCGGAATTGCCGATGTTGGCGTTGATCTTGACCAGGAAATTGCGGCCGATGATCATCGGTTCGATTTCCGGATGATTGATGTTGGCAGGAATGATGGCGCGGCCGCGGGCGATTTCCGAGCGCACGAATTCCGGCGTGATTTCCGCCGGCAGCGCGGCGCCGAACGATTGACCGGGATGCTGGCGGCCCATCAGCTCGGCCAGCTTGTTGCCCATCGGGCCGGAGGCTTTCAGTTCTTCCAGGTATTCCTTGCGGCGCATGTTTTCGCGGATCGCCACGAATTCCATTTCCGGCGTGATGACGCCCTGGCGCGCATAGTGCATCTGCGAGACGTTCTTGCCGGCCTTGGCGCGGCGCGGCTTGCGGTGCAGATTGAAGCGCAGTTCGGCCAGCTTGGGATCGTTGAGGCGCTCGATGCCGTATTCCGAACTCGGACCCGGCAGTTCTTCGGTATCGTCGCGTTCCATGATCCATGGCAGGCGCGGTGTCGCCAGGCCGGAGCGGATATCGATCTTGACATCCGGATCGCTATATGGACCCGAAGTGTCGTAGACATAGATAGGCGGGTTCTTTTCCGCGCCGAATGAAGCCGGCGTATCGGATTGGCTGATCTGCCGCATCGGTACGCGGATGTCAGGGCGCGAGCCGGTGATGTAGATCTTGCGCGAATTCGGCAGGGGATGGATTGCGGCTTCATCCACCGTGGCAGTGGCGGACAGGAATTTTGGGTTGGCGTTCATTTTGGCTCCTTTGCTTGTGTTTCATGGCTTGGAGCCAGCAAAGGAGTTTTCGAGCCTGACGGTGGGAATCACTGCAAAAAGCGGTAAATCGGCCGACAACATTCTCGACAGCTTCCCTTCGCTGGCATTACCCAGATCAGGTTCGAGGGTATTTCTCACCCGATTGCATTAGCGTTTCAGCAATCAGGACCCCTAGCGTTGCGTTGCCCGGTGTTTGAATCCCGAGGCAGCGGAAAGGATTTTACACCCGCAATCAGCTTGCGGTATATCGAAAATCCGGGTTTCCTTATCCCGGATCAAGTATAGAAGCCGGCTGCCGTGGCAAATCCGTCCACATGCTTGCCTTTACGTCAAAAAACAGCACGTCCCGGCCGCCAATGTTAGGAGGCACCCGGCTGCGTACTTTATAATCATCGTTTTAGCAAAGAACACTAACTAAATCATGGAATTAGCCAAGTCTTTCGACCCTGCCGAGATTGAACAATTCTGGCGTACGGAATGGGAAAAGCGCGGGTACTACACCGCCACCACCGACGCCGACAAGCCTTCCTTCAGTATTCAGTTGCCGCCGCCCAACGTCACCGGCACGCTACATATGGGGCACGCCTTTAACCAGACCATCATGGATGGCCTGACCCGTTATCACCGCATGCGCGGCTATAACACGGCCTGGATTCCCGGCACCGATCACGCCGGCATCGCCACGCAAATCGTGGTCGAACGGCAACTCGACGCGCAAAAAATATCGCGCCACGACCTCGGCCGCGAAAAATTCGTCGAAAAGGTCTGGGAGTGGAAAGAAAAATCCGGCTCCACCATTACCGGCCAGATGCGCCGCATGGGCGCCTCCACCGACTGGAGCCGTGAATATTTCACGATGGACGACAAACTGTCCGGCACGGTGGTCGAAGTGTTCGTGCGCCTGTTTGAACAAGGCCTGATCTATCGCGGCAAGCGGCTAGTCAACTGGGATCCAGTGCTGGGCACGGCGATCTCGGAACTGGAAGTGCTGTCGGAAGAAGAAGACGGTTCGATGTGGCATATCCGTTATCCGTTTGCCGATGGCAGCGGCCATCTGACAGTTGCCACCACGCGTCCGGAAACCCTGCTGGGCGACGTTGCGGTGGCGGTCGATCCGACCGACGAACGTTATATCCACCTGGTCGGCAAGATGCTCAAGCTGCCGCTGACCGATCGCGAAATCCCGATCATTGCCGACAGCTATGTCGACAAGGAATTCGGCACCGGTTGCGTGAAGATCACGCCGGCGCATGATTTCAATGACTATGCAGTAGGACAACGGCACAATCTGGCGCAAATCACCATCCTGACGCTGGACGCCAAGATCAATGAAAACGGCCCTGTCCAGTATCAGGGCATGGATCGCTTCGTGGCGCGCAAGCAGATCGTTGCCGATCTGGAGGCCCAAGGTTTGCTGGAATCGGTCAAGCCGCACAAGCTGATGGTGCCGCGCGGCGACCGCACCGGCGTGGTGATCGAGCCGATGCTGACCGACCAGTGGTTCGTGGCGATGAGCAAGCCGGCGCCGGAAGGCACCCACTTCCCGGGCAAATCGATTACCGAAGTCGCGCTGGAAAAAGTCGCCAACGGCGAAATCCAGATGATTCCGGAAAATTGGAACAACACCTATAACCAGTGGCTCAACAATATCCAGGACTGGTGCATTTCCCGCCAGTTGTGGTGGGGCCATCAGATCCCGGCCTGGTATGCCGACGACGGCAAGATCTATGTCGCCCGCAATGAAGCGGAAGCGCAAGCCAAGGCCGCTGCTGCCGGCTATACCGGCGCGCTGCGGCGCGACGACGACGTGCTGGATACCTGGTTCTCGTCGGCGCTGGTACCGTTCTCGACCCTGGGCTGGCCGGAAGAAACGCCGGACTACAAGATGTTCCTGCCGTCCTCGGTACTGGTGACCGGCTTCGACATCATCTTCTTCTGGGTCGCGCGGATGGTGATCATGACCACCCACTTTACCGGCAAGGTGCCGTTCAAGACCGTGTATGTGCACGGCCTAGTACGCGACGGCAACGGCCAGAAGATGTCGAAGTCGAAGGGCAATACGCTTGACCCTATCGACCTGATCGACGGCATCGCGCTGGAAGACCTGGTGGCCAAACGCACGGTCGGCCTGATGAATCCGAAGCAGGCAGAGAGTATCGCCAAGGCAACCCGCAAGGAATTTGCCGATGGCATCCCGGCCTTCGGCACCGATGCGCTGCGCTTCACCTTCGCTTCGCTGGCGACGCTCGGCCGCAATATCAACTTCGACCTCGGCCGCTGCGACGGCTATCGCAATTTCTGCAACAAGCTGTGGAACGCCACCCGCTTCGTGCTGATGAACACCGAGGGCAAGGACTGCGGCTTCGATGGCCATACGCCAGGCGTGTGCGACAAGGAAAACCTGCAATTCTCACAAGCCGACCGCTGGATCGTGTCGCTCCTGCAGCGCACCGAAGCCGATGTCGCCAAGGGCTTCGCCGACTACCGTTTCGACAATATCGCTTCCGCCATCTACAAATTCGTCTGGGATGAATATTGCGACTGGTACCTGGAAGTCGCCAAGGTGCAGATCCAGCAAGGCAACGAAGCGCAGCAGCGCGCTACCCGCCGCACCTTGCTGCGCGTGCTGGAAGTGGTGCTGCGCTTGGCGCATCCGGTCATCCCGTTCGTCACCGAAGCCTTGTGGCAAAGCGTGGCGCCGCTGACCGGCAAGGTGCTGGATCCGGCTGGCGATTCCATCATGCGCCAGCCTTATCCGGAAGCCAATCTGGAAAAAATCGATGACAGCGCGGAAGCCTGGATGACCCAGCTGAAGTCGCTGACAGATGCCTGCCGCAACCTGCGCGGCGAAATGCAATTGTCGCCGGCGCTGCGGGTGCCGCTGATCATTGCCGGCTCCGCCGAACAGCAAGCGACCTTGCTGTCGTTTGCACCATACTTGCAGGCTCTGGCGAAATTATCAGAAGTGCAAGTAGTAGAGACTCTACCCGAATCGCCGGCGCCGGTCTCGATAGTTGGCGATGCTAAGCTGCTGCTCAAGGTAGAAATCGATGTTGCAGCTGAACGGGAACGTTTAGGCAAGGAAATCACTCGTATTGAAGGCGAGATGGCGAAAGCCGAAACCCAGCTTGGCAATGAAAGCTTTGTCGCAAGAGCACCGGCACAGGTGGTTGCACAGATGCGGGAACGCCTGGTGAATTTTTCGAGTACCCTTGAAAAACTGCGCGAACAGTTTGCAAAATTAAAAGTATCTTGATTTCTTAATAATAGGATGACACCGGCTGGCTATGCTGCAGCCGGTGCAACAGATACCAGGAGACGAAGAATGAATAAACTTTTGATGCGGCTTGTATTCACGGCAGTCGCCGGCAGCGCCATGCTGGCTGGCGGTGCTTTCGCCCAGGACCCTAGCTCAGCGGTCGGCCTGTGGAAAAATATCGACGATCACACCGGCAAGCCCAAAGCGCTGATACGCATTAGCGAATCCAACGGCGTCCTGATCGGCAAGATCGAAAAGCTGCTGCGCGATCCTGCCGAGGACCAGAATCCGAAATGCGTCAAATGCGAAGGCGAACTGAAGGACCAGCCTATCCTGGGCATGACCATCATCACCGGCATGCAAAAGGATGGCAGCGAATACAACGGCGGCAAGATCCTTGATCCGGATAACGGCAAGGTCTACAAGAGCAAGATGACGCTGCAGGACAATGGCGCCAAGCTCGATGTGCGCGGCTATATCGGCGTGCCGATGCTGGGCCGTACGCAAACCTGGCTGCGTCAGGAGTAAGTTCTTTTCTGATGAATCGCTGCCGCTTGCCGCAGACGTAAAAAAATGCCGTTCCAGCTTTGGGCTGAACGGCATTTTTATTTGCTGACGCTGATAGCGCTATCAGCACGGCTGTCTATATGCAGCGGGGTCGCCTAAACGAAAGACACTGTCAGACCTGGCAGCGCGATGCCGGAAAATGCTGTAACCCAGGTCTGCCCGGCCTGCACCGGATAGGCATCGGTCCAGGTGCCGGTGGTGATGATTTCGCCCGCCTGCAAAGGCGTGAACTCGGGATGGGCGTTCAGCACCTGGTGCAAATGCCACAAAGCGTGCACCGGACTGTCCAGCACATCGCTGCCGAAACCGGCGCCGCACAGGGTGACCGAATCCTCGGTGCAGCACGACAGCGAAACGCTGGCGTTGGCCAGCATGCTGGCCAGGTTGCGCCGGGTCGCGCTCGATAAAACGTGCGGTTCGCCGATGATCAGGGTGCCATGCAGGCCGAAGGCGGCGATGGCGTCGACCGCTTCAAACTTCCAGTCGGGGAATGGACAAACCACGATTTCGAAGGCATGCGCCATCCATTCGATACAATCGGCGATTTCCTCCAGGCTGGCGTCCGGCGCCGGCGTGCGGCCCAGGCTGAACACCACCTCCGGCTCTATGCGCGGCTGCACCGCTCCCTCCAGGCTCTGGATGCCGCGATTGTCTTCCGCATAGCGCACGGTGCTGTCGAAGATGTGCGCCCAGATCGGTGCGCTGATCGATTCGGCGATGCCGTATTTCTGCCAGATGTTGCGGTTGCAGAATCCGAGCTTGCGTCCGACCGGATTAGAACCCTGACCGATACTCGCGTCCAGGATCCGCTTGCCGATCTCATAGCCATCCATCACAGACAAGGCGTCGGCTGCGGACAGCAGGGGCATCAGTTTGGCTTGCGCTCGCGCGTCCAAAAGCTGATGGGCATAACGGTTAGCTTTGGTAGACATAAGCATGGTTGACTTGCACACTATTAGTGAAGACTATCGTATTGTCTGTGACGTTTAATTTTTGCACAAGCTCCGAAACATTGGCATTTCGGCGCCTGCATCGCGGGACGGCACGATACCCGCGCATTTGCGGCTATCAGCCGCGATTAGAAACGATCATCGAATTCGCGATTTTTGCAAAAACTGATCAAGCTGTGATGCGAACAGATGGCGGTCGCTTTGACTGAATGTCGTCGGACCACCGGTTTCGACCCCGCTGCCGCGCAATTCCTCCATGAAATTGCGCATCGTCAGGTGTTGCTGGATGTTGTCTTTGGTATAAAACTCGCCGCGCGGGTTCAGCGCCTTGCCGCCTTTTGCCAGGACATCGGCCGCCAGCGGAATATCCGCGGTGATGACCAGGTCTCCGGGCTGCAATAACCTGACAATTTCATTGTCGGCCACGTCGAAACCGGCCGGCACCTGGAGCGCCTTGATGAAGCGTGACGGCGGCACCCGCAGCAGCTTGTTGGCCACCAGCGTCACCGTGATCTGCAAGCGTTCGGCAACCCGATACAGGATTTCCTTGATAACGTTCGGACAAGCATCGCCGTCAACCCAGATCTGCATGGCGGCGGATTGCCCACTTGTTGCATCGGCCGCATTTGCTTTCGGCAGCGAATTAATTTTGCCCCCACAGCTCACCGTTCGGTCCGGTGCGTGGCGCGCTGACGCCAAAATGCGTATAGGCAGCCGGCGTCGCGATACGGCCGCGCGGCGTCCGCTGCAAATAACCCTGCTGGATCAGATACGGCTCCAGCACATCTTCGATGGTGTCGCGTTCTTCGCCGATCGCCGCCGCCAGATTGTCCAGGCCGACCGGACCGCCGCCGAACTTGAACAGCACCGCTTCCAGCAGTTTCCTGTCCATGATGTCGAAACCGACCGGATCGACATCCAGCATGACCAGCGCGGCGTCCGCCATCGCCTTGGTGATTTCACCATTGCCTTTGACTTCTGCGTAATCGCGCACGCGGCGCAGCAGGCGGTTGGCGATGCGCGGCGTGCCGCGGCTGCGCTTGGCGATTTCAAAAGCGCCGTCATCCATGATCGGCGCGCCCAGCAAGGACGCGCTGCGGGTGACGATCTTGCCCAGCTGCTGCGGCGTATAGAATTCGAGGCGGGCGACAATCCCGAAGCGGTCGCGCAAAGGGTTCGTCAGCATTCCGGCTCGCGTGGTCGCGCCGACCAGGGTGAAAGGCTGGAGGTCGAGGCGCACCGAGCGCGCAGCGGGACCTTCGCCGATCATGATGTCGATCTGATAATCTTCCAGCGCCGGATACAGGATTTCTTCCACCACTGGCGACAAGCGGTGAATCTCGTCGATGAACAGTACATCGTTGGCTTCCAGGTTGGTCAGCAGCGCAGCCAGGTCGCCCGCGCGTTCCAGCACCGGCCCGGAAGTCTGGCGCAGGTTGACGCCCATTTCGCGCGCGATGATGTGCGCCAGCGTGGTTTTCCCCAGCCCCGGAGGGCCGAACAACAGCGTATGGTCCAGCGCCTCGCGCCGTTGGCGCGCGGCGGTAATGAATATCTGCAGCTGGTCGCGTATTTTTTCCTGGCCGACGTACTCGTCCAGCTGTTTCGGCCGCAAGGCGCGTTCGATCGCCTCTTCGTTCGGCGATGCCGGCGTGGCGGAAATGATGCGCTGTTCGGTGAAATCGTCGGTTTGGATACTCATGATCGGATTGTAGCCAGTGTGCGGCGATTAAATATAGAAAAAAACCACGCTACGCCAATAAAAGACAAATCATCTTGCTTTGTTGCGCGGCCCTACAACTTGGACAGCGCTTTCAATGCCAGTTTGATACCTTCCGACACGGTCGCATCCGCCGGCAGCTGCTTGAGCGCGAGCATGGCTTCCTTGTCCGAATACCCGAGTGCGATCAAGGCATTCAAAATGTCGCCGCTGGCTTCGCTGCCATGCGGGCTGCCGACCGGCCCCAGATCCGCGCCCAGCTTGCCTTTCAGCTCCAGCAGCAGGCGTTCCGCGGTTTTCTTGCCGATGCCGGGCACTTTGGTCAGCCGTCCGGCTTCCTGCAAGGTGACAGCCTGGGCCAGATCATGCACCGACATGCCGGACAGGATGGAAAGCGCGGTGCGGGCGCCAACGCCGCTGATCTTGATCAGCTGCTTGAAGACATTCCGCTCTTCTGCGCTGCCAAAACCATACAACACGTGCGCATCTTCGCGTATCGCCAGATGTGTCAGCAAGGCGACTTTTTCGCCAAGTCCTGGCAGATTGTAGAAAGTACTCATCGGCACCCCGACTTCGTAACCGACGCCGTTGCAGTCGATCAGCAGTTGGGGTGGATTTTTCTCGAGCAGAATGCCTGAAAGACGACCTATCATCGCGGTATGGCCTTAATGTGAATCAATGAATCATACAGGACAACTGGTTAAAAACACAGTAGTTTTCTTGCAGGAATGCTGAATTTGCAGAAAATGAAGGGAAGTACAGAATTTCTGCCCAAAGCAAAAACCCTCTGACCGGTAAGGGGCAGAGGGTTTTTTAATAAAAGCCTGACGATGACCTACTTTCACACTGGTTGCAGCACTATCATCGGCGCAAATTCGTTTCACGGTCCTGTTCGGG
>Ga0210409_10002578_pt1 | contig 21369 bp, 20 predicted proteins | sample IncBWH17MmetaG_FD_161649 | JGI IMG/M metagenome (GOLD analysis project Ga0210409, IMG submission 161649) | Forest soil microbial communities from Barre Woods Harvard Forest LTER site, Petersham, Massachusetts, United States - Inc-BW-H-17-M | ecosystem: Environmental > Terrestrial > Soil >...
TGGGGGGCGTGTGCTTGCCGGATTCGCGATATGGGGTTTATCTGGGAATGGGAGAGAGAGCGGTGAGTTATTTTGCATAAGGTGGGGGCGGGGTTAGGGGGGAGGCTTTCGGCGTGGGTCGACGGCGAGGTATGCGAAGATTTGGCGGTTTGCATATTCGGTGATTTGGTTGTTGCGCGTTGACGAAGTTGCATGAGGCAGGCCGGAGGGTGAACAGTCTGTGTGGGAAACGGATTCCGGGAGGACCGGCGGGGCAAGCGTGCTTGATTCCCTTTTAGGTGCGGGATTGCCGCGGAGGGTGCGAGAAGATGGGCGCGTTTGTTGTTGCGAGCTGGGCGAGGGGATTCTCGGTGGTTTAGATTCAAGAAGAGCGAATGATTGGGCGGGGCGAAGGGGGTCTCGGTTCACTTGGACCGTTCACCGTGAACGCGATGAACAAAATGGGATTTTCGCGCGCTTGTGAAGCCGCGGGCTGCAAATATTCACACGGGAAAAGATTTTCGAGGGTTTCGGGGGCAGCAGAGAGGGTATTCATCATATTGCGGGGATAGAGTAGTTTGCAGAAAGCGGACAGGACGGGCCACGCCTCGCTTCGCCGGGGGGACGCGGGCTACTCGTAGTTCCCTGCCGCAATGTAGTCTCTTCCAGTTGATCTGAGTTATGTCGATTGACAAATCTGGGGATGCGAGACGAGTTCGTGGGCTAGTGGTGCGCGACGGCTGCTACGGCGGCTCCGGTGGCCAGGCCGATAGCGAACCATTTGGCGGCTCGCTTGAGGCGGGCGAAGAAAGTGCCGCCGCGGGCGGCGGCGATGGCGGCGTCCCGTTCGTGCTGGAGAGACGCGGAGCGCGATTTTTCGTCGGACAAATCTTTTTTGAGGGAGTCTGACTGGAGGGCGCAGGCTCGGCAGTCCTGCAAGCCGTCGTAGAGCGGAACTAGGTCTGGCTGGGGGATGGAGACGATGGTCGCAGCGGGGTCTGCGGGAGGGAGCGGGGCTGCTAGATCGGGACCGTGAATGGAAACGGGGAGCGGGAGGTCGGGCAGGACTGTGGGGAGGTTTTGCACGGCTTGTTGCGGGGTGCGAACGGCGCGCTTTTGCGCTTGGATGGCGGCGAAGGCGGCGGCGAGCTGCGAGTCGCGCTGTTTCTCGCGATCGCCGGCTTGCTGGATGAGCGTGTTCTGCGCGGCCAGGGTGGCGGCGAGCTGCTGGGAGTCATGACGAGCGGATCGCCAGGCATCGGCGAGGAGAGCCACGGCGATCAAGGCGGCGACGAAGAGGATGATGTCGAGTGTGGGTTTCATTCTGGAAGTTGGAGGCCGGAGATTTGAAATCAGATTTGAGATTCGAGAATTTAGACTTGAAAACTCAGATTGGATTCGAGAAGTGAAGATTGGAGGTTCCGCGATTGTTGAGAGGGAATGGGGAAATCGTGAGTGGTGTGCGGCGCGGGCGATGAAGACTACTCCCCTGTCAACTTTCAATGTGGATGGGATGACGACGGTTTGATTTTTTTTTGCGGGCTGCGACGCCGCGAGCCACAAATTCGAGTTGCGGGATCGCTTCGATGCACGGCGAACTCTCTGGTGGCTCACTTGGGGCGGGAGGAATAGTTGCGCTTGCGGGCCAGGACTTCCGCGGGGTAGTTGTCGTTGGCGCCGCCGTTCCAGGCGAGGAGGGCGGCGGGGACGTCGCCTTTGGCGCGGGCCAGGCGGGCGGCGAGGACTCGGCAGCCGAAGTCGATCCCGGTAGCGGGGTCGCAGAGTTCGGAGAGCGACGATTCCTGGAAGCCGAATTCTCGCGCCACTTGTCCCATCACCTGCATCAGGCCCCAGGACATGGCGCGTGTGTAGGCTTCGGTGGCGCTCAGTTTTCCGGCGGTGTACAGCGGAGCGACGTAACGCGACAGGAATCCGGGCTCGTAGCGCACGGCCCAGGGATTCCAGGCGGATTCCTGCTCGATGACGGCGCAGACGAGAGCGGGGTCCAGGCCGTGTTCGACCGCGATGTGGCGGGCGAGGTCGATGATTTCGGGTGGGACGGGTTCTGGAGGCATGGGGATGTGATCCGTGATTCGTGCCCCGTGACCCGTGTCTCGCGATACGCAATCCGTGAACTGAAACAGCGCACAACACAATCAGATTTTCACGGGTCACGAATCACGGATCACGATTCACGGTCTTTCGCGGCCGTTGAGTTCGAGGAACTGGACGTGCGGAGGCTCTTTTAGCTGGATGCCCAGGTGGCCGGCGATCTGGCGCAGGGCGTGATAGAGGTGCGGGAGGTGGTTGATGGCCATGTCGCGGACGAAGGCGCGGCGGATTTCGTCGTCGCGCGTGCGGCGGTGCAACCAGCGGAGGAAGAAGAAGAGTTGCAGGCAGGAGGAGAAGCCGACGACGATCCAGTAGGGGTTCATGGGGTTCAGTGGGACGGACTTTAGTCTGTCGGATTTTCGTTATTGCAGCGAAATTCAGGGGTGCAATTTAGGGGCGGGTTCATTTCAGAATTGCGGTAGGCGCACGGTGAGAGCGGGTGCGGAAAGGTAAACAGGCTGAAGCGTGTTCCACTTGTTGGGGTATACGGGTCTTAGTAGCACAGGCACTCTTGCCTGTGCGGTTTCGTCAGCCTACGCGCCGAAACAATTCGCTGGGCAGTCGATAAAAGCGGACAAGCAAGAGTGCCTGTGCTACTCAACCCCGAAAACCGAAGGAGAGGCCGCCCGGGCCGAAGCCCAAATTGAAGCCGCTGGAGGCGGCGTTGCGGGCGCTGGCGTCGAGCAGCTGCGCGGGGACGCCGAGGGCGCGGCCGAGCAGGCCGGTGTCCGTGCCGTAAAGACCGGAGAGGCCGGAGAGGGCCGAGAGAGTGCCGGAGCGGGCGGCGTTGGCGAAGGCGATTTGATTTTGCTGCGCGAGGTTGGCCTGGTCCTGGCCCTGAGTGCGCGCGAGGGAGTCGATGAGCTCGCCGTAGCCGGCGGAGTTGCGCGTGCGGGCGGCGCGGTTGGCGGCGTTTTGCGCGAGCGCGTCAAAGGAAGAAGACAGCGCCGACTGGGAGAGATTGGTGATGGCCGATTGTTCCGCGGGCGTGTAGCCGGGATTGGCGAGCAGGTTTTGGTAGCCGGACGCGGTTTGCGAGCCGAGCGCCTGGCTGGAACCGTAGAGTTGCTGGTTCAGGGCGTTTTGCTGGGAGAGTTGCTGGTCGATCATTTGCTGCGTTTGTGCTTGTGCGCCGCGTCCCATGGGGAGCCTCCAAAGGCAGTGGACCGTGATTCGTGGCCCGTGATTTTTAGTACGTGACTTGTGTTCCGTGACTCGTGTCGCGTGGCCCGAGACCCGTGCTCCGTGAAGTGCAATATGGGCGCCGTCCGTGATGGGTGGTGAATCGCGCCTTAGTTTTTTGCGGGGCACCCTTCGTCTGCCTCAGGGCAAGCGGATCACGGGCCACGATTCACGTTTCAAACTCGCCTGGAAAGGCAGGGCCACGGATCTTGCGTCCAGCCCAGGCGCGAGAGGCGGCGGCCGAAGGCGCGGGCTACGCGCGGGGGGAGAAAAGCTTGCACGTCGTCCAGGCCGCGTGCGGCGGCGCTGCGCCGCGCGGCTTGGTGCAGAGCGAGGAAACGCTGCCAGCGCTGGCGGGGCGTGCCGGCGGCGGGATCGTGCAGCAGGTAGGCTTCGGCGGTAAGGCGCAGGAAGACGGCCATGGCGATGCGCGGCTGGCAATTGCGCGGGTTCAGATCGGGCGGCGTCGAGTCAAGCGGCGGTGCTGCGCTCGCGGAGGATTCTGGCAGGGAATTGCGATGGACCACTTCCCTGCCCTGGCCTTCGCTATTTTCGTCGGACAAATCTTCGCATGCGTCTTCCAGAACTAATTTTGTCACGAACAGCGGGCTGTCGAGATCGGGGAACGGGTAGCCGAATCCTTGCGCGGCGTGCATGCGGCGCAGCGCGTCGCAATCATTCGGAGTGTATTCGCGGATGCGCATTTGGTAGCACGGACTTCAGTCTGTGTGGGTTCGTCAGCGAACTCGGGCCGACTGCGTTATCCGGGAGAGTTGTGGGTGACGGCCTGGAAGAATTGACGTGCCTGCCAAGATCAATTGGAAATCCACAGACTAAAGTCTGTGCTACTTAGCGCAAAATCACCGGGACGTTGCTGCTCTTCGCGACCAGGCCGAAGCCGGAGCCGCCTTCGCTACCGGAGGCGGTGCCGCTGCCGCTGGAGGGCTGCAGCGCGGGGCCCGCGGCCGTGCCGCCTCCCGCGACGGCGGTGGGCGGCGAGCCGAAGGTGACCGGCTGCGAAGTATCCGATCCGAGGTATTGCGAATAGGCGCGCCAGTAGAGCGTCTGATTACCGAGCGCCACGCGCAAATTGCGCGAGCTGCCGAGAAAATGCACGTAGGGCTGGCTGAACGCTGGCGTGGCGTCGGATTCCGCGAAATAAAAAATGCCGCGGTTGAGCGTGGAATTGTCGGTGATGGCCAGATCGAAAATTCCGTCGGCGGCGGTGACGTTCAGGCTGCCGATCGCCGAGGGCGCGGTGATCGAGCCCGAGGGATCGACGCCGGTCCCGCGCCCCACGGCGTTCACGGCGTTGACGAGCTGCGTCAGCGCTTCGTACACGTAGGGCGACTCGCTCTTAATTTGCGCGAGTTGGCCGATTTTGAGCATGGTTCTGAGTGGCACAGGCTTCAGCCTGTGTGGGTTTGACTTTATTCAGGCGACGCGTTCTGTAGGTCTCACGGAAAGGCACACAGGCTGAAGTCTGTGCCACATCGGCAGATCCTGAAATCTTCGCTTACAGCCCGGGGTTAGACTTGTGGCCATTATGATATTTCCTCTTGGCCGCATACTCCTGCCGAATCATCCAGGCGATGGCGAGAAGAAAAACTAAGTAGGGTAAGAAGTTCATGAGTCCGATCCCATTCTGACGCCAATTTCGATCCGTTACAATCCCAAAATGGCGAAGCCGATAACCAGGAGCAATCTGGCTCGGGTTATGGGCGTCTCCCGAACAAGTGAATCCAAGGGAACGAAAACCAGCGTCAGGATTCCAATGTCTCGGATTGCCTCAGCCCACAATTCATATCTTTTCCTCTCAGGCATAGGACTACTCTTGTAAACCAAAGAGGCCGGAAAAGTGAATCAGATTATATAAACAGCAGATGATTAATTCCCTCCCCTCACGGGCGCCCAGGGATCGGGGAGCAACGACGGGATGAAACGCTCTAGCTTGAACCATGCGCCTGGCGTGTTTGTGCTGACCTGAAAGGCTACGCGTTCGCCTAGCAAATTGATTGGGAGCTCAAGATCTTTTGCGCCCGGGGAGGACAGAGGGAGAGGCGTCAGAGCTGTGGGGAATGCTTCATTGTCGACGAAGGCGGAGAGGTTCAAGTTGCCTGCTCCTTCGGCGTACATCGTGAGGTAGGCGAAAAGTTTTCGGTGCGCGCGGACTTGGTAGGTCTGCTCGAGGTCGTGGCTCAGGAAAAAGTACGTCGTGTAGTAGGAATTGATGGCTGCGCCGTCGTCGGAAAATTGCGCGTCGGAGAGCTGGTAGATTTTTCCGTTGCCTGTACCGTTGCCTAGAAAAACCTGCGCGGTGCCGTCGGAGCGTTCAGCGAGCGTGCACGAATTCGCGGCGATCGTCCAGGGGCACCACTTGCGCGAGCGGCCGACCGCGTACAATTTACCCGACAGAGTCGAGAAGAGGACCGAACCGAGCGATTCGATTTCGCCGGCGCTGGACAGGCTGCGGTAATCCAAAACTAAAACTAAATTGGGCGACGTGGCCGCGCCCGTCGGCACGCCGCACAGGATGCGCTTGTTGCGCGTGTCCACGCGCACCCAAAGCGTTTGCCCGGCGGCCCAGTTGATGGTGTCCCACAACGGCTGAATTTCTTGGGAAATTTTTATGGGCTCGCCGCCGTCGAACATGTACATGCCGGCGCGGCCGGCGATCACGGCCCAGTCCTCGCCCACATCCACGCCGGCGACCGAGGGCGTGCCGACGGCGCGCGACACTTCGTTGATCGCCCAGGAGGCGGGCTCGTTCACGCCGTCGTCCTCGGTGACGTGGATCGAGCGGTCCTTCACGAAGTACAGTCGCTCGCGCAGACGGAACGACGCGCGCACGGTCTGCCCGTCGTTTTCCGACACATTCATGAATCCGCTAACGCCGTCGTAGCTCTCAGGATCCTCGGCGAACGACGCGCGCACGAGCGAAGTGTTGTACGGCTGCGCGGTGGGAAAAATTTCGATGTTGTCGACGAGAAATCCCGCGCCCGCCGTGGGCGTGCCGTCGGCGTAGACGCGCAGCAGCAAATCCGAAGGAATCGTGGCAAATCCCAGCGCCGGAATGATTGGCGCGATGAATTCTTTCCACGCGCCGGTGGTGATTTGCGCGGCGGGAACGGAAATGCCGGGAGTGGAAATTCCCAGCGACGCGCTGTAAATGTGCACGTGTAGCGTGCCTTGCGCGAGCGCGCCGGTCATGCGCACGCGCACGCGCGCCGAGTAGCCCGTATTCGCTTGCAGGCGCGGCACGCCGTTGTAATCGGCGACGGCGGTTTGCGTCATAAGCCCGCGCGTTGCGGTGGCGCCGTCGCCGAGGATGGCGTAGTCGCCGCCCCAAACCGCTTCGCCGGTGGTGTCAAAGCTGCCGCCGGCGAAAAACGTGGCGTCGGGAGTCCAGCCCAGCGGCACGTTGTTTCCGGCGCCGCCGAATCCGCCATCAAACGTGAGGTTCGTCCAATTATTTTGTTTGTTGCGTTCGCCCCACCAGAACAGGCGCTCGGAATAGCCGATCACGCCGGCGCATTCGCCGAGCTCGACGAGATTGAACAGCGAATCCGCTTCGATGCCCGCGAGCAGCGCGGTGTCCGAAAAATCCACGATAAACGACGAGGCGCTGTTGTCAAACACCTGCATCTGCGGCGCGCCGTCGAGGCCCGTGGTATAGAAAAACATATCGCCGCCCGCGCCGGTGAACGCCAGAATTCGAGCGACGACATTCGGCAGCGTGCCGACCGAAGGAATTCCGGTCACGTTCGCGCGGCGGCCGCCGGCCGCGGTCCACGTAGTTGGCGGCGAAGGCCTCGTCAAGTAGCCCTGCCGCGTCACGAAAATCACCGCGCACTGGTGCACGCCCGCGCTGATCGAGCCGACCGGCGCGGCGGTGCCGCCGCTCGAAGATGAATTGGCCGCCGTCTGCGCGTAGGTGAAGTGCAGCGAATCGATGATCGAGGCAATGGGAAAAGTCCCGTTGTAAGTCGTGTCGGTGACGCCGGCGATGACCACTTGATCGGTCGGGAGCATTCCCGTCGCCGTTGCCGTGGTCACGGTAACAACATTCGAGGTACGCGAAATGGCGGAAATATTGGCGATGACGTCCGCGACCATGGCCGGTCCCGCGCCCGGCCCGATCTGGCTGACGCGATCGAGATTCGTGCCGTCGTACTGCCGCGGCATGTCCACGCCGAAGTTGCCGTCGTGCTGCGCGATATATTCGCGGCCGAAGAGCGACGTGGAGCTCGCCGCCGCGTTCGCAGTAAGCCCCGCGGCGATCTGCGTCAGCACGCCGGGAGAATTCTCGCCCCACAGCTTTCCCGCCGAATCAATCGCCAGCAGCGTCTTCGCCAGATTCGGCTGCGTGAAAGTTTTCAGATAGTTAACAGTAGGATTCCCCGCGATCGGAGAGTAGACCGACAAAAGTCCCGGCCGCGTTTTCACCGCGCCCTGCACAAACGCGACGTCGCGGCAATCGGGCGACACCCCTTGCGGCAGATCGGCCGCAGCCATGTCGGTGACCAGCCCGCCAAACAGTTCCAGCGGCGCGTCAATGGTTCCTGCAATCGACATTTGTTCTACTTCCTAGATTACTTAACTGTGTTAATATTAAAAACATTTCACTCTCAATCGGATCCAGTACGACTCGATTGGATATGAAATAAGGAGCGTTATGGGGTTTGAACAGCGGGCAAACCTAATGAAGCGAATTGAAGATATTCGCGGATCAAGTGTCGTAGCAATCTTGACTAGCGTTCGACCAGGAATTGGATCCCAGATCGCTGCGGATTTTGTCAGGATAATGTTCGATCATCTATTGCTCTTGCCCGTGCGTCCCGTTGAGAAACTCGATGTATTCCTTTGTAGTAATGGGGGAGATGGAACTGTTCCGTGGCGTTTGGTTGCCCTGTTCCGCGAATTTTCCAAATCTCTTTCTGTTCTCGTTCCATACCGGGCATATAGCGCTGCGACGTTGTTGGCATTAGGTGCAGATGAAATCGTGATGCATCCATTTGCCGAGCTAGGACCGATTGACCCGACTGTTTCCGGCGATTTCAATCCGATGGAACCAAATACCGGCAGACGGCTAGGGATTAGTGTTGAAGATGTATCGGCTTATATTAATTTCATAAAATCGACTGTGGGCATAACCCACGAAGACGAATTAGTAAAAACGATCGAAATATTGGCTCAAAATGTCCACCCACTCGCCCTCGGCAATGTCGAACGATTTCTCTCTCAATCGCGGATGATCGCACGGAAAATTCTAGGAACTCATATGAGCCAATCAGATGAGCACGCAATCAACGAAATCGTAGAAAAGATGGCTACGAAGCTCTATTTTCATGGCCACCCGATAAACCGGCGGGAAGCAAAAATTGACATCGGATTGAAAGTTACTTCAGACTTACCGCCTGAACTAGAGACCGCGATGTGGGACTTGTACAAGGACTATGAAGAGGATTTTGAAAATCTATCAACATTCCAGCCACTTGGTGACCTACTACAATTGCCGCAAGGTACTCCACCTCAAAAAGAGTACTCAGTAATGCACGCGATCATAGAAAGCCGGAAGCTATCGAGCGCGTTCAAGACTAAACGCCGATATACACTTCTCGCGGCGGGTCCAGCTATGCCAGGTCAGGTGACGGTTCGTGAGGATGTTCTGTCACAAGGGTGGAACCATTCACAGGTTCCTTAGCTCTTAATCCTGCATCCACAGTCGTACTCATTTCCGTCGGATGCTCCCGGTGAGTTGGTGTCTTAATGTCCGCGCGAGGCAGGGCAGACCCGATTTCTGCAGGCAAGCACTGAGGCCCACCTGAAATGTGCGAAACAATGACTGAAAAGACCATCATTTTCGCACCTGAGACTATTCTCGCCCTGGTTATATTGACCTCAATCACGTGCGCTGTCTCCAGAGTCATGGGGTCCCTTCTCTGGAAGGGGGATATGGCAAATAAAAGGCGAAATGGAGTTCCCCACGCTGCTACTCAAGAATACCACGAGAGGACTAATACTGTGCGAAAGTTTATTGCCAGTTTCCCAGAGCAAAAGTGCTTTTAAATCAGCGGCGCGAATCCTGCCCTGGCGGAAAACGGGCGGCGCCGGCGGCCGCTTTGCTGTTCGCGCTGCGTGGCGCGCACAACCAGGTCTTCGAGCGCGTCACTCGCGGCGATGTCCCAGCGTTCGGCTTGCGGCGCGCCGCGTGCGGCGCCAGCCATTGCGGCGGCGGCGTAGGCCAGGGCTTCCTGCGCGTTGCGGATCAGCACGGGACTGGTGGCGTCGGACAGGTCGGGATAGGATTTTTGATAGCGCAAACGAATTTGCGTGTCGCGCGTGGCGCCGAGAAAATACAAGCCGTCGGCGCGCCATTCCCAGAAACGCAGCGTAAGCGCCTGCGGCTCCGACGGCAGGCCATCGTGATCGGTGAGGTCCGTCATCTCGATGAAATCGTCGGAGCTGAGATTGGCGCGCTCCCACAATTTCGCGGGCACGAGCAGGTCCGGCGGCAACTGGTTCGGCGGCGCTGTCGCGTCCGTGATCGAGACTTGCGCCGAAGCGTCCACCGCCGCGACGGCAGGCACAACCAGCAAAACGTCGTCGCTCAGAAAACTGCCCGACTGCACGTTGGCCAGCGCGCGCTGCGCCTTGCGATACGCAGAATTCACGTACGGCAGCAGCACCGCATCGGTAAAAAGATTTCCCGCGGCGTCATTCAAGAGCGAGCGCACCAGCGCCGTGATTTGTCCCGCCGTGTTGTAAGCCGTTGTTCCGACGACTGGCATAAGAACTCCTCGTGGCCCGTGGCCTGTGGTCCGTGACCCGTGATTCGTGGCCCGTGATTCTCGGCCTGCGAACGTTCTGACTAAACGAAACGTTTAGGTTGTTGGTTTCAATTCGTGCATCAAATCATCGGTTACGAAACACGGGCCACGGGACACGGGCCACGCGTCACGGCTCCTTTGGCATTGGCGACTGCTTCAAATACGCGGCCACGCCGATGATGCCGGACATCAGCGCGCTCACTCCGGCAATGGCCAGAGTGGAGTGCAGGCCGGCCTGCAGGTTGAAGTGCTGCGGGTCGATGCCCACGGCGGCAAAGCCGGTGATGACGCCGTTGGCGCCGCCGGCAATCGCGGCGGCCACCAGGCCGCGCCACCACACTTGAAAATTTGTCCAGGCGCTCACCAGATCCTCGCTTGATTGGCGCGATTCCCGCGATTCGTGAATTGTGATTCGCGAATTGTAATTCGTGAGTTGTGATTCGCGATTCGTGAAAACCGTTCGCGAGCGGCAAGGTTTGGGCAGCGCTCGCACCCGGCGAACCGTGATTTGAAATTTCAAATTTCAGGTTTGCAATTCATAAGAAACAATCTGTCCATGCCATTGACGCAGCGTGAGGGAGAAATCATTTCACAATTCACCAGTCACCAATCAATAGTCACTGGCCACTAGTCACCAGCACCTCGTCACTAGCCACTTTTCCCCGTCGCGCAGGCCTGGCATTCACGAATCACGAAGCACAAATCACGAAACACAAATCACGAATCACAACTCACGGCGCACGCCTCACTTTACGGTGATGAGGGGAGCGCTCGGGGCGTTTGGGTTTGAGGGCACGTTGGCGGTGGCCGGGACGGAACACGCCGATTCTTCGTTCAGCGAGTCCACGGTGGTCACGCAATAGGTGTAACTCGCGCCCGCGGACACGGTAGTGTCCGTGTATGTCAGCCCGGCATTGAGAGTCGTGTTCAGCTTGGCGTAGGCCGCCGCGCTGGAGGGCGAACGGTACACGTTGTAGCCGCTGATTGTTCCCGAGCCTCCCACCGGCGATGGCGCCGTCCAAGTGAGCGTAACGCTGTGAGCCGTGCCCGTGGGAACGCCCTGTGCGCCGGCGGTTGCGGCGGCGAAGAAGGCGAAAGCGAGCAGCAGTGTGTACATCGCGCGAAAGCAATGATTGGGAAATGTGAGCATTGGTGAGCCTTCTTGGATGGATTCAAGTGGCGCATGCTTTAGCTTGTGGGTTTTGTTTGTGGCCAGGCGCGATGTCCGCCCCACCAACCCCCGCAAGCTGAAGCATGCGCCACCAAAAGCATTCGCCACTCGTGGTGCCTGACGGTCGCTACTGCTTCAATTCCACGAGAAACATTTCGGGGGTGATGGCGTCGGTGTTCGCCACGTTAAATTGTAGGTTGATAGTCACCGCGGACGCGGTGCTGACCGCCGCGGTATCGAACTTGATGGAATTAGTCCCGCCGTTGCTGTCCTGGCCCAGCGTGGAGATGGATTGCGCGCTGGTCGAGCCGGGATTGTTCATGATGATATAAGTGTTGCGCTCGAGCTGATTGGCCGCGCCGGAAGGCGCCACGGCCGTTGTGGACGTGCCGCCAAACGAAAGCGTGTAGGTGACGGCGGCGGTGCCCGTGGTGTGCTTGGCCAGGACGGTGATGATGATTCCCTGACCCGCGCCCATCAGGCCCGCCGGGAGCGTGCAGGCGTAGTAAGTGGCGGCCGCTCCTGTTCCCGTGACCGCGGAAGCGGGGCCCTGGTAAGCGCACGCGGAACTGTCGGCGCTTCCCACTGTTTGCGCGGCGCCGTTGTTCTCGATTTTTTTCCAGCGGTGCGCGGTTGAATCGGCATACATCTGGTCGACGCTGGCAATCCCCGCGGGAGCGGTGGTCTCGGAGGCTGAATAAAATTTGTAGCTGTGCACGCCGCCATTAAATGGAAATTGCACGCCCGCAGGCGGCGCGGCGTATTGCGCCGCGGTGAGATTGAAGCCCAGAAAACCGGTTCCCATGCCGCCGCCCAGTCCGCAGAACAAGCAGGAGTTGCCGTTGTTCTCCTGATTGAGCCAGGAACGCATGGCGTTGCCGACCACGGGCGGCGTCCCCGCTGAGCCGGAAGCGGACGTGAACGTAAACGTGCAAGTGCCGTTGGTCACGGCGGTGGAGTTGAAGAAATGCGCCTCGCCTCCAGGAGTGGTCCCATAATAGATGTTGCAACTAGTTGGAAAGTAAATTGGCTCCGCCACCGAAAGGTTGACGGAACTGGTTGCGCCGACGGTCTGCGAAATCTCCTGGCTGGCCCCGCCCTCGCGACCCGCAGCGTCCAGAACGGTCGCAACGAAATAATAGGTTCCGGCCGAAAGCGATCCGCTGCCCGTTCCCGTCACGCTGGGAATTGGCCGGCGGAAAACGTGGCCGAGCATGGGCTCCAGTGTGGCAATCGTGGGATCGTTCCCGCCGCTCGTCAGGATGCCGGAAGTCTGGACATCGTAGCCCAGCGAGGTTGCGCCAAGATCGCACCCCGCGTAAGTGGTGCCGTTCACGCTTCCCCATTGCCCGTCCAGCAGCGTGCTGGCATTGTTGAATGTCCACCCCGTGCATTTGGTAGCGTTCCCGTTGAATTGCGCACCCCACACGTAGTGCACGAAACCAGTCAAGTTCGCCGTCACGTTCCAGGTCGTGCCAGGAAGCGTGCCGGTCGGTCCGTAATCGTATTGCAACGATTGGTCCGGGATGTTGGGATCGTTGTCGCTCGCCTGTCCGCTGATGGAAACGCCCCCGGGACCGCCGGCCACGGCTGTGATCAGCCCTTGATCCCAGTTGCTCTCGATGCTGGTAGTCCCATCAATGGCGATGGTGCCGAAGGCGTTGCCGCCGAAAATGTTGTCATCCCGGATGGTGTGGTAGCGGAAGGCATTGTCGTGAAAACCGAATACCGCGGATTGCAAGGAAGACGTGAGTCCGGTATACCAAACCAGCGGAATCAGAGTGTTGGAGTTGTTGGAGGTGTTCCAGTCCACATGATAAAACTGGCTGAAATAGCTGTTCGCATCGATTCGCAAACCTACGCCGCTGCCCTGATTCTCTATCACCTCATCGTCCCTCATGGTCAGCGCGCCCAGCGAATCTTCCACGATGACGTCCTCGCTGCTGCTGAGAGTCAGGCGTTCCAGATCCATATTGTTCGGGCTGCCGTAGGCCACGAAAATCGCGCCCACCTGCGTTTGCGCGAAAATACTGGCGGTCGATAAAGTCCAGAAGCCCGAAGAATACGCGCCGCCATTGCCGAACCAGGACACCCCGCCCGAACCTGTGGCGCCGCCTCCGACGGCGCCGAAAATCGGCAGCCCGAACAATTGAATTGCGCCGCTCTGAACGATGGAAACTCCCGCAGGGCTCGCTGGAAAATCGATTCCGGACAAATACCAAAGCCCTTCGGGGATGAATACCTGGCTGCGGTTTATGCTTGTGCCGTCCGCGGCAGCGGCAGCCAGCGCGGAATCGAAGAAGGGCCTGGCGTCGGGATAGACATACGCATTGGCGCCGGATGAATTTGTGGCCGCGTTGGCAAGAACCAGGCTGAGCGTTCCTGCGCCTGAAACAATCGTGGTGACGAGCGCGTCCGCAGTGGCTGACGCGGGCGGCGTGTAAGGGAAAAACGGAAACATCGAAGACTTGGAGAAGTTGAAGGTTTCAGCGCCTTTGTCAATATAGCCGCAAACTCCGCCCGAGGAGAATTGCGAGCACTGAAACGAATATCCGAGCGGCGTATAGCTTCCCGTGGCGTCGCTCCAGATCAGATAGCCGACGGCGCCCGCGTCGTAGGCCCAGTAGATCGCGACCATGTCCAGGGGCGTTCGCGTGGCCGGCGCCGTAGTAACCGTGATCGCGGAGCTGGCCGCCGACGTTCCGAGATGCGGATCAATGGCGGCAACTTTGTAGTGAACGGTGGTCGAGCCGGCTCCGCCGTAGACAATCGGCGACGGCGTGCCCACGGTGGGAGCGGCGAGAGTCGAGGTCGCGCCGGCGCCCTGCACAAAAATGCCGCAGCCATTCTTGAATCCGAGATCCGCGCTGAGCGTCAGTGCGGTCGAGGTCGCGCTGATGCTGCCCGATGTGTTTTGATTGATGTTGATCGCCGAGTTGTCGCAGCCCCCGGGAGGCATGTAGGCGGTGATGTCGCGCCACGGAATCGGCCCCTTGAAACGCTGCGGGCTGCTCCACTGGATATCCTGGTTTGTGGAAGGAACGGGAGAGCCGCCGACGGTGAGCGATCCGGTCACTGCGGCCGATCCGCTCACGGTGAGGTTGCCGCTGAGCGAAAGCGAAAACGCGGAAATGCCGCTGGTGGTGGTGACGGTGGTGAAGGTGGGCGCGGTCGGGTCGCTGGGCAGAATCACGTTGGGGATCTGCTTGGTGGTGATGGATGGCCCGCTGATCTCGATCTCGTAGCGTCCTGGCGCGGCGTAGAAGTTGTAATTGCCCAGGCCGTCGGTCGAGGTCGGATTGGCCAGCGCCTGCGTCAGCCCCGGGTCGGAGTAAATCAGCGCCAGCGGCGAACACGGCTGGCCCGTGGCCGCCGAAGTGCACACGCGCACGGACGCGCCCGCCATCGGCCGCCCCTGGGCGTTGAACACAATGTCGTCCTTGCGCGATCCTTGTGCGCGCGCGTTAGCGCCGCACACCAGCAGCGCAATCACGGCAACCCCCGCAAGCACCGCCGCGCGCAAACACGCCCGCCGAAAATATGTATAAAGTCCAAGCATTTGCAAATTTCCTCGAAGTGGTTTGAGTAGCACAGACTTCATTCTGTGGCTTTCCGTCAATGCATCGCGATGCGAACGCCCGCAGAAAATCCCCATCCATAGACAAAGTGGCAAGTGGAAGATCCAACTTTCCGCCATCCCGCACGAATGCCGCGCGCCAAAGAATCTCCGTGTCGCTGGGTCCAAACGAGAGTGAGATTCCTCACTCCCCCCGCGACATCGGAATGACAAGATGAAGTACTTTTGGGAGCGCAATGAAGTGTGCAGGCTACGTCCCAGCGAGAAGTTTCGTTTGTCGGTGGGGGGTTGGAACACCACAGACGGAAAGGCTGCGGAAAAAATGTCTTGTTTTGTCATTCTGAGCGAAGCGAAGAATCTCTCCTCGTTTTCTTCTTATACTTAAGTCGAAGAGAGATTCTTGGCTTCGCTCAGAATGACAGCGCTTTGAGTTTATCCGCAGCCTGTCAAGTCTGGGCTACATGATCGCTGCGCTTTCTACGCGCGCTTCGGCAGCGCCGGCCGCTCCACGCGAGCGTCCACTGGCGCAGCCGGCGGCTGGATGAGCCCCAGGGCCAGCGCCTTGTCGCGATTGAGAATCGCGTGGCAGGACTTGCAAACCGCGACGCCCGGCTTGACGCGCTCGCCGCACCCGGGACACTCCTCGGTTTCGCGCGACTGGTAGTGCCATTCCTTCTCCACGCCCAGTTGCGCCGCGGCGCGCCGCTGCAAATCGTGAATGAACAGGAACGAGTGCGAGCGTTCCCACTCGCGGTCCGCCGCGGCCACCAGGGCGCGGTAAAATTCGTCGAGCTTTTCGTGCGCGGCGCGCAACTCCTGCTCGGTAGGCGAGTCGCCCGCGCACACGAAGACGCCCAGAAAACTGCGCTCGCCCGCGTCGGAATTGATTTCGCGGCAGAGGTCCTCGGCAATTTCGCGCGCCGTAATGGCCAGCGGCAGCGAGCGCTTGTCGCCGTAGTCCATCACCGCCGTGCGCGGCGTGATGCGCGTCAGCGCGAACGCTTCCCCCTCGCCGCGCCCCGCAATCTGAAACGTGCCGTACATCCGCTGCGCCAGGTGGCGCTGCTCGGTAATGTTGGCAATCACCGCATGCGGTGAACGCTCTGCGTGAACCGCGGTCTCGCTTTGCATGTTGATTGTTCTCCTTGCAGAAATGTGACTGGTGTCTAGAACCCATCTGGCTCTGTTGACATCCTCAAGAAAGGTTTGTGATGCCTCAGGCGGTAGAGATTGAAACTCAGTCCGAGGAGCAGAGCTTGACGCTTCTGTGTGCGCAGCGAACGACCGGGCGCGCGGGCCGAGAGCTTGCGTTTCACCGAACTGAACATGCTCTCGATCAGGGATCGGCGCCGGTAGAGTCGTCTCGGAAATGCTCGCCGCATCTCGGCGCGCACCCCATGGATGCGCCAGCTTTTCTTTCCGCGCTTGGCGGGAATCACACTGTGGGCCCCGAGTTGTTGCCGGATGTAGGTGTGATTCCTCTCGCTGTCGAACTCGGCGTCGGCCAGCACCAGCCCGATGCGCGTTTGCTGGGAAGCCGCTTCGACGACCGCTGGCAAATTGGCACAATCGTTCCACGGGCCACGTCGTGCGATCTGCGACAACAGGAACTGTTGATCCAAATCCACCACGACCACCCACTTCAACCAATGTCTCCAGGGCAGCGGTTTTTGCCCATGATGATGCATGCGCCGCACAAAGAACGTGCTGACCGCTCCCTGGGCCAAGCCTGTGGCATCGACCGCCACGCGGGCTCGCCGCCGTCCTTTTCTGCGCGTGCCGCGCAGCCGACGCACCGTTTCGCCGACCGCTCGATCGATGGTCTGGTCGTCCAGACGTTGCAGAAAGCGATACAGAGTCGTGAAATCGGGCACGCTCACCAGCCCCAGCGCCTGGCGCAACTCGCGGTGTTCGCCCAGCCGCACTTCGGCTTCGCGAAAGGTCCAGTCCTCGTAGCGCATCAGGCAGAGAATGGCCAACAACTGCGGCTGTGTGAATTGGTGTTTGCTGAAACGGCTTCGGTAGCGCGGAAGCACCGCCCGAGAAACTTGCAAGGCGATGCGAGCGAACGGCAGGAGTCCGACTTCGGCCATCGCACCTCCTGCCTCGATAGAAAACAACAATTCCGAACGACCGGATAGGTCGAATTTTCATTGCCGTAGCGAGGATGTCAACAGAGCCAGATGGCTTCTAGTGCTAGTAATTAGTGCCTGGTGACTGCTGACCGGGGAAAACCCGCGTCACCAGACTTTGCCAATGGCACACACATTCGTGTATTCGCGAATTTCAAATCTCAATTTTCAATTGTCAAATTTCAAATCTCAAATCAGGTCCCATGCCTCCGCGCACGAGTCATCAGTTGCATTTCACTGGCCACCATTCATTAGTCCCCAGTCACTACCCGCGGTTCACGACAGCACGGCATCCGCGTACGTGTCGTACTCGCGCTCCTCGCGCCGCGTGCGCTCCTCGAGCGCTTCCCTTTTCTTCGCAGCTGGAATGCCGCGGCTGGTTTCAATCGCCCGCGCAATGTGCCGCGCCACCGCCGGCGTCAGTTGCACAAATTCGCCGCGCAGCCCCTCCACCGTGAAGCAGTGCTCATAATCCCCGCGCGAAGGATACGGCCCCAGCGCCGCAACGTTCCGCCCATTCACGATTTCCATCGTCCGCGCCTGCCACTCGGCCGGAGAACCGTAACTCTCCGCCGGCATCCACCGCTCGATGTGCCAGCGATCGTGCGGCGCGTACTTCGGCTCGCGCCGCAGCTCCACCACTTCGCGCACCAGCGCCCCCGAAACAGGATCGCGGTCCTCCCACTTCCCCCCAATCCAGTCCAGCCGCGACCATCCCCACACCGCCCGGTAATTGGCCTCGCCAAACGGATTGCGCCCGCCAGCGAGCAAGAGTTCGTGCGCCACGGCCGGCGCCGCCTCATGCGTTTCTCGAATGACTTGGACCATTGGAGAACAGAACAGTTCGGTACAGCAGTACAACAGTTTACGGAGGCAGATCTATTCGGAAGGAACTAAACGATTTCGTTTATCTCGTCGAATTCTACGGCGCGATAATTGTGCATTGCGATAGAGGAGCAGGAGAGACCGGTCCGATTGCCAGGCACGTTTCAGCTCAGACATTGGAACCGTCCAAGGCAATAATAGGCTTTTAATTTCGTCCAGCGGATCCGAGTGCGAGAGCCTACGCTCACGATACTATGCGGTCCGCTTTGCGATTTCGTAGACGCCCGCGTTGGAAATGGAATGCCAGTATCCATTCGCCAGCAGAAAGTGATTCAGTGCAATCACTGCCGTCCGCTTATTGCCATCCTGAAAGGGATGATTTGAGTTTAGTGAATGGAATAGCGCGACTGCTTTTTCAAAGATAGTCGGATAGGCATCCACGCCAAAAGCGGATTGAAAAGGCCTCGCTACTGCAGATTCCAAAAGTCCATTATCGCGCATACCTCTAGGCCCCGGCAACGCCGTCCCCGGCCATAGTTGCGCGACTAGATTGTCATGAATGTGCTCTACGTAACCAGCACCGAGCATGCAGATGAGGTTACGTCTTGGCAAGGCGATTCAAAGCGGGGTAATACATAGCGGCCGTAAACACTAGTACGGGGTCGGGCTCAATGCCGGCCTTGCGAAGCTTTTTTTCAATGCGTGGCGTGTACTTGCGAACGTTGGCCGCAAGGGCCCGAAGCGCACGAAGTTGTTCCATACTCATACTCTTATTGTACCACGATTAATCGGCACTCCCTGTGACGGGCCAGTTTAAGTCGCTCTGGGTCCGTGTGCCGACGGGTACTTGAGGAGCTTCACGTCAGTTTGCGGAACTGCGCCGAGAACGTGATGACGTCGCTCGTGGCCGACGACGGGTAGGCCGAGCCGCCGGTAAATTCCGCGCCGCTGGATCCGGTGGTGAAGCCGCGCATCTTCCAATTGTTGGCCGCGGCGCCCTGTTGCATCTGGTACTGGTTGGGCGTGCCGCCCTGCACGGTGAAGCTCGCCTGGAGCGGGCCGTACGCGGGATCGGCCATGCTCGATTCGACGGTTTCGCCGCGCAGCGCAATTTGCCCGAGGAGCTGCGTCCAGTCGACGGTATCGCCGCCGGTAGGGTAGTTCCCCGAAAGATGCACGGTGCCAAACGCGTAGATCTGTGTCGAGCCGGGATCGATATCGGTAAGCGTAAGTGTGACAGACATGGTGTTCTCCTGTTCTTTGGTGGCGCATGCTTCAGCTTGCGGGGGTTAGTTTGGAGAAAATCGCGCCTTGTCGCAAAAAAAACCCGCAAGCTAAAGCATGCGCCGCTTAAATGCGCCCCACAGCAAGCGTGGCTGGTGACCGGCGACTTGGTTTTCACCAGTCACCAGTCACCAATCACTGGTCACTATTCACGTTTTTTCTTTTTAGTATCCGCTCGGCCTCGCCAGCGCATCGATGAAGCTGCCGCTGCGCGGGGAATCGTTCCACACCTGGAATCCGGTGTCGAAATAGAAGATGAAGGACGCGGAGATGCCGCCGCTCGCGCCATAAATCGGGAACACGGTTTGTCCGCCCACCTCGAAGAAATCAATGTCCTTCATGACGGCGCGGCCCCAGTGCGAAAGATCGAGGAAATCCACGCGCGTCTGATCGGCGTTCACCGAACTCTTGATGGGAATGCCGGACATCGTTTTCTTTCCGGAGAAAAGCATGTCCAGGTCGCTGGCGCGGCCTCCTGGCCCTTCCTTTACGATTTGTGAAACCGTGATGCCCAGATTTTCCCAGGCGTGTTCCTGCTCGACGCTGGTGTAGGCGATGAGTTTGCCGAGATGGTTGATGCCCAGCGCTTTGCGCACTTTGTTGATCGCCAGGCGCGCGTGGCCGGGAACAAGAGCGGCGTTGCCCGCATTGACGCGCGGTGTTTGCAGTTGCTGCGGGTAGGTAGCGCGGTTGAGGTTGAGCCAGGTGCCGGTGGTGGCGTTGTTCTGATGATACTTGATGCCAAACAGCGACACGGGCGACGAGCCGGTGAGCCCGTCATGCACGATCACGTCGTTGACGGACGTGCCCGTGGGCACGTTGTCCACGGTGATGGTCTGCGCCGAGGAAATCGGATCGGCCGCGGTCACGCTGGTGACCACGCCGGCCGCGACGTTGCGGTTGGTGGTGAGCGTCGGATCGTAAATCTGAATCGTCTGCCCCACGTAGACCAGCGCCGCGCCCGTGGGCACGGCCATGGTGAAGGTGTTGCTGGCGATCGAGCTGATCGTGCCCAGCACGCCGTTGCCGGCGGTCTGAATCACTTTGTCCAGGAACGCGCGGAACTGTTTCATGCCGCTGGCGATTTCTCGCTTCACGGCGTTTTCGATGGCCTTCTCGCGCGCGTTGGATGCGTATTCGACAAGCTTGGTGATTTGCACGGCGAATCGGAAAAAAATCGGCGAGACTTGCGCCACGTCGTACGTGCTGCCCGAGCCGAGCCCCAGGTCGCCGCCGTCGGCGCTGTAGCTGCCGGCCTTGCCGCCGGGAATGAGCTGCAAGGGCAAGCGCATATTGCGCGAGCTGACTTTTTCGACGTCGCCGCGCTGCTGGATCATGCTGAGCAGAACGTCGTCGCGCTCGTAGAGCAGGGGCACTTTGTCGCGCACCTTCTCCAGTTGCAACGCGACGGTTTGTGCGTTGTTTTGTTGTGCCATGATGGCTCCTTATGTGTATGAGGTAGTGCCTATAAGTGCGGATAAAAAGTGTGGTAAATGAAAATTGTTGCGACCGAAGACAGTTGCGCAGCGCCCCAAGTGGCACAGGCTTCAGCCTGTGTGGTTTCGTATACGCGTGGAGAGCTTGCGCTGCCGGGTAAAATCTAAACCACACAGGCTGAAGCCTGTTCCACTAAATTCCCAGAATCTCTTCGTCGCTCATGGACGCGTAGTTCACTTCGCGCGGCGACATCTGACGCAGCGGCATGGAATCGAGCGAGCCGCCGGGCGCGGCGATGTCAACGCGCGATGCCGCGGCCGCTTGCCGCGCGGCTTTGGACCGCGCCGTGCTCAGCACGGTGCTGGTCCATTCGCCGATGACGCGCCGTGCCACGCTGGGCACGAGCTGTTTGGCGCGCCCGGCGAGCAGCGCAGCGACGCGCTGTTGCTCGGCGCCTCCGAATCGCCGGTCGCGCAGCACGCTCGCCACTTGCTCGGAGAGGGCCCGGTCGGCCGCCAGCGCGCGATGCACTTCGTTGAAAATATCCTCGCCGATGCGACGCGCCGCCCCCTCCGCCACTCCTTCTGGCATCACGCGCGCCAAAGTGTCGCCGATCGACCCGCGCACGTCGCGCGCGACAGCGTCGTTGGTCGCCCGCTCGAAGGCCGCGTAGGCCCCGGGGTCGAACTGCGGTGACTGGAGACTCGTGACTGGTGACAGGTGATTCGTGATTTGTGATTCGTGATTCGTGCCCCGTGGCTCGTGGCCCGTGACCCGTGTCATCCGATCGGTGCCTCCTGCCTCCGTGCTTCCTGCCTCCGTGCTTCCTGCCTCCCTGCC